>Ga0068863_100005487_pt1 | contig 12484 bp, 8 predicted proteins | sample KBSSwiS62_FD_66596 | JGI IMG/M metagenome (GOLD analysis project Ga0068863, IMG submission 66596) | Switchgrass rhizosphere microbial communities from Kellogg Biological Station, Michigan, USA - KBS Switchgrass S6-2 | ecosystem: Host-associated > Plants > Roots > Rhizosphere > Soil ...
TTGCCGCCGGCTGCGTCAATACTTCCGCTAGTCAACCCACCTGTCAACATGGACTTGCTGATGTCCACCAGAACGCGCACCGGAATCCGCGGCTCCAGTTGGAACATCTTGAGGAACATCTTTTCCAGACGGAGGTATGCGCGCCAGTTCACTGCGCGCAGGTCGTCGCCGTCATAGAATTGGCGGTGATCTAAAAACTCCTGGCCGCCGCCGGCGAAACGCGAGGTGTTGTGGCCGCCCACCGCTCCGGGTAGGGATTTCTGCCACTGGATCGCAAGGCGCTCCAGCTTTTCGAGGAGAGGAGTGTCGATCAGCGGCCCGTTTTCCGGCACTGCTTATACCTTGGCGCCCGCCTGCGTTGCCATCACGCTGGGGATGATCTTGTCGAGGATCGTCTCCGTGGTTTGCCCTTCGGCGTGTGCGTCGAAATTCAGAATAATGCGATGTCGCAGCACCGCGGCGGCCACCGTCTGAACGTCTTCGATCGCCAAGTGGAGCCGACCGCGCATCAATGCCAGCACTTGCCCGCATTCCACCAGCGCCTGCGCCCCGCGCGGCGAACTGCCGAAGCGGATGAATTTCTTCGAGAGCGGATGCGATTCGGCGGTATCCGGCTGCGTCGCCATCACTAGATCGATGGCGTAGCTTTGTACATGCGGGGCGACTAGAACGTGGCGGCAGACGCGGCGCAGTTCCATGATTTCCCCGTGATCCAGGATCGTCCGTAGCTGCTCTTCTTCTTTCTGCGTGGTGCGCGTGACGATGGTGCTCAAGTCCTCACGCGACGGATAGCGCACCAGGATCTTCATGAGGAAGCGATCCAGCTGCGCCTCAGGTAATGGATAAGTGCCCTCCATTTCAATGGGATTCTGCGTAGCCATCACCAGAAACGGTGCTTCCAGTTCGTGAGTGGTGGTGCCGCTGGTGACGGTATGCTCCTGCATCGCTTCGAGCAGCGCCGATTGCGTCTTGGGAGTCGCGCGGTTGATTTCATCCGCCAGAACCAGGTGCGCGAAAATAGGGCCGGGCTGGAAGCGCAGGGCCTTGGCGCCGCCTTCCGTGTCGATAATCATGCTGCCGACAATGTCGCCGGGCATCAGATCGGGCGTGAACTGGATGCGTGAATACTTCAGATGCAGCACGCGCGAAAGGGTGCGCAGCAGGGTGGTCTTGCCCAGGCCCGGGACGCCCTCCAACAAAACGTGGCCGCCGGCCAACAGGCAGATAAGCACGCCATCCACTACTTCCTGCTGGCCAACGATTACTTTGCCGATTTCCTCGCGCACCCGATTCAATTGTTGGGTGGCGAGCTGAAGCGCTGCGTCCGGTTGCACGCATTATATGATAGCGCAGGGCTGGCGAAACGCCTGTGCGCCCCCTGCGAACGCACTTCGGCCGTGCGATTTTGACTTTTTTCGCTCGTCTCGCGGTGGGCTGCTTACGTAAGCAACCCACCGGGGGTGAAGAAAACAGGCGGCTGAAGGTCTTAGAAAAGGTCTTGGGAGAAGATTCCGAATCAACCGTCAATTGCGCTCTCCTATCTTCTTTCGCGGTCACCTCGCGCCGCTCTCGCGACGTCCGTATCAACCAGAGAATCGATTCTCTTCCGTGTCCCGCCCTTTTCTCAATGTTTCCGGGGCGGCTAGCCCGCTTTCGCGGGCGCGGATTTGCCAAACTGCAACGATCGGCCTGCGCAGGCTCGAACTACGGTTGGATTATGCGGCAGGGGGGCGGTGAACGGCCCGAGGCAAAGTGGGATGTGGCTGAATGCGGGTGGGATTGAGGTGAGTGACGGGATGTGACTGACGCGCCGAAAAACAATTGGCTCACAGATGAAAACCGATGAACACAGATAAGAAAAATTAAATCTCGCTGAACTGGAGCGCCGTAGCCAGCGGTCCGCGGTCATGGCTTTCTCAACGCCGCTTCCCAATTGACAACTACAGTGATCGGAGGCGGTGGTTTGTCAAGCGGAGTCACCACTAGGAAACGCTGTCCGTCCGCGGCCACCTGATAATACCGCCCTCCGTTTGCACCTACTGGCACGCTAAATAGTGGATGCGGGGTTCCGGCGACGAAACTTTGGGCGTCGGTTTGAACGTCCACTGCCATTAATTTGTTGCCGGCAATGTAGAACAGCTCTTTTCCGTCGCGCCGCCAAAGGGGAAAACCTCCCCCGAGCTTCGACACCTGCCATTTGTCAACAGAAGACGGAAAGCTCTGCACGTAAATTTCGTTACGGCCCGATACGGCTGAGTTGTACGCGACCCAACTCCTGTTGGGCGACACGTCTCCGGAGGCCGCGGTTGATGCGATCTCGTTCGATTTCCCTCCCAACGACAAAGCCCAAAGCTTTTGCATCGACTCATACAGGAGGACCTGCCCATCCGGAGGCCAATTAATTACATATTTGTCGGCTGTGGATTCCAGAACGGATTCGACGCGGCCTCCTCCGGCAGAGGGTTTCTGAAAGATATCGTAAGCTCCATTTTGCATTGAGGAGAAGGCGATCTTAGCGCCATCTGGCGACCAAATTGGGTTCGTAACTTTTCGCATGTCAAAAGTGAGCCGGGAAGATTTCGGCGCTTTCAGGTCGAATAGCCAAACGTCGTTTTCCCAGTTCTCCTGGTCCACTCTTACAACCGCCAGTTTCGTTTGATCCGGTGAAAGGGCAGGTGTGATGTAGGCTCCAGGCTCCCCGACAACATCAACGCGCCGCCCCTGTCGATCAAGCCAGACGAGTTCCCCGATAATTCCATTACTCCCCTGGCGATAGGCCAACACGCCAATGTTCGAGGCCGAGAATACCGCTGGGGCGTTGCCTGCAAGTTGCATTGCGGCAATGCCCTGTGCGATTGCTTCCGGCTCGCCTTGCAAGACCATTCGTCTGTCGTCAAAGCGTTGAGCCACTAAAGTGGAGCCGCGCATGAAGAGCAGATGGCCTTCCCCCGAAGGAGATCCGGCATAGAGTGCGTTCTCCTCCGTGTTCAACAGTAATCTGGTTTCTTTCGACTCCAACGAGCCGATGTAAATTCCTCGTTTCTCCCGTCGCGGACTTTGTATGAAGACAAGGAAATGCTGGCCATCGGGGAGGAATTGCGGCGCGATGAAGTCCGTCCTTTGTTGTGTCGAGTCGGGGGATAGAAATACCTGTGCTTCGCCGCCTGCTACCCGCACTTCAAAAAGCGTTGAGAAGCTGCCCATGCGAAAAAGAATCACACCTTTGGAACTCCAGGTTCCCTGGGCATATCCACGCGCCACACATATTTCCTCCGGAGTACCGCCCTGCGGCTGGATCTTCGCCAGATGCGAGCCCGAAAAATATGCGATCCAGCGGCTATCTGGTGACCAAAACGGCGCTCCTTGAATGAGAGCAGGAGCCAGTGCACGCACCGTGGTATCGTCCATCCGGCGTACAAACAATTGGCCCGTATTGTCGGGTGCCGTGGCCACGAACGCCAACCACTGGCCATCGGGAGAAACAGCGTGGAAGCCGAAGGATTGGCTATTTTCTGGAAGGGGCACTCCCAAGCGATAGGAGCGTTCTGATTCCGTTGCTTTGCGCGGGTAGAACAGGCCGAGCAGCAGGGCCGAAACAACCGCGGCCGCGCCAATCAGCCAGGGCAGAAGGGGCCTGCGGATGGGGACTTGCTGCTCCGGTGTTGAGTACCCGCTCCACTCTAATTCGTTTTTCAAATCCAAGGCGCTCTGCCAGCGCTGCTCGGGATCCTTGATCAAGCAACGCTTTATGAGGCGCTCAAGACCGTGCGGACACGATGCGGGCATCGGCGCCGGATCGCTTTCGAGAATGGACGCCATCAGGCTTGCCGTGGTATGGCCAGTGAACGGCCGTGTGCCCGTGAGCATTTCGTACAGCACGGCTCCGAAGGCGAAGATGTCACTACGTGCGTCGGCCTCTTTCCCATTAATTTGTTCCGGAGCCATGTAGGGCACCGTGCCCAGAAGGACGCCTTGTGCGGTGAGATCCGTCGAGACGCTGTTCGTGTCGGCCGCGCGTGCTCGCTTGGCCAAGCCGAAGTCGAGCAACTTTGCGCCGGACTTGGTCAGCATGATGTTGCCCGGTTTCAGATCGCGATGGACGATCCCTTTGGCATGTGCGGCGGCGAGAGCATCGGCGATCTGCTGGCCGTAGCGCAGGGTGTCGTCGATCGACAACTTGCCGCGTTTGAGGCGGGCTGCGAGCGTTTCTCCTTCGCACAACTCCATGACGAGGTAGTTCGGACCCACATCGTAAAGCGTGCAGATGTGGGGATGGTTCAACGACGAGATCGCGCGCGCTTCACGGTTGAAGCGTTCACTGAACTGTTCGCGCGAAGTTTTCACTGCGACGGAACGTCCGAGGCGTGTATCGACGGCTCGAAACACTTCGCCCATGCCGCCTGATCCTAGAGGTCCTTGAATCTTGTAGGGACCAAGCTGCGTGCCGGCGTTTAGCACCGCGACGGTTGACGTGAGCAAACTCGCAGCACCTTCCCAAGCAGGATGATCGAGAGGTGTTGCACCGCTCCCCTGGGCCAGCAGAGATTCGACTTCGCGGCGCACATCCGGATCGGCCCGCTCCAGAAGCGCCGCGCGCTCGCCTGGCTCACGTTCTAGGGCTGCGTGGTACAGCTCCTCGATCTGCTGCCAACGGCCTGGTTCCATCATTGCTTCAGGCCTGCGGTCCAATTCGTGACAACAGTGATGGGTGGGGATGTGGATTCTAGCGGCACGACGGCGAGAAACTTCTGGCCGTTGGCAGCGACCTGGTAGTGGCTTCTCAATCCAGGTGACTGGAGCCGCACTTCGAATAGAGGTTTCGGCGTGCCCCGTTCGAAACTCGCTCCGTTGGTAGCGACGTCTACGGCCATCAATCGTTTTCCCTCAAGGTAGAACAACTCCTTGCCGTCATGACGCCAAAAGGGTTCATCACCGCCGGCCGTCGAGACCTGCCATTTGCTGCCCGAAGGCGGAAAATTCTGAACATAAATCTCGCTTCGACCGATGCTGTTGTTGTTCGAGCCGTAGGCCAGCCATCTCATGTCAGGGGAGACGCTAGTCACTCGCAGGGCGCTGTCTTGGGTTAGGATCGCGGTCGGTTTCCGATCGCCACCGACAGGCAAAGTCCACACTTTTCCCCGGGAGTCGTAAAGAATAAACCGGCCGTCCGGGGTCCAGCTTTCAACAATCTTGAGGTCGCGAGATTCCAGCAGGGGTTCCGCGATTCCGGCGCCCGTGGCCGCCTTGCGGAAAATATCACCCCTGCCGTTCTGCCGGGAAGTGAAGACAATCTGAGTGCTGTCAGGAGACCATGTGGGATTGGTTTCTTCCGTAGGATCGAAGGTAAAGTGGGAGGGCGTCCCTCGCATGAGATCGAACAACCATATGTCACGAGTTCCGACTTCAGGATCGATGCGGGTCACCGCAAGCTTCTTCTCATCGGGAGAAAGATTCGGAACCGAGTAGTTGGCCGGCTCCCCGACGGTTCCCAGTCGTCGCCCCTGCCGGTCAAACCACACCAGTTCAGTACTCGCCTGGCCCAGAGTCCGATAAGACAGCACTCCGTTCTGCGAGACTGAAAATGCCGCAAATCCCGAAGCGGGAGCCGGTGGAAGGTAAAGTCGTGCAGCCACTGGAAATCTCTCCCCCTGCAACTCCAATCGCACCGGATCGAACGCTTGGGCCATTAACGTGGCGGCTTGCATAGAAAGCAGATAACCAATTCCGGAAGGGAAAGCTGCGTAGGCAGGATTGCCGCTGGCCTTCAACACTAGTTTGCTCACTTTGGAATCCAACGATCCGACGTAGATTCCAGTGTTCTCCGGACGCTCGCTCTGTGCCAGGTAAATGAAATGATGCCCGTCAGGGAGAAATTGTGGCCACGCGTGGAGCGTTTCCCCGCGCTCAGCACTCAGAGCCGTAACGCGGCTAGGTTCTCCTCCGGTCGCAAGCACTCGATACAAACCGTCATGGTCGTTGCTGCTGAACAGGATCGAACCCTCGCGGTTCCAAGTCCCGCCTGGTCGGTATGATTCTGACGCATCGCAGAGCACCTGTGGCGGGCTCCCGTTCAGGTTGCTTCTCTTTAGTCTTCCACCGGCGAAAAACCCAATTGACTGACTATCGGGAGACCAGAATGCAGAAGAAACGCCTTCGGTCCCCACAACCGGCTCTGCGTCAAGCGACGAGAGGCGACGCACCCAAAGCCGTATCTTGCCTTCGGCACCAAGGCCACCGAAGGCAAGCTTCTCACCGTCAGGTGATATCGCCGGCATGGCAGCGTCCGAGAATCCGACATTTTCCGGCGGTGGAACAATAAAGCGCATTGAGCGCTCATCGGGTACCCCGTGTCTGGTTTCTCGCAAGTAAATGCCGGATAGTACAAAGACGACTAGCGTCGCCAGGCCAGCGATCACCCAGGGAACTCGCATCCCTCGTGTGCGTTCACCGGTCACTGCCGGCCTGCTCTTCCCGGCCAACGCCAAAACTGCACTCACATCCCGCGCCGATTGCCAGCGATTGTCGGGATCAGGCTCTAAGCAACGTTCGATTATCGGTGTCAGTTGTGGAGGGAGGGCGTCCAGCGGCGGCCCCTGCTCTGCGCGTTTGCCGGTGGCCATTTCGTACAGCACAAGGCCGAGTGAGTAAACATCTGTCCGGGCGTCGCACTCGTTTCCTTCTCGCTGCTCGGGAGCCATGTAGGCGGGCGTACCCATGACCATGCGGCTGCCTGTCAGGGTGACATCTTCCCGGGACTTCGCCAGGCCGAAATCCAACACCTTTACGCCACTCTTGCCGAGCATGATGTTGCCTGGCTTCAGATCGCGGTGCACGATTCCTTTGGCATGTGCGGCAGCGAGGGCATCGGCGATCTGCTGGCCGTAGCGTAGTGTGTCGTCGATGGATAGTTTGCCGCGTTTCAGGCGCTTCGCGAGAGTTTCTCCCTCGCACAATTCCATCACCAGGTAGTTCGGACCGACATCGTAAAGCGTGCAGATGTGGGGATGGTTCAACGACGAGATCGCACGGGCTTCGCGGTTGAAGCGTTCATTGAACTGTTCGCGCGAAGTTTTCACGGCGACGGGACGTCCGAGGCGTGTATCTACTCCGCGAAACACTTCGCCCATGCCGCCTGCTGCCAACGGCCCTTCGATCTTATACGGGCCAAGTTGCGTACCGGCAGGCAGCCTCGCGACGGTTGATCCGAGCAGGCTCGCCGTGCCTTCCCAGGCAGGATGATCGAGTGGTGTTCCGCCGCTCTGCTGCGCTAACAGCGATTCCACTTCCCGGCGCAACTCCGGATCGGCTTGCGCCAGAAACGCCGCGCGCTGGCTTGGTTCGCACTCCTGGGCCGCGTGGTACAGTTCCTCGATCTGTTGCCAGCGCGAAGGAGTCATGAACCGTGGTCCTTAAAGTTTCGACTATGGTACTACGGGGCGACGACGGCAACCACCGCTCCCTTGGCGCCGCCGGACGTGCGTTCCGCAAAACCCTCGCGAATCATCTCAACGTCCATCGGGGTAAATCGGAGAAGGCCGCGCTTCATCAGTGTGTAATCGGACGAATTCCATATGGCTTTCATGACACCGTTCGGGGAATGCCGGTCGATACCCTGCAGAATATGCGTGATTTCATGAACAATTACATTCGCCATCAGCGAAGGCAGCAGGCCGGGATCGGCTTGGGCAATGCGGTCGTAGAATACTTCGATGTGCACACCCTCGTAAGGGTACGCATAGGCCAGGGCTCCCGGATGAAAGGCTTTAGGAGTGATCGCGCGAAAGCTGACCACCATCGCATCACGGCGCCCCTTACAGTCATTGAGGTCGCCGTGCCATTCGAGCTTTATTCCCGCTGACAGGAACAGGCTGGAGGCCTTCGCAGACGCGTCCGCCACGCCGCCGTGTTTGCCGTTTCCGGTACAAATCACCAGCCTTTGAGGGTCGTACTTGGTTGCCGCCCACCCGCTGCCTGCCAGTATCGCCGCCATCGTGATCATCGCTGAGGTCTTCATCGTTCCCGCCTTTCGCTGGGGTAAGCGCGAGCGGGAAGGAAGAACTACAATGGGCTAACGATTTTTCTTTGGACCGGTCATAATGCCGCCTGAATCCTCGGAAATCACTGAGTTGTTAAAGGCCTGGGGCGGTGGCGACGCGGCGGCGCTGGACCAGTTGACTCCGTTGGTTTATGACGAACTTCGACGTCTCGCCCGGCGCTACATGCGTAATGAACGCGCCGGGAACAACACGCTGCAGACCACGGCGCTGGTCAACGAGGCTTACCTCCGGCTGGTGGATGCCAAACGCGTAGCCTGGCAGGACCGGGTGCATTTCTTCGCCGTCTCGGCCCAGATGATGCGGAGGATTCTGGTGGATGCGGCGCGGGCGCGGGGCTCAGCCAAGCGCGGGGGCCAAGCGAAGCGCGTCAATCATTCGAGGGCTTTTAATCTGGATGAGATTCCGGACGTCTCCACAGGGCGCGACCGTGAACTGGTGGCCATCGATGATGCGCTGAACACTCTTGCCGAAATGGATCCTCGCAAGGCGCGTGTGATTGAATTGCGCTTCTTCGGGGGCCTCAGCGTGGAAGAGACGGCGGAGGTTGTAAAGATTTCGCCGCAAAGTGTGATGCGCGACTGGAAGCTGGCTAAAGCCTGGTTGATGCGGGAGCTTGCGAAATAGTCTGACGGCAGTTCGGCGTATCTGTGTCTATCGGTTTTCAACTGGGGGCCAATTCAAAGATGTTGGCCCTTTATTGCTTCAACGCCACTGTCCAATTTGTCACCACCGTAATAGGCACGGACTGCCTTGATCCAAGCGGTGTGACAACCAGGAACTTTTGACCGTTGGCGGCGACCTGGTAGTGACTTCTTCGGGTCTCTATCTCCAGTGACACATCGAACAAAGGTTTGGGTACTCCGAAATCGAAAATTCGGCCGTAGGTACCGACGTCCACAGCCATCAGCCGTTTCCCTTCGATGTAGAACAGTTCCTTGCCGTCGCGACGCCAATGGGGCTCCTCGCCACCTGCAGTTGAGATCTGCCGTTGGCTGCCTGGAGACAGGAAACTCTGAACGTAAACCTCACTTCGACCTGATTCGTTCGAGCGGTAAGTGACCCATTTCATATCGGGAGAGACATTCGCTTGACTCTCACCGCTAAGCGTAGAGAGGACGGCCTGTTTCCGGCCGTCATTCACTGACAGCGCCCAAAGTTTGCCCCCGGAGCCGTAGAGGATGAACCGCCCATCCGGAGTCCAACTTTGAAGCAGTTTGACCTCGCTGGATGCGATCATTGGTTCGGCGTTGCCGGCACCTGTCGCCGCCTTCTGGTAGACATCGATGTTGCCCTTTCCGAAGGAGCTGAAAGCAATCTGAGTGCCGTCGGGAGACCAAGTTGGGTTCGTCTCATCGACCGGATTGAAGCTAAACCGCGAACGCGCGCCGCTCGTTAGATCGAATAGCCAAAGGTCACGGGTCCCGATTTGCGTGTCCATTCGTGTTACAACCAGCCGTTTTTCGTCCGGGGATAGCGCCGGAAGAGAATAATTTCCAGGCTCGCCAACTGTCCCCAAGCGCCGCCCCTGCCGATTAAACCACACCAGTTCGGTAGGCGCTTGGATCAAGGTCTGGTAGGCCAGCACGCCGTTCCAGGATGCCGAAAACGCCGCGAATCCAGGAGCAGGAGACGGCGGCAGAGATACCTGATCTGCGACGGAAAACGCCTCGCCCGCCAATTCCAGCCTCTCGGCGTCGAAGCGCTGTGCCATCAAGGTGGACGCATGCATAAAAAGCAGATAACCGGCGCCCGAAGGCGATTCAGCATACGTCGGGTTAGTGCTGACGTTGGCCACGCGTTTGCGTACCTTTGAATCCAAGGAACCGGCGTAGATTCCCGTGTTCTCCGGCTTGTCACTCTGCACCAGGTAGATATAGTGCCGGCCATCGGGCAGGAACTGAGGCCAGGCGTGAAGGTTTTCCTGGCGGGAGGCATCGAGGGCGGTCACCTGGACAACCGCACCTCCATTCGCCAGTACTCGATACAGACCATGGCGATCTTCGCTGTTGAACACGATCACGCCGTCTCGATTCCATGTGCCAACAGGCCGGAGGCCCTCAGATGCATCGCATAGGACTTGCGGAGGGCTGCGGTTTAGGTCGCTCCTTTTGAGTTTTCCGCCGGCGAAGAACCCGACGGAGCGGCTGTCGGGAGACCAGAATGCGGAAACGGCACCATCGCTCCCCCCGATTGGTTCCGCTATGAGGGACGCCAGCGGACGAAACCAGAGCCGTGTTTTACCGTCTGTGTCGATGCCCCCGAAAACCAACTTCTCACCGTCCGGAGATATCGCGGGGGAGACGCGGCCCGGCCTGACATTTTCCGGCAGTGAAACCAGAAAGCGCGCGGAGCGCTCGCTGGATGCTGCTGGGTGGCCTTCCCGGAAATATAGGGCCGCAAATACAATAGCCAGGAGTATCGCGAAGGCGGTGATCAGCCACGGCGCTAGCCGTCGGTTCGAAGGGCTGGGATTTGGCTCCGGACTGGCGGGAAAAGTTGAGCGCGACTGGACTGCTGCGGCGTGACTGGCATTAATATCGTAAGGGACTTTGGAATTAGGAACCTGGGTGATCGTCGCGCTGAAGCGGTAGCCCCGCTTGGGAACCGTGGCGATGTAGTTCTCATCATCGGGACCGTGGCCCAAGGCTTTCCGCAGAGTGGAGATATTTCGCGTTAGGCTGCCGTCTTCGACGAAGGTATCCGGCCAGATCCTTTTGAGCAGATATTCCTTCTCTAGAACCCGGCCTCTGTTCTCGACTAGAACAATGAGCGTCTCCAAAACCTTCGGCGCCAGAGGAATAACATCGGTTCCTCTTTTCAGCAGCCTTTGTTCCAGATCGATTTGATAGGGCCCGAACTCGAATACGTCCTTTAACTCTGGGGACATACGGCACAATCAGAAATTTTTCCGAAAATTATCCGCACGCTGTAATGACTTTTAACCCTATCTCCGCCATGCTTTCACCTGCGCGGAGATGGAAATGATTGTACTATGCGCCGCGCAGCGTATCTAGGCCATGAGGAGAGGAAGACCATGAAGAAGAGGATGACTGCGTTTTCGTTGGTTCTGCTCGTTGGAGCGAATCTCGGGTCGGGGATGATATGGGCGGACGAAGTCACAGATTGGAACGTCATGATGTTCCAGGCGGCGCATACCGCGAACACCACTCCACTTGTTACCTCTCGCGTGGCGGCGATGGTGCAGGCCGCAGTTTTCGACGCCGTGAACGGGATCGAGCGGCGCTACACGCCCATCCACGTCACAGCTGACGCGCCGCGCGGAGCCTCGCAACGGGCGGCCGCGGTACAAGCTGCCTATGCTAGTCTTCTTCTGCTCTTTCCGGCCCAGCAGCCCATGCTGGATGCCCAACGTGCCATCTCCCTCGCCGGCATCGCTAGCGGGGCTGCGGCTGAGCATAGCGAATCGATCGCACGGGGGATCGAATGGGGCGACCAGGTGGCCGCCGCAATTTGGGCGTGGCGCAGCACGGATGGCTTCGTCCCCGCTCCAGCCCCATTTTTCGGCGTGGTTGCTATTGGGAGCTGGCGCGCGACGCCGCCGGGGTTTCTGCCGTTCGCGGGATTGCAGTTTTCATATATGACCCCGTGGGCGATCAGTTCGCCCAGCCAATTCCGGGCGCCTGGGCCTCCGCCATTGAACAGTGCACAATACGCGACGGATTTTAACGAAACCAAGGTCTGGGGAAGTTTTTCCAGTACGATCCGCTCTCCTGACGAGACGCTCTATAGCCTGTTTTGGAACGCGAGCACCGCGCCATATTATTGGGATCAAGTCGCAGTTAAACTGTCCACGGCGAACCACCTGACTTTGTCGGAAAACGCGCGGCTCCTGGCGTTGACAAATGTCGCGATGGCCGACGCCGCGATTGGCTGCTGGGAATCGAAGGTTCACTATTTGTTCTGGAGGCCGATCACGGCCATCCAGGAGCCGACTGACTCCACCATCAATCCCGCTACGTCGCCGGATCCGACCTGGGCGCCACTGTTCGCGACGCCGGCCCACCCGGAGTATCCGTCCGGCCATTCCTGCGTCAGTGGTGCGGCGGGCCGAATCCTTTCGAACTACTTTGGCGACCAGAATTCGTTCAGCATGACTTCGGATGTGATGCTGGGCGTGACGCGCTACTTTCTGAGTTTCACGGCAGCCACCGACGAGGTTAGGAATGCGCGTGTTTTTGCGGGCATTCATTTTCGCACGGCGACAAACGACGGACAAACACTTGGGGTAGACACAGCCGACTGGATTCAGACACATTCGTTTCTCCCGGTGAACGGCCATAAAGTGGGGCAGATCAAGCAGTCTCATTGAAGGCCGCAACATCGAGCGGGTTTTAGATCGGAGGAAAACCTGAGCGTGGCCTGAGTCCTTTCCTAGTGAAATTCGAGATGTTTGCACGCTGTATGGG
>Ga0068863_100005490_pt1 | contig 12479 bp, 9 predicted proteins | sample KBSSwiS62_FD_66596 | JGI IMG/M metagenome (GOLD analysis project Ga0068863, IMG submission 66596) | Switchgrass rhizosphere microbial communities from Kellogg Biological Station, Michigan, USA - KBS Switchgrass S6-2 | ecosystem: Host-associated > Plants > Roots > Rhizosphere > Soil ...
CCGACGATCTCGATGTCGGCATGCCGCTGCAGCCGCAGTTCCAAGCCGCGCCGGGCCAGCGGTTCGTCGTCGACGATCAGAGTTCGGATACTCATGCAGCCAATTCCGCGGGAGCTGCATTTTCGACCGGGCAGCTTTCGAAGGGCAGGCGCATGCGGATTTCGCAGCCGCGCGGTTCGCGATTGGCAATGCTGAACATCTGCTCGTCGCCGTACAGCACGCTCAGTCGTTCCTGCGTATTGCGCAAGCCGACACCGTGGCCGCCCTTGCGCTCGTGGAAATTCTCACAGCCAGGACCATCGTCGCGCAGGACGATTTCCAGCTGCCCGCTTGTGCGTCGCGCCTCGACTTCGATCGTGCCGCCTTCTTCGCGCTTGGACACGGCGTACTTGATCGCGTTCTCGATCAGCGGTTGCAGGATCAGGCTGGGTACCAGCGCCATGCGCGCCTCGGGTGTAACGTTCAGCCGCACGCGCAGGCGTTCGCCGAAGCGCAGCTGTTCGATGCCCAGATACAGATTCGTGGCGTCGATCTCCTGCGCCAGCGTCACGCGCTGCACCGGGTCGGAATCCAGCGAATACCGCAGGAACGCACTCAGGCTACCGACCATGCCGTTGGCCGTTTCGCGGCGGTTGTCGAGTACCAGCGTCGATATCGCGTTGAGTGTATTGAACAGGAAATGCGGATTGAGCTGATAGCGCAGCATCTTCAGCTGCGCTTCGTGCGCCATCGCCTGCGCCTTGAGCGCTGCTTCCTTCTGCTGCCGCAGCTGACGGCTGAACTTGATGCCGAAATACAGGCCGCTCCAGGCCAGATGCAACATCAGCGCCGAGGCGACATACCACATGTAACCCAGAATGTTCTGCGGGCGGTGACAGTCGTCGCAATAACGGAACACCATTTCTGAATACAGCGCGGCAAACAGGAGCGCGGCCGCCACTAGCATCGCCGCCGCGCCGGGTATCAGGCGCGGTGCGGGCCAGTTCCAGATGGCTCGGTACCCCAGACGCAACAGGCTCGTTATCGCGAAGCCGGCAAGCGCTGCCGTGAAGTAAAACCGCACGTAATCCCAACCCTTGCCTTCGCCGGCTGCGGCCAGGCTGTAGAGGAGGAAATAGCCGAGCCAGCCGCAGATCTGCAATGGCCAGAACTGGCGGCTGGGTTGGGCGAAGAACGATTTCAGCGAGTTCATGGCCGAGGGGATGCACTCATGCGGGCATCGTAGAACGTTTTGCGGGGCGTTTGAATCGGTTCGGCGCGAAAAAACCACGTTTGGCCGCCGATCTGCTCAAACGTGGTTCGACCGCCCCGGTCAGGTTAAAATGGCGGGCCGCCTGGTCCGCAGGCCGCCTGGGGCTGCAACAAGGAAGGCTTCTTTTGATGAAAACCATTTTAGTGACCGGCGGTGCCGGCTTTATCGGCGGCAATTTCGTGCTCGGCCTGCTCGGCGAAGGCGGCTATCGCGTCGTCAATCTCGACAAGCTCACCTATGCCGGCAACCTCGACACGCTCGCGGGCCTGCGCGGCAACGCCGACCACGTCTTCGTTCAGGGCGATATCGGCGATCGCGCGCTCGTGGCCAAGCTGCTTGCCGAACACAAACCGACGGCGATCGTGAATTTCGCGGCCGAATCGCACGTCGATCGCTCGATCGACGGTCCGGCCGAATTCGTGCAGACGAATGTCGTCGGCACGCTCGCACTGCTCGAGAACGCGCTTGCGTATTGGCGCGGCGCGCCGCTCGACGCGCAGGACGCGTTCCGCTTCCTGCACGTGTCGACCGACGAAGTCTACGGCTCGCTCGGCCCACTCGGGCGCTTTACCGAGGAGTCGCCATACCAGCCGAACTCACCGTACTCGGCGTCGAAGGCGGCGTCGGATCATCTCGTGCGCGCGTTCCATCACACGTACGGCTTGCCGACGCTGACGACGAACTGTTCGAACAACTACGGGCCGTACCAGTTTCCGGAAAAACTCATTCCGCTGATGATCCACAAGGCGCTGATCGGCGAGAAGCTGCCGGTCTACGGCGATGGCCGCAACATTCGCGACTGGTTGTATGTCGGCGATCATTGCCGTGCGATCCAGCGCGTGCTCGAGATCGGTCGCACCGGTGAGGTCTACAACGTCGGCGGCGATGCCGAGCGCGAGAACATCGTCGTGGTGAAAACCATCTGCAGGCTGCTCGACGAGCGCCGGCCGATGCGAGATGGCGCAAAGCGCGAGTCGCTGATCACCTACGTGAAGGATCGCCCCGGCCACGATCGCCGTTACGCAATCGAGGCCGGCAAGCTCAAGTCGCAGCTCGGCTGGCGCCAGAGTGAAAGCTTCGAGAGCGGCATCGCCAAGACGGTGGATTGGTATCTGGACAACCACGACTGGTGCCAGCGCGTGCTCGACGGCAGCTATCGTGGCGAACGGCTCGGCGTGGTCGCGTAACGGAAATCCACAATGCAGCAGATTACAAAAGGCATCATCCTCGCCGGCGGCTCCGGCACGCGGCTGTATCCGCTGACGCAGGTGATCAGCAAGCAGCTGTTGCCGGTGTACGACAAGCCGATGATCTACTATCCGCTGTCGACGCTGATGCTGGCCGGCATTCGCGAAGTGCTGGTCATCAACACGCCGCACGAGCAGGCCTTGTTCAAGCAGTTGCTCGGCGATGGTTCGCAATGGGGCATCACGATCCGCTACGCGGTGCAACCGTCACCGGATGGCCTGGCGCAGGCCTTCATCATCGGCCGCGAGTTCGTCAACGGCGAGCCGAGCTGTCTGATCCTCGGCGACAACATCTTTTACGGCCACGGACTGACCGACGTCCTGCGCCGTTCCGCGCAACGCACGCACGGCGCTACGGTGTTCGGCTATTGGGTGCGCGATCCGGAGCGCTACGGCGTCGCCGAATTCGATGCTACCGGCAAGGTGATCGGGCTCGAGGAAAAACCGCCGCAGCCGAAGTCGAACTATGCCGTGACCGGCCTGTATTTCTACGATCAGCGCGCTTGCGATTTCGCGGCAGCGCTCGAGCCTTCGCCGCGCGGTGAGCTCGAGATCACCGACCTGAACCGCTGCTACCTCAACGATACCTCGCTGATGCTCGAAAAGCTCGGCCGCGGTTATGCCTGGCTCGACACAGGCACGCACGAATCGCTGACCGACGCATCGAACTACATCGAGACGATCGAAAACCGGCAAGGCCTCAAGGTCTGTTGTCCCGAGGAGATCGCCTACATCAACGGCTGGATCGATGCCGAACAGGTTCTGCGTCTGGCCAAGCCGCTTGCCAAGAACGGCTACGGCCAGTATCTGCAGCAGCTCGTAAAGCAGGGATCCGTGGCATGAAAGTAATCGAGACAAGTCTGCCGGGCTGCGTGGTGATCGAACCCGCCGTGCACGGCGACGCACGTGGCTTTTTCTACGAAAGCTTTCACGCCGAAAAGTATAAAAATGCAGGGCTGGACCTGCGCTTCGTACAGAGCAACGTCTCGCGTTCGGCGCGCGGCGTGTTGCGCGGCCTGCATTATCAATGGCCGAATCCGCAGGGCAAGCTCGTGAATGTGCTCGAAGGCGAAGTGTACGACGTGGCCGTCGACATTCGTGTCGGCTCGCCCACGTTCGGGCGCTGGGCCGCAGCGATGTTGTCCGCCGCCAACAAACGCCATTTCTGGATACCCGAGGGGTTCGCGCACGGTTTCGCGGTGCTGTCGGAAAACGCGACGTTCTGCTACCAATGCACCGCGCTGTACGACCGCGCAGCGGATGCGAGCGTGCGCTGGAACGACGGTGATATCGCCGTGGACTGGCCGATCAGCGCACCGCAGCTTTCGGACAAGGACCAGCAGGCGCCGTTCCTGCGCGACGTGCCGCGCGAAAAATTGCCGATATTCGTGTCATGAAAATCCTCCTGCTCGGCGCCAATGGCCAAGTCGGCTTCGAGCTCGCGCGCGCCTGCGCGCCGCTCGGCGAGCTCGTCTGCGCAACGCGTTCGGGTGTATTGCCGGGCGGCATGCGCGGCCGGGCAGCGGACTTGTCGCATCCGGGCTTGCTCAGTTCGGCGCTCGATGCAGTCAACGCCGATATCGTGATCAACGCTGCCGCCTACACCGCCGTGGATCGCGCCGAAGACGAGTCCGATCAGGCGCATCTGAACAACGCCGCCGCAGTAGCGCAGATCGCCGGCTGGGCGAAGCAGCGCAAAGCGCTGGTCGTGCATTACTCGACCGACTATGTGTTCGACGGACAGGGCAATCGCCCGTATCGCGAAGACGATGCCACGGCACCGCTTGGCGCATATGGGCACAGCAAGCTTGCCGGCGAAGCGGCATTGCACAATGCCGGCTGCGATCATCTGCTTTTCCGCACTGCATGGGTCTACGCCGCGCGCGGCCAGAATTTCCTGCGCACGATGTTGCGCCTGGGGCGCGAACGCGAGCAACTGCGCATCGTCAACGACCAACGCGGCGCACCGACCTCGGCGCGTCTGATCGCGGCGGCGACAGCGCTTGCGCTTGCGCACCTGCACGCGCGCCGTGTCTCCGATCGCCGTGACTTCTTCGGCACGTATCACTTGTGCGCAGGCGGCGAGTGCACCTGGTTTGATTTCGCCGGCGCGATTTTTGCGCGCGCACAGGCCGCGAACCTGCTTGAGCGCATTCCTGAGCTGGTGCCGATCACGACCGCCGAGTATCCGACGAAAGCGCGACGCCCGGCCTACTCTGTGCTAGATACAACGAAGTTCCATGCCGCATTCGGACTGAACTTACCGCCCTGGCAGGAAGGCCTCGACGCGGTGATCGGCGAATTGGCCGGCGCAGCGTAGCGAAGATGGAGCGAACAGCATGTTGATACCCGTAATCCTTTCCGGCGGTGCCGGCACCCGCTTGTGGCCGGTGTCGCGCAGCGCCTATCCGAAGCCGTTTATGCGCATGGGCGATCAGGAGTCGTTGCTGTACAAGACGCTTGATCGTGCTTTGCGCCTGGCGGATGACGGCCAAATCCTTACCGTCACCGGACGCGACTACTATTTCCTCACGCGCGACGAATACGCACGCCACGGCAAGGCAGATCTCGATCGCCTGCCGTTCCTGCTCGAGCCAGCGGGGCGCAATACTGCGCCGGCCGTGGTGCTGGCGGCGCTGCACGCGTGTGCGCATATCGGCAAGGATGCGACGCTGCTCGTGCTGCCCGCCGATCATCTCATCAGGGACGTCGCGTCTTTCGATGCCGACGTGCGCCGCGCCTGCGCGCTCGCCCAGGAAGGGTATCTGGTTACGTTCGGCATTCCGCCGCTGCAGCCGGAAACCGGCTTCGGCTACATCCGCATGGGTGCGGAAATTCCGCAAAGCGGCGGCAGGGAAATTGTCGCGTTTGTGGAAAAGCCGAATCGCGAGACGGCGCAGCAATACCTGCTTTCCGGCGAATATGTGTGGAATTCTGGCATGTTCTGCTTCCGCGCCGACACTTTGCTCGACGCCGCGCTGCGCACTTGTCCCGAAGTGCTCGCCGCCGCCAAGGCGTGTTATGCGAGCGCGATCAGCGGCGACAGTCCAGTGGAGTTCGCCAAGGAAGCATTCCTGGCCATGCCGGATATTTCGCTCGACTATGCAATCATGGAGCGCGCTGAACGCCGCGCGGTGGTGCCGGCGTCGTTCGACTGGAGCGACATCGGTTCGTGGAAGGCGATCAGCGAGATCGAAGACGGCAGCATCGCCGACGAATTCGGCAACCGCTCACGCGGCAAGGCAATCATCGTCGAAAGCGAGAACTGCTACATCCAGGGCGACAAGCGTATGGTCGCGGCGGTCGGCGTCAGGAATCTCGTCATCATCGACACCGGCGACGCCGTGCTCGTCGCAGACCGTGAGCGTGCGCAGCAGGTCAAGCTCGTCGTCGATCGACTGCGCAGGGACAATCATAGTGCGGCGAGTTTTCACCAGACCGTGCATCGTCCCTGGGGCAGTTATACCGTGCTCGAGGACGGCGATGACTGCAAGGTCAAGCGCCTGACCGTGAAACCGGGGGAAGTGCTCAGCCTGCAACTGCACCATCGCCGTAGCGAACACTGGACCGTCGTGCACGGCACCGCGAAGGTGCGCGTCGGCGACAAGGAATTCCTGCTCAAGCGCAACGAGTCGACCTACATCCCGATGGAAACGCTGCATCGGCTGGAGAATCCGAGCGCCGAAGACATTCATCTCATCGAAGTGCAATGCGGCGATTATTTCGGCGAGGACGACATCGTGCGGCTGGAAGACAAATACGGGCGGGTTGCGACAAAAACGCCCTGAACGTGGAAAACTGGATCCCGTGTCGTCGTCCATCCTGGACTGCACGGGATGACTTCATCCTGAAGTCATCTCACCCCGTGCATCCAGCGTTTGATCAGCGGACTGAGCAGCAGAGCGGCCAGCGCGGCGGCGAGTCCGAGCCAGAGCATGTGATCGAACAGGGCGCCATATTTGAGCTTCGCCACGGCAATGTCGATCCTTGCGCCTTCGGGGATGTCGAGCGCCGCGAAGCTGCCGAACATCGCGGCGGCTTGTTCCGATAGTGATGTCGCCAGCCAGTACGCGCCCATCATCAGGCCGACAACGCTGGCCACGGACAATTGCGTCACGGCCGCCAAGCCGATCGGCGACAAACACAGTTCGCCGATTTCGAGTGCGATATAAGCCAGCAACAACCACCAGACCGACCCCATGTGGTCCGGTGTGACGGTCGCGTTCGCGGCGGACAGAACGAGGAACGAAAGGCCACAGAAAGCCAGGCCGAGCGCGTTCTTGACCGGCTTGCTCGGATTGCGTCCGCGTTTTTCCAGGAAGGGCCACAGCCAGCCGAACAGTGGCGTCAGCAGGACGAGCACCCAGGAGGCGAGGTATTCGAGCGATTCAGCCGTCTGCGGCAGCACGAGGATATCGCGCAGGAACAGGCCGAATCCGAGCGCCGCGATCGCGGCGACAAGCAGCGTCGCGCGGCGATCATGCAGGCGCAACGCGAGCGCCACTGTCGGGGGTGCAAGGACGAGCGGGATGATCGACCACGGCCAGGGCTTGCCTTGCGTGATTACGAGCGACGGAAAGAAGTCCTTGGTCAGCATGCGGTCGGTGAACACCAGCCACGAGCCGTACGTCTGTTCGTACATCGAGAAGAATAGCAGGGCGCTGGCGATGAAGAACGCGACGGCGAGCATCTGTTCGCGCTGGACTTTCGTGCAACGCGCAAAAATATACCAGCCGAACCAGCCCAGCCAGGCGGCCGTGAATGCGAACTGCAGATACAGTACGGATTGGCCAAGCTGCATCAGTAGCCAGATCAGCGGCAGTGCGACGATGACGCCGAGGTAGATGCACCACTCCAGCGTCAGCGGACCGAGTACGCGCCGGCGCAGTTTTTCAGGTTCGCGCGGCTCCGCGTGGCCCTGCAGATATCGCTGTCCGCTCAGGAACATTCCCAAGCCGGCCAGCATGCCGATTCCAGCCGCGCCGAAGCCCCAGCCCCAGCCCCAGACCTCGCCGAGGTAGCCGCAGATCAGACTCGAGAACAACGCGCCGACGTTGATGCCGGCGTAGAAAATCGTGAACCCCGAATCCACGCGTGGATCGTTTTCCGGATACAACTTGCCGACGATCGTAGAGATGTTCGGCTTGAGGAATCCCACGCCGCTGATGATCAGCGACAGGGACAAATAAAACACCCCGAGCGCGACCGCGTCGCGGTGCACGACCCCGTCGATCGTCGTCGCCTGCTGACCCTCCCAGGCCATGCCCAGGTGCCCGAGGCACAGCAGGATGCCGCCGAGCACGACGGCCTTGCGCATTCCCAGGAAACGGTCGGCCAGCAGGCCGCCGAGCAACGGCACGGCATAGACCATGCCGCCATACGCGCCGACGATGACGTAGCCGTCGGTTTCTGTGAACAGGTGATGCTTGAGCAAATACAGCAACAACAGCGCCTTCATTCCGTAGAATGAAAAGCGCTCCCACATTTCGGTGAAGAAGCAGACATACAGGCCCTTCGGGTGGCCGAACATCTCGTCGGGGCGGTCGAGGTTTGCGTCGGCGGTGATGACGGACATGCGGATACCGGGCGGGGCTGTGGCTGGCGAGTATACGTGCAGCGCGGCGGCGCGCGAGCGCGCTGCGCCGCGGTATGCGTTCAGGCCGCAATCTCTGCGATACTTGGGCCATACTTCTGCATTCACCCCTTGATTGCAGGATCAAAAGCGGATTTCAGGGTCCGCGCTTCTCAAAAAACAGAGGGTAAATCAGTGAGTAGTAGTTCACCGAAATCCGGCGCGGAACCGCGCACCGAACTGACCTTGCGCGGAATAGCGCTCGGCGTAGTCATCACGCTGGTTTTCACGGCGGCAAATGTTTTCTTCGGGCTGAAGATCGGCTTGACCGTCGCGACTTCGATTCCCGCCGCCGTGATCTCGATGGCGTTGTTGCGCGGATTCAAGGATTCGACGATCCAGGAAAACAACATCGTGCAGACGGTCGCCTCGGCCGCGGGCACCTTGTCCGCGATGTGCTTCGTGTTGCCGGGCCTGTTGATGGTCGGTTGGTGGACCGGGTTTCCGTTCTGGACATCGTTCGCCATCTGCGCACTCGGCGGCATTCTCGGCGTGATGTATTCGATTCCGCTGCGCCGCGCACTCGTCACCGGATCCGATCTGCCGTTTCCGGAAGGCGTCGCCTGCGCGGAAGTGCTGAAGGTCGGCAGTCCCGGCGAGGGCGCCACGCACGAAGGTATCGAGGAAAGCCGCGCAGGACTGCTGGCGGTCGTATGGGGCTCGATCGTTGCCGCGGTGTTTGCCGTGATCGTCGCCACACGAGTGTTTGCAAGCGACATCGTGCGCAATTTCCGTTTCGGCGGCGAAAAAGGGCCGGTCAGCGGATTCGATTTCGCGCTCTCGTTCGCGCTGTTCGCGGTCGGGCATCTGGTCGGCCTGTGGGTCGGCGTGGCGATGGGCGTCGGCGCGCTGATCGCGTGGGTCTGGGGTGTGCCGCACTATTCGGCGCTGGCCGACGTGGCGGGACCCGCCGCGGACCTGGCGCGCACGATCCACGGCGAAAAGATCCGCTTCATCGGTGCCGGCACGATCGGAGTCGCCGCGATCTGGACGTTGCTGAAACTCGTCAAGCCGGTCGGTAGCGGTCTGGCTTCGGCATTCGCGGCATCGCGCGCGCGCAAGGCGGGACAGGGCGCGCTGCTGCCGCGCACCGAGCAGGATATTCCGATCGGCACAGTCGGCCTCGTGATGCTGGTCTGCTTCGTGCCGATCGCCTGGCTGCTCGGCCATTTCGCCATAGAAAGCGGGCTCGGCGATCACGTTTGGGCGCTCGTCAGCGTCGGGTTGATCTATTGCGTGCTGATGAGCTTTTTCGTGTCGGCCGTCACCGGCTACATGGCTGGTTTGATCGGTGCGTCGAACAGCCCGCTCTCCGGAGTCGGCATTCTCGTCGTCATCGGCGCCGCGCTGCTGCTCGTGGTCGGCATCAAGCCGTACGTGCCGGCGGAACTCGACAAGGCCCTGGTCGCTTTCTCACTGTTCGTCACCTCGATCGTGTTCGCGGTGGCGACGATCGCCAACAACAACCTGCAGGACCTCAAGACCGGTCAGCTTGTCGATGCGACGCCGGCGAAACAGCAGTGGGCGCTCGTCATAGGCGTGATCGCCGGCGCGGCGATCATCCCGCCGATCCTGGACGTGCTCAACCAAGCTTACGGTTTCGCCGGCATGCCCGGCAACACGCACGAGCATCCGCTCGCCGCGCCGCAGGCCGGTCTGATTTCCGCGCTCGCGCAAGGCGTGATCCAGAACAACATCAACTGGGACCTGATCGGCGCCGGTGCCGCGATCGGCTTCGGCTTGATCGTGATCGACGAAGTACTGCGGCGCGCGACGAAATCCGCGCACCTTTCGCCGCTTGCGGTCGGCCTGGGCATCTATCTGCCGACATCGAGCACATTGATGGTGGTGGTCGGCGCAGTCGCAGGCTGGTATTACGACAAGCGCGCCGAACGCGGCGCGAAACCGGACGCGGCCAAGCAACTCGGCGTGCTGCTGGCGTCAGGCATGATCGTCGGCGAAGGCCTGATTGGCGTCGTCATCGCATCGATCGTCGCGTTTTCGGGCAAGGATTTCCCGCTCGGCCTGGTCGGTGACGAATTTGCCGGCAACGCCGCGCTGTGGATTGGTGGAACAGTTTTCGTCGTCGCCATGCTGGCTCTGTATCGTTGGTTAGAAGGACTGAATCGCAAAGCTATCGGAGTCTCGAAATGAAACTGATTTTCGGCGTGATCCTCGCAGGGCTTTGTTCCTCTGCAGGAGCTGCCCCACATCCGTTCAACGTGCACGATCTGGTGATGATGGATCGCGTGTCCGATCCGCAGGTATCGCCGGATGGCAAATGGATCGCGTATCAGTTGCGCGAAACCGATTACGCGGCGAACAAGGGCGTCAACAGCATCTGGCTGATGGCGCTCGGCGACAAGAACGCGGTGCCAGTCCAACTCGTCAAGCCGGCCGTCATGGCCACGTCGAGCCCGCGCTGGTCGCCGGATGGCAAGTACATCTATTTCCTCGCCCAGGCCAAGGACGACGAAGTCACGCGCGTCTGGCGCATCGCCGCGAGCACCGATGTGGCCAATGCGCCTGCGGCGGAGACGCCATGGCCGGCCGACATCAACAACTTCAAGTTGTCGCCGGACGGCAAAACGATGCTGCTCTCGATCGACGTGTTCCCGGATTGCGCGGAACAGCTGTGCACCAAGAAGCCGGCGGCCGCAGATCTCGACAAGGCCAGCGGCAAGCTTTACGACAAACTGTTCATCCGCCACTGGGATACCTGGGCCGACGGCAAGCGTTCGCAGCTCTATATCGCAGCCGCGGAGAAGCCGAGCGGCGGCAAGGGCATGGTTGCGCTGCCGAGATTGCTCAGCAAAAACATCGATGGCGACGTGCCATCCAAGCCGTTTGGCGACGACAGCGAATATGCGTTTTCACCGGATGGCAAGAGCGTCTATTTCGGTGTGCGCATCGCCGGCAAGACGGAACCGTGGTCGACCAATTTCGATATTTACACGGTACCTATCGATGGCTCGGCCGCAGCGCGGAATCTCACGGCGGCCAATCCGGCTTGGGATGCGTATCCGGTGCCGTCCGCGGACGGCAAGAGCCTTTACTACCTCGCGATGAAACGCGCCGGCTTCGAAGCCGACCGCTTCGGCATCATGGCGCTCGACCTGGCAACCGGCAAATCGCATGAAATCGATCCGCAATGGGATCGTTCGGCCGGTGCGATGTCTGTGTCCGCCGATGGAAAAGTTCTCTACGTCAGCGCTGACGACAACGGCCAGCATCCGCTGTTCGCGATCGACATCGCCAGCGGCAAGGCGACGAAACTCACCGGACCGGGCAACGTGGATGCCTATAGTCTCGGCAAGGACGGCATCGTGTTTGCACGCAACACCTTGAAATCGCCGACCGACCTGTTTGGCATCGGTGCCGGCGGCGGCAAGGAAACGCAGATTACGCACCTGAATGCGCAGCGCCTCGCGGATGCGCGCATGGGCGAGGTCGAGTGGTACAGCTTCAAGGGCGCGAATGGCGACGAAGTGCATGGCTACGTCGTCAAACCCGCGGATTTCGACAAGAGCAAGAAATACCCCGTTGCGTTCCTCATCCACGGCGGTCCGCAGGGCTCGTGGCTCAACGATTTCCATTATCGCTGGAATCCGGAAGTGTATGCCGGCGCGGGTTTTGCGGTCGTCGCCGTCGATTTCCACGGCTCCACCGGCTACGGCCAGGCCTTCACCGATGCGATCTCCGGCGACTGGGGCGGCGCGCCGTTCGAAGACCTGCAGAAAGGCTTGGCGGCGGCCTTGCAAAAGTATACATTTCTCGATGCCGACCGCGCCTGCGCGCTAGGCGCCTCCTATGGCGGCTACATGACGTACTGGATCGCGGGCAACTGGAATGCGCCATGGAAGTGCCTCGTCGCGCACGATGGCGTATTTGACAGCCGCGCGATGGCCTATTCCACCGAAGAACTCTGGTTCGACGAGTGGGAGCAGCGTGGAACACAATGGGAAAAACCGGAAAACTTTGAAAAGTATAATCCGGTCAACCATGTCAAGGATTGGCGCGCGCCGATCCTGGTCGTGCACGGGGAAAAGGACTATCGCATTCCGTCGACACAGGGCATCGCGGCATTTACAGCCGCACAACGGCGCGGCATCCCAAGCGAGTTCCTGTACTTCCCGGACGAAAACCACTGGGTGCTGAAGCCGCAGAACAGCGTGCTGTGGCATGACACGGTGATCGGCTGGCTCAAGAAATGGACGGCACAGTGATACCCACCGTTCGCCCTGAGGTATCGAAGGGCGAACGTTCCGCCATACCGTTCGTGGTTCGATACCTCACCACGAACGGACGTGGTCACCGAAAACCATCGGCATGATCGAAACGCGCTCGG
>Ga0068863_100005491_pt1 | contig 12477 bp, 11 predicted proteins | sample KBSSwiS62_FD_66596 | JGI IMG/M metagenome (GOLD analysis project Ga0068863, IMG submission 66596) | Switchgrass rhizosphere microbial communities from Kellogg Biological Station, Michigan, USA - KBS Switchgrass S6-2 | ecosystem: Host-associated > Plants > Roots > Rhizosphere > Soil ...
GGGGAAGCAAGGCTCGACTCGCATCTGCCAGCTCACCCCGACACCACCCCACCTCGTCTTCCACGTGTTCAGGACCGCGCCGTGCTCGGTGTCAGGCCGGCACCTCGGTCGCCCAGGCGTGCGGGACCTCTCGGGCGAAGTACCGGCTGGTGACGGCGGCGCTGACCTCCGAGCAGGTGCTCTGCAGGGCCCGCAGCAACTCCGGCATGTCCTCGACCAGCTCGTCGACGCCACGGAACTCGAGCTCGGTGCGGGCGAGGCCGACCGCGCGGCGGGCGACGTCGTGGACGGTGGTGCGACCGCCGCGCCGGCCGCCGTCGAGCTCGGCGAGGATCTGCTCGGCCAGCGCCAGCGACCAGTAGACCGACCGGGGGAACAGCCGGTCGAGCAGCATGAACTCCGCGACCCGGGAGGCGTCGACCGCCCGCCGGTAGGTCCGCAGATAGGCCTCGTGCGCGCCGCAGGAGCGCAGCAGGCTGACCCAGCTCTGCGAGTGCGGGTCGTCGCTGATCGTCGACGACAGCAGCCGGGAGGTCATGTCGACCCGCTCCAGGCTGCGGCCGAGCGCGAGGAACCGCCAGCCGTCGTCGCGGGCGAGGGTGGCGTCCACCAGGCCGGCGAGCATCGCGGTGCGCTCCCGGATGTAGTGGAAGAACACGTGCGGCCCGAGCCGGCGGGCCAGCTGCTCGGTGTGCTCCAGCTCGTTCCAGGTCGCGTTGAGGCACTCCCACACCTCGCTGGAGACGACGACGCGGGCGCCGCGTGCGTTTTCCCTGGCCGCGCTGATCGCGCCGACGATGCTCGACTGGTCGCCGCGCGCGTAGCCGAGCAGCTCGGTGACGACCTGCGAGTCGACCCGCCCCGAGACCGGGCCGGTGCCCATCACCGCCAGCAGCTCCCGGCCGGCCGACGCCTCGTCCAGCCATGGATCCTCCAGGACCCGGTGGACGTGCACGTCGAGGATCCGCGACGTGCTCTCGGCCCGCTCGACGTAGCGGCCGATCCAGAACAACGACTCGGCGATCCTGCTCAGCATCTCTTGGTTCGCTCCGTCCGGGCACGGTGCTCCAGCCCCTCGCTCACGACCTCCGAAATCACGACCTCCGAGATCACGACCTCCGAGATCGACTTCGTCGATCCCGCAGGGACCCCGTTCGCCGATCCCGCAGGGACACCGTTCGCCGATCCCGCAGGGACACCGTTCGCCGATTCCGCAGGGACACCGTCGCTCCCGAGGGACCTCCGCACCGTGTCCTCCTCCGCGAACGGTCGCTCCGGCGACCTCGCTGCGGCCCGGCCCGCCTCGCTTCGCTCGTGGGCCGGGCCTCCGCGAGGCGCGCCTCCGCGCCGCAGGGTCATCCTCTGCTGGTTCTGCTGTTGCTGTTGCTGCTGCTCGCCGGAGGTGTCCGGGCCGATGTCGGGGCCCTGGGCGACCAGCAGCTCGCCGCCCGCGGGGCGGCGCGGCCCGCCGGGGCGCTCGCCCTCGGCGAGCTCCGGCGCGAGCACCCAGGTGTCCTTCGAGCCGCCGCCCTGGCTCGAGTTGACGACGAAGCTGCCCCGGGGCAGCGCGACGCGGGTCAGCCCGCCGGGCAGCACCCAGATCCGGCTGCCGTCGTTGACGGCGAACGGGCGCAGGTCGATGTGCCGCGGCCCGAGCCGTTCCCCGGACAGCGTCGGGGACGTCGACAGCCGCACGAGCCGCTGCGCGATCCAGCCGCGCGGGTCGGCGGTCACCTGGGCCCGCAGCGTCGCCAGCTCCTCGTCGGTGGCCTGCGGGCCGATGACGATGCCCTTGCCGCCGGAGCCGTCGACCGGCTTGACCACCAGCTCGTCGAGATGGTCGAGCACGTATTCGCGCTGGTCGGGGTCCTCCACCCGGTAGGTGTCGACGTTCGGGAGGATCGGCTCCTCGCCGAGGTAGTAGCGGATCAGCTCGGGGACGTAGGTGTACATCAGCTTGTCGTCGGCGACGCCGTTGCCGACGCCGTTGGCGAGGGTGACCTGCCCGGCACGGGCCGCGTTGAGCAGCCCGGCGGTGCCGACGACGGACTCGGGCCGGAACTGCAGCGGGTCCAGCCAGTCGTCGTCGATCCGCCGGTAGATGACGTGCACCGGCTGGTCGCCCTCGGTGGTGCGCATCGTCACCCGGTTGTCGCGGACCAGCAGATCGCGGCCCTCGACGAGCTCGACGCCCATCTGGCGGGCGAGCAGGGCGTGCTCGAAATAGGCCGAGTTGAAGATGCCGGGAGTGAGCACGACGACGGTCGGGTCGGCGACCTCCGGCGGCGCGGCGGCGCGCAGCGCGTGCAGCAGGTGGGAGGCGTAGTCGGCGACCGGCCGGACCCGGTGGGTCGCGAACAACTCGGGGAAGACCCGGGTCATCGCCCGGCGGTTCTCGATGACGTAGCTGACCCCGCTGGGCACCCGGACGTTGTCCTCGAGCACCCGGAACTGGCCCTGCTCGTCGCGGATCAGGTCGATGCCGGAGACGTGGCAGCGCACCCCGTTCGGCGGGTCGATGCCGTGCGCCGCCCGGTGGAAGTGCGAGCTGGACATGACCAGCCGGCGCGGCACGACGCCGTCGTCGAGGATCTCCGCGCGGCCGTAGACGTCGGCGAGGAACGCTTCCAGGGCGCGTACGCGCTGGACGACCCCGCGTTCGATCGTGTCCCACTCGGGGCCGGACAACAGCCGCGGCACCAGGTCCAGCGGGAACGGCCGCTCCTCCCCGAACAGGATGAACGTGATGCCCGCGTCCCGGAACGCCCGGTCCAGGGCCGCCTTGCGAGCCGCCAGGTCGCCACTGCTCAGTGGCTGCAAGGCGTCATAGAGCGCCGCGTACACCTCGCGCGGCACGCCGGAGGCGTCGAACACCTCATCCCAAGCGGCGGTGGCCTGCACCTCCGCCGGATATCCCTCGAACAGGTCCGCCACGGCCGAAGCGTAGGGCGCGCATGTTTCCAGGACATAACCAACGATCCCCACACCTTCGGTGAGCGATCCCACTCCGTCGACCCATGGGAAATCCACCATGGACACAGCGCCGCAACATGTCCGACGGACTGGCCATGCGCCACGCGCCCGGTACCCGGACACCCCGACGCCCGCCGAGCATGAGAGGCTGGCTCCTGGACGTCCGGGTGGGGGGCCCGAGCGCCGCCAGCCCACGGCTGGTGCGCCGTCAGGCGGGTGTGGCGGCGAAGGACGGCCAGCCGCCGTGGCGGCATGGCCCGAGCCTCGTCCCCCCGCAGCCTCCTGGGACCTTGATCTTGAGCGCGAAAGGCCGACACACGCCATGTCGACGACACTGCTGGTGACCGGTGCCGCCGGGTTCATCGGATCGAACTTCGTGCGCTACTGGCACACCTGGCACCCGACCGATCAGATCGTCGCGCTGGACGCGCTCACCTACGCCGGCCTGCGCGAGAACCTCACCGATGTGCTCGACGGACCGGCCGGTGGCGACGGGCGGGTGAGTTTCGTCCACGGCGACATCCGCGACCGTGAGCTGATCGAGTCCCTGCTGCGCGAGCACAAGGTCGACACGATCGTCAACTTCGCCGCCGAGTCGCACAACAGCCTGGCGATCCTGCGTCCCGGGGACTTCTTCTCCACGAACGTGATGGGCGTCCAGACCCTGCTGGAGGCGGCCCGCACCGTCGGCGTCGGCCGGTTCCACCAGATCTCCACCTGCGAGGTCTACGGCGACCTGGACCTGGATGACCCGAACGCCTTCACCGAGGACTCGCCGTACCTGCCGCGCACCCCCTACAACGCGGCGAAGGCCGGCGGCGACCACGCCGTGCGGGCCTACGGTTACACCTACGACGTCCCGGTGACGATCACGAACTGCTCGAACAACTACGGTCCGTATCAGTTCCCGGAGAAGGTCATCCCGCTGTTCGTCACCCGGGCGCTGCAGGGCCAGGAGCTGCCGCTGTACGCGTCGACGAAGAACCGGCGCGAGTGGCTGCACGTCACCGACCACTGCCGGGCCATCGAGGCGGTCCTGGAGCGCGGCCGGGTCGGCGAGACCTACCACGTCGGGTCCGGCGTCGAGGCGGACATCGAGACGATCGCCGACACGATCCTCGCCGAGCTGGGCCTGCCCGACACGCTCAAGACGATCGTCCCGGACCGCCCGTCGCACGACCGGCGTTACCTGCTCGACTCGGGCAAGCTGCGCACCGAGCTCGGCTGGGCCCCGCAGATCGAGTTCACCGACGGCATGCGCTCCACGATCGCCTGGTACCGGGACAACGAGTCCTGGTGGCGCCCGCTGATCGGCCGCTCCCCCGTGCAGGAGACCGCCTGGACCAAGTCCTGACGAACCGGCCCCGGGCCGGCCGCCGGAGGCGCCCGGCCCGGGTCACCTCGTGGTCTCGGGGTGGTTGTGACGATGAAAGCTGCCCCTTACCTGCAAGGACGTGTGCTGATGAGCAAGGCGCACTAGGCTTCCAGATGTGCCGGCATCGCGTGGGTGGTCGTCGTGAGAACGCCTGGGCCTCGGGTTCTCGGTGTGGTTCTGGCGGGTGGTAAGGGCACCAGGCTGGCGCCCCTGACGGATGACCGGGCGAAGCCCGCGGTGCCGTTCGGCGGCCACTACCGGCTGATCGACTTCGCGCTCTCGAACCTGGTCAACGCCGGGTTCCTGCGCATCGCGGTGCTCACCCAGTACAAGAGCCACAGCCTGGACCGGCACATCACGACCACGTGGCGGATGAGCACCCTGCTGGGCAACTACATCACCCCGGTGCCTGCGCAGCAGCGCCTCGGCCCGCAGTGGTTCGCCGGCAGCGCGGACGCGATCCACCAGTCGCTCAACCTGATCCACGACGAGTCCCCGGACATCGTCGCCGTCTTCGGCGCCGACCACGTGTACCGGATGGACCCGCGCCAGATGGTCGCCCAGCACATCGAGACCGGTGCGGGCGTGACGGTCGCCGCGCTGCGGGTGCCACGCGCCGAGGCAGGCGGTTTCGGGGTGATCCGCCCCGCCGCCGACGGCCGCACCATCGACGAGTTCCTGGAGAAGCCGGCGGACCCGCCGGGACTGCCAGACAGCCCCGACGAGACGCTCGCCTCGATGGGCAACTACGTGTTCTCGACGAAGGTCCTCGTCGACGCCCTGCATGCCGACGCCGCCGACCCGGACAGCGTGCACGACATGGGCGGCAGCATCATCCCGATGCTCGTCGGGCAGGGCGTCGCCGGCGTCTACGACTTCACCGAGAACGAGGTGCCCGGCGCGAAGGAACGCGACCGCGGCTACTGGCGGGATGTCGGGACGATCGACGCCTACTACGACGCCCACATGGACCTCTGCGCGATCGACCCGGTGTTCAACCTGTACAACCCGCACTGGCCGATCCTGACCACCGTGCCGGCGCTGCCGCCGGCTAAGTTCGTGCGGGACGCCCCGGACCGCACCGGCATGGCGGTCGACAGCATCGTGAGCAACGGGGTGATCGTCTCCGGCGGCCTGCTGCGCCGCTCGGTGCTCTCACCCGGGGTCCGGGTGAACTCCTGGGCCCGGGTCGAGAACTCGGTGGTCATGAACAACGCGCTGATCGGGCGCCGCGCGGTGGTCCGGGACGCGATCCTCGACAAGAACGTCATCATTCCGCCCGGGGCCCAGGTCGGCGTCGACAAGGAGCACGACCGCGCCCGCGGCTACACCGTCAGTGCCGAGGGCATCACCGTCGTCGGCAAGGGCGTCACCGTCGAGTAGCGGGCGCCGCACGCGTCCTGGCCGGCGCGTCGACGGCCGACCCAGCCCACACCGGCCCCCGTGGGCCGACGTCAGAAGGATCACGCATGCGCGTCGCGTTGCTCACCAGGGAGTACCCGCCGAACGTGTACGGCGGCGCGGGCGTCCACGTGGAGTACCTGGCCCGGGAACTGGCCGGCCTGGTCGACCTTACTGTGTACGCCGAGGGGGGCCCGAAGCCCGGCGACACCGAGTCGGGCGACGCCGCGTCAGGCGACGATCGGGGGCCGGCCGTCCGGTGGCACGCGCCGCTGCCGGCGCTGGACGGCGCCAACGACGCGTTGCGCACGTTCTCGATGGATCTCGCGATCGCGGCGGCCGCGGCGGCGGGCGGGGACATGGGCGGGGTGGCGGGCCGGGTCACGGGCGGTGCCGGTGTCGACCTGGTGCACTCGCACACCTGGTACACGAACCTCGCCGGGCACCTGGCCGCGATGCTCGCCGGGGTGCCGCACGTGATGACGTCGCATTCACTGGAGCCGCGCCGGCCGTGGAAGGCCGAACAGCTCGGCGGCGGCTACCGGCTCTCGTCGTGGGCGGAGAAGACCGCGATCGAAGCCGCGGCGGCCGTCGTCGCGGTCAGCGCCGGGATGAAGGCCGACATTCTGGACGCCTACCCGGCGGTCGACCCGGCCCGGGTTCACGTGATCCGCAACGGGATCGACACCGCGCAGTACAGCCCCGACCCCGGCACCGACGTCCTGGAGCGGTACGGCGTCGACCCGGGCCGCCCGTCCGTCGTCTTCGTCGGCCGGATCACCCGGCAGAAGGGCGTGCCGGTACTGCTGCGGGCCGCCGCCGAGCTGGACCCGCGGGCCCAGCTCGTGCTGTGCGCCGGCGCCCCCGACACCCCGGAGCTGCTCGCCGAGGTGACCGAGCTGGTCGACGGCCTGAAGGCCCGGCGCGACGGCGTCACCTGGATCTCCGGGATGCTCCAGAAGACCGAGGTCATCCAGCTGCTCTCGCACGCGTCGCTGTTCGCCTGCCCGTCGGTCTACGAACCGCTCGGCATCGTCAACCTGGAGGCGATGGCCTGCGGAGCCGCGGTCGTCGCGTCCCGCGTCGGCGGCATCCCCGAGGTCGTCGACGACGGCGTCACCGGACTGCTCGTCCCCCCGGACGACCCGCCGGCGCTGGCCGCCGCGATGAACGCGGTCCTCACCGACCCGAAGCGCGCCGCCGCGATGGGCCGCGCCGGTCGGGAGCGGGCCGTGACGGAGTTCGGCTGGGCGGCCATCGCCCGCCAGACCGTCGACCTCTACGAGTCTGTCGTCCGCTGACCTACCGCCAAGCCGCCCCGCGGCGGCCCGCCGTCCAGGCCACGGTGAATCCGGCGCCGACAGTTCGCTCCACCGGGTCAGTTCGCCGCGTCCAGCAAGATCGCGACCTTCGAGACACTGCGCTTGGTGTCGGCCGGCCACCCGGCACCGGACATCGGACGGCCCGACCTCCGTCTGCCCACGCCCGCGGCCCGCGAGCGGGATGGCCGGCACCCAAGCCAAAAAATCTTGTAACTGTCTGTTTGGAAGTTGCTACTGGAGGTATGTAGTCGGTGCCGCTGAGGGCGATGCCGAAGTGAGACGGGAAACCGTCAAACAACGGGAAAGTCGCTCCCAGCGGTTACGGACCCGGACGAAGGTTGTCCGGGTCTTCTAACGTTCCGGCAGCGGGAGCCAGCCCGGGCCTGCCGGGCCTGCCGGGCCTGACTTTCTGGGCAGGTGGCGTCCTGCGAATCTGCCGGGCGGTGTCGTCCGGTGAGCGGGACCCACGGCGCACCGGCAAGGTCCACGACCGCGGCCGGTATGAGGCGGAGCTCGCGGACGCGCAGGCCCAGGGACCCACACGTCGCCGCCGGCTGGGACAGCGCGCCTAGGACGCGGAGCCGCGCGGGCCGGTCCAGGCGAAGCTCGAGCTGAAATGGCGCTCCGACCAGGGCCCTACTGATCGACCGTCGTCCGCTGATCATCGACGCCCGAAGCCGAACCGGGACTGGGGAGGCGACCTTGCCATCGCCGCGGCCGTCGCTCGTGCCGTCGGCAGCTTCTGGACAGGCACAGCCGCCTGTCAGAACGGGCACGGGCCGGTCGGTCGAGGCTCAGGCGTCCGCTGGTCGGGGATTCGCTGGCGAGCCGCGCTGACGGGGCGGGCCGTGGGAGCTTGCGCGCGGGGCGCCCTGCTCCAGGGCTGTTCCCAGGGCAGGAGGGCTTCTTCGTCGTCGGTGGTAGTGGAGTCGGTGGTGTAGGTGCGGCCGGCGGGGCTGGTCCAGCGGAAGACTCCGGGGGTGGGTTGTTCGAGTCGCCAACCCGCGGCGGCGATGTGCTTGGCCCTGTGATGGTGACGGCACAGCGTGCCTAAATTGTCCAGCGCGGTGCGGCCTCCGTCTGCGTGGGCGACGGTGTGATCGATATCGGCGCGGGCGGCTGGCATCCCGCAGCCGGGGAACAGGCATCTGTTTTGGCGGTGGCGGACGAGGCGGGCCAGCGCCGGGGTGGGGACACGGTGGTGCCCGAGGTCCAGGACGGTGCCCGTTGCTGGGTCGGTGAGCACGCGGCGCCTGTAGGGACCGGGCCTAGTTGGCCAGCATGAACTGCCGAGATGGCTTTGTTGGCCACTCGTCAGGTGGCTCGATCCGACCTTGTTGGCCACTTCGGTGTTGGATGATTGCGTACCCGTGACGGGGCCCACTGCCACGGCGGATCGGTCGATGAGCGCTACGCGGCTAGGCCGTATCTCGTGGATCAAGGTGGGGGGATAGTCTTCGTGATCCATGGTCGGACGGCATGAGATCACCGACACTGCGTGGGCGCGGATCGAGCCACTGTTGCCGAAGAACCCGCCGCGTGGTGGCCGGTGGAGGGATCACCGCGTGGTGCTCAACGGCATCCTGTTCCGGGAGCGGACGGGCATTCCCTGGGCGGACCTGCCCGAGCGGTACGGCCCGTGGCAGACGGTTTACAACCGGTTCCGGCTCTGGTCGCTGGACGGGACCTGGGAGAAGATCCTCGCGCACGTCGTGGTCAAGGACGACTCCGTCGGCGCTGTCGAGTGGGAGGTGTCGATCGACTCGTCGATCATGCGCGCCCACCAGCACGCCGCTGGTGCCCGCCACCGGCCCCCGAAGGATCAAAAGGGTCCGGCAAGATCAACGGACACACCCGGGAGACCGCCCCAGAAGCGGAGGCCTTAGGGCGTTCGCGAGGCGGCTGGACCAGCAAGATCCATGCCGCGGTCGACGGGAAGGGTCGGCCCCTGTCTCTGGTGCTGACCGCCGGCCAGGTCAACGACTCGACCCAGTTCACGCAGGTCATGGACGGTATCCGGGTCGCCCGTGTCGGCCCCGGCCGGCCGAGGACCCGGCCTGACCATGTGCTCGCGGACAAGGGCTACAGCGCGAAGGCGATCCGGACCGAGCTGCGCCGCCGCAACATCAGCCACACGATCCCCGAACGCGCCGACCAGAAGAACAATCGCAAACGGCGCGGCTCGGCCGGCGGCCGGCCCCCGAAGTTCGACAAGCAGCGCTACCGCAACCGCAACGTCGTCGAGCGGTTTTTCAACCGGCTCAAGCAGTGGCGCGCCCTGGCGACCCGCTACACCAAGCGCGCCCACTACTTCTACAACGAGATCATCATCGCTTCGATCTTCATCTGGCTAGCCGAAGATCCACGAGATACGCCCTAGCTAGCCCATGGTCCTTGGCGACGGCGAGCACGCAGCCGAGGCGACCGTGGGCCGGTTCGGCGCGCAGTGCCGGATCCTGTCCATAGACCCTATCGCCTGTCGCCCAGCCGCAGGCATCCTGGCGTCGAAGAGCAGTGGCGGCCAGTCGGCGGCCCAAGTTGGGCATGATCGCTAACCGGATATCGGCGGGACGCCGGCCATCTCGCACCATGCCGGGTCCGAGGTCCAGGGTTTCGGTAGGTAGAGAGCGTTGTCGAGGGACGCGTGGTCTCGGTCGAGGGACGCGTGGCCTTGCAGAGGGCCGCATAGATCAGATAGACCGCAACCTGGGAGTTCTCGATCCGCCGGCCGTACCGGTGTACTGCCATTGGACCCTGACCGTGTGCGGGCCTTCTTCAGGTCGCCCGCCCAGTGGATGACCAGAACCCCGCCAGGATCCTCCAAGTGCTCGATGACACATGCACGTAGCTCGGCGTTCACACATCCCCGCCGTGCCGGACCGCCCCGGGCAGTCGGCGGGCGCGAGCCTCGGCCCGAGGCGGCGCCAGAGACTACTCCACAACGGCACATCAACATTCTCTTGTTTGGCGCACGGAGCGGTCGCGGCCCATGGGAAGGTCTCCAAACACACTGCACGACTGGCCGAGCTTAATACTTATCGCTAGGAAGGGTGGAACGTGGGATGAAGCGTCGAAGATTCTTCCAGGGAATCTTGGTGCTTATCTTTTCCGTCACTTCTATCTTGGCAAGCGGAGTGGCTGCGTGGGCAAATAACATCGATGACGAAGACTTCATCGAGGGTGCCGATGGCTTCACTCACGTGTGCACTTCTATTTCTTGGGTGGTCCGATATTATTGGAGAAGACGGGCACGGCTACCTCTGTAACCTGATATACAGGGAGCCGATCGGTGCGGATGAGGTCTACCACTGGAAATGGGAAGATCCGGATGCCGACATGAGGGAGATCAAACGATCGAACACGTCTCTCTGTATGGACGTTTCTGGGGGTTCTCAGGCTACCGGGGCTGCCGTAGTTCAGGGAACGTGCTCGCCCACTAATCACTCGCAGTGGTGGGCGCAAGAAGGAAGCTACGATGGCTACGGACTGCTACTGAACTACCACTCGGGCAAATGTGCAGGCCTGAACAGCAGTAACCTCTTGGTCTTGGCCGCCTGCTCTGGAAACGATCACGCCCAACTCTGGTCCAAGACTCAATTTGGCACAGTTTGGATGTTCACTAATTATCACACCGGCCAGGTACTCAGTGTACCGGGAGGTTACACTACTCCCGGTTGGCAACTCGGGGTGTACCCTGACCTAGGCGTGGATTATCAGCGCTGGGGGATCGTCGGAATAACGCTACCTTTGGCCAGCGCGTCGGCAGGCGGCACTCCTGCTGAGGGCGCGACGCCACCCGCCACGTCACCGCCGGGCGCGACGCCTGCTGTGACACCAACAGACGCCGCCCAATCCACTCCGACTGACGAATCGACGGAATTCCCATCGTCGGCTCCGCCGTCGTCGCCAGCTTCGCCCTCGGCTACTTCGCCGTCATCTGGGTCGGCATCACCAGCTCCCCCTTCGTCCGCTCTACCGTCATCTGAGGCGCCAGCATTTGCGTCACCGGCTGCCGTGTCGCCATCAGGTCCGGGGGGACAGTACCAGTAGGAACGTTTCGTAGGAGATTGAAAGTCGGTTGAGTGTCGCACCTGGCGGGATAGGGTCTGAATACGTGTCGACCCGAGAGAGTCCCGCCAGGTGTGACGACCCTTTTTTCGCGGGCTTGCCCGTGATATATTTACTTACCTGAGCCATTTTGACTGGAGTCGACATGGAGAGAATGATTACCCGTGTAATCAAGGAAGCGCTGAGTCTAGGTGACAAAGTTGCGGGCGTGCCTCACCTGGTGCTGGTTCTCGTATCCGAGTCGTCGGACGTGAGCGGGATCCTCGTCGAGCATGGAATAACCTACGAACGAGTGGCTGAGAATTTCTCCGGCGCTCGATCAACGATGCAGCCGGACGGCTCCATACGGGCCGACAGCGGCACCCGTCCGGGTTTGGGGATGGTTACTCCTGACCTGAAGCAAGTCTACGGCCGAGCCGAAGGGCTAGGCCTCGCGGCGGGTTTTGCGGAGCCTCGCGTCGAGGACTGGCTCGTCGCGCTGCTGTACTCGGGTGACGGGCTGGGATTTCCTGCAATTCTTCAGATCCTTCGCGTCTCTCGTCCGGCGCTTGTTGAGTCGATGAAAGAACGTGGAATACGCTTGCCGGTTGTCGATCTTCCACCGCTCACGAAACCGAGAGTCATCGACCGACAGTGACCCTCTCGACCTGAAGCTGAGGTGCACTCGGTCCGGGGAGTTCGCGCCTGCCCTAGCAGCTGCGTGGGCTGCGCGGTAGGGAAAGAGGAACAGGGGACTCGGCGTTTGTCGAATCGATCTTCGCTATCGGTCACTGACTGTAGCCGCTTTTCGGGACCGGTCGAGGAGGTCGAGGACGGGTCGGGCGTCGCGTGCGAAGCGTTCACCTTGTGGCGTGAAAGCGATGCGCCCTTCGTGGTCGGTGTGGAGGAGTTCGGCGCCCACCGCTTGTTCGAGCCGTCTGATCTGGGCGATGAGATTGGGCTGTTTCGTACCCACCGCTCTGGCCGCTTCGTTGAGGCTGGTGTGTCCGAGCGCGGCCAGGAGACGGCGAATGCGTTGTTCGGCTCGGAAGCCGGTGAAGGCAGCCCAGATGGCGGGTGGGAAGGCGTCGGGGCCGCCGTGGGCGCCGAGGACGTGGCGGTCGCGGGCGCCGTGTCGGATGTGGATGCCGATGCCGCGGGCGTGGAGGCTGAGGTCTTTGCTGTGGATGCCGAGTTCGGCGGCGATGTCGCGTAGCGGGCGGTGTTTGTGTTCGTATTCGTGGCGGAGCCAGGCAGGGTCGAGGGTGGCTAGTGTCTCGTGATTCTGTTCAATTTACTCGTTTGCTTGGGTAGAATGGCCGAGTGGAGTTGACGGCGGATGAGCGGGCGGAACTGCTT
>Ga0068863_100005493_pt1 | contig 12476 bp, 11 predicted proteins | sample KBSSwiS62_FD_66596 | JGI IMG/M metagenome (GOLD analysis project Ga0068863, IMG submission 66596) | Switchgrass rhizosphere microbial communities from Kellogg Biological Station, Michigan, USA - KBS Switchgrass S6-2 | ecosystem: Host-associated > Plants > Roots > Rhizosphere > Soil ...
CACCGAAAACCCGGCCGACACACCCGAGATCAGCGTGACCACCGACGCCCTCGCCGCATAACCTACAACCAGGATCACGCGTCGTCACTCTCCGTACACCACGCCGCCGGACGTGGCCTGTGCTCGGTCTCGGCGACGAACCAGAGACAGAGAACCATCTGGTCGCGCCAGTATGAAGTGGTGCGTCGACGCTCGCGCTCGACGCTTGGGCCGAAGGCCTCGGGAGCCTCCCACAGAGCCCGTAGGCGCAGCTTACGGAGCAGGGCCCACTCCCCGTGTTCGAGTGTGCGGATCTCGAAGCTGTGGGTCACCAGTACGACGGTGGCAGATTCGCTCCTCCGGTTCATCCGTTACAGACCGGCATGAAGCGGAAGTCATGGCGAGCGACGGTGGCTGCCGGATGCCACGATGTTGCGCTGGTTGCGACCCAGGTTCCGACCAAAGTGGGGCGGACGCCGTGTCCGCGCGCGCCTGTTTCAGACTGCGAGACGGGACGCGAGGGCCGCGGCTTCGGCGGTGACGTGGGATCGCAGCGCGCGTTTGGCGTCGGGGTCGAGCCAGGTGGCTTCGACGCCGTCGAGGGCGATGGTGACCATGTCACCGAACGTGTAGCCGAATGCGTCCGCGACGGAGGCGTACTCGTAGCCGAGGTCGAGGTCGGTCATGGCCGGGTCGTCGGTGTTCAGCGTCGCCAGGAGGCCGGCCGCGCGCATCGCCGGGTAGGGGTGGTCGGCCAGCGCGGGGAACGCGTTGGCGATCCGGATGTTCGAGTTCGGGCAGACGGTCAACGGGATCCGCTCGGCGGCGAACCTGCGGACCAGTTCGGGGTCGTCGACCAGCGAGAGGCCGTGGTCGACGCGTTCGGCGCCGAGGACGTCGATGACCTCGGCGATCGCCGACGGTGGCGAGTTCTCGCCCTGGTGGCCGGTCAGGCGGAAACCGAAGGTCGCCGCCGTCCGATAGGCCTCGGTGAAGGACGTCGGGTCGACGCCCAGCTCGGTCGAGTCCATTCCGACGCCGAGCACCCGTTCGATGCCCGGCGCGCCCGAACGGCGCAGCTCACCCAGCTCGGTCACCATCTGCAGGCCGGGCGCGGCTCCGAACGCCCGGTCGATGTCGGCGATCAGCTGGGCCCGCGAGCCGGTTTCCGCCTCGGCCGCGGCGATCCCCTCGTCGAGGCCCGCGACGATGTCGGCCAGCCGCTGCCCGGCGGCCATGTGCCGGGCCGGGGTGAAGAACATCTCGGCATAGACCCGGCCGTGCGCGGCGGCGTCCACGACGCTTTCGTAGCCGAGCCGGGCCCAGTCCTCGCGTCCGCCGAGCGTCGACTGCACAAGCCAGAAGATGGCGAGAAACTCGTTCAACGAACCATAGGAGTACAGCTCGTCCAGGTTCTCCGTCGGCAGCGCGAGCCCATGCCGTCGCGCCAGTTCGAGAACCGTTCCCGGCCGCATGGTGCCCTCGACGTGGCAGTGCAGCTCCACCTTCGGCAGCAGGTCAAGCGCTGTCGCCAGGTCAAGGGGCTCCGCCTGATCGGGGGACGCTGGCTCCGTCGGGTGTGTTCCCGCGTTCGTGTCCACGTATCGCAGCCTCCGTCGCGCTCGGCTTGTCCCTGGTCGAAATACCTGCTCAGCGAAGGGGCGACACGCGGCCAAGACAGCACTGTCCCGGAGCGCGACGGGCGCGTCCCGTGCGTTCCGCGGGGTCCCGGACGCGTCGCAGGGAGCAGCTCACCACACCGGCGGCGGGCCTTCGGTCAGGCCGGCGGCGCCGCGCTGGGTACCGGACCCGCGTCTTCGACGGCCGCCTGGATCCCCATGGCGATCAGGCGGTGGCGGGCCAGCATCTCCTCGAGCGCGGGATGGGTGGGCAGTCCGTCCTCGACGACGAGCCGGCCGGCGACCACCGTGTGGCGCGCGGCCACCGGGCCGCAGCGTAGCCATGCCTCGATCGGGTCGGACAGCGCGCCGGCGAAGGCCACGCCGCTGAGCGGCCAGACCACCAGGTCACCGACCGACCCGACGGACAGCTCGCCGATCTCGCCGACCCGCCCGAGACAGCCTGCGCCGCCCCGGGTCGCGATCTCGAGGGCGTCCCGGGCGGACATCGACGCCGAACCGTGCCGCAGCCGGCCGAGCAGCATCGCGTTGCGCGCCTCCATCCACAGCGACGCGGAGTCGGCGGACGAGGACCCATCACAGCCCAGCCCGACGGGCACGCCGGCGGCGCGGAACTCCCGGATCGGGGCCAGCCCACCGCCGAGAATCATGTTGCTGCTCGGGCAGTGCGCCACCCCGGTACCCCAGGCGCCCAACCGGGCGACCTCCGCCTCGTTCGGGCAGATGCAATGCGCGACCCACGCCCGGTCGCCGCCCCAGCCGACCTCCGCGAAATGGTCGATCGGGCGGCGGCCGTAGACCGCGAGACAGTACTCGTCCTCTTCCGGATCCTCGGCCAGATGGGTGTGCAACCGGACATCCAGCTGCTCCGCGAGCTCCGCGGTCGCCTTCATCAACTCGGGGCTGACCGAGAACGGCGAGCAGGGCGCGAGCGCCACGCGCACCATCGCGCCATGCGCAGGGTCGTGATGCGCGGCGACGAGCCGCGCCGACTCGGCGAGGATCTCGTCCGGGTCCTGCACCACCGAGTCCGGTGGCAGCCCGCCGTCCTTCTGCGACAGCGACATCGAGCCGCGCGTCGGATGGAAGCGCAGGCCCAGTGCCCGCGCGGCGGCGATCTCGGCCGAGATCAGGTCGCCGCCGCCCTTCGGGTGCACGTACAGGTGATCCGTCGTCGTCGTGCAGCCGCCGAGCGCCAGCTCGGTAAGCCCCACGTAGGCCGAGACGTTGACCGCTTCTTCGTCGAGGCGGGACCACAGCGGGTACAGCGTGGTCAGCCATTGGAAGAGCGTGCCGTGCAGCGCCGGCGCGAAGGCCCGTGTGAGGTTCTGGTAGATGTGATGGTGCGTGTTGACCAAGCCGGGTGTGACGAGGCAGCCGTCCGCGCGCAGCGTGCGCACGGCCGCGGGCACCGGGTCGCCGGCGGCGCCGAGCGCGGTCACCAGCCCGTCCTTGATCGCGACCCAGCCGCCGGGCAGCTCGCGGCGCTCGGCATCTACGGTCGCGACCAGCTCGGCCCCTACAACCAGCAGGTCAGCGGGCCGTTCGGCGGCGGAGGAAGGGATCCCGGGGTGCACCGTCACGAGGGCCGATTCTGCTGGCTGGGGATTACGGCCGCATGACGTCCGCGATGTCGCCGACCCCACGGCCCACGCCGACAACCTTCACGATCGTCCCGGTCGACGACCCGGCGGATCCGAGGGTCGCCGACTTCGTCGCCCTGACGGACGTGGCCCTGCGGCGGCGTAAGGAACCGGCCGAGGGCATGTTCATCGCCGAGGGCGAGCGGGTGATCCAGCGCGCGCTGCGCGCGGGTTACCAGCCAAGGTCGGTCCTGGTCACGCCCAACCGGCTCGACGCCGTGCCCGCGGAACTTGGTTCCGACGTCCCGGTCTACCTGGCCGGGCCCGACGTGATGGCCAGGATCACGGGGTTCGAGGTGCATCGCGGGGCGCTCGCCGCGATGGCCCGTCATGCGGACCGTGACCCGGTGGAACTGCTGTCCTGGGCGCTTCGGGTCCTCGTCTTGGAAGACCTTGTCTCCCACACCAACCTGGGCGCCGTCTTCAGGTCCGCCGCCGGTCTGGGCATGGACGCCATTCTGCTCAGCCCCCGCTGCGCCGACCCGCTCTACCGCCGCTCGGTCCGCGTCTCGATGGGCGAGGTCTTCGCCGTCCCTTACGCCCGCCTCCAGCCCTGGCCCGCGGCCCTCGGCACCCTCGCCGACCGGGGCTTCGAGATTCTCGCGCTGACGCCGTCCGCCGACGCGGCCGACCTGGCGGCCCTGCGCCCGGCGCCGGACGCCCGGCTGGCCGTGCTGCTCGGCACCGAAGGCGAGGGCCTTACCCGGGAGGCTCAGGAGGCCGCCACCCGGCGCGTGCGCATTCCGATGGCGGCGGGCGTCGACTCCCTGAACGTCGCGGCCACCGCGGCCATCGCCTGTTACGCCCTCGGACGACGCTGACACGCAGGAGTTGGCGTGCGGAGGTCTCGCCAGAGCGACGAGGTCCCTGCGGAATCGGCGACAGGGTCCCTGCCGGATCGGCGAAGGGGGTTCCTGCGGGATCGGCGAACGGGGTTCCTGGGGGATCGGCGAACGGGGTTCCTGCCGGATCGACGGAGTCGATCTGGGAGGTCGTGATCTGGGAGGTCGGCGATTTCGGAGGTCGTGCGGGCGAGGCCGGAGCACAGCCGACGGAGTGGCAGCGGTGGTAGTGAACCGGCCGAACTGTCGAAGCGTCTCGGGACGTCCGGTCTCCAGAGTTTCCTCCCGGGACGGACAACAGCGGGTCGCCCGCCGCCGCCCCAGCGTGCGAGTCAAGACAAAGGTCGATAAAGTCGCCGCGCCATGCTGTCCGGGCCGCGTGCCCGGATGCGGCCGTGCCCAGGTCTGGCGCCAAGGTGCCGTGCCCGGGTATGGCGCCGAGGTAGACGTGCCCGGGTTTGGCGCCGAGGTGGAGAGGAGCCGCGCCGATGGCGACGTCCGAGGAGTCGACGTCGGCGTCCGCGGAAGCGGCGCCCACGGAGCCAGGCCCCAGAAGGTCGCGGTCCCGCGGGTCGCGGTCCAGCAGGTCGGCGTCGATGTCCACAGGCCCCAGCGCCAGGTCATTGATCGGCGTGATGCTGTTCGGCGGCCTGCTGGGTGGCGGGTTCGTGATCGTCGTGTGGTGGGCGATGTCGCTCGGCGGTTCCTCGACGAGCGCGTCACCTCCGGTCAGCAGCGGGCCTCTCGGCATTTCCGAGCCGGCGGCGGAAGTCTCGCCCTCCCCGTACGGTCGCCCGATCACCACGCGGCCGGCCACCCCGGGCGCGTCGGACGCCGCGGTGGTCGTGCCGCGGGCGGCGGTTGGCGGGGCGCGGACGCAGGCGGCGCGGCCCGCTGGTGGCGAGGCGAGCGGCACCGACCGCTACCACGGCTCGGCGGTGGTCACGGTCGGCCCGGTTCCCGCGCGGGTGACCCGCGGCCTGCCCTTCACGATCACGGCGCAGGCTCGGGCGGCTGCCCCCGGCGGCCCGCCGCTCACCGGGCGCCTGCGCTTCACCCTGGACGGCGTCGCCGTGGAGGAATCTGTCGACGGGACCGGGTCGGCGCGGGCGAGGCTGGTCCCCAAAGCCGACGGGCCCGACTCCGTCGAGGTCAGCTACGTCGGCGACCCCCATTACGATCAGTCCGCGCCCGGGCACAGCGGCCGATTCACAGTCGCCGAGGTTGTCCCCGGCGAGGGCATCGCGCCCGGCCCGCCGGTTCTGCTCCCGACCATTGCCGCCTTGCCGGGCGACCAGAAGGCGTCGACGCCCGCCGCCTGAGAACCGTCCCAACCGCACCCACGCGGACGCCCAGTGCTTCGGCGACGCGGTCTAACGTCGGCGAGGGCGTAGCGGCACCCCCCGGGAACCTCCTGCCCGCCGCGCCCGCGCGCCTGCCGGCCAGGGTCAACCGCTGGTTGGCATGGTGCCGGGCAGGTCGGGAACGCCGCCGGCCGCGGTCCGGCGGCGGTGCGCGAGCGCGGCGAAGATCTCGAGGGCGACGCGGTGGGCGCTGTTGACCGTCGTGTCGGCGTGGTCGTAGGGCGGGGAGACCTCGACGATGTCCGCGGCGACCAGGGGGGTGGCGAGGGCGATCTGACGCACGGCCCGCAACAGGTCCGCCGGGTTCATGCCGCCGGGCTCCGGGGTGCCCGTCCCGGGCGCGAAACCGGGGTCGAGCACGTCGATGTCGACGGACAGGTAGAGCGCCCTGCAGCCGTCCACGGCCTGCGCGATCGCGTCCGCGATGACGGCCCGCGAGCCCCGCTCCCAGATCTCGTGCATGAGGTGCCAGCGCAGCCCGTTCTCACGCATCCAGGCGAAGACGTCCGGCGGCGGCCAGTACCCGCGCAGTCCGACCTGGACGAAGTTGCGGCCGCGGACCGCCCCGGACTCGATCAGCCGGCGCATCGGGGTGCCGTGCGAGGCCAGGTTGCCGTCGATGATGTCGGCGGTGTCGGCGTGCGCGTCGAAGTGCAACAGGCCGACCTCGCCCCAGCCGACCGCCTCGGCGACCGCGGTCGCTGCCGGCCAGGTGATCGAGTGGTCCCCGCCCAGGATCAACGGGAAGATCCCCTGCCCGGCCACCTGGTTGACCTTGGCGCGGATGTTCGCATGGGACGCCTCGGTCAGGCCGTGCGGGCAGTGCGCGTCGCCCGCGTCGACGACGTCCAGCCACTCGAAGATCTCGATGCCGAGGTCGAGGTGGTAAGCGCCCGGGTCGTAGGCCTGGGCACGCAGCGCGCGCGGGCCGAACCGGGCGCCGGGCCGGTGGGTGGTCGCGATGTCGAACGGGGCGCCGACGACGGCGACATCCGGGCGCCTGGCGAGTAGCTCCGCCTCGCTCGCCAGCCACGGCCGACCGCAGAACGTCGCGAGACCCGCGTACCCGGGGGCGTCCGGCAGGTCGTTCGCCGCCTCCCGCGCCGCGTACGGCCCCGCGGGCGCGCCGCCCCGCGGTGTCTGTGTGGGCTCGCCCAGTGGCTGCGCCATCGGACCCTCCTTGCGCCGGGACGCCCCTGACCTGGCCGCTCCGCCAGCCCGCAGGGCCGGCTGCCGGGTGCTGTTCGCTTCGCGACCGGCCCAGGTGCGGCGGCGGGGGAAACGGTTACGCTGCCGAGTATGTTCCTGCGCGGCCGCGCGGCGCGTACCGAGCCTCCGCCCTCGTTGCCCAGGAAATCGTCGCCCCCGGAATCGTTCATGGCGGCGGCGCCGACGGGGCCGGCCGCGGGCCAGGCGCCCACGGCGCCCGCTCCGCCGGTCCCGTCGATCGTCTACCCACGGGCGGAGCCGGCGAACGCGGCGGCGCAGGCGGCCTGGGCCGGCCAGCGCCCCGACCAGGCCGGCGCCCAGGCCGCCGACCCGGAGCTGCCCTCCTGGCCGATCCGCCGCTGGTCGCGGCGGGCCCGGCTCTACGGGTATCTCGGCGTCGGCGCGGCCGCCGTCGCAGGCTCGACCATGATCTACCTCGTCGACCCGGCCCAGCCCGGCCACTACCCGCTCTGCCCGTTCAAGTGGGCGACCGGCCTCGACTGCCCGGGCTGCGGCTCGATGCGCGGGCTGCACCAGCTGCTGCACGGCCAGGTGAGCGCGGCGGCCGACTACAACATCCTGTTCGTGATCGCGGCTCCGTGGCTGGTGGCCGGGTGGTTCGTGGCCGTCCTGCGGCTGCTCGGTCTCCGGATCCGGACACCGCGGATGCCGGACCTGCTGAACCGGGCAATCCCGGTGGTCGTCATCGCCTTCTGGATCGTCAGGAACACGCCGGGCCCGGTTGGCCACTGGCTGCACTCGTAGCCGGCGCGGCCGGCCGCTCCGGCCGGCGTCAGCTCAGCCGTTCGCCGCGGAACGACCCCGGGTCCCGTTGTCCGTCCCACCGGACTGCCGGCGTGTCGACACCGGTAGGGACGGTGCGGCCCAGACAATCCCGCACCGACGCCACTTCCGATGGCATGTTCGGTGAAGTGGCGCTCTGGACGCTCCTGACACGGCCAGCAAGCTGTGGGAACTACGAGAAAAGCGGGCCGTAGCCGGTCAGGGATTGCAAAGCCGGTCCAGCGCGCCCGCGCCCGCTAACTGAAGGAAGCGGGGATGAGACGGCTGGGCGGGCTTCGCTACAGTTCGGGAGTCCAGCCAGGCAGCGGTGTTCGGTGTGGGGGTGAGGATGACGCACGGCGCGAACCCGCGCGCGAGCGAGGTCAGGCTGGTCGGGCTGACGCATCACCATCCGGGGTCGGCGGCCGCCGCCGTCGCCGGAGTGGACCTGCTGGTGGCCCCGGGCGAGTCGCTGGCGCTGGTCGGTCCCGTCGGCGCCGGGAAGACCACCGTCCTGCGGCTGGTCGCGGGCCTGGACACGCCCACCGAGGGCCGGGCACTGGTCGACGGTGTCGCCGTCGCGGAGCTGCCGGCGGCGCGCCGGCCGGTAGCCGCCGTCTTTGGGCGTTACAGCCTGTTCCCGTTCCTCGACGTAGCCGCCAACGTCGCCTTCGGGCTGCGGGGCGGGGCGCCCGAGCTTCGCGGCCGCGCCCCGGCGACGCCGGCCGGCCAGGCGGGCACCGCCCGCCGTGTCCGCGAGGCCCTGGAACTTGTCCGGATGGGGGACTACGCCCGCCGCCGGCCCTCCCAGCTGTCCGCCGCCCACCAGCAGCGCGTCGCGATCGCGCGGGCGCTGGTGCTGCGGCCGAAGGTGCTGGTCCTCGACGAGCCGCTCGGCGCAGGCGAGGACGAGGATCTGCGCGTCCGGCTGGCCGAGGACCTGCGCGTGCTACACCGCCTGCTCGGGATCACGCTGCTGTACGCGACCCGCAGCGCGGGCGAGGCCTCGGCGGTCGCCGACCGGGTCGCCGTCCTCGCCGACGGCCGGCTGCTGCTGGAGGCACAACCCGCCGAGGACGCCGTCGCGCGGCCCGGCGGTGCTGGCGCCGATGGCACGGACACCCCGTCGGATGAGCCGCTGATGCCCGGGGCCGCGCTCCTGGCGACCGATGACGCGACCGAGGCTGGCGCCCCCGCGGCGTGAGCCGTCCGCTGGGCCCGGTGCCGATTACCGCAGTTCGCGCTGGGAATCGGTCGGGTAAGCGACCCGTGTGCCGGGAGGCGGGCAGCCCGCATCGGTGCACGGAGCTGACGGGGCCCCGACCCAGACCCACCGGGAGGAAGAGATGACCCAGCCCGCGCAGGACGCGCAGAACGGCGGCGACCTGTCCGGCGTTCTCGACGACGTGCCGCTGACCGTCGAGGAGAGCCTGGACAGCGACGATCTCGGTGACACCGACGCGGGTCTGGACCCTCTCGACGACAGCTGGGACGCCCCGGACCGGCCGAGCGCCGAGGTCCGCCTGCGGCCGACGGCGAGCGAGCTGCGCGCCGGCTCGCCGCTGGACGAGCAGCTGGCCCAGGAGATCCCGGACATCGATCCCTACCTGGACGCCCAGCGCACCGAGTCGGGTCTCGTGCTCGACGACGACGTGGCCGGCATCGGTACCCCGTTCACGGATCCCGACCCGGTGCCACGCCCAGCCGGACTGATCGCGGATGGCCTCAACGGGAGCGACCCGCTCACCGGGTGGGCAGTCGCGCGGGCGGCCGGAAACCCGGGGGATGACTCGGCGTGGCCGCTCGCCCCCGAGGACGAGGCCCTGCACCTCGACTGACACGCAGGAGGCGGCGTGCGGAGGTCTCGCCGGAGCGAAGCGAGGGCGAGGCCGGAGCACGCGGCCGACGGAGTGGCAGCAGAGGTACTGACACGCGGCCGACGAAGAGTGGCAGCCGTGGTACTGAACGGGTGCCGCTGACGGCTTCCGGTACACCGAGCGGGCCAGCGTGAGCACACCGAGCGGGGAAAAATACCCCGCTTGTCGGCCAGGTGCCGATAACGTATAGCGTGCCGCTCCGTGGCTACTGTTGCGGACCGGATTCTCGGCCATCTCGCCGGGGCACCGGCCGGCTTGGACGACGGCAGGCTCGCGGAGGCGATCGGCGCCAGCCGCAGTTCTGTCAACAACGCGTGTCGAAAGCTGGCCGAGCAGGGCCGGCTGGTAAGAGCCGTCGGCACCGACGGCAAGATCGTGAACAAGGTCCCTGGAGCTGGCGTCGCCCAGGACGCGCCGCCCGTTGCGGACGAGGCCGCCGCGGCGTCGGCGCTGGCCGACATCCCGGCGCCGGCGCCGGCGCAGCCCGTGGCCGAGCAGCCCCTGGCCGAGGTGGCCTGCCACGGCGTCCCGGCGATTCCGGCGGCGCGCCCAGGCCCCGACGATCTGCCGGGCATTCCGGCCGCTCGGTCGCCGGGCGACGATGAGATCCCGGCCCAGCCGGCCGCGGCGCCGATCGTCGCCGACGCCGCGCCGACGCTCGCCGAGCCCGAGCTCGAGGCCGCTGAGGTTGAGGTCGCGGACGTCGAGGTCGTCGAGCCCGAGGTCCCGGACGTCGAGGCCGCTGAGGCCGAGGCCGCGGACGTCGAGGCCGAATCCGTCGAGCCTCAGCCGACGGCCGCCGAGCCTGAGCCCACGGAGCCCGCGGACCCGGTCGTGGCGGAGCCGGCCAGGCCGGAGGCCTCGGTAGGCGAGCCAGCCGACGTGGCCGACGCCCACGACACGGCGGCCGCCGACGGCGAGGCCGACGTGGCCGAGGCGGAGATCATCGCGGAGCCCGAGGCGCCTGCCGCGTCGTCGGACGACAGCGACATCGAGGACGTCGACATCGAGGACGCCGAGACGAGCGGTGAGCCTGAGGCGGCCGCGCCGCCCGCCGCGCCGGTGGGGGAGGCGCGCCGTTCCTGGTGGCGGCGGCTGCTGCAGTTGGGCTAGCAATCCACGCCAGGCCGCACCCTTCGCTAGGACACAATGTGCGGCGGCGTATCGAAATGCTTGCAATCGGTCATTGTGTCCAGCTATCGCTGGCCGATCGATCGCGCAGAGTGTGAGGCTCGTCGTGTCCGGTAGTCGTGGGGGCGGCAGAGGCCGGACGTAGCGTGGCAGCGTCACGGAACTAGTCAGGGGAGAGCATGTCTATCCGAGCCCGATCGCTTGTCGCGGCGGTCGCGTTGTCGACGTTGGCGCTGTCCGCGTGTGGCAGCCGCGTCCACGACACGGGGAGTACCGGCGGCGGCGCAACCGGCGCGGCGACGACGAACGCCGCCAACACGGCGTCCGACACCGGCGTCACCCCGACCGACATCAAGGTCGGCGTGATGACCGGTCAGGACGGCTTCCTCGGCGGGGACGTGTTCTCGTCTCCGCTCTATGGCGCCCAGGCGTACTTCGACGCCCTGAACGACCAGGGCGGCATCAACGGCCGCAAGGTCACCGTCGACCCGTGCGACGACAAGAGCAGCCCTGACGGCAACGTCGCCTGCGTGCACAAGATGATCGACGACGACAAGGTCTTCGCCATGACGGCCACGACGTCGTTCCAGTACTCCGGCGCGCAGTACGTGAACTCGAAGGGGGTTCCGGACGTCGGCGGCCAGCCGGTCTCCGGCAACGCCTACAACCAGTACCCGAACCTCTACTCGATCTACGGCGGCTTCGGCTACCCGCGTGACGGCAAGGCCCCGGGCTACAACGGCACTCTCGTCAATGCGACCCAGGACTACCGCTGGTTCAAGGAGAAGCTCGGCGCCAAGACCGCCGCGGTCGTCTTCTTTGGCATCGCGCAGTCCCAGCAGTACGCGGAGCAGATCAGCGCGGGCCTGAAGGCCGAGGGAATCAGGGTCGTCCCCGAGCAGATCAACCTGGGGCTGCCCAACTGGGATGCGGCCGTTCTCGACATGAAGAAGAACAACGTCGACCTGGTCTACGACGCGCTGACCGCTGACGCCAACGTCAGCCTGTGCAAGTCGATCCAGGCGCAGGGCATGCCGCTGAAGGCGAAGGTCACCACGACGCAGAGCTGGACGGACGACGCCGGCAGCGTCTACGCGTCGACCCCGACCTGCCTGAACAACCTGTACGCCGTCAGCCAGGACCAGAACTACAACAACGTCGCCGACCCCGGGGTCAAGGCGTACCGCGACGCGATCGCGAAGTACCACCCGGAGCGCGCCGGCAAGATGAACATGTGGATGTTCGAGGGCTACCTCGCCGCCATGTGGCTGTCCGACGCGATGAAGTCCTGCGGCTCGGACCTGACCCGCAAGTGCGTCACGAACTACATGAACACCACGACGTACAACGCGAACGGCCTGATGATTCCACGGGACTTCAAGCCCGTCATCCCCGCGCCGAGGACGGAGAAGGGCTGCCTGAACGTCGTCCGGTGGACGTCGAAGGCCCCGACCGGCGCCGCCGGCTGGACCTCGCAGACCGCCGACATGACGACGAACTGCTTCACCGTCCCGACCTTCCCGCTCAAGGCCACCTGACAGCGCGCGGCTGAGCGAGAGGGTCAGACCACGCGGGGGTGGTGTCCCGGGCAATCCCGGGGCACCACCCCCGCGCCGGTCACGGCTGCGAGCCGCGGGCCGACGAAAGGGAATGCAAAGCCGGGCCACCGTTCTGGGCGGGTCCGGCTTTTCGCGGCCGGCCGCGCGAGCGAAACGTAACCAGGTCCCCGACACGTGACCGCGCGAGCCCCAACCTTTCGCGTCTACGAAGGGCGCTCCGCCTGACCGTTTCAGCGTGACGTGACCACGGTCCCGACCCGTGGCCGCGTCGCGGTGTGCTTTCCTGATCGACCCAGTTCAGGGCAGGGTAGGGCGCTCAGCGCCCGGACCAGAATCTGAATGACCGTGTCAAGCCGCTGCGGTAGCGGGTTGTGGCGCGGTCGGCGTGAACGTTCGGCCGTCGCGCAGCAGTGCCCACAGGACGTCGACGAGGCGGCGGGCGAGGGCGA
>Ga0068863_100005500_pt1 | contig 12462 bp, 9 predicted proteins | sample KBSSwiS62_FD_66596 | JGI IMG/M metagenome (GOLD analysis project Ga0068863, IMG submission 66596) | Switchgrass rhizosphere microbial communities from Kellogg Biological Station, Michigan, USA - KBS Switchgrass S6-2 | ecosystem: Host-associated > Plants > Roots > Rhizosphere > Soil ...
GGCGGCGTCGGCGCCGGCGCGCCTGGCCCGCGCGACCAGATCGGCGGCACGATCGCGGGCGGAATCGGGACTGAGCACTCGCTGCGTTCTCCTAGGGGCTGTCCACGGTGGCGGCGGCCGGCAGAGCTAGAGTCTGCCCTGTTTCAGCGGCCGGTGCCGATTCAGGCGAACAGACCTAGGCGCGCGAAGTCTGGACTACAATGATGCGATCGTCGCGATCCGGCCGATCAGGCGAAGAAGATCGCCAGGCCCTTGAAGATGCCGGTCAGCGCGAACGGCAGGCCGATGGCGAGCAGCCAGAGCGCCAGGCGGTCCCGCCGGTACTGGCGGGCGAAGGCGGGGTCTTGCGCCTCGGCATCGCTCAGCCGGTTCCAGCGGGCCTCGAAGCTGCGGCAGGCGGGGATGATGGCGACCACGAGGATCACGAGGGCGAGATAGGGGAGCAGCGAGCGGCCCTCGGCCTTGAGGGCGCCGACCGTTACGAAGATCTGCAGTGCGGTGTAGACCAGCAGGGCATAAGCGATGTGGTCGCTCATGCGGCGGCGCCAGTCGATCTTCACTGTGCCTTGCGCCGGCCTCAAACCGGTTGCGCGCCGCGCCACTTTGTTCATCCGGCGTCCCTTTTCCCGTGCCCGGGCATGTCCCAACGATTGGTACTAGATCATCAAATTGCGCAACGATCAAGCGCCCGCGCAATAAACGCAATCGTCCGGGGCATCTCATTCGCGCCTTCCGAAAGGCTGACCATGCAGGAAATCTGCCAAATTGCGCTCCCCTGCGGGAAAACGCAGCTTGCGGGCGTTCCGCCTCGTCCGTAAATCGCCTGGCATGATCGACACCGTGCAGCCCGAGCGAGAGAGCACCATGGACGCGGTGGATGCCGCTGGCCTTGCGGCCCATGGCGGCCTGGAAGTCATCTCGATCGCCAAGAGCTACGACAAGCGCGCCGTGCTCTCCGACATCTCGCTGTCGGTGGCCAAGGGCGAGGTGCTGGGCCTGCTGGGGCCGAACGGTGCCGGCAAGACCACGTGCTTCTACTCGATCATGGGCCTCGTCCGCCCCGATTCGGGCCGCATCCTGATGGACGGCGTCGATGTCACGCGCTTGCCGATGTACCGCCGCGCCGTCCTGGGCCTCGGCTACCTGCCGCAGGAGACCTCGATCTTTCGCGGCCTCACGGTCGAGCAGAACATCGGCGCGGTGCTCGAGCTGGTCGAGCCGGACAAGGCGGTGCGCGCGTCCGAACTCGAGCGCCTGCTCGACGAATTCGGGCTGACCCGCCTGCGATCGAGCCCGGCGATGGCGCTTTCGGGTGGTGAGCGCCGCCGCTGCGAGATCGCCCGCGCGCTGGCCGCCAAGCCCTCGATCATGCTGCTGGACGAGCCATTCGCCGGCATCGACCCGCTCTCGATCTCGGACATCCGCGACCTCGTGAAGGATTTGAAGACGCGCGGCATCGGCGTGCTCATCACCGATCACAACGTGCGCGAGACGCTCGACATCGTCGACCGCGCCTGCATCATCTACGGCGGCCAGGTGCTGTTCGCCGGCAGTCCCGAGGCGCTGGTCGCCGACGAGAACGTGCGCCGGCTTTATCTCGGTGAAGGATTCACCTTGTGAATCCGTGGGCAGAGCTAAGGATTCACCTTGTGACGGGCCGTACTTCGACTCACCGTGCGGGGCCCGCCGGCGCGAAAGGCTGACGGGTGGGGTTGGGACCGCGCCTGGACCTTCGGCAGACCCAGTCCCTGGTGATGACGCCGCAGCTCCAGCAGGCGATCAAGCTGCTGGCGCTGTCCAATCTCGAGGTCGAGACCTTCATCGGCGAAGCCCTGGCCGCCAATCCGCTGCTCGATGTCGGGGGCGACGGGGCCGCCGCTGCGGATCCCGGCGAGCGCATCGCAGCGGATGACGCGCGTCGCACCTCGCTCGAGACCTCGGGCGTCGACCGGCTCATCGGCGAAGGGCGCGGCGGCGAGGATCGGCCGCTCGATGTCGACCCGGTGGTCGCCGATGCCGATTTCGAGACGGGCGATGCGCTGCGCATCGGCTCGGCCGAGGCGAACGACGATGCCGGCTGGGGCAGCGAACTGCGCGTCGCGGGTGCGGAGACGGGCCCGGATATCGGCGAGCGCGGCCGCGAGGGCGAGACGCTGGTCGAGCATCTCGAGGCGCAAGTCGGCGCCGCCGCGTCCGATCCCACCGTCGCCGCGGTTGCCCGTTATCTGATCGGCCAGCTCGACGATGCCGGCTACCTCCCGATCGGCTTGCGCGAGGTGTGCGAGGACCTGGGCATAGCCATGGTGCTTGCCGAGGAGGCTCTGGCGGTCGTCCAGGCGCTCGATCCCACCGGCGTCGGCGCGCGCACGCTGGCCGAGTGCATCGCGCTGCAGGCCAGGGAAGCGGACCGCTACGATCCGTGCATGGAGCGCCTGATCGACAATCTCGACTTGCTGGCGCGCGGCGAGTTCGCCCGGCTGCGGCGGATGTGCGATGTCGACGATGAGGATTTCGCCGACATGCTGGCCGAGCTGCGCGGCTACGACCCCAAGCCAGGATTGCGCTTCGGCGGGGAGAGCGGCGCGGTGGTGACGCCCGACATCCTTGTCGAATCGGCGGCGCCAGGGTGGAGGATCGCGCTCAACGAAGCGACGTTGCCGCGCCTGATCGTCAACCGCAGCTACTATGTCGAGCTGAGGGGCAGCTGCGGCGACAAGGCTTCGCGCGGTTGGCTGTCGGAGAAGCTCGCGGATGCGAACTGGCTGATCAAGGCGCTCGACCAGCGGCAGAAGACGATCCTCAAGGTCGCCACCGAACTGGTCAAGCAGCAGGAAGGGTTTTTCCGGCACGGCGTCGCGCAGCTCAAGCCGCTCACCTTGCGCGCCGTCGCCGAGGCGATCGGCATGCACGAAAGCACCGTCAGCCGTGTCACCTCGAACAAGTACTTGCAGTGCGCGCGCGGCACCTTCGAGCTGAAATACTTTTTTACTTCAGGCATTTCGACGCCCGGAGGGGAGGGCGCGTCGGCCCAGGCGGTGAAGGCCGCGATCCGCAAGCTGATCGATGCCGAGGACCCCAAAGCCATCCTCTCCGACGATGCGCTGGTCGATCTGCTCAAGGCGCAAGGCTACGACCTGGCCCGGCGCACGGTCGCCAAGTATCGCGAGGCGATCGGCCTTGGCAGTTCGGTCCAACGGCGCCGGCAGAAGGCATTCGCTGCAGTGCGGTAGGAACTCAGCTTCCTGACTATAAGCGCGCAAGAGTAGATGCTTGTATTGCTGAGTAAAATTCGGTTTGCGCCAGAGAATAACCTGTTAGCTTGATTGTCATGGATCGGGGCTCCGCAGCGAACATCGCTGGAGAGAAGCTCCCGACTGGGAGAGGATGTCCTTATGGCTTATGCCGCTAGGATGCCCGGCAGGAACCGCACGGTGGCCCTGGTCACGGTCGCGGGCCTGCATGGGATGGCGTTCTACGCCCTGGTGACGGGGCTTGGCGTCAAATACGTCGAGCAGATCATCCCGTCGATCACCGGACGGAACATCCCGCTCGATCCGCCGCCGCCCTCGCCGGAGCCGAAGCCGCAGACCACGCCCGACGTGGCGAACCACTCGGTCCAGCATGTTCCGGCGCCGGCCCCGCGCCTGCCGATGCCGAGATATGGCCCGATCGAGGTGGATGTCGGCAGCGGCTTCGACGATATCCGTCTTCCTGATTTCCCGCTCGACATCCATCCGCAGGCACCCCGTCCGACACCGTCCCTGGCTACGGGTACGGCGCGTGCCGCCCGGCCGGTGAACGCTCCCGCGGGTTGGGTGAGCACCGATGATTATCCCGGCGCCTCCTTGCGCCGGGGAGAGCAGGGCACGGTCCGCTTCGAATTGACGGTCGCCGCCGACTGCCGCGTGCAGGCCTGCCGCGTCACTGCGTCCAGCGGCTCTGCCGAGCTCGACACCGCGACGTGCCGCCTGGTGTCGCGCCGCGCCCGCTTCGATGCCGCTACCGACGAGAGCGGCGCGCGAGTGGGCGGTACGTACGCGGGATCGATCCGCTGGGTCATCCCGCAGGACTGAACAGGGGAGGGGAACACACACCGTCAGCGAGGAGGAGATAGCGCTCATGAAGTCCGTTTCCACCGGCGGCTCGAACCAGAAGCCGCCCGCTCCCTTCGCCCCGTCGGGCCTGCGCGGTTTCGCGCTCTACGGCCTGGCCATGACCAATTGCTGCGAATCGATCCTGCGTCTGATCGAGGAAGATGAAGAGCGCTCCATGCGCCAACCAGAGGGTTCGGCTCGCCCGAACCGCTGACTCAACCTTTGGGGCGTCCGCCGACGAAACCGGATGCCTCGCCGGGGCGGCGCGGAACCGCGCCTCACGCTGCGCCGCCCCGGATCTTGCTCGCACGCCCCGCGATGCCCCCACCCCCTTTTCGATGATTCCGATCCGTTGCGTGCGCATCGGGAACCGCACCTGCGGTCATGAGCTTTGGACTCGCTGAAAAGGAGCGAGTCACATGGTAGCGCGCGCTTACTGGCAGGGGCAGATCCGGCTGGCGCTCGTCTCGATCCCGGTCGAAGTCTACGCCGCCACCAAGTCGGGCGCGGCGATCAGCTTCCGCCAGATCCACGAGCCCTCGGGCAAGCCGATCAACTACGAGAAGGTCGTGGCCGGCATCGGCCCGGTCAATCACGACGACATCGTCAAAGGCTACGAGGTCTCCAAGGGCAACTTCGTGCTGCTCGATGACGAGGAGATCGAGGCGGTCAAGATCGAGAGCCGCAAGACGCTCGAGCTGGTGCAGTTCGTCGGCCACGACGAGATCGACGTGTTCTACTTCGAGAAACCCTACTACGTGGTGCCCGCCGACGACTTGGCCGACGAAGCCTTCATCGTCCTGCGCGAGGCGCTGCGCAAAGCCAAGAAGATCGCGATCGGCCAGCTCTCGGTGCGCGGGCGCGAGCAGCTCGTCAGCTTGCGGCCCTGCGGCAAGGGCATCGTGCTGGAGACGCTGCGCTATGCCGACGAGGTGCGCCAGGCGCAAAGCTACTTCAAGGACATTCCGAACGACAAGCCGAGCGAGGACCTGCTCGACCTCGCCACCACGCTGATCGAGAAGAAGAGCGCCCCGTTCGACGCCGACGAGTTCCACGACCGCTACGTCGATGCGCTCAAGCGCCTGGTGGAGAAGAAGGCCAAGGCCAAGGGCAAGCGCATCCTGGAAGATGTCGAGGAGGCGGATACGTCGCGCGGCTCCAACGTGATCGACCTGATGGCCGCGTTGCGCAAGTCGGTCGGCGGCCCGGCCGGCGAGAAGGCGGATGCGCCCGCGAAGAAGGCGCCCGCCAAGAAGCCGGCGGCGAAAAAGGCTCCGGCCAAGAAGGCCGCGGAAAAGCCGGCCGCCAAGAAAGCCGCTGCCGACAAGGCGCCCGCCGCGTCCGCACGCCAGCGCAAGAGCGCCTGAGCCATGGCGACGCGCAAGGCCGACCCGCTCGCCGAGTACAACGCCAAGCGCGACTTCCAGAAGACCGCCGAGCCTGCCGGCAAGGCGGCCAAGAGCACGGGCGGCAATCTCTTCATCGTCCAGAAGCACGCGGCCACCCGGCTGCACTGGGATTTCCGCATCGAAGTCGACGGCGTGATGAAATCCTGGGCCGTGACCAAGGGGCCGAGTCCCGACCCCGACGACAAGCGCCTGGCGGTGCGGACCGAGGACCATCCGCTGAGCTACGCCGAGTTCGAGGGCACGATCCCCAAGGGCGAGTACGGCGGCGGCACCGTGATGCTGTGGGACAAGGGCACCTGGGCGCCGATCGCGGGCAAGAGCGCCAAGGATCTCGACGAGGGGCACTTGCACTTCACTCTCGATGGCGAGCGGATGAAGGGCGAGTGGATGCTCATCCGCCTCAAGCCCCGTCCGGGTGAGAAGCGCGAGAACTGGCTGTTGCGCAAAGTCCGCGATGCCTATGCGCAAGAGGGCGACCAACTTGTCGAGCATGCGCTGACGAGCGTGCTGACCGGCCGCTCGCTGGCCGAGATCGAAGCCGACAAGCAGGGCGAGTTCGCGCTCGCGGGCAAGAAGGGCAAGGCCTTCGCCGCGCAGATGGAAGCGGCCGCCGAGCACAACGCCGCCAAGGCCAAGCCCGCGCGCAAGAAGGCCAAGGCCTCGGGCAAGCTCCCCGAATTCCGCTCACCGCAACTCGCGACGCTGGTCGACGCGGTGCCGCCGGGCAACCAGTGGATGCACGAGATCAAGTTCGACGGCTATCGCGCGCTCGTCGCCGCGTCGGGCGACAAGGTCGTCGTCCATACCCGCAACGGGCACGACTGGACCGACAAGTTCGGCCCGCTGGTGGAGACGATCGCCGCGCTCGACTTGCCGCCCTGCCTGCTCGACGGAGAGATCGTCGCCTATGGCAAGGACGGCAATCCCGATTTCTCCTCGCTCCAGGCCGTGCTCAAGCGCGGCCACGGTTCGCAAGGCGCCAAGGACGCGCTCGAATACTTCGTGTTCGACTTGCTCGAACTGAATGGCGAGGACTTGACCGGCCTGCCCAATATCGAGCGCAAGGAGCGCCTCGAGGCGCTGCTCGCGCATGCCCAACCCCCGGTGCGCGTGGCCGACCACGTGATCGGCGCGGGGGAGAAGCTGTTCAAGGCGATGTGCGCCGCCGGCCAGGAAGGCATCATCTCGAAGAAGATCGATGCGGGCTACGTCGGCAAGCGCATGCCGAGCTGGGTCAAGGTCAAGTGCATCAACCGGCAGGAATTCGTCATCGTCGGCTGGACCAAGAGCACCACCAGGCAGCGCCCCTTCGCCTCGCTGCTGCTGGCGCAGAACGAGAACGGCAGCCTTGTCTACAAGGGCAAGGTCGGCACCGGCTACGACGCGGGCACGCTGGCGGATGTGTGGAGCCAGCTCAAGGACATCGGCCGCAAGACCGCGCCCGTCGAGGTGCCCCGGATCGAGGCGCGCGGCGCAACCTGGGTCGAGCCCAAGCTGGTCGCCGAAGTCGCCTTCGCCGAGTTCACCGCCGAGGGCCGCGTGCGCCACGCAAGCTTCCTGGGCCTGCGCGCCGACAAGCCGGCCGAGGAAGTCGCGCCCGAGAAGCCCGCCGCCGCGCCCACGCCCGAGCCGCCGGTCAAGATCACCAACCCCGACCGGGTGATCTTCCCCGAAAGCGGCCAGACGAAGGGTGAGCTGGCCGCCTATTACGAGCAAGTCGCGCCGCTGATGCTGCCGTTCGCCGGCAACCGCCCGATCAGCCTGGTGCGCTGCCCGCAGGGGCGCGCCAAGAAGTGCTTCTTCCAGAAGCACGACAGCGGCGGCTTCGGCGAGCACGTCCACCACGTTCCCGTGCGCGAGAAGGACGGCGGCTCGGAAGACTACATCTACGTCGAGGACGCCGCCGGGCTGCTCAGCTGCGTCCAGATGGGCACGATCGAGTTCCACGGCTGGGAAGCCCGCGCCGATGCGGTCGAACTGCCCGACCGCCTGATCTTCGACCTCGATCCGGACGAAGGCCTCGGCTTCGGCGATGTGAAGCAGGCGGCCACCGACATCCGCGACCGGATGGCCGACATCGGCCTCACCAGCTTCGCCATGCTCTCGGGTGGTAAGGGCGTGCACGTCATCGCCCCGCTCGGCACCGGTCACTCGTGGGAGGCGCACAAGGACTTCGCCCGCCGCTTCGCCGAAGCTCTGGCCCTGGCCGAGCCCGAGCGCTTCGTCGCGACGATGAGCAAGGCCAAGCGCGTGGGCAAGATCTTCATCGACTGGCTGCGCAACCAGCGCGGCGCCACCGCCGTCGTCCCCTATTCGGCCCGGGCCCGCGCCGGCGCCCCGGTCGCCGCGCCGATCGCCTGGGGCGAGCTCGACGGCTTCGACAAGGCGAGCGCCTTCACCATCGCCGATGCCAGGAAGCTCCTCGACCGCGCGCGAAGCAAATCCCTGGCCGGCTGGGGCTTTGCCGAGCAAGGCCTGCCGGAGATTTGAAGCCGGGTCCGCGCCTCGGCGGTCAAAACTCGCCCAGACCCTCGCTCAGGAACAGCGAGCCTTCGCCGTAGAGGTAGTCGGGCGTGAACCGCGCGAAGCGTTCCAGCGCGGCCCGGTCGGGGATGCTGACACGGCCGCGGTTGAGCTCGAGCAGCCCGCGCTCGCGCATCGACCGGATCACCCGGTTGATGTGGACCGCGGTCGTCCCGCAGGCGTTGGCGAGGTGCGTCTGGAGCAGCGGCATGCTGAACCCGTGCGGATCGGCGAGCCCGACGAAGTTCAGGCGATGCCACAGCTCGGCCATGATATGCGCCAGTCGCTCCTCAGCCTTGAGCTGCTCGAGCTTGAGGATCCATTCGCGGTGGATCGCGGCGTCGAGCAAGGTCGAGAACCACAGTATCCGCGTCAGGTGCGGCTCCTCGCGCAGGATGCGGGTCAGCCTTTCGTGCGGCACGTAGCCGACCAGCGCCGGACCGATCGCGACGAGATCGTGATCGAGCCGCCTGAGCGCGAAGGCGTGGAGGTCGACGAAGTCGCCCGGCACCTGAAGGCTGACGATCGCACGGTCCGGGCCTTCCCCGACCACGCGCGCGATGAACCCGTCGAACAGCATGGTGGCGTGCTCGGCCGGCACGGCCCGGCGCTGCACCACATGGCCGTCCGGCACGCGCTCAAGGTCGGCGATCAACTCGTCGATGATGGCGATTTCGCGATCGCTCATCGCATGGCGCAACCGTCCCTTGAGGAAAAGCTGGGTTCGGCCCGACGTCTGGCTCACCAAAGATCCTCCGGCGTGAGAGTCTGGAACAGCACGTCCTGTTGGCTCGTGCCGCATCGTCTGCACTGGAACGTCAAATGTGCACTTTAGTTCAATTGAGGAATGTTGCTCGACTTATTCTGCGAACCGGTTCGCCGCAATGGCCGTGTGATGCTCAGCGGCAGCCATTTGGCATGCGCACATTGTGCCTGGGCGTGCAGAGGGGAGCCGGCGAGCGCTGGCAAGAGAGAACGGCTACGTGGCGATAGCGTTCTACCTCGGAGAGCAGGGGTGCTACGGTATGCTCAGAGCAAGCGTGGCGCGGTTCGCATTATTTCGCCAGGAACACGCCCTGCAGCGACGTACGCGTTCCCGGGCCCGTCTGATCGGTCGCGAATACGCCGGCCACTTCCTGAGCGGCCGGGCCGAAGAAGGTGCCGTGCAGCGCGCCACCATAGCCGGTTGCGTCGAAGCCGCTGCCCGCGATCGTCCCTGACCAGTTGTAAGCGCCGAAGTCCGTCACCGAACCGCTTGCCACGTCCTTGCCGCTGACTGTCAGGGCGCCGTCGAACAGCGACTTGGCGAAGTCCATGCGGAACTGGCTGGCTCCAGTCAGCGTGAAGAAGGCCTTCGAAGTGTTGTCGCGCAGTTGCACGCCCTCGCCGAAGACCTGGCCCACGTAGATGCCCGTGCCGCTGATCGGCACGGACGCCGTCACGTTGCGATAGTCGAGCACTGCGAAGCCTGCATCGTCGTGGTCGTCGGCGGTGGAGGCGTTGTCGGCACCGGCGAGGCGCGCGGTCACGCCAGCGAAGCCGGCGTACGTCATCGCGATCTTGGTGTTGTCGGCGCGTAGCACCCTTACTGCGTACGCTGTGCCGCCTTGCGTGGTCTTGTAGACGTCGAAGTCGGCATCGCTGGCGATCGCGTCGCGCTCGGCGGCACCGACGGCGAAGGGTGCATCCGGGTCGCCCACTGGGTTGGCAGGTGTGACGATGAACTGCGCGGTGCCAGGATTCCAGGTCACCTCGGGAGCCGAGATCCCGTTGGGTCCGGTCGATGCGGCGAGGAAATTCGCCGGCGTGCCGAGCGCTGGCGAGTGCAGCCATGTCGCATAGCCGGTAGAACCATAGGCCGTCCCCGATACAGGGGATACCGTGGGATTGGGGTCGTAACTGGTTCGCCGCCCGATCATCGTGCCGCTGAGGTCGCCGCCGACGTAGGTGATGCCGAGCTCTTGACCCGTCGGTCCATAGAATTGGCCCGAAAGGGTGGCGCGGAACGGGCCTGCCTTGGCGAACTTGAAGTCGATGGTTCCGTTCAGGTCGTTGTAGCCGCTGACGATCGTGCCCACTCCAAAGAGAGTGGCATTGTCGCTCGTCGTGCCGGCCGTCGTGGCAATCAGGGTACCGGCAAGATCGAAGGTTGCCGCGCCCAAGTCCGCTTTGATCGTCGCGTTGCCGTTGATGCCGGAGTCCGACCTCATGATGCCGTTGATGTCCATGGCGTAGGTAGCGGCGCCGGCTCGCGGTACGGCCGCTGCCGCCGTGGCGTAGCCGAACAAAAACTTGTCCGTGCTGCGGAGCCAGTCCAATGGCGTGCCGGTTCCCTTGTGGAGAACCACGCTGGTGCCGTCGCTGGGGCCGAACGCCGCGCTGCCCGTTAGTGTGACGGCATCGACAGCGGCAAGTCCTATAAGGTTGAAGGTGGACGTGATCAGCCGATATGTGCCGCGCTTCGGATCGTAGTAGATCTGCACGTTGGAGTCGTTTGCCACCTTATAGAATTGAGGTGCGTTGGTCGCATCGTCGAAGTGGTCGGCCGGGCTGACGTCGGCTGCCTTTCGACCCATGACGGTGCCGCTGACGGTGAGCCCCGATCCGCTGACCGTCCACGAGGCGCCGACTTCGCTGCCGCCTGGACCGAACATCGTTCCGGTCAGGCGGCCCGCGAGGTTTGTTGCGCCTTCGGTGAAACGCGCATCGCCGATGAGCGCCAGGTTCTCCAGAGGAATGCGACCTTCACGCCCGATCGCGCCGCCCACTCCCAGATGCGCCGATGACGAAGTCAGCCCATTGGTCTCCGCATCGAGCGAGAACGCGTTCTTGCCGAAATCGATGAACATGTCGCCCGATCCGGCGATGGTGACGAGGTCGCCAGTGCCCGTGCCGTAGCCCAGTACGTCGATCCCGTAGCGCGCGGTGCCCGTCGTGGGAGACCGCAACGATAGATCGGCCACATACTCGTCGGTCGCATAGCCAAAGATGCCGGCTGAGAACGAGACATCGCGCGCACTCCCGCCAGTCACCTTCTCGTTTTTGAACAGCGCGGAGCCGACGTACTGATAGGTGTACGCGCCGGATGTACCCGGATTGGTGACGGTCAGAGTATGGCGCGCGGTCGCGTCGGTCCGCGAGTAGATGGTGAACTTCGCGTCGGAACGCGCTTGGTCGATCTCGCCCGGACCGAACGTGTAGGTGGCCAGCGGCACGGTGGTCGAGCTGAGGCGGTTCATTACGTTGACCGTGTAGGTGCGGGACGGTCCGTCGAACGAAATCTGGGTGCCGGTGTCGCTGTTCGACGCGGTCGGCGGGGAGGTTGTGTCGGGATAGCTGACCGTGGTTGCCGTTGCGCCGCCACCGTCGAGCGACAATCCTTGGGTGCGGTCCGGCGGAGGAGGTGTCGGTGTCGGTGTCGGGGTGGGGGTAGGCGTCGGCGTGGGAGCCGGTGTCGGGGTAGGCGCCGGCGTTGGCGCTGGGCTGGGTGAGGGCGAGGGGCTCGGCGCCGGCACCGGAGCGGGCGTGCTGGTCATGCCGTCGCCGCCACCACACCCGGCGAGCGTCAGGGACATGGCGAGCAGCGATACCTGTCCAAGACGATGATAGCGATTCATCGGTAGCCCCCAACTGTTAAACCGACTATCCCGGTCATTAATCGGGTTATCAAGCGCCACGAACGAATTGCAAGCCTTCGTTCATGTTGTCGTCGGTTGGTCGCTCGCATCAACACACCGGCGCGCTCCTAACGCTCCAAGGCGGCGCGGCGCGGAAAAACGCTTTGCCGCGCAGGTGCGAGCGGGTATCGGGCCGGTCCGTCGCGCGTGCCTTGCAGCCTTTCGCGGCGGGCCGCGTCCGCACGATCCGAACCATGGAAGCCGATCCCCTTTTCGCCCGGCGCGCGCCGCGGCTGTTCCGCACCGAGCTGGTCGCGACGCTGCGGCTGGCCGGGCCGCTGGCGGCTGCCAACATCCTGCAGATGGCGGTCTTCGCCACCGACGTGATGTTCGTCTCGCGTCTGGGGCAGGAGGCGCTCGCCGCGTCCAGCCTCGCGGTCGCGCTCTTCGCGCTGATGCTGATGGCGTTCTACGGCCTGACCGGCGCGGTCGCCGCGCTGATCGCGGCGGAGATCGGCCGCCGCCGCCACGCGGTGCGCGAAGTGCGCCGCTCGGTGCGCATGGCGCTGTGGCTGTGCGGCCTGCTCGGCGTCCTGGGGATCGCGATCTGCCTCAGCGGCGAGCGGCTGATCCTGCTCGCCGGCCAGCAGCCGATCCTCGCCCGGCGCGCGGGCGACTTCCTGGAGGTCTGCGCGCTGAGCGTCATTCCCATGCTGGTGGTCAACGTCTTGCGCACGTTCGTCTCGGCGATGGGCCGGCCGATCTTCGCCACGGTCATCACCGGGCTGTCGATCGCGGTGAACGCCGCGGGCAACTGGG
>Ga0068863_100005501_pt1 | contig 12461 bp, 6 predicted proteins | sample KBSSwiS62_FD_66596 | JGI IMG/M metagenome (GOLD analysis project Ga0068863, IMG submission 66596) | Switchgrass rhizosphere microbial communities from Kellogg Biological Station, Michigan, USA - KBS Switchgrass S6-2 | ecosystem: Host-associated > Plants > Roots > Rhizosphere > Soil ...
CGTGCTCAACGATTCACCGACGTCGTGCTGTTCGGCATGGGCGGCTCCAGCCTCGCGCCCGAGGTGTTCCGCAATCTGTTTGGACGTGGGCACGAGGCGCCGCGATTCGTCATGCTCGACTCGACCGATCCCGAGGCGGTGCAGCACGCGCTGAGCCACGCGGACACCTCCCTGTTCATCATCGCGAGCAAGTCGGGTACTACGATCGAACCGAATGCAATGGCTGCGGCGGCGAGGCAGCGCGTCGAAGCGGCTGGCGTGAAGCAGTGGGCATCCCGGTTCGTGGCTATTACCGACGATCAGACGACGCTCCACAAACGCGCGCTGAACGAGGGCTTCTTCGACGTGTTCGTGAATCCCTCCGACGTGGGCGGCCGATACTCCGCGCTGACGCTGTTCGGTGTCGTACCTGCCGCATTGATCGGTGCTCCATTGGAGGCGTTGCTGGCGAACGCGCGACGCATGGCGGACGCGTGTCGCACGAGCGACGCACGGACGAATCCTGGACTGGCGTTGGGCGCGGTCATTGGTGCAGCCGCGAAGGCAGGACGGGACAAGCTGACGTTGCTGCTGCCGAGATCGCTCGAACCGCTGGCGCTCTGGATCGAACAGCTGGTCGCCGAAAGTACCGGCAAACACGGCAAAGGGATCGTGCCGATCGCCGGCGAAACGCCGGCCGCAGCAGTCGGCAACGATCGCGTGGTTGTGATCGTGAGACTCCGCGGCGCCGCTGCGGACGAAGGGGTGCGCTCCGCACTCAGAGCTTCACGTGTTCCAACGGTCACGATCGAGATGCCTGCAGTGGACGCGCTCGGCGCCGAGTTCTTTCGGTGGGAGATCGCTACGGCAACGGCAGGACGGATTCTGGAAATCAACCCGTTCGACGAGCCCAACGTGCAGCAGGCGAAGGACGCCACCCGTGCACTGCTCGATGCGTACGCAACGCGAGGCGAACTGCCGTCGGCAGCCCCGGATATCCGGGTTGACGGCATTGAAATCACGTTCAGCACGGCGGCGCGAAGCGCAGGTGCTTCCGCCGGCCTGGACGCATTTCTCAACGAGCTCGAGCCGCGCGACTATTTCGGTTTGCTCGCCTATCTGCCACCGGATGACGCGCGATTCGCTCCGTCGTTGACCAGAATCAGGAACGACATCGCCGTCAACCGCCGCTGCGCGACGATGCTCGGCTATGGACCGCGGTACCTCCACTCCACCGGTCAGCTGCACAAAGGGGGCGCCAATAACGGCGTGTTTTTGATCCTGACCGCCCGGTCAGAAAACGACCTGCAGGTGCCCGGCGCGCCGTATTCGTTCCAGATCCTCGAAATGGCTCAGGCGCTGGGCGATTTCGAGTCCCTCGATCGTGCAAATCGACGCGCCGCGCACGTGCACCTGCCCAATCGGCGCGCCGAATCATTCGCCAGGCTCGCAGATTTTCTTGGAATTTCACCCTAGTTGACCGACGAATTACAAAGCTGCCGGGCTGCATACTTTGTATACTCCTGCACGTGACAACCGTGGCGGTTCACGGTGTTCTCGGGCGGACGCAGGCGGCACTCGAACGCGGGCGCGGCGCCGACGCGGTCCAGCTCCTCGCGCCCATGCTGCGTCCTGGCGCCCTGACGCGCGAGGACGAAATCGCCCTGCGTGCGGCGCTCACCGAAGCATGGCTCCTTCAGGACGACCTCGCCCAGGCCGCGGCGACGCTCGGCCGCCCGCCCGACACGCTCCGCGAACCGATCAGCGATGCGCTCCTCTCGGCGTTGTGGCGGCTGCATGGCCGGATCACGTACGCACGCGGCGAACAATCGCGTGCCATCGCGCTCCACACACGCGCCTTGAAACATGCCGAGCTGGCGCACGATTCGCGCGCCATCGGCCTTACGCATTACGAGCTCGCGCTCTGCTACAAGCAGGTCGGTGACTCGGGGATCGTTCGCGAACATCTGACGGAAGCGGCCTCCGCACTGCACGCGGCTGGCGATCGGCGTCATCTCGCGCTCGTCCACTCGCTGTCAGCCGTCCTGCTCGCCCAGGCCGGACGTAGTGAGGAAGCCGCTGGCGCGCTGCGCCAGGGTGAACGCCTCGCAATGGCTATTCAGGCCGACGACGTCCTCGCGGGCATCGTGCACAACCAGGCGAACGTCGCGCTGATGCGGCATCAGCATGAACAGGCGCTCGCGCTCGCCGAACGAAGCGTGGCGCTGCACGAGACGCTCGGCTCGGGTCACGGCCTGGCCGTCGCACTCGCGACGCTCGGCCAGATCTTCGTGCAGCTTGGGGAGCTCGAGCGTGCGGAACGCATCCTCACGCGCACGCTGGAAGTACGCAGTCCCGTCCAGTTTCATGAAACCACGGGCGCCGTCTTCGACACGCTCGCGCAGATTCATCTGATGCGCGGCTCCTATGAGCGCGCCGGCGAATACCTCCGTCATGCAAGCGACGCCTACGGCGCCTACGGCACACAGACGATGCGGTGGTACGAGTGGTCGCTCAAGGTACTGGGCGCCAAGCTCGCCATTCGTCAGGGCAAGTTCGAGGAGGCTCTCGCGATGGCGGACGACCTGGCGCGAACGCCAGGCGTGCCGCCCGGAGAAGCGATTCAGGCCGACCTTACGGCATGCGAAGCTCTTGTCGCCGCCAACCGGATAGCCGAAGCGGAGAAGCGCATCGAATCCTGCGAGCCGCGTCTCGATCCGCGGACGGCGCCGGCAAACTGGGGCGAGTTCCTGCGGATCCGCGGCACAGTTCACGAACGTTCAGGCCGCGCGTCGGACGCGTACCACGATTTCGCCCAGAGCGTGAATGTGTTCGAGTTGCTCGGCGAGCGGTATCAGGCGGCTCTCAGTCAACTGGCTCTCGGCCGGCTTGCCGCATCGACCCACACGAGCGCGGCGGAACGTCACCTCGAGAATGCGGCGACAACGTTTCGTGCCCTGGGCGCCGAGCGCGATCTGGATGAGGTCGCTCGCCTCCGATCACACCTCGACACGAATGCCAACAAGCAGCCGGCCACATCCGCCGTGGAGGCAGACGATTCCGTGATTCGTCGTCTTGTGGAGGCGTCGGTGTTGTCGGATCTGCTCGCTCGCGAAACGGCGACGTCACTTGCCGAAGCGACCGAAGCCGATGCGGCTGTCATCTTCGTCGTGCCGTCGAGCGGCGAGGTGCGCGTCATCGCGGCCGCGGGCTGCGACGCCGGGGTCGCCCGCGCCCTCGCGCGCGCCGCAGCGCAGGGAAATCGTGCCTACGGCGAAGGACTCCTCCTTACGGAACCTCTCGGTCGGAGCGACGAAGGGCCGAGGTTCTGCACCGTTGTGTCCGCCCAACGCCTCACCGACGCAGCCGGGCGGCGATTCCGGATGTTCACGGCGGTCGCCAAGCAAGGGTTCGATCTCTGTGGAGCACGCGATCGGCGCGACCAGCGCGTCGAACAGGACGGTTCGCGTTCGCTGGAGCCGCTGCTGCCGGGGTTCATCTGCGCGAGCGCGGCGATGAATCGCGTCGCCGATCAGATTCAGCGCCTGCAGGGTCACGACCTCACGGTGCTGATCACCGGTGAAAGCGGTACCGGCAAGGATCTGGTGGCGCGGGCGATTCACGTCGGGTCGCCACGCCGCGCGGCCATGTTCCTCCCCTACAACTGCACGACGACGCAGCGAGACCTGGCCGACAGCCAGTTGTTCGGCCATCGTCGTGGCAGCTTCACCGGCGCCATCACGGATCAACAAGGCCTGATCCGGACCGCTGCGGGCGGCACGCTGTTCCTCGACGAAATCGGCGATCTTCCGCTGGATATCCAACCTAAGCTGCTTCGCTTTCTCGAGCAGAGCGAGGTAATGCCCGTCGGGGAGACCCGGCCGCAGGCTGTTGACGTCCGCGTGCTCGCGGCGACCAACGCGGACCTGGAACAACGCGTCCAGGAAGGCAAATTCCGCGAAGATCTGTATCACCGCCTCAACGTCATCCGGATCTACGTCCCGCCGCTGCGCGACCGACGCGAGGAGATCCCCCACCTGAGTACGTTCTTCCTGCGCGAAGCCTGTGAACGCCTCGGCAAACCCGACGTGCACCTCAGTTCGGGAACCCTCGACTTGTTCGATCAGTACTGGTGGCCTGGCAACGTTCGTCAGCTCAGGAACGAAGTCCAGCGCGGCGTCGCAATGAGCCGTCCGGGCGGAACGATCGAATCGGAGCACCTCTCTGCCGATCTCACCGCCGTCCCCTCGACGAGCAGCGTTCTGATGACGACGAAGCCAATGCGGTCCATGGCCGTCCGCAAACTGGCAACCGCGGTCGAGGAAATCGAGCGCGAGCTGATTGGAACCGCGCTGCGAAAAACGAGCGGCAACATTTCGGAGACGGCCAGAGTTCTTGGCCTGACCAGGCGCGGTCTCTACCTGAAAATGCGGCGTTTAGGACTTGATGGCGCGCTTGCGGATACCTAGTAACCAGGTATACACATGTCTGGATAGCCACTATCCAGCAAGGGCGCGTCGGTTCATTCGCCCGAATTCAACGTGATCCAATCGTTTCAACGACTTGCATCGTGTGTACGCCATATAACTGACACGAGCGACACGGGCGTGAGCATTGATATGCACCCGAGTGCAATCCATCACAACCAAAGGGGAACCAAGGTGAATCGCACAGCCGTCGCATCGCTGACGTCATCGACCGTCAACAAAGCCCGTATCGGCGCGCGCCGCAAGGTTCGCGTTCCCGGGCGTCTCACGTGGCGCGATTCGTCCGGCACGCTGCGTTTCGTGTCCGTGATGACATGCGACGTCAGCGACGTGGACGCGTTTGTCGAATGCCAGGTGCCGGCCTCAATTCCCTTATACCGTCTCGTCCACTTCCAGATCGAACGGGGCGCGCGCGAAGCGGATGCACTCCCCGCCTCACTGCGCAATGGCAAGGTTCTCTCCGCTGTTTATCGCGTCGGTGCGTATCGCGCGTCCACGGGCACGCCGCATGGCTACGCCCTCCGGCTGCTGGTCGAACCGACGCGCACCGCGTCTCCAGCTATCTCCGTTGTCCCGAACTAGGTGATCGCGGGTCCGACAGGGCCCGCGCCACTGCGCTGAGGGCACCTCACTCGCCCTAAAGCACGCCCCGCTTTCTCCAGTACCGCGCCAGTCCCAACCACGACAGCTCGAAGGTTGCACCGACACGATGCGGCAGGGATCTCGGCCCGCTCAGGTGCCGCTGCAGCTCGCGATCGACGAATTCCGCATACCGCCGCGGACCGGTGATGCGAATGCCCGCGACGTCGCCCACCAACGCGATGCCGCCGGAACGATCGAGGAAGCTGCCGTGATGTGACGCGTGACCCGGTGTGTAAAGCACATCCGATCGCCCACAAGCGTGTCGCACTTCGCAAGAGTCTGGACGGATCGACAAGATGCGGAGGCCCTCGTTCGTGCACGAACACCTTCAGCGTCGAGTAATGCCGTTCCAAGGTTCCAGTAGCACCGCCCATGATCGAGGTGCACGTGGGTCAGCAGTATGTGTGTGACGTCCGTGAAACAGATCGACCCAGGCTACGCCGGGCCCGAAGACGGGCATGCGAGGGCAGGCATTATACTGAGCACGCGAAACTTGCCCATGATCGCTACTCACTCGCTGCTCGCCTCACTGGCGCGCCTCGTGTCGGAAGCCGCCGCGCTCGATGTGACGCTTTCGCGCGTCGCCGTGCTGCTGCGTGAAGCGATTCCGTTCGAGCGGCTGCGGGTACTTCGCCTCGATCGGGCCGATGCGGTCACGCTCTACGCGATTCGGGCGTCGGGCGAGATCGAGATCACCGGTCATCTCATCGGCGATGCTCCGTCCGCTGCGGACGACGCAGCGGACAGCCTCGAACGCTCGCGGCTGATCTGCACGATCAGGCAGGGTGCGCGCGTGAAGGGCGCCGTGTGGCTGACGTCGACCGAGGCTGACGCCTTCACCGAAGAGCATCAGGAGCTGCTCGAAGCCGTCGGCGACCTAATCACCCTTGCGCTCTACCACGACACCGTGCGGACGACCGAACTCCGTCGCCGCGAACGCATCGATGCGCTCGTGCGTTTGCTGCAGACGGTCGCGGAGACTCTTGATATCCGGCAAATCTTCCCGCATTTGTCCGAGACGATTCGCGGCGCGCTGCCGCACGACATCCTGGCGTTGACGGCGTGGGCGGAGGACGGTCTGTCGTTTCAGGTCTACGCGATGGCCGGCGCCGAGATTCCCGACGAGTCGTTCTGGGGGCCGACGCTGCTGACGCCTGTCGAACTCACGCTGCTCGACCGCAAGGCGTACATCATCCACGACGTCACCAGCGAGATTGCCGCGGAAACGATCCGGGGCCGGCTGCTTCGCATGGTCGGCGCGCGCTCGGCGCTGCGCGTCGCCATCCCGCTCGGCAGCGCCGTGTTCGGCTCGCTGTTCTTCCTCGCGCGTGACCCGGGACGGTTCTCCGAAGAGGACGTCGATTTCGCACGGCGTGTTGCGGACCACCTCGCCCTGGCGCTGTCGCATCAGCACCTGGCCGAAGCGGAAAAACGCGATACGGCGGCGCGCGAGACGGCCGCGCGGCTCGAGGCGCAGGTGGCCACTCTCACGCGCGAGCTCGAAGCGCGCTCCGGCCAGCGCCGCGTGGTCGGGCATTCGCGCCAGTGGCAGGACGTCCTGACGCAGGCGGCGCGTGTGGCACAGGCCGAAACAACCGTGCTGCTGACGGGCGAATCAGGCACCGGCAAGGAAGTGATCGCTCGGTTCATTCACCATGCATCCCGTCGAAGCAGTGGATCGTTCATCGCCATCAACTGCGCCGCGCTCCCCGACCAACTGCTCGAATCCGAGTTGTTCGGGTACGAACGCGGAGCGTTTACCGGCGCCGTATCCGCGAAACCGGGGCGCATCGAGCAGGCAAACGGCGGCGTGCTGTTTCTCGACGAAGTCGGCGAGATGGCTCCTACCGTCCAGGCAAAGCTGCTTCGCGTACTCGAGGAGCGGGAGTTCCAGCGCCTCGGCGGCACGCGTCTGCATCACGCCGACATTCGGGTGATTGCCGCAACGAACCGCGATCTGCACGGCGCCATGCAGCGCGGCGAGTTCCGCGAGGACCTGTACTACCGCCTGGGCGTGTTCGAGATCGAGTTGCCGCCACTACGCGACCGTTCGGAAGACGTGCTGGAGCTTGCCGATATCTTCCTTCGCGAGATCGGCGAGACGGTCGGGCGGCCAGCCGCCGGCTTCGAACGCGATGCGAAACGGGATCTGCTCGCCTACCCCTGGCCCGGCAACGTCCGCGAGCTTCGCAACGCAATTGAACGGGCGGTCATCCTGGCCGACGGCGGCTACATCCGCAGCGAGCATCTACCCGTCAGTGCGACCCGTAAAGCACCGGCGTCCGTCGATACGAACACCTCGCCGTTTCCCGCAGGCGGAGTGAACCTCGACGCAATCGAACGTTCGCTCGTTGTCAAGGCGCTCACACAGGCGCGTCACAACAAGACGCGCGCCGCGAAGCTGCTCGGCCTCACACGTGCCCAGCTCTACTCGCGGATCGAGAAGTACGGCCTCGCCGAAACGGAGTCCTGAGCCGCCACCGTGGCTCCTCTTGTCCGCCGCGTGCTCGTCACCGCGGGCCTCGCCATCCTGTTTCTGATCCTGATCGGAGCCACGTACCAGGGCGTCGCGACCTCGCTCGAGCGCAGGCGGTTCCCACACCCGGGACGGTTGATCGACGTCGGCGGATATCAGCTGCATCTGCAGTGCACGGGTGCCGGAACGCCGACCGTGGTGCTGGAGGCGCCGGCGGCGGCGATGTCGGCGGCGTGGGCGCGCGTGCAGAACGCCGTTGCGGCAACGACTCGCACCTGCAGTTACGATCGCGCGGGTCTGGGGTGGAGCGAGGCCGGCGATGTGCCGTTTTCGCCGGAGACAGCGGCACCGCAACTGCATGACCTTCTGGCGAAGGCCGATGAACGCGGACCGTTCATCGTCGCGGGCGCCGAGTTCGGCGCTCCACTCGCGAGGCTGTACGCCTCGCGCTACCCCAGTGAAACCGCCGCGCTCGTGTTGATCAACGTGCCTGGCGCCAGCGTCACGGGCGCAGCTGACACACCATCCGCTCGGTTCCTCGCGTTCGCACCGTGGTTCGCGCGTACAGGGGCGCTTCGCTTCGCGCGTACGTGGTCGTCGAGCGTTCGCGGTCTGCCAGAGCCGGCAGCCGGAGCACTGCGTTCATTTCTGAACCGACCCGATCATCTGACCCGCGCGTCAAACGAGCTTTCCACCTGGGACAGGGCCGTGGCACTCAGCGAAGCAGCGCCCTTGCCGCGTGACTTACCGGTGGCACAGGTCGAAGTCGAGGGAAGAAACAGAATTGCGTTGCTTGCGGATCCGCGGAATGCGAGCGATATAGCGGACGCGATCGTGCGCGCCGTCAGACGCGCACGATCAACGGTGCGCGGGAATTGACGAATCTACGAATGTTCGAATTGACGAATTCAAATTGTTCAATCGAATTCGTAAATTCGTAAATTCGTAAATCCGTCAATTGGTAATCTCTACGTCTTCACTCGCACCGTCAGCGGTGCGGTCAGACGCGTCGTGATTGCAGCGCCGGGACCAAGACGCACTTCTTTTCCTTTCGTCGCAAGCACCACCCCGGTGCCGCCGGCGCCGCCGATGGCCGCCCCTTTGGCCGCGCCGCTGCCACCGCCGAGAATGGCGCCCAACGCCGCGCCGGCGCCGGCGCCGATCGCAATCTTCTCGGCATCCTTTTTCTTCGTGGCCTCGGCTTCCTGCGCGTATCCACTCGTCCTGATGTCGTAGCTCTCGCCGCCGGAGCGGAGCGAGTTGAAGCGCATCGCAAGGCGCGCGCGTCCCTTCACTCGTCCTGATTCCGCGGCCTCGGTGACGACACCACCGACTTCGCTGCCGGCCGGAACCACGACTTTCCCGTTAATGCTCACCGGTGATCGCAGCGTCGCGCGAACGGGCTGCTCCACGCGGCTCGTATCCGAGGCCACCGCCGACTCCAGCGACAAGCGCAGCGTCGTGCCTGACGGAATGGTGACTTCCTTGACGCTCGCAACCGCGGCGCCTGGTGACGACGTCGCCGCGGAAATCGGAGCGCTTGTCGAATTTCCCGTGGTGGCCAACGACTCGGCGGCGGGAGTGCTCTCGGGTGTTTTCGCCCCATTGCACGCGACCAGACCGAACGTCAATGCGGTTACACAGGCCAGTTTCTTCACATCGAACCTCCCGGCGTGCCTGCCGCACGCCGTCTGGAGCGGATTTCACATTGCTGTGGCGCGAACCCTGTGGATTTAGGAAGCGAGCCTGGCAAGGCTCGCTCCACGTGTGAAATCCGCGCTCCCCGCTTTCGAAAACGCACCAGAGTCCGCCTGAACACCCACAGGTTTGGCAGGCGGACGACAAAAAAGGGCGTCAGATCGCCGTGTTTCGCTCGAACGGTTCAGCAATGCCAAATCTCTGCCGTCGGAGGACCACCGGGTTCCTGAACTCGGGTGTCTGGGGTACGTTTGAACAATGCGCCAGTTCGTGCTCGCACTGCTCGCCCTGATGGTAACCGCTTCGGCCGCGGTTGCTCAGAGGCTTCCGTCCGGCGTTGCTCCGACCCATTACACGCTGTGGTTCGCCCCGGACCTGGAACGCGCGACGTTCCGCGGCCGCGAGACGATCGAGGTCACCATCCAGCGGCCGACGGCGTCAATCACGCTGAACGCCGCGGAAATCGAATTCGGTGATGTCACCGTCGACGCCGGCGGCCGTAAACAGACCGCCCACGTCACGCTCGACGAGAAGAACGAGATGGCAACGCTCACCGTGCCGCAGCCGATCCCTGCCGGCCGCGCGTCCATTTCGATGACCTACAACGGCATGCTCAACGACAAGCTGCGCGGCTTCTATTTGAGCAAGGCGAACGGCCGGCGCTACGCCGTCACCCAGATGGAGGCGACCGATGCGCGCCGCGCATTTCCGTCATGGGACGAGCCCGCCTACAAGGCCACCTTCGACGTGTCCCTGATGATCGACAGCGCTGACACGGCCATCTCGAACGGCGCGCAGATGTCGGATACACCCGGACCCGAAGCCGGCAAGCACACGCTGGTCTTCGCACGCACGGCGAAGATGTCCAGTTATCTCGTCGCGATGCTCGTCGGCGATTTCGTCTGCCGTAATGGTTCCGCCGACAACATCGCCGTGCGCGTCTGTTCGACGCCCGACAAGCTGCCGCTCACAGGGTTCGCGCTCGAGGCGGCGCAGCAGGTGCTCAAGTTCTACAACGAATGGACCGGCATCAAGTACGCGTTTGGGAAGCTGGACATCATCGGCATTCCCGATTTTGCCGCCGGCGCGATGGAAAACGCCGGCGCCATCACCTTTCGCGAGGAGGAGCTCTTCGCCGATCCGCAGCGCGCGTCGCTCGGCACACGGAAGACCGTCGCATCCGTCGTGGCGCACGAAATCGCGCACCAGTGGTTCGGCAACCTGGTGACGATGAAGTGGTGGGACGACATCTGGCTGAATGAAGGGTTCGCGACGTGGATGGCGAACAAACCGCTCGCGGCCTGGCATCCGGAATGGCAGGTCGAGCTCGATGAAGTCGAGGAAACGCAGTCGGCGGTTTCGACGGACGCCCTTCGTGCCACACGTCCAATCCGCACCAGCGTGGAGACACCCGACGAGATCAACGAAGTGTTCGACAGGATCGCCTACGAGAAAACGGCGTCGGTCCTGCGCACCATAGAAAACTATGTTGGCCCGGAGCTGTTCCGGAAGGGTGTCGCCTCATATCTCCGGAAGTACTCCTTTGCGAATGCAGCCGGCGAGGATTTCTGGACCGAAGTCGCGCGGGTAACAGGCAAACCCGTCGACCGCGTGATGAAGCCGTTCATCGAGCAGCCGGGCGTGCCCGTGGTGAAGATCGACGCGCAATGCCAGAGCAACACGACCAATGTGGCGCTGCACCAGGAACGCTTCGTCACCCTCGGCGGCACGACGCCTTCCAGTTCGCCGCTCTGGGCGGTGCCTGTCTGCTTCAAGAACCCGGGAACGACGACGCAGCAGTGCAACCTGCTCGAGCGTCGCGACCAGACCATGTCGCTGCCCGCCTGCTCGGCAAACGTCTTCGGTAACGCCAACGGACGCGGCTATTACTTTTCTGAATATCCCCCGCAGAAGGTCCTGGCCATCGCGTCAACCGCCCGCACGTCGCTCGCTCCCGCCGAGCGGCTGACGCTGCTCGGGGACGAATGGTGGATGGTTCGCGCCGGCCGCCATGACATTGGTTTGTATTTCGACAGCGCGTCGGCTCTCGCCTCCGATGAAGCACCATCGGTCATCGAACAGATTGGCCGCAGCCTCGCCAATGCCCGCGAAGCGATCGTCCAGCCGTCCGATGCACCACGGTTCGAGGCGTGGATCCGACAACGGTTCGCGCCGGAATTGACGACGCTCGGGCTGCCAGGCAGCGCGTCGGATTCCGACGATCGCCAAAGCCGCCGCGCGACGTTGCTTGGGTTGGTCGGCGTGACCGGTAACACTGCCGACGTGCAGCGCCAGGCGCGCGATCTTGCGCTCAAGTACGTTGAGAATCCGATGTCGGTCCCGCCGACGTTGGTATCGACGGTGCTCAACGTCGCCGCCTACGGAGGCGACGCGATGCTGTACGACCTGTATGTGGCGCAGCTTCCGAAGTTGAGCGGCAAACCCGAGGAGTACTACCGCTTCTTCAATGCGCTGCCGTCCTTCCGCGATCCAGCGCTCGTGCAGCGGACGCTCCGCTTCGCTGTCTCGCCCGACGTGAGAACGCAGGATACCTCGACGCTGATTGCCGGTCTCCTCGGGCGTGCCTCTTCACAAGACGCGGCGTGGACGTTCGTCAAGGAGAACTGGGACATGCTGACGAAAACGCTCGGCGTCTTTCAGGGCATTCCACGCATCGCGGGTGCGGTCGGTGGATTCTGCACGCGCGAGAAACGCACTGAAGTGGAACAGTTCTTCAAAGACCATCCGGTTCCCGCCGCGGAGCGGACGCTGCGCCAGGCATTCGAGCGGATCGACAACTGCATCGCCGTGAAAGACCGGCAGGCGGCCGCTGCCGCAGCCTGGTTGTCCGCGGCATCGTCGCGATAGGCGGACCTCCAGTTCGTACGTCGGGGCCGCGGACTTTCAGTTCGTACGTCGGGGCCGCGGGCTTTCAGTCCGTACGTAGGGGCCGCCTTCAGGCGGCCCACCATGCGCCCTGAGATCAAATCTCAGATTTTCGACTCGCGCAGAGCCTGCCGTAGCATCTGCGCATGAAAAATCTTTCCTTACAGACAGCAGCACTGATTCTCTCAGCGCTTGTCTTCGGCGCTGTTCTCGACCGCATGTGGATGAACGGCGTCGTTCCGACCGTCGCCGCGCAGGAAGGACGCGCCGGCGGAGCAGCCGCACCGCCGAAG
>Ga0068863_100005506_pt1 | contig 12455 bp, 9 predicted proteins | sample KBSSwiS62_FD_66596 | JGI IMG/M metagenome (GOLD analysis project Ga0068863, IMG submission 66596) | Switchgrass rhizosphere microbial communities from Kellogg Biological Station, Michigan, USA - KBS Switchgrass S6-2 | ecosystem: Host-associated > Plants > Roots > Rhizosphere > Soil ...
CGATGCTCGACAGATCTTTTTTGGGTCTCCTCTTGGAAGATTTCATAACCGGCCTCTGCGTTGGAATGCAACAAGACCAGGCATCAAGAATCTCTCGAAGTTTTATCCCCGAGATTTTCGAGAAAGGATTGGAATTGAACCTGAGTTCTATCCGGCCCGTCATGTTGCTAAGTTTTCACTTTGCATCGATTGTCGGGCTGTATCCCTTTCGTTCTTTCAGCCTGGTCTTCACTTTCTTATATGGCAATCGGCTTTCCAAATAAGGCATCTATACGTTTCGCGAACTTACAGTGTTGTGTTTTGCCTATAACGGCCATCCGGCACACCGCAAGTACCGCATAAGTGCCCTGGAGAGAGCGCCGGTTCACCCCTTACAGTCCAGATGCCCGCAACCGCAGGCAAGGTCTGCAAGATTGCCGGCGTCTCGGCAAAAGGCGCTGCAGTACTTCTCCCCATCTTTAACCGGACACGAACAGGCGGGATGCGCACACTTTTCAGTATTAGCCATCGCGGACCTCCTGCTGTGGGAAAGCACATTGGAGGCCAAAAGAGAAAATGCCAGAGCGTTCCCGTCTGGCATGCCACTTGCGCATTGAAAGACACCAATAGGGCTCCGTCCAGGAGAAAACCATGCTCAAAACGACTGACGCATTCTCAAGCTTCTCGGTTAATGATCTGCAAAAGGCTAAGGCGTTTTACAGTCAACTGCTTGGCCTTGCGGTGTCCGACGCGCCCGAAGGGCTGAAAATTCACCTGGCTGAAAAGTGTGCGGTGTTCCTGTACGCCAAGCCAAATCACGTGCCGGGGACCTTTACCGTTCTGAATTTTCCAGTCGACAACATCGAGCAGACGGTGAGCGATCTCGCCAGGCGCGGCATTCGCTTCGAGCGATACGACGAAGGTGAAATCAAAACCGATGAAAACGGCATCGCTCACACGAGCGGCCCTAAGATCGCCTGGTTCAAGGATCCTGCTGGAAACATCCTGTCGGTTCTTGAAGAAAGATGAATCGCCCCGTCTCTAATCCAAAGGAGGTCCCATGAAAATAGCCAGCGTCATGACATCGAAGGTGGAGTCTATTGCGCCGGATTCAACGCTTCAGGAAGCGGCACAACTTATGAAGTCGCTCGATGTTGGATTCCTTCCTGTATGCGAGAACGATAGCTTGATTGGAACGTTAACGGATCGGGATATTGCGATTCGGTCGGTCGCTGAAGGACACGATGTCGGGAAAACAAAGGTCCGTGAAGTGATGTCCGCTCCTGTGTACTACTGCTACGACGATCAGGACATTTCGGAATGTGGGCACTCGATGCAAAGTCAGAGTGTCCGCAGAATGCTGGTACTCAATCGCAGCAAAGATCTTGTGGGCGTGGTGTCCCTTGGCGACATTGCAACCCGATCCGGCGAACAGCCGCTGGCGGCCACGACACTGAAGCAGATTTCCAGTGCGGCATGACTCATTCTTCTGGAGGTCCTCATGATTAAAAAAGTGAAAGAGGGATACAAAGTCCTTTCAGAAAAGACGGGTAAGAACCTGGGTGGTCCTTACAAAACCAAAGAAGAAGCCGTTAAACGCCTGCAGCAGGTGGAATATTTCAAGCACAAGAAGAAGTAGACCGTACAGGGCGGTGCCGGCCGTCGCAGGTTTCGAATGTGAGATTGTGGGCGGTCATGGACCGTCCACACCACGTTCCCATTCTTCGAAGTGGCGACTGGCAGAGTCCCAGGCTCCGGAGTCCGGATTCGGAACTTCAACCATTCTCGATATCGATTCGCGCATTTCCATGCGGATGCCGGGAGTCCCGGCCAGTCGCAGAGCAAGCGTGCTGAGATCTTCGGCGAGCACGGCAAAAATGCACGACGTTATCGCTTCCGGCAAAGCCAGGCGCACGGCATTCTCCGCGATAAGCTGGCCATAAACAACCGTGGCAAAACACTGGCCTAATGCCATCTCCGACTGCATATCGTCCATCCGGACGCTTGCAATTTCCCGGAATGCTTCCACCTGGCGCCGGAAAGGCACAATACCCTTTACCGAATCCAGCGGCCGATATGCATCCAGAAAAGGAAGAAACCCTACCGAATGCATCGAACCCGCCCGGGCCTCCATAAGATAGGGGTTTTCACGGGACGGTGTTTCACCACCCACCAGCGACGGTGGCTCGCCGAGAGACGAATCCGATCGATCGAAATAGCGCGGAATAAACTGGACCGCCAGACCGAGATTGATGTGCATGCTTCCTTCAAGGCTCGGTATCAGCTGTATGTCGCGCAGCGCCATCTCAAAGTACCCGCTGCTTTCAAAACCTTTTGCGCCGATGCATTCCTGAAGCAGTGACATCACTTTCAATCCTTCCGTGCTCACCTTCGCTTTTTGGACGGCACAGAAAAGCAGATACCGGCGGTCAGCACCGGAAGCGGCATGGACGTAATCGAGGGCGCGATAGGCGTAGGCCTTCATCGCGATCAGTCGCAGCCATGCTCGGAGGACGTTCGTCTGGATATGAGCCATTTCGAGGACGGCCTTGCCATACAGTTTTCGCGTTCTGAGGTGTGTCACGGCTTCCTGCAGTGCGTGCTCGCAAATGCCAATGGATCCGAATCCCAGGAAAAATTTTCCCAGCGTAATCGTCCCAAAAACTGCGTCCCATGCATTGCGGCCTTCCGCGATGATGTCGCCTTCTGGAAACAGATGGTTCTTCACTTCGAACGAACCCACGTTCGCGGCCCGGACTCCCAGCGTGCGGATTTTCCCAAGGCTGCGAAATGCAGTAGCCTGTCCGGGCCGGAGAGCAATGAGCATGAATGGCGCTCGATTGGAACGGCCGATTGTCCCTTCCCCGCCGGATTCTTTGTGAGAGATCCTTCTGCCAAGAATTGAAATCATCGACGCGGCGTCCGTGTTGCCGATGTAGTACTTGGCACCGTTCGCGATGTAGTCGCCGGCATCCGATTTCGTGACGGTAAACTCATTGGCCATGAGATCCGATCCATGATCTTTTTCCGATACGCCGAACGCCATCACATTGCCCGCTTCCAGTGCTGCAACGGCTTCCTTTTTCAATTCCGCATTGGTGCCCATGAGAATCGAAAAGAGGCCAAGAAAGCTGACTTGAAGGCTATAGCCGTGTGCGGGACTGCAATAGGCAAACGCCTCCAGGAAGCGCGCGTACCGGAGCAGATCGAACCAATGGCCTCGACTCGAATATTGCTGAGGCGAAAGTATGGAGGCGTACAGGGCCTGTTCGTGTTGATACTCCATCCAATCGTCGTACCACTGCTCCAGCCGGTCTTCATCCTTAAGGGCCGGCAGCCCTTTTATTTTGAAAAATTCAAGGAGCATGCCGAGCGCAGGATCATCCATGTAGGAGCGATCGGCCGGACTGCTGAAAAAAGCGACAGGGTAGATGGTGTCTCGCCCCTTCCGGCGGCGAGACGTTTCCGATTGTTGAAGCGACATCGTATCTAAGCCGCCTTTCGAGGGACCGATTGCTGTTGCAACGCGCTGATGGCATCCATGATTCGCTTCAAAGCGATATCCCGGGCCTCTCTATCCCCATGGCGACCCGCCAAATCGTCAAACCGGATGGGTGGGCCGAATTGTAGCGTCACATGGTTGAATTGCAGGAAATCTTTCATCATTCCGGAGAACGGCCGAGTGCCGTGGATAAATGCAGGCACAACGACTGCATTGGTCATCAAAGCCAGCAACGCCACGCCCTGCCGGCCCTCATGCAGCTGGCAGTCGTCGCTGATTCGACCCTCCGGGAAGATTCCAATGCACCCATTATTGGAAAGCTCCCGTAATGCAGCTCGAATACCGGCCGTGTCATTGCCCGTCCGGTTGACCGGGATCACGCGAAGCGCACGATAAATCATCGTCAACGGTGCCTGATCATAATATTCGCGTGCTTCCAAAAAGCGAATGAACCGGTATTTACACGCGACCTGGAGGCAGACGGGATCGTAAACGGCAGTGTGATTGGCCACGAGGATAACCGGTCCCGAACGCGGAATATAATTCGCGTTGATGCTGCGAAATTTCTTAAATAACGCAAGATAGACGAGGGCCAGGTTGCGAAGCAACTTCAGGCCCAGCGGCAAAGCGGATGTTTGACGACGATACAGACCAACAATTCCAAGGCCGATGATGAGACCAGCAGGAACGAGCTCCACACGAAAATCGCTCATAACGCCTCCCTTGTTTGAATTTCTCCTTTCTAATCTTGAAAATGGACCGGAAATCCCTCCGTGCGTCCTATTCTGGGCACGTCCATTGCCAAATCGAGGCTTACGTGATCGAGCGGGCGGGGTCGGCGGATGTATCGTTGGTTCGAACACCTCGGATATTCATGGCGGCAAGACAGACCTGAAGGACGATCATGGCGTATGCGCGATCCCCTGCAGCCCACACGATCCACAAGATGTTGCTCAAAAGAAATACCCAGAAGCCCCAGTTCCTTTTGAACTTTCGCCTGGATGAAACCAGCCATGCGGCAACAACAGTCACCAGCATTGCAGGCCACTGCAACAGGCTCACCCACATCTCCCAGCTCAAAATGCCTGCCCGATTCCGAACACAAAACGTCGCGGGGGTTCGCCGGATCTGGTGGACAGATTCATTCCGAAATCGAAGCGAAACAGCATGAATGGCGTCGCAATTCGCAATCCGACTCCCGGTGAATACCGGAGATCCCACGGGCGAACGCTCTTCACGTCGCGATAAATATTCCCCACGTCAAAGAATGCGACACCTCCGAATCTCCAGAAAATCGGGAATCGGAGTTCCTGATTGACGATGAACAATCCATTGCCGGGTTCCAGTGTGAGCTGGTCCTGCCGGAACCCGCGCAGGGACGTTCCGCCGCCGGCAGAGAATTTTTCTGCGGGAACCAGATCGACGGCTCCAAATCCTCTCGCCAGACCCGCGCGATAACCACTGGCCCATACGAGATTCTTTCGCACCTGCCTGTAACGGAAATACTGAGCGAAGTTCTTCACGTACGTGAACGTGGTTCCCAGGCCTGGAAGCGCAACTTCAAAGCTGTTCGAAAAAAACGATCCGCGCGTGGCATTGAGGATGTCATCACGCGTGTCCCGCGAAATGGCAATATTTACTCGGCCGATGTTATACCGGAAATCCGTTACTGTCGGATCGCGCGGATCCACGCCCGGCCCGATTGCACGCACCTGCTGATACGTGAAGTCGTACGTCAGGATGTAGTAGTCCGTCAGACGCCATTGTTGCTGGCCGGTTAACCCCAGGAAATATTGTGTGGTTTCCGGAATGGTTCGGTCTCGCGTACGGAATAGTGTTCCCGTGGTGATCACGCGCTTGCCCATAAACTCCGGGAACGATCCAAACGCGCGCAAATCACGCTCCTGTTGCTGGGCCGTGACAGAGGCACCGACGCTGATACCGCGGCCGAACAGGTTTCCATACTTCAGTTCTGCATTCACTCCAAGTTGCCTGTCGCTGGTTTGAAGGCGATTGGACACGGCAAATCCGTACCGGAAACGCCAGGGGGCGTTCTCATTCAGGTGAATGCTCGTGGTGTAGCCGTCCTTGTCCGGATCGACTTTGATATCGACGCGCTTGAACAGGCCGGTGTCATAAAGTCTCTTGCGCGTGAGGTTGATCCGCGAATAATCGACCGGGTCGCCTTCGTGAAATTGAAACTGGCGATGGATGTATGAAAGATCCGTGAGCATCCTTCCATCAATGGAGACACTGTCCACGACCTGACGATCGCCCTCCTCGATTGCAAACGAAACGGTGACGCGTGATGACGTTTTATCCCAAGTGCTGGAAGGTTTGATCTTCACGTCGTTGTAGCCCTGTTGCCAGTACTCGGCGGTGATGCGCTGTCGCGCGGTCTCAATCCACGTGGATGTGAACGGAAACGGTTCCAGCGGCTTTTCCGCCTCGGGCGGGCGGCCCGCCTGGTCTTTCGGTATGACCTCCGTTGCGCCAAGAATGACGACATGCTGCAGATGCTCTGCATTGAAAAAAGTATTGCCGGCGAATTCCAGCTTTCCGACCATGTATTGGGCGCCGGGAGTGACATGCATGGTGAGGTGCGATTTCATTCCGTCGATCACCAATTCCGGGGCGGTGGCTTCCGCGGCGAGAAAACCTTTTTTCTGGAGACTGTATTCGACACGCTTCTTGAATTCTTCAGGAGCAGCCAGGACGTCCCCAGTGCTTTCGTGAATATCGCTGCGAATATTTTCCAGCAGGTCTTTTTCGGGCCCGATGATCTGCCAGTCCGGGTCCTCATATTTGACGCCCTGATCGATTACGAAAACAAAACGGCGCGTATCGGAATCCGGCGACTCTTCGCGATGCGTGACCTTCACCTTCAAATAACCGTGGTCTCGAAAGTACTTGAGCAGCCGGCTCTCGACTCCCCGCAATGCCGGAGCCTGGGTGAGGCTCTTTATCCAGATTTGCCGGATTTCCTCTTTGACCTTCTTCGGGACGATTGCGCCTTCATAGTCGAGAAGTATCTCCGCGCCTTTCGAGATCTCATATTCCACGTCGATCCTGCCGTCGGCGGAATTTCGATGGCCACGAATTTTCACATCCAGATAATTGCTCCTGGAATAAAACTTCTCCAGTTTTCTCACATCGTCATTCATTCGATAAGCACTGAAGGGCTTGCCAGGCTTTGTGAGTTTGCGCATCAACACTTTTTTCGATTCGCTGACGCCAGTAAACTTCACATCGCCAAGAACCAGTTCGGAGCGAGGCGCGATGCGTTTCGGAAGCGGCGGGCCGCCTCCGAAGTTGAGGGTCTGCTTTAATTCGAGCCGAACCTCACGCTGGTCCGTTTCGTTAACCGCACGGACAAGAAAGTTCCGGTACGGGTTGTACGCTGCAATCCACGCCTGGGAGCGCCCTCCACTTAAATTTTGGGAGAACGTAAAATTGAAATCCTTTGTGATGTTCTTGCCGACAACGAGTTTTGCGCTGATGTCCTGATCTGCAGCGAGGCTGACGGCGTCGACACGAACGGTGTCGAGCCCCAAAGCGGTACCGGCGGTATTGAAAAATCCGCTGAATTGTCCAGTCAGATAACCGGCAAGCTGCTCACGTGCGACTGCAAGGTGCGATCCCTGCAGTTCTTCAAATGTGCGTCCGGTCAGAAGCATGGAAATAATGTCGGACTCTGAAAGAAATGGATCCGAGGAAAACTCGGTTTTCAGAGTGCTTGGCGTGCCGCTGGCGCGAAGAGTGATGAGATATCGCTCGTCCTTTGCCTGGAGTTCATGAATGGCTTCGAAGTCAAATTCCGGTTCAGTGCGAACGGCATTGTTGAATTCGATGATTCCCCGGTTGATGGCATAACGGTCGCGTCTTTCCAGCGGCGCGACTTCATCCACCGCAATGCCAGGTCCGAAATATAACTCGCCGCCCTCGTTGACCTGGGCGCGCCCGATGATGATCGGATTGCTGAGGCTTCCGCGGATTCGGAAATTTCCCGTGAGATCCAGGTCCGCGACATTATTCGAGATTGTCACCAGCCCCGGCGTTTGAACCGTCACGTCCAGCTCGATGTTATCGGCGTATCCGGGCAATGCGGGTCGTCCATCGGCCATGACTTCGGAGGCTTTTGTAATGCCCGAGAAGATCTGCTGCGATATGTCGATATTGTCGCGATACAGCGCGTTGACGATGTCGACATTTCCCTCAAGAGTGCTGACGCCATCGCCGGCGAGAGTCAACTGAGTATTGATTTCGCTCTGGAGTCCTTCCGGATATTCCAGCTGCACTTTCTCCGCGCGAAGCGTCAGTGACGAATCGTGCAGGCCGCTGGCGGAGAAACCCGATTTTCCGCTGGCCGTAAATTTTCCTCCGTTGAGGTCGGCATCGGCCTTCCGGATTTCCAAACGGTCTCCGAGAAGATCCATCTGAATATTGAGCTTGCGCAGTTCCAGCGGCGGATTCTCGAGCTGGAGTTCCGTGTCGGCAATATGGATATAGCCATTGATGTTGGGCTGGCTCGTCGTGCCGCGAATGCTCGCTTCCGTTTGCATCCTTCCGGTAACGCTGGTGTCCGGCAGGAAAGCTTCGAGGATTCTCAGATTGGTATCGGCATTCACATCCAGATTGAGGGTGCCGGATTGTAACGCGGCGCTCCCATGAATCATCGCATTCGTGTCGGCGCCTTCGATGCGGAAGCTGTCGATGGTGAGCATCTCGTCTTTCAGCGAAATACGTACTGGCTCTGCCTGATGGATCTCGGTGTCGTGCACCAAAAGATCCAGCTGGCTCACGGAGGCTTGTCCACTGGCACCTTTCAGCGATGGGCCGGCCAGAGAAGCGGAGCCGTCGGCGGTGATGGTGCCCGAAACCGGACGATTGGCAAGAAGAGCTTCAGGATGAATGTCTGCTGCATGAAATTCGAGAGTTGCCGGACCCTTCAGCATTCCGCGTCCCTCGAGATCGACGTGACCGCCCGCGATTTCAGCCCGCATGCTGCGAATGTCGAATTGATTCTGGTTGAAAGTAACGTTTGTTGTGAAGGCAACCGGCTCGGTCATTTGCGGTGTGCGAGCGGTGGCGTTCGCGGTTTCGATTGTGCCATCAATGACAGGCTGTTCGATTGTGCCGGTCACGTTTGCCTGGGCAGCGGCTGTGCCGGTGAGTGTCAGCCCCTCTATGGGTAGTTGCGACAAGTCTGCTTTAATGTCGGCGCGCAGGCCATCGTCCAGATTGCCGTGGGCAGTGAGATGCACTCCATTGCCGTTCGCCGTCAGGTTTTCCACGGAAATGCGATCGAGTTTGAATGGCTGCGCCTGGCCTTTGGCTTCCGCCTTTCCCGACACAACGGCTTCGTATTGCGCATGCTGGATATGGCTGTCATTCGCGGTCAACGTCGCCTTGAAGGCAAACGGCGAGCAGAGTTGCACCTCGGAGACGAGGTTGGCAGAGTATTTTTCGCTCTTCGCCTGGACCGTTGCCGCCGATCCGACGGTGTTACCGGTCAGGCTGATGTTGCCGTGAAACTCCCCTTCATAGAAGACGTCGCGGAGTTCTCCGGTGAAATCCGTCGACGGCGTTTTGAGGTCGCCGCCCACTCCGCCACTGAGGAAAGCTGTCGTCGATAGCCCGTGAACATCGCGGACGGCAAAATTGTCGACCTTGAAGTTTGCGGCGACGGCGCGTGTTTCGATGTTCAGTGTTCCCTGAGCATCGAGACGGCCATCCATTTGGGTCGCCGCGATCTTGTCGAGCGTTACGATTTTGTTTTCCAACCGGCCACCCACTTCGGCGCTGTCGATATGCGTTCCACCGTAGTTCAATCCGGCAGAAACCGCCTGGAATTCTGCGGCAGGATTATCAACCGTGCCAGACACACCGGCCGAGATCGCGGCAAGGCCCGATGCCTCGGCCAGGACGTCTTCGACATGAAGCATAATCTGCGGAAGGTCACCTTGAATGCGTTTGGATTGCAGATCCAGGCGCAGAGAGGCACCATCCAGCGTGGAATGCTTCAAGTCGGCATGAACTTTTTCCAACCGGACAATATTGTTCTGAAGCGATGCATCGGCACTGCCGTTGAGTGGTCCGATTCCCTCATACGTGACTCCGCGCGCTTGAACAGATGCGCGGACGACGGGTGCTGTCAAAAGACCTCGGATATTGCCTTGCGCGCGGACGTCGCCATATTTCGTGTAGTTCGCCTGGAAATTGCCTTCAACTTTCTTGTCGAGTCCCGTTCTTACCGTCGCAGTCGCGCGCGTATCCGGAGCAGTCGCAGAAATCCGGAGGAGAGCTTTTGCATTTTGAATTTCGATTTCCGACTGGGCGCGCCCGTACGTACTGACGAGGTTGACAGATCCGGTACCGCTCGTGTCGCTGAAATCCGACGCATTCCACTGAAGACTCACCGTTCCGCTGCTGTTGGCCGGAATTCCCGCCGGACCGAGTTCCAGGCGTTTCCATGCGGCAATCACAGATTTCTTTTTATCGGAAATTTCCGCCGATGCGAGAACTTCAGCTCGGCCTTGCTGCGCGCGGAAATCCGTAATCTTGAGGATGCCTTTGTCGAAATTGACTTTGCCAGAAGCACGGATCTTCTTCCATTGACGGATGGTGAGCGGGTCGGTGGAAAAACTCACGTCGGTTGCGAGCGCCGGAGTCCATTTCAACTGGCCTTCAGCGGTTCCCGCGCCGTTGTATTCGGCATAAACTATTTTCCAGTCCGCAGGTCCGAAGTGCACGCCGTCATCGGAAAGTGATAATCGGATTTCACGGAGCTCCAGCGAGAGGTCCGGGGGAAGCGACAGCTTTTGATCGAATCGCAGGGATCCCTTTCCCTGATTCACATCAAGCGAGAATGCCGGAATCTGGAACTGCATGGTTTGATTTTTATAATCCAGCGAACCATTCCGAACGACAAGGCGATCAAATCGGATTTTGGGAAGAGGAGTGGGTTCTCCGGACGGAGCCGGCACCGAGTCCGCCGAATTCACTTTGATTTCGAGATTATCGACTTCGAGATTCGTAATCTCTTTTACCGCGGAAGTAAATATATTCCACGGCAGATCAATACTCACCCGGGAGGCGTGCAGGCTCGTTCCATCTTCTTCATACACAAAACCGTCCAGCGTTGCCTGCAGTTTGTACGGATCGAAATACATGTGCTGGGCGGAAAATTGGATACCTGCCGCTCTTGCAAGGCTTTCCAGCCGATGCAGCGTCCACTGCTGAAATGAATTGTTGTGAACAAGAATAACGAGAGCGCCGGATGCGGCAACGATAACAATTGCCACCCATCCGAACAGCCGCCGCACCTTCACGGCGATGTATCCGGTTGGGAATTTGTCCATCCCGATATCCGCCGACGACCACGCAGTGGAATCTCAGGACCCTCCGCCCACACTACCCATGGAGGAGCGTAAAATTCACATGGTTCGAGATATGGAATGAAAACGCCATTGAATTGACGATTCATACGGGCATAATTAAGCAATTTGCCATCCACGTTGAAGCGACTCTCCGTGTCAGGATGGATTCCGGTTTTTCGGCCACACAGTTGCGCTCGTCAGAAATATGGCAAGGAAGTTCGGCGGATTGGGCTGGAAGGAATTGACCCGGCGCGCCTGGACGCAATTCCGGGCGGACCGAATCCCGGATCAGTCCGCAATGCTGTCGTTTTATCTGCTGCTGTCGGTCTTCCCACTCCTGCTTCTTCTCATTGATCTTACGGGTTTGTTATTTGAATCCGGCCCTGGTTTTCAGCAAGCGGTTCACAAGTACTTTGCCCGTGTTGCTCCATCATCGGCGACCACCCTGATTGATAAGACTCTTGCCGAAGCCGCATCCAATTCGGGCCCCGTCAAGCTGTCGCTTCAATTGCTATTCACATGGTTGCCTGCCTCTCAGGGCGTGCTGGCAATCATTGATGGACTGAACATCGCTTACGGTGTTTCGGAACGACGCCGCTGGTGGAAGAAGTATCTCTCCGCATACGCATTGACGATCGTGTCGCTCGTTCTTCTGGCTTCAGGACTGGTATTCCTGATCATTGGCGGACATATCAGTGAAGTACTCGGGAATCGTTTCGGTTTCAGCCGTTTCTTCGACACGTTATGGCACATTCTGGACTGGGCCTTCTTTATCGGATTCGTTGTGATTGCATTCAATATCCTTTATATTTACGGGCCCGCCGTCGAGCATCGACGTTGGCGATGGCTGATGCCAGGCACCGTTGTCGGCGTTTTGCTGTGGCTGACGGTTTCATTCGGTTTCAAGATCTATCTGCATTACTTGAACTACTACGCCAATACTTATGGCTCGATCGGAGCCGTGGTCATCCTCATGATGTGGTTCTATTTTTTCGGAATTGCCATTCTTGTTGGAGCGGAAGTGAATTCCGAAATCGAAAAAGCAGCCGGGGCCGTTAGACCTTCTCCCCAGGAGAACGTGTCCCCGCAGGAGAACCTGTCCGCGAAGGCCGGAAAATCCTGACTTCGAGCAGAAGTCTCGTTGAGACGGATTTACGGGAGTCATCGGCTACCACTATTAGTCCACGCAGTCTCACGCCGAATCCGGCTGCAGGCGGTGGAGGACGGATCCTTACATCCTTCAACCGCTCCGCTTTCAATGTCCTGAGATGCCGCCGCGGATGGAAACCCTTCGTTTGGTTGCCGGAATGCATATCTAGTGGGAGCGGCAGAATTTACCAAGCTGAATCACATATCAACCAAGAAGGGGGCTACATGAAATCGCGCTACATTTTTGTTTTTGTTTTATTGGTTATCTCCACCCTGCTGACGGCGGTGCCAGGCAACGCCCAGATTGCGGGCAAGAATTTGAAAATATTTGTTGGCTACGCGAATCTTCAGGCAGAAGGTCTGCAAGACAACAATACGCCAGAGGGGATTTTCAACTCGGATTTCTTCCGGGACAGAACCACACTTCACGGAGTGGATGCGTCCGT
>Ga0068863_100005508_pt1 | contig 12451 bp, 13 predicted proteins | sample KBSSwiS62_FD_66596 | JGI IMG/M metagenome (GOLD analysis project Ga0068863, IMG submission 66596) | Switchgrass rhizosphere microbial communities from Kellogg Biological Station, Michigan, USA - KBS Switchgrass S6-2 | ecosystem: Host-associated > Plants > Roots > Rhizosphere > Soil ...
GTCGAACGTGACGATGGGTTCGTGAGCACGGCGCACAGCAACGCCTCGTACTTCGATGACATCGGGAAGTGGTCACCCATCGAGCGGCGTGCGATCCAATTCGCACGCGGCCGCACCGCTCTCGACGTCGGCTGCGGAGCTGGGCGCGTCGCGTTGCACCTCCAGTCGAAGGGCTATCGCGTCACGGCGATCGACAACTCGCCGCTGGCGATCAAGACAGCGAGAGCGCGCGGCGTGAAGCACGCGCGTCTCCTTCCTTTCGAGAACATCGGCCAGCTCTCGTCCGGCTCACTCGATACCGTCGTCATGTTCGGCAACAACTTCGGCCTGTTCGGCAGTCGGCGGCGCGCACGAATTCTCCTGAAGCAATTGCATCGGATCACTCGCGATCGCGCCGTGCTCCTCGCGCAATCGCTCGACCCACACGCCACCAGCGAACCCGCGCATCTCGACTATCAGCGCCGCAACCGACGACAGGGGCGGATGCCTGGCCAAATTCGGCTCCGCATTCGATATAACCAGTGGATTGGACCGTGGTTCGACTACCTCCTCGTGTCACCGGAGGAGATGTCCGCGATTGTGGATGGGACGGGATGGGAAGTGGACCGCTTCCTGACCGAAAGCGGTCCACGCTTTGTTGCAGTCGTTCGCAGGGTCTGATTCGTTGAGCGAGAACGATCGAGCAGGTCTGTGCACGTCGTGCACGCACGCGCGAACGATCGAATCATCGAAGGGCGCGACGTTCATCCGATGCGAGCTGTCCTTCACCGATCCCCGATTCGCGCGCTACCCGAGGCTGCCCGTCATTCAATGCGAAGGCTATGCGTCGCGCGGCTTCGAGCGCGGCTCCTGATCTTTCTCGTTGCCCGGCAGGTGTTTCTCGAATTTGTCACCCTGGCCGCGACCCGGATCGTCCATCGGGCGATCCCCATCTCGCTGTATTGGATCGGTGGGCGGCGGATTCTGCGTGTGCCGGTTTCTGTCTTGTTCCTGGTTCGGATTCTGATTGGTAGCCATGGTGGTCTCCTGGCGGCGCGCGGCGCCGCGCCCTCGGCCGTGCGGACGGGTCGGCCAGCAGCTGAAGGAGCAACGGCGGTGCCACCGCCTTCTCAGCCAATCGCATGGACCTCGACTTGCTCTGATCCACGCGAGGCTGTTATGAAAACTCCACAGGCTGATGGCAGTTCCGAGCCGTTGAACAAGGTCGAGAAGCCACGTCTACCGCGAAAGGTCGAGAAGCCACGTCTACCGCGAAAGAAGGAACCCTCGCCCCCGGCTGAACTTGGCGACCAGCACATCGGCGCGACTGAGGATCAGGTGTCAGATACACAAGCGCCGGCCGGCGAGGAATACAAAGACGAGCCGAGGCAGGGCTGAGGCGGATGGCTTGCCATCCGAAGCTCGAGACCGAATGCAGGCGAGCGAAGGATGGTGGGCCCCCCGGGGATCGAACCCGGGACACCCTGATTAAAAGTCAGGTGCTCTACCACTGAGCTAGGGGCCCTGCCGGGGAAGCACAGCATTGTACCATGCGCCTCCTCGCGGTCAGGACCGAGCGCGGCCGATCGACATATGCGCACACCAGCGACGATCGCAAACACGCTCGTGTGAGTGCGTGTATCCGTGCGCGAAATTATCGATGCCCTGTTCGCCGTGGCAGCAAACGATCGGCGAGCGTATAGAGCGCGTACGGTGGCGCGAGCGCCATCTGATCGACCGTGTCAGGATGCGCGGCCGGTGCACTCGCGGCCTTGAACACCGCCTTGCGCAGTACGAGCTTGTCAACTTCGTTGGTGACCCAACGTGCAGACACAAATGCGATGAACAGATCGCTCAACCCGAGGAGCACGAGTCCAAGACCGCCGTTGGCGTTGACCGTCGATCCGGCGGCCTGAACCGCCCAGAACAGACAGAGGGTGACAACGGCCCCCGTCACAATATTTCCCACGATTCCCACGCGGACCACACGAGTCCCACCCGGCGTCAATGTGACGATCGACGGCAGCAGGCGCGCATGGTCCGACAACACCGCGTTGAGTGCTCCCCCAACTCCGCCTACAACAAGCGCCACAAGCCAAAGAAAGGATGTCATGGCTGCTAGACCAATCTCCTGGGCCGGACTGCATGCCCAACCCGCTCGTTGTGGAGAACGTCGCGGCCAATCGTCCCGTACAGCCCTGTGCGCAGTACGACACCGGGCTGAGCTGGTCGCTGCCTTGCCGCCGAGCCGGGCTTCATGACAAGATGCCGGCCGGGGGTGCTGTAATGGTTGGGCCAGCGATGACAACTCCGCCTGTGTCCAATCCTCCCTCGATCGAACTGCTTCGACGCGCCCGCGCCGGTGACAGTCGGGCACTTGATCGACTTTTTCAACGTTACCTTCCATCTCTTCATCGCTGGGCGCACGGCCGCATCCCGCGATGGGCCAGGAACTCCGTTGACACCGCCGACGTCGTACAGGAAACCGTGCTGCAGACGATCCGCAATCTCGGCTCGTTCGAGCCGCAACGTGAGGGCGCGTTGCTCGGCTATCTCCGCCGATCGCTGCTCAATCGGATTCGCGACAGATTCCGCTACGCGGCGCGTCATCCGGCTCCGGCCGAATTGACCGACACCTCTGCCGATGACAGCGCATCACCGCTTGATCTGGCAATTGGCGAGGAAGATCGTCGCCGATACGAAGAGGCCCTGACGCGGCTCATGCCCGGCGATCGTGAAGCCATCGTCGGACGCATCGAACTCGGTTATAGCTACGAGCAACTCGCGCTGATCTTGAAGAAACCCACGCCCGGGGCGGCACGTGTCGCTGTACGCCGGGCCCTCCTCCGACTCAGCGACGAGATGCGCTGTGAGCGATGAGGAGCTGAGCGAATCGCTTGCCGCGGCTGTCGCGGATCACGCCAGCATAGACTGGCGCCAGTCCTCGGAGCGCCTGCAAGCCGCCGATCCTGAGCTCGTACATTCCCTCCAGGTCATTTCCGCGATCGGCCAGGCGCGCCGCGCCAGGGTGGTCGCCGATCAAACACGCAGCGCACGCGTACTCCGTGGCCTCTCACTCGCCGTCGCCACCATCACCATCGGGAAGCTCGCGCTCGCCGCTGTCGGACTGATCGCGAGGTGGGAACTCGTCAGCAGCGGAGAGATACCCTGGGCCTCGAGCCTGAACGTCGCGCTGTTTGGCTTGACTGGCGTGCTGCTCATGGCCGGCAGCACGCGCGATCGTCGCGTGCAGGCGCTCGGTCTGCTTTTTCTCGTCATCGCGTCGGCATTTGCCGGTCCATTGCTGGTGGCCCTGAAGGGCACCGGGTGGTCCGGTTTGGCAACGACGTTTACGCCCTTGTACGGTGAGGCGTTTCTGGCACTCGCCCTGTGGCAATTCGTCTGGCTGTTTCCGAGCGTGCCGAAGCCACGGTGGGCGAGACTGATCGGGAAGATCTTCCTGGTTGCGTCGGGCGCACTCGGGCTCACCTTATTTGCCGCCAACGCCGTCCTCGGCCTCTCCACGTTGCCCACCGCCGCAGCGCTGCGCATCTTCGATCGGACGACCTCGACAGTTCTCTACTGGCCGCTGCTGTTCGCGGTTGCCGCCCCGGCCATCCCTTATTTGATCTGGAAGTCACGCGTCGAAACCGCAGCGAACCGGCTGAAAATCACCTGGTTCGTCGCCTCGCTCGGCCTCGCCCTTTCGCCGATGCTCACGGCGGTCTTGCTCACACCGTTCGTGCCCACGCTGGGCAGCCCCGAGTGGCGCACGAGCGTGGGTGCGATTCTCTACATTGCGCTGGCGTCGATGGTGCCGATCACCGCGTATGCGGTCGCCGTCAGTCACGTGCTCGATCTTCACCTCGTCATTCGCGCGACGTTCCAGTACGGATTGGCGAAAACGTCGGTCTGGTGCGCGATCCTGCTTCCGCTTTTCTATGTGGCGCTCGACGTGTACCGCTACCGCGGGCTTCGCGTCGAAGAGTACCTGACGGTTCGTCGTCCGTTCGAGCCGCTGCTGCTCTCGCTCGTCAGCTTCGGCGTCCTCACCTATCGGCATCAGATCCTTCAGCGTGTCGATCGCTGGTTCCGACGCGAGGCGGCCGATCATACCGAGGCGCTCGCCCGGCTCGAACGAGGGCTGAGATCCGCGCGCACGATCCGGGACATCTCGGGAGTCCTGAAGCGGGAAATCGAGCGCGCGGTGCGCCCCAAATCCGTGGCCGTCCTTATCGTGGACGATCGCCGCGGACAGTTGCTCTCGCTCGAGAGCGCCGTGCCCCCGTTGCGCAAGGGATCGGCCCTGCTCGATCTCCTGCGATCGGTGCGAACCGAGATCCAATTGAGTTATCGCGCAGACGGACCGGTCGCAGGCTTGCTGCCGCCCGGGGATCGTGCATGGCTCGCGGGCACCGGTTTCGGATTGTTCTCGCCGCTGCTCGGCTCACCCGGAACACTCCTCGGCGTCGTCGGCATCGGCGAAGGCATCAACGGGCTTCCGTATACAGAGCGGGACTGCATGCTCATCACGGCGATGAGCGGGCAGGCCGCATTGAAGCTCGAGAATAGTCAACTGCGCGAGCGAACGCCGACGCTGGCCCCCTCTGCGTCGAGCGAAGACGCCATCGCGGACTGGGAAAACGAACCGGCCGAGCGCTGCCCCGAGTGCCGTGCGATGTGGAAACCGGCCACGCGACGTTGCACGTGCGGCACCGCCACGGTCGAAGCCGCGCTGCCGCTGAACGTCAAAGGGAAGTTCCAGGTCGAGCGATTCATCGGATCGGGTGGCACGGGGGTCGTGTACCTGGCCGTCGACCTCGCGTTGGATCGCAAGGTGGCCATCAAGACGCTGCCGGCGATTCGTTTGAAACACGCCTCGCGCCTGCATCGCGAAGCGCGGGCGATGGCCAACGTCCTCCACCCGAATCTCGCGCTGATCTACGGCGCCGAAGAGTGGAAGGGCACGCCGCTCTTGATCTTCGAGTTCCTCGAAGGGGGCACGCTGCTCGACTCCCTGACGCGTGGACCGCTCTCCCTCGAAGAGGTCATCGATCTCGGCACCGTGCTGGCCGACGCGCTCGATCGCGTGCATGGATCCGGCGTCCTGCATCGCGACATCAAGCCGAGCAACATCGGCTACACATCTGACGGCGTGCCGAAGATCCTGGACTTCGGACTGGCGGCAATCCTCGATCGTTCGCGCGGAGCAGGTACGCTTCCGGCGGTTCTCCCGAGCGACCCCGGCCTCATCGCCGAACTCGCCTGGGGCACGGAGCCGACCACGAGCCTGACGGTGACGCAGCAGTTGGTCGGCACGCCGTTGTACCTGTCACCGGAGGCGTTGGCGGGCCAGGTGCCGCAGGCGTCGTTCGATCTGTGGAGCCTCAGCCTGGTCTTGTATCAGGCATTTGCGGGACGCCATCCGCTGGCTGGCGAGTCGATCGTCGATCTCGTCAAGACGATTCGGCGGGCGTCTCTCCCGGATATTCGCGATTTTCGATCTGAATGCCCCGCTGCGTTCGCCGCCTTCCTCAACGACGCCCTCTCTCCCGTGGCGTCCCGACGGCCGGCGAGCGCCGCTGAACTGCGGACACGACTCCGCTGGCTTCAGGGCCATCTGTTTCCACAAGCCAGCTGATCGAATTCGTCTGTACGAGGTAAGCCATCGCGACGTTCTCCGGTGGAAGGGATCTATTTCCCTCTCGAGGTCGCCATGACACCAGCGCAAGAAGTCGACTACATCCTGAACGATTGCTTTTTCGCAGTCGGCCAGGCCGTGGGCACACGCAAGAGCCTTGACTTCGACGTCATCCCGTGGTGGCGGGCACGCTATCGCGCCTTCTTCCTCCACGCCATGTCGGCCAACGGCAACTCGTGGCTCCGCGACCGTGACCGTGTGACGGCCGTCGGTCGCTTCCTCGGCCAGCGTGCGCTCGTCCACGCCGGCGATCAACCATCGATCAACCTTCGCAGCGCGGCCCTGGCATCAACCGACGTCGAGACCGGATGCCGCATGAACGCGGAACGCGAAGGCCTTCGGCCGCAACCCGCGCACGGGTGACCGGCGCGGCCAGCTGTACCGATCCCTTCAGCCCCGCGTACTGGCCATTCAACATCCGGGCTGACGTGCATTTTTCATGCGAAGGAGACCAGTAGTGAACACACAAGAACCCCGCAATCCGTTGCACGGAGGCGTGACCGATCCACTGGCGGTGACATCGCCGGACACACTCCTCGATTCACCATCTGCCGTCAACGTTCGGGAACTCGAGCGCCAGGTCGAATACATCGTCGACGAGTGTTTCTTTACAGTGGGCCAGGTCGTGGGCATGCGCACGACGGTCGATTACGAGGCCGTCATCTGGTGGCGTGATCACTATCGTCAGAAATTTCTCGCCGCGATGACGGCGTTCGGGAATCGTTGGTTGCAGGATCGTTCCAATGTGACAAGTGTGGCGATCATGCTCGCTGAACGGGCGGTCCGTTACTCGGAGGGCAAGCCTTCGATCGATGCCGACGCGGCGCGCCGGGCCGCAGCCGACGTCGAACGCCATTGCGCACTGCACGCTCGCCGTGCGGCGCGCCGTCAGGGGCTCGATCCATCGGACACGTCCGCGACGCGGATCGCCGGCTACTGGTGCACCTGGTGAGGTGAGTCACAACGATTTCACAATGCGAGCAGTGGTGATGGCCTGACCCACGTGCCGGGTGCAGTGCTCTGCCGCATGAAAGAGCAGGCCAAGGACGTTGGTCGGCAGGCCTGCTCGTCCGAGCTTCCGCTCGTCGAGAAGCGACTCTTTCGACGTGGCGGCGAGCTGCTGGAGCGCGCGATCGATGATGGCGTTGACACCGGACAGCACGGCGACCAGCGAAGCGGCTGGCTCCCCCGGCGCGCCCTCTTCGCGCAGGGCGGCTTTCTGTGAGTCAGACAGTGTCTCGCCCCTCGCGTACGTGAAGAGACGGTCGAGCGCGCCTCCGGTGTGACGGACATGAAATCCGATCGATGCGGCGCCGCCCGGCCGCACCCACACATGCTCCGGCGGAACATCGCCGGCGAGCCGTTCGAGGTCTTCACGCGCCTGCAGCAACGCGTGTACCACCGGCATGAGCAAAGGCTCGAAGCCGGGAACCGCGCCGCGCTGCCACACTTCTGTCTGGGGTACTGAGCTCATCTCTTCACTTTATCCCGAATGCTGTACACGGCGGGCCTAAGACTCGCCGCTACACTGTTCTGGTGCCGTCCGTCGAATACGTCCCTCAACTTGCCACGCTGACGCGGACTCCTCCATCCGGCGACGAATGGGTTCACGAGATCAAGCTCGATGGCTATCGCGTCGGCTGTCTCATCACCGACGGCCGTATCCGGCTGGTCAGCCGGCGAGGGCTCGACTGGACACCGAAATTTCCGGAGATCGTCGAAGCCTTTCGCGCGCTCGCGGTGAAGAACGGGTTGATCGATGGCGAGCTCGCGGTCGTGCTCCCCGACGGGCACACCAGCTTCGAGGCGATGCAGCGCGCCGTCGGCAGTCGTCCCCCACGCACCGGCCTCGTGTACTTCGCATTCGACCTGATTCAGCTTGAAGGTGAGCGCATCGATCGCTTGCCGCTCGAGGCGCGTAAGGCGCGATTGCTCGAACTGGTCGGGCCCTCGAAGTCCGGTCGCATCCGCTACACCGAGCACGTCGATGGGCGTGGCACCGACGTCTTCGAGCAGGCATGCCGGATGGGCGTCGAGGGGATCATCTCCAAGCGCCGCGATCTGCCGTATCAACCCGGACGACGCGATAGCTGGCGAAAGATCAAGTGCCTTCAACGAGACCTGTTCGTGATCGGAGGCTTCACGGATCAGGAGGGCGCACACGACGGACTCGGCGCCTTGCTCGTGGGACGCTTCCTGGGCGAGAGGCTCGTGTACTCCGGCCGGGTCGGCACCGGCTTCACGCACGCAATGGCGCGCGATCTGCGCACGCGGCTCGAGGCCATCGAGCAGCCGGCATGTCCCTTCGAATCGCCACCTTCTGGACCCCTGATGCGGAGCGGGCACTGGGTCAAACCCACGCTGGTCTGCGAAGCGACGTTCATCGAGAAAACGGCAGCTGGCGTGCTGCGCGCTCCTTCGTTCCAGGGGCTGAAGCTGGACGTCAAAGCCAAGAACGTGGTCAGCGCCACTTGAAGATCCGGAGCGCGATCGCAAAGGGCACAATCGTCCAGGTCGCGATCACGGCCAGTTCATTCCACAAGCTGGGCAACGGCGCCCCTTCGAGCACCACACGCCGCATGGCGTCCACGAGCGCCGTCAATGGCAGCGCCTGGATGAACGGTTGCACCGCATCCGGGAAATTCGACGACGCAAAGAACACACCGCTCAAGACCCACATCGGAACGGACATCAGGTTCATCAACCCTGAGGCCGCCTCAAACGTCCGAGCGCGACTCCCCATCAGCACACCGAGCGAGCCAAACATCAACGCACCGGAGATCGCGACGAGACCGATGCTGATGACATGTCCGCGGATCGGCATGCCAAACGCCAGCCATCCGAACAACAGGGGCACAGCGACCTCGGGACCCAGAAACGCCAACCGTGCGATCATGGGCGCCATCAGGAAATCCTGCCGGCGCATCGGGCTCGCAGCCAGCCGTTTCAGCAGCTTGCGCAACCTCGCCTGGACCGTCATGAACCCGATGCTCCACAGGCTGTTGTTCATGATGCCGAGGCTGATGATGCCGGGAATCAGCCAGTCGACGTATCGCGATCCCGGAATCGCGATCAGATCTTCTTTCGCCTGCCATGGTTCCGCGCGCCCGGCTGCGCGCTTCAGCGCATCGTCGACGACCAGCCGTGCGAGCCGGCTCTCGTCTCGCATCGGATCGAAGCGATAAATCGGCGGGCTGCCCGCCGACACGATCAGGTGAACGTCGCCATCACGCAGCGCGCGAAGTTGATCATCAACGGGAATCTCCCGCACGACGATGTCCTTGGCGCCGGCGAGCATTTGTTGAAGGGCGGCATTCTCCGAACCGGGCGCCACGCCGACGCGAACGGTCTGGCCAGCGCTCGCCGGAAACGCGATCGCCATCGCAACGGACATGATGATCGGGAACAGGAACGTCCAGAACAGCGCCTCGGGCTCGCGAACGAACTCGCGCAGCCGGGCCAGGGTCAGCTCGATGATTGGACGGTAGGTATGTCGACGGACATCGGTGGGCACGGATACTCCAGACCTATTCCTCGCGTAGATGGCGGCCAGTGAGGGACATGAACACGTCCTCGAGCGTGCCTTGATGCACCACGACCTTCGGCGCGCCCAGCGACGCGATGAGCCCTTTCGGCGTGTCCTCCGCGATCAAGTGGCCGTGATCGACGATGGCAATCCGGTCGCAGAGTACCTCGGCTTCGTCCATGTAATGCGTTGTCAACACGACCGTCCCGCCCGCTTCGCGGAACTTTGTGAGGATGTTCCAGAGCTGCCGGCGCGACTGCGGATCGAGTCCTGTGGTCGGCTCGTCGAGGAACAACAAGTCGGGATTTCCTGCCAGGGCGCACGCGATCGACAGCCGTTGCTTCTGTCCACCCGAGAGCTTCACGACCCAGCTGCGACGCTTCCCCTCCAGTTCGACGAGTGCCAGCAACTCGTCGATCGTCTTGCCGCGGTGATAGAACGATCTGAAGACACGCAGCGTCTCCTCCACGGTCAGCTTGTCGGTGAATTGCGTCTCCTGCAGCTGAACGCCCAGGCGCTGACGGAGCTGCTGTTCGTCCGTCTTCCACCGGCAACCGAGCACCTCCACCTCTCCACCGTCTGGCGCAAGCAGGCCTTCAAGGATTTCAATGGTCGTCGTCTTGCCGGCGCCATTGGGCCCGAGTAGTCCGTAGCATTCGCCGCGGCGCACCTCGAACGACAAGCCATCGACGGCGACGACGTCGCCGTAGCGTTTCTGCAAATTTTGGCATCGCACTGCAAGTTCCACGTCGCTCATTCTCCCCGCAAACGATAAATCGCGTTAGACTGCTAGCACGTGCCCGACACCGTGATCGTCGCCGCTCCTGAATACCTGCCAGCGCTGCAGGAGCAGGGCGACTTCGGCGACGCGCTGGCTTTCACCGATGCCGATGCGCTGAAGGCGCTCGAAGCGATCACCCGCGAACGTCCAAAAGTGATCGCGCTGGAGAAGCAATTCTCGGCGACCTCGCGCGGCGCCGCTCTCATCAAACGCATCAAAGCGGATCCCAAGCTTCGCAAGTGCGAAGTTCGCATCGTCTCGCACGAAGGCGGCAACGATGAAGTTCAGCCGCCCGATGGTATGCCGCAGGTGATCGAGTCACCGGCCGTGAAGCTCGATCAGCGCGGGACGCGCCGCGCCCCGCGCGTGAAGATCGTGGACGGCGTGGAGGTGCTGATCGATGGGAGCCCGGCAACACTCATCGACTTGTCTGTCGCCGGGGCTCAGGTGATCTCAGTCACGATCCTCAGGCCGAATCAGCGCGTGCGGATGATCCTGCCCGACGAGGAGCGGCCGATCCGCTGCGTCGCCGGGGTGGCGTGGGCGGCGTTCGAGATGCCGAAGACGGGTCCGCGCTACCGCGCCGGGATCGAGTTTTTCGACGCCGAGTCGGGAAACCTCGATCGCTTCATGGAGCAGAACAAGATTCCCTGACCGGTTATCTCGCGGCGAGCCAGCGCTCGACGATCGATCCCGTCTCGAGAATGGTCTCGCTGCGATCGGATCCGGTCGAGATGATCGCGCAGTCCACGCCGGTGACTTCTTCCAGCCGCCGGACATATCGGCGTGCCTCCTCTGGCAGATCCTCGAAACGAGTGACACCGCGCGTCGGGGACGTCCACCCCGGCATACGCTCGTATACCGGCTCGGCACCCGAGAGGCAGCGCAGATCGGCGGGGAACTCGCTGAGCGTTCCACCGCTGGTTCGATATCCATTGCAGATCAGCACTTCCGGCAGACCGTCCAGCACATCGAGCTTGGTCAACGCCAGCGCATCCAGTCCGTTGATGCGCGCCGAATAGCGAACGACCACGGCGTCGAACCAGCCACAGCGGCGCGGCCGTCCGGTTGATGCCCCGTATTCCTGGCCGCTCTCGCGAAGACGATCGGCCAGCTCCCCCGACAGCTCCGTCGGAAGCGGCCCTTCCCCCACGCGTGTGGTGTAGGCCTTGGCCACACCGAGCACACCCTGAATCGCGCGCGGCGGGACACCGAGACCGGTACACACGCCGCCGGCCGACGCATTCGACGAGGTGACGAACGGATACGTGCCGTGATCGATGTCGAGCAGCGTCGCCTGCGCGCCCTCGAACATCACGTTCTTGCCTTCCGCCATCATGCGGTGGAGCGCGAGCGACACATCGGTCACCCACGGACGCATCCGCTCGCCGGCGGCGACCACCTGGTCGAACACCGGCTTCCAATCGAGCGTGGAGTCCTTGATCATCCGATTCCGCGCGCTGACGTTCTCACGCACTTCCTCGGCCAGCGCCTCGCGATCGCCGAGCAAATCGCAGACGCGAATTCCACGCCGGCCGATCTTGTCCTCGTACGCCGGGCCGATGCCGCGCGACGTCGTACCGATCTTGCGTTCGCCCCGGCGTGCCTCTGACAGCACGTCCAGCTCGCGGTGGTACGGCAGGATGACGTGCGCCTTCTCGCTGACGAGCAGCCGCCCGTCGACGCTGATCCCGGCACGATTCAGCTCGTCGATCTCGGCAAACAACGCCTGTGGATCGATGACGACGCCGTTCCCGATCACGCATGACACGGCCGGATGCAGGATGCCGGATGGAATCAGGTGCAGGACGAACTTCTTGCCCTTGACATAGACGGTGTGTCCGGCGTTGTGACCGCCCTGATAGCGCGCAACTGTCGAGAAGTGCGGCGTCAGCATGTCGACGATCTTGCCCTTGCCTTCGTCGCCCCACTGCGCCCCGAGCACTGCGATGTTCGTCTTCGCCATTCGGGTATATCGTACTCCACTGTCACAGCAATGATTCTTCTCGATGGCTGCTCCCTGACGCTTGACGATCTCGGCGCGATCGCGTACGAGCGGGCACCGGTGTCGTTGACCAGCGAGGCGCGTGCCCATGTCACGGCCGCGCGCGGAGTCGTCGATACGTTTGCGCGCGGCGATCAGCCCGCCTATGGGATCAACACCGGCTTCGGTAGCTTTGCCGAAGTCCGTATCCCCGCCGAGTCGCTCGCCGAGCTGCAGGTGAATCTGCTACGTAGTCACGCCGCCGGCGTCGGCGACCCGCTTCCCATTCCAGTGGTGCGCGCAACGATGGCGCTGCGCGCGAACGTGCTCGCGAAGGGTTTTTCCGGTATCCGGCTCGAAACGCTCGATGCGTTGATCGATCTCCTCAATCACGGCGTCCATCCCGTGGTTCCGTCACGCGGTTCGGTTGGCGCGAGCGGCGATCTCGCACCGCTGGCGCATCTCGCGCTCGTCCTCATC
>Ga0068863_100005509_pt1 | contig 12451 bp, 8 predicted proteins | sample KBSSwiS62_FD_66596 | JGI IMG/M metagenome (GOLD analysis project Ga0068863, IMG submission 66596) | Switchgrass rhizosphere microbial communities from Kellogg Biological Station, Michigan, USA - KBS Switchgrass S6-2 | ecosystem: Host-associated > Plants > Roots > Rhizosphere > Soil ...
ACCTGCTGGCGAAGGGCGTCGAAATTCCGCGCGATGTGAGGATTGTTGGAATCGATGACGTCAGTTATGCGGCGATGCTTCCCGTCCCGCTCACCACAATTCACCAACCTTGCCGGGAAATTGGAGAGACCGCGTTTCGCGTCTTGCTGGAGCGGTTGGCACGTCCGAGGATGCCCGCGCGGGAGGTCCTGCTCGATTGCGAGCTGGTAGTCAGGGACTCCTGTGGCGCGCGCAAGAGCCTGCCTCCTGTAGCCGGGGGCTCAGGGACTCATGCGTGACTCGGGGAGATATTCAAATGCGGCCGATAAACAAAACAGATGCTCGCGAGTTACGGCAAGCCGGTCTCCTTGCCCGGATGCTCCTGGTCCTCGGATCAACAACAATGATTCTGAGCTTAGTCTCCTGCATGATCGTTTGCCCGGCGGATTATCGGTTAGTGGCCCGAAGCCAAATTCAGAACGACATTAATGAACTTTCAAAAGCCATAGGCGCATATCGGAAGGACATTCGCAGTTTTCCAGCAGGAAACGAAGGACTGCAGGCGCTGAGAGCCGCGCCCGCGCACAAGGCGGGCTGGCGGGGGCCCTATTATCCCCGTGAGATTCCGAAGGACCCCTGGGGCCGTCCTTACATCTACCGCATCACGCACACAGCCACGGACGTTCCGAAGATTGGGACGTTTGGGGCCGACGGAAAACCCGGCGGAAAAGATCTCGACGAAGACACACTTGCCGACGTAGTCCCGTAATTGTCGCAGTTGATCGGATGATGTTGGCAGCCATCGGGGCCGGAACCGATGACCCGAAGAGGGTAAACCCTTTCCGCTGCGTGCAGAGCTGCATCACGTCGTCTGGCTCGAATTGGGAAGAGCAGCGCGAGTTGCAGGAATTTAAGGCGATCCCCAATCTTTTGCTATACCAACTTTATCATCGCGGGTCCACACTTGATAGTTACCATGCTGCACCACAAATCGAAACTGTTCTCGAATAAAGTCATCTAAGAGGTGTACTCCTGAATCAGCCTGGCTTTCGTTCTGCTCTGAGCAATTTTGCGCGCCAGAATATAGGACGGTCCAATTAACCCGGTTTAGGTTGAGATCTCTAATGATTTGTTGCTGAACCTCCAGTCTGGTGGTAACTCCGGAAAGTAAGTTTGCGAACTTTGTGCCGCTTCGCCGATCAGCAAGAAAGTAGAACATCAAATCATATCCGCAAATTTGCGCGTGCTGTGTGTTCCCAACGAAGATCTTGGCATTAGGTGGTACATTTGCGGCGATAAATTGAACTGCCTCGCGTTGGTTGGGAATGTCACATCGCAGGTATGGGGCTTTTTCCAAATTACAAGGCGGCTCCACTTTGCGGGTCACACTTCTTCGCCACCTGAGCAAAGGGTCATAAACATTGACTAGGAAGTTCACGATTACGAGCGCTGCAACAATAACCCTTACCAACGTGTTCAAGTGGTCCTTCTTTGAAACTATGACGACCAACACGATAGAAGAAATCAGCAAGGTCGGCACTCTGTGAATATGATCATTTCGGTTCCACGGTTGGCAGTAATACAGCAGGCCTATCAGGGTTATCAGGAGACCACTCCAAGTCCTGTGGGTGTACCGGGCACCCCGGTTGATCATCCCGAAGATTGCCGATGTGAACAAAACTAGGAACGATACATAAATGAGCAGCGAAGAGTAAAAGGGCAGCCATTCCCGCTTTATCATCAAGAGATAAGTAAGTATCCGTTGTTCAGCAATAAATGTCCCTAGGTTTGGAAACGCGGCAGGTATTGGCAATGCACTGACCTTGTGGTCTAGCGTAATGTGGTAATCGATTAAATCGAACCAGAGATCTCGTTCAGGCACCGTCATCGCGAGAAATGCGAGGACGGGTCCGACGACCAGGGCTGTGCCCAAAACGTAGTATATCCACGCACTCGCGACTGCCTTGGACCGGGAAACTCTGGTGGGCGTGGACAAGCAGAATAGAGTGAGAACAAACACCGCTGGAACGAAAGTATATAAGCCGAAATCATGACGGAACACAGCAGTCAAGCCGGTCAAAGACCCGCTGACTAGGAGCCAGATTGGTTTGCCATGTTCCATGAAAAGCATGAGGGCCAGGGCACTGGAAAGACTGAACGCCACTGCTGGGAATACAGCATAGCCGTAGAAACCGCAGGACCCGAGCAGCAGAACGGCTGAGGCGCAAGAGGCCAACCCTAACAAGTGCGAGCTGAGCCTTCTGGCGATAACATAAATAATCAGAGCAATGATTATGCGGATGCTCACGTCGCATAAACGCTCCACAACTAATGTAGTGCCGAAGATCTTAAAGACGGCGGCAAGCAGGTAGAAGATGCCGGGAGGGTATTCAATCAGAAAATCTCTGTATGGAACATCTCCATGTAGAACTCTCGACGCACCATACACTGCGAAACCTTCATCCTGCACACTGACGGCGTCCCGGAAAGCTGGGGCCAAGAAATAGGCCACCGCCGCTATACCGACGAGGATGGCTTGCCAGTAATTTTTAATTTCTTCGTCGTGATGACGCGAACTCACGAACGCTTTCGTCTTCGCCATGTCATAGACTGAATGCTCGGCCGACATGAACTATAGAGGCGGTTTGAAAGGAAAGGTATCTCCTTTCAGATCTCGCCCCTCCCCTTCCAAGAATCGGAACCATCGAAGTGCTGTTCCGGTTCATCTTGAACTAGAGACAGCGTTAGATGATGGAGCGAACTACCGCAGGCGATGTCACCCTTCGCGCCGCATATCCCACGGATTCCGATCCCATTCGGTGAGGCCACTTTTGGCCTCGGGAAGGTTGGCAAACAGGCAGACGCCAATTTCAACTCGGCGGAACTTTATCATTAGGCTGTGCCGGAGTGACGGCGTAAACCGTTTTGTTCTAGCGACATAGATCAGCCGATCACCTTCGTAGTATCCGAAGACGAGAGCATCGAAACGGCGGCCGACGCTTCAGTGAACAGGGGCTAACGGTTTGGCAGGGATCTATCCAGGGCGTTGAATGCCCAGTTGCTGACGGGAAAACCGCATTTTCTATTTGGACTTCGTGCGGACGATCCGCCTCCGATAGGTGCATTCGAAAGCGGGCAACCCAGCGCGGGAATCCTCGACGGTTCGGTATCCGCTGCATTGGACATCGGAACCTCCGCTCCGCCTGAGAGTGATGACCCACCCTGCGACGCCGCATTTCGCATCCTTATTCACTTTCAATGACAGTTCACTTTTGCTGTTTTTCAAGACTTGTGTCTTCGCCGCCTTACACGTGTTGTAGCTGAGCGTGGAATCCTCGATTGATAGAACAGAGCCTTCACAAACACGGCTGACGGGCTGATACGAACCTTTCCAACCGGATAGCGACTCTTCGGGACGGACCGGCATGACACATAGCAAAAGGATGCAACAGATGATGGGCCATCTGCTCAATTGAACCGTGTTACACAGCATCTTCGTCATAAGATAAGCGCCGGCATGGCGTCGAAATCGAGACTCTTGTCCACTACGCCCTGGGCGAACAACAATAGCTGCGCATGCGCCTGGTTCTTCAGTTCCGAACAACCACGCTGATGACACTGCTTGGCGGCATCGGCCCATCGTCCGTCACGAATGGATGCCCGCATTAGCGGAAAATCAAAAGGAATTCGGCCATATGCAAAGCTGAGGCAAAACGTCTGCGCCGCCGCTGGAAAGTTTTCAAAGCCGTTGAAGTCCGCAGAACTTCCAAGGAGCGCCGGCAGCTTCTGGTCTCTTAGAATCAGGGCCATCTGATTATAGACTTTGTCGGGATACATTCTTAGCTTGCACACGTTGCCGTATTCGAGCAAGTTGCTTCCCGTCCGGATCAGCGCGGCGGCGGCGTCCCAATCGGCCAACATTGCGTGTCTGTGGGCGTTGCGTTGGTACCCGGCACGTAGAACATAGTCTTTACCCACGCTTTGGTGGCGATTCCGCGCGGATCGATGCGAAAACCCACGCCACATGTTACATCCTGGGCTGCTTTTTCATTGAGCTTGTTGTTGTAAAAGTTGAAAACAGCCCCCTCATGTTTCTTGGTGAACTGAAGGAGATAGCGCCAGGCTGATTCCCTCATCTTTGCCGGCCTGGCGACTGCGGGTGCGATTGGTCCGGGAGGGGGCGTAGGGGGTGCCGGATTCGTGCCCCCCGATCCCGCAGGGCCGGATTTTCCGCGGGAGAGACTTTCCAGGGTTCTCCAGGTGGCACCACCGGGATCAACGCATCCATCACCGGCAAGGCCTGGGTTGGACCGCTGGAATCGCAGAATGCTCTGGTGGAGAAATGGCTGGCAGATTCCAGCCCGGGGAACCTCAAAAGTGGCTGGTCCCTCGGGCATCAGGGTGCCTCCCCTGTCTAAGGGAATCAGATTCAGGAGATTCATAACCTGGTCTTGATCGGAAGGCAGATTTGTCACTTGCCGCCCTCCCGTAATGCCGACTCTGCTTACAAGTGCCACGTGTCTACCTCAACCCGGATAGCGAAAAAACGACCGGAATGCCGCCACGAAGTCAATCAAGAGTTGACTAGCGTGGACGGTTTAGCGGTGCCTACTCAGAAACTTGGGTTCTGTTGCGAAAACTGGAAGGGTCGGTGGCAGACATACATCCAGGGTCAAAGGTCGTGATCGGCCGAGCATTAGTGGCTCTCACCGACGATCTCTCTGAGCCCGCCGAGAAATCTCCGCCTCAGCTAGGTCTAATTCACGCCAAAATCCTTCTGACAGGGTTGAGGAACGAGAAGTATCATGAGTCCCAATCGACGTAGACGAGATTGCGACCTCATCAACGGTCCCGGTTTCCGCACCACTTGGGCGGAAACGATGCACACCGACTAGCCAGCGCCATCGTTGCACAACAGCACGAAACTTCATGTTCATTACATCGTCAGTGCAGGAGAAAAGGGATAGCCTGCTGGAGACTGTCACGCGCTGGTGGTTGCACTAGACGAAACAACCAGGCGGTTACATGTTTTAGCCATCCCTACTCCATCGGCATCACATCGACACCCACATCCAGCGTATGCTTGGCTCCGCCCAACAGCACACCATGAATCGGCGACACATCACTATAGTCACGCCCCCAAGCCACCGTAATGTGGCCATCCGAAGGAACGCAATCATTGGTGGGATCGAAATCAATCCACCCAGCCCCTGGGCTCCAGACCGCGCACCAGGCGTGCGAGGCATCTGCTCCTATCAACCGCGGACGGCCTTTAGGAGGAAGCGTGCGCAGATAGCCGCTGACGTACCGCGCCGGGAGGCCGAGTGACCGCAGGCAGGCAATTTGCAGGTGGGCGAAATCCTGGCACACTCCACGGCGTTTCTCGAACACCGTCTCCACCGTTGTGGACACCTCCGTCGCTTTGCTGTCGAAGATGAAATCCTTGTGTATACGGTGCGTCAGGTCGAACGCGCCTTCGAGCAGTGGGCGTCCCTCGGGAAACGACTCGCGGGCATACTCGGCCAGATCCCGCCGAGCCCGCACGCGCTGCGAATCGAAGACGTACTGATACGCGTTGAGTCCGTCAATGCTACTGTCTTTTTCCAGCAGAGGCCGAACGCTATCCCAACGGGGCGAAGCCGAAAAATCAGGCAGCGCAGTGGGCACCACCTCTAATTCACTGTTAGCCTCAACAATCAATCGGTCGTGCGGCTCCTGCAACGTGAAGAATACCTGTCCATTGCCGAAATAGTCGTAGCAACCGCTGGTGCTCGGAGGAGTGGGAGCCACCGAAATCTTGCTCTTGCGGCAGGTCTGGCCGGGAAAACTGCGCGGCGTCAGACGAACGACGTGATGCGACACGGAGACCGGATCTTCGTATTCATACGTCGTTCTATGACGGACGCTATAAATCATGTCACCCGCTCCAGTTCCGCGTGGCTGAAATAAGTGTGCGTGATCGCGTTCGAGAAGGCGGGCAGCGCTTGATCGACGACGCTAAGAAGTTCGTCCAGCGTGTCGCGGCGGCCGTCTTCTCCGGGAGTGCAGAGCTGCATCACATCGGCGTGAATCAGCTTGGACGCAGCCTCTTCCAAACGCTTCTGCTGGGTCAGGGGCCAGCCCCCTCCCGAAGGCGCACTGGCAAGATATTGGCAATGCTCGGCAAGATCGATCATCTGGAACGCCAGCGATCGGGGATTCGTATCATCGTTCATCAGCAGGTCGAGTACGGGCGCGGCTTGTAGCGTAGTGAAGTAACGCGACCGGTAGGTCATGGAACTGTCCCCAACCTCGAGCAGCATTTCCAGCGACGATAAGTCGTTGGCCTGCAACGGAACCAACATGCCCCGGAAGAGGCCGACCAGATGTACCGCGCGTTCCAACCGGCGTCCAATGCTGAGGAAGTGCCAGCCAGGCCCGCGTGTCATGTTCTCCATTTCGATGCCTCGCAGCGAGGCGAGCGTGGCCATGCAGCGGTTCAGCACAGCCAGCGCGTCGCCGGTGGACGTGTATCCCCAGGCCGAACTATCGTTCACGCGGGCCACGGTCTTGAACTGACCGACGATGCGTTGCATGTCGGTGGATAAGCGATCGCGCACATTCGCTGCGGCGCGCCCGGCTCGATTCAGCGTACCGTTCAGACTGTCGGTCCGCTGATCCTCAAAGATCCTGGACAGAATTTCCTGTTCGAAATCGGCGGCCTGATCGAGATGGCCTTGCAGATCGTCTTTTGCCAGCGGGACGTGCGGGGCCTCCAGACAGTCGTAGAGCCTGATCAACGCATCCCATTCCGGTATTTCAGAACCGCCGGACTCGCCGGTCAGCCGATTGAGGATGCAGCGCAATACTCGCGCCAGGTGTTCACCGCGTTCGGCGTAGCGTCCCAGCCAGAAGATGTGATCGGCCGCGCGGCTGGGCAAATCGCTAATGACCCCCCGATTCAGATCGACCGGCAGATTACGTGGACGCTGCAGCGAAAAATTGTCGACGGGCTTGTCGGAAAGAACCCACACATCTTTGCTGCCGCCGCCGCGCTGCATGGAAACGACCGGGGTATCGAGCGAGGCCGAGACGCGCGCCAGACCACCGGGCATCACGACCCATGAGTCTCCGGCCGCCGCCAGGTAGACGCGGAGCACTACCCGCCGCGGACTGAGTCTCCTGTCAGCCCAAACCGGAATGGTGGAGATATCGAGAAGCTCCTGTCCCGCAAATTCGTGCGGGCGTTCGTCCATTCGCGCAAGGAGCTTGGCGCGATCCGCGGCAGAGAGCTTGCCGCCGAAAACTGGTTCCATTCCTTTCGATGGGAAGGCCGGTTTGATGACCAGAAAATCCAGGTTTTCGCGAACGTAGCGCAAAGCATCCGATTGGCCGCACCACCATGTCGCGACGCTGGGAAGTTTCAGCCCTTCTCCCAGCAGCCGTTTGCTCAGGCCGGACAGGAACGGCATGTACGCGGACGTTTCGATGAGACTGCTGCCCAGCGCGTTCGCCACCGCGACGTTACCCGCGCGCACGGCCTCCATCAAGCCGGCCACGCCGAGGAACGAGCCCGACCGCAGTTCGATAGGATCGCAGAAGCCATCATCCACGCGCCGCAGGATGACATCCACCTGCTTCAAGCCTTCGAGGGTTTTCAGGAAGACCCGGCTGTCCCGAACCGTCAGATCTCCGCCCTGCACCAGCGAGAAACCGAGATAACGCGCAAGATAGGAATGCTCGAAGTAGGTTTCGTTGTACGGTCCGGGAGTGAGCAGTACAACCCTTGGATTCTGACGGGGCTTCGGCGAGAGCCTGTTAAGGTTCTCGCGGAACGAATGAAAGAACGAGGCTATTCTTTGAACCTGGAATTCGCGGAACAGATCAGGAAACGTCTCGCCCAGCACGACCCGATTCTCCAGAGCATACCCCGCGCCAGAGGGCGCCTGCGTACGGTCTGAGATCACCCACCATTGCCCGTCTTTCGCGCGCGCGAGATCCACCGCTAACAGATGGAGATACTGGTTCCCTGCGACTGGCACACCGTGACAGGGCCGCCAGAAACCGGGGTTGGCGAAGACCAGGGCCGGCGGAATGTGCCCTCCCGTCAAAAGGCGTTGCGGACCGTACAGATCCACCAGAACCTGATTCAACAGCCGCGCCCTCTGGATAAGACCAACCTCTAGAGCAGCCCACTCGGCCGGAGGGATCAGCAGCGGAATTGCGTCCAGATTCCAGGGACGGTCCATCCCCAGCGGATCACCATACACGTTGTACGTGACGCCGTTTTCCCGAATGCGATGCCGGGCGGTTTGCCAGCGATGCGCCAGCTCTTCGGTACCCAACCCGGAGAGGGAACTGATGAATGTATCCCAATGGGGCCGAAGAACGCCGGGAGACTGCGACATTTCATCGTAGACGCCACTCGTCTGCGGATAGCCGGCACTCAGAAGCGGTGCTTCGATTGTGTTGGAAGACTTGTTCACGGAGTGCGGCGCAAGTCCAATGTTAACGGAAATTCCGGATTACGTTCTTCCCCAGGCACTTTCATGACGCCCGGCGTATGCCCGATATTGGCGAACCGTGCTAGCCGGCGGCTTTCCGCTTCGTAGGCGTTGACCGGAAACTGTTCGTGCGACCGTCCACCGGGATGTGTTACGTGATAGGTACATCCGCCGATGGATCGTCCTGACCAGGTATCCACGATATCGAATACCAGCGGCGTCTGAACGGGAATGTTGGGATGCAGACAAGACGGTGGTTGCCAGGCGCGATAGCGAACTCCAGCCACGAACTCGCCCTCTTCCCCACTAGCGTGCAGAGGCACACGCCGGCCATTGCAGAGGACCACGTAGCGGGTGTCCGTCATGCCTGTCACCTTGACTTGCAGGCGCTCTACCGACGAGTCCACGTTGCGAACCGTCGCGCCCCCCGACGCTTCTTCTCCCAGCACGTGCCATGGTTCCAAAGCGTGGCGCAGTTCCATGGTCATGCCCCGCTTGGTGACCGAGCCGATGACCGGAAATCGAAATTCGTAATGCGGCGCGAACCACTCCTTCTGGAACGCGTAGCCGGCGTCTCGCAAGTCCGCCACTACGTCTTCCCAGTCGAGTTGGACAAAGTGAGGGAGCATAAACCGGTCGTGGAGGATTGTCCCCCACCAAACAAGCCTTTGCCTATACTGCGCTTTCCAGAAGCGCGCGATCAAAGCGCGCACCAGCAGTTGTTGCGTGAGGCTCATGCGCGCATGCGGCGGCATTTCAAAGCCGCGCAATTCCACTAATCCGAGCCGCGACCCGCTGGAATCCGGCGAATATAGCTTGTCGATACAGAATTCGGCGCGATGAGTATTCCCCGATAAGTCCGTCAGCAGATGCCGGAAAACGCGATCGGCCAGCCATGGCGGAGGAGCCGGTGAGCCGTTGTCGGGAATCTGATCGAACGCGATTTCCAGTTCGTATATGGAGTCGGTGCGCGCTTCGTCGACGCGAGGATGCTGGCTCGTGGGTCCGATAAACATGCCGGAGAGCAGATAGGAAAGCGACGGGTGGTTATGCCAGTAACCGATCATGCTTCGCAGCAGGTCGGGCCTGCGGAGAAAGGCGCTGTCGTTCGGCGTCTGGCCGCCGATGACGATATGGTTGCCGCCGCCAGTGCCGGAGTGCTGTCCGTCAAGCATGAATTTCTCGGTCCCCAAACGGGATTGGCGCGCCAGATCGTAGATGGTCGTGGTGATATCCACCAGCTCATCCCAGGATGCTGCGGGATGAATATTCACCTCGATCACGCCGGGGTCGGGAGTGACTTTCAGTAAATTCGTCTGCGGGTCGTACGGCGGCGCGTAGCCTTCCAGCACGACCGGCATCTTCAGATGAGCCGCAGTGTCTTCAATCGCCGCTACCAGGTCGAGATAATCGGAGACATACTCTACGGGCGGCAGGAAGATGCAGAGCTTCCCGTCCCGCGGTTCAATACAGAGCGCCGGCCTCGAAATCCACGGAGCAGACTCACCTAACTCCGGCGGCTTCGCGCGATCTCCGGCGGGGATGGGGTCGTCGGTGACACTGGGCGCGATAAAGAGGAAGCGCTTGCGCTCTGGCTTCTCAGGAAGCTTGGCGCGTGTTGAAAACGGATCAATCTCGTAGGAATACGTAACGTCTTCGGGTTTGGTCCACGGGAGCGATTCCAACGGTAGCCGGTATCCAATTGGCGAGTCGCCCGGGATGAGGAACATGTGGTCTGCCGCCAGAAACCATGGCTGGCTGGTCCAGCGGGGAGTTCCTGAGCGTGTGGGGATGCGCCGCAAGGGAAGAACGATGCCGGTCTGCTTGCCTAAGCCCTGTTCGAAAATGCTGGCCACGCGCTTGCGCTCGATAGGATTTTCAAGCTTAGAATCCAGCGGGTCCACGTTTACCGGGAGACGCCGCTCCTTCCACATGTAATAAAAGACGTCTTCATAGGCGGCAATGGCGAACGAAGCGTGAACTTCCAGGCGTTTCGACAGCGCTACGAGAAACTTCTTGCCGTGCTCGATGGTGTAGCCGTAGTCCTTGCCATCCTCGGCAATGAGACGACGGTCTTCCCAGATGGGGACGCCATCCTTGCGCCAGTAACAAGAGAAAGCCCACCGCGGGAGAGGCTCCCCTGGATACCACTTTCCTTGGCCGAAGTGCAGCATCGCGTACGGCGCGAAGTGGTCGCGAAGACGGCTGAGCAGGTCTACCGCGAGCTTGCGCTTGGCTGGTCCCAGGGCCGCGCTGGTCCATTCAGGTCCATCGGCATCGTCCAGTGAAATGAACGTCGGTTCGCCGCCCATCGTCAACCGGACATCTCCGGTCCTGAGATCGGCGTCAACCTGGTGGCCGAGTTTTTCAATTGCGTTCCACTGCTCGTCCGTATAGGGTCTGGTGACGCGCGGAGATTCGTAAATCCGACGCACACTCATCTCGTGAGTGAACTCCGTTTTACACGGGTCCAGCAAACCGCTGATGGGCGCGGCGCTGCTGGCGTCCGGAGTACAGGCGAGCGGAATGTGGCCCTCCCCGGCGAGCAGGCCGGAGGTGGGGTCGAATCCGATCCAACCGGCGCCCGGCAGGTACACCTCGGCCCACGCGTGCAGGTCAGTGAAGTCGGAAGTGGCGCCGGCTGGTCCTTCGAGTGGCTTTACGTCTGCTTGTAGCTGAATCAAATAGCCGGAAACGAAACGGGCGGCAAGTCCAAGGTGACGCAATACCTCGACCAACAACCAAGCCGAGTCGCGGCAGGAGCCTGTTCGGAAACCGAGCGTTTGTTCGCAGGTCTGGATACCGGGCTCCATGCGGATGACGTAGCCGATGTCCCTGGTCAGCCGCTGGTTAATGTCGACGAGATAATCGATGGTACGGATGGTATACCGCGGAATGGCGGCGAGGAAGGCTGAGAGCTTCGGCCCGGCCGGTTCCTTTTCCAGATACGGGCGCAATTCGCGCGCCAGCGCCTGATCATACGTAAACGGACACTGTTCGGCGTAGGGCTCCAGGAAGAAATCGAACGGGTTGAAAACTCCCATTTCCGCGACCAGGTCCACCTCGACCAGAAACTCCGCAGTAGGTTCCGGGAAGACCAGGCGCGCCAGGAAGTTGCTTTGCGGATCCTGCTGCCAGTTCAAAAAATGCGTCTCAGGGCGAACCTTCAGCGAATAAGAAAGGATGGGCGTTCGGCAGTGAGGCGCGGGCCGGAGACGGACCACTTGCGGGCCTAGATTGATGCGGCGGTCATAGCGGTAGTGGGTCTTATGCGTGAGGGCGACGTGAATGGCCATAGAATGTGAGAGCCGAGCCGGGGTGCGGGCTCACGACGTGGGGAGAATGCATCGGTAGGGCGTGAATATAGCGAAGTTTAACATGCGGACGCAACCGCCTCTTCTTCCGCGACTACATGGAAACTGGACAGGAAGGTAGTCCCAAAAGAAGTGGTCATGGCAACATCGGCCGCATCCCGGCCGGTGGCCATCAGGATACGGCCGATTCGCGGCATATTGTTCCGTGCGTCAAACGACCACCAACGGTCTTCCAGGTAAACCTCAAACCACGCGCTGAAATCCATCGGCAGAACCACAGGAACACCGATGTCACCAAGGTAACCGGTAGCGTAGCGTGCTGGAATGTTCATGCAACGGCAAAAGGTGATGGCGAGATGCTGAAAATCGCGACAAACACCCGTCCGGTCGCGGTAGACATCCATGGCGGTCTTGGTCGGGCTGGCGAAGTGGTAACCGAAGGTGACGTTGGAATGGACCCAATCGCAGATTGCCTGCACACGCGGCCAGCCTGGCGCCGAATTTCCGAACAAACCACCGGCGATATCGAGAAAGCGGTCCACCTCGCAATACCGCGAGGCGAGGAGAAAGAGTAGGGTTTCTGGTGGAAGTTCTTCGACCGGCAGCTCCCGTGCCGTGGGACTTACGGCATCGGGCAGGCCGGAGTCACTGAAAAGCGTCGAATTGGAGAGGCGG
>Ga0068863_100005510_pt1 | contig 12450 bp, 11 predicted proteins | sample KBSSwiS62_FD_66596 | JGI IMG/M metagenome (GOLD analysis project Ga0068863, IMG submission 66596) | Switchgrass rhizosphere microbial communities from Kellogg Biological Station, Michigan, USA - KBS Switchgrass S6-2 | ecosystem: Host-associated > Plants > Roots > Rhizosphere > Soil ...
GAGTGGATCCTCGAGCACAAGCCGGAGCTGTATTGGCCGATGCTGCAGACGGCCGAGTACGTCTCCAAGAAGTACGGCATCCCGCGGGAACCGCAGGACGAGTACGGCGTCCGCAGCCAGCAGCGCGCCGCCGCGGCGCGCGCGGCTGGAAAGTTCAACGACGAGATCGCGCCCATAACGACCACGATGAAGGTCGTGGACAAGACGACCGGCGCCGAATCGACGAAAGAGGTGACCGTCGCTCAGGACGAGGGGATCCGCGCCGACACTACGTACGAGGGCGTGTCGAAGATCAAGCCGGCGATCGAAGGCGGCGTGATCGCGGCCGGCAATGCCAGCCAGTTCTCCGACGGGGCGAGCGTCGCCGTCGTGATGAGCGATGCCGCGGCGGCGAAGCGCGGTGTGAAGCCGCTGGGCGTCTTCCGCGGGTTCGCGGTCGCCGGCTGCGAGCCCAACGAGATGGGCATCGGTCCGGTGTTCGCGGTGCCGAAGCTGCTGAAGCAGACCGGCACCAGGCTGGAGGACGTGGACCTCTGGGAGCTGAACGAAGCGTTCGCCGTGCAGGTGATCTACTGCCGTGATCGGCTGGGCATTCCGGACGACCGTCTCAACGTCAACGGCGGCGCGATCGCGGTCGGCCATCCGTACGGGATGAGCGGCGCCAGGCTCGTGGGGCATGCGCTCATTGAAGGCAGGCGTCGCGGCGCGAAGAAGGTCGTCGTCACGATGTGCATTGGTGGCGGCATGGGTGCCGCTGGGCTGTTCGAGATCGTGTAGTCGTCAGTCCCCAGTCCTCAGTCGTCAGTCTCAGGTCGGCAGTCGTCAGTCTCAGTCGTCGGTCTCAGTCGTCAGTCTTCAGTATTTGTCGTCAGTCGTCACTCGTCGGCCGTGGCGAATTGATGGCTGGCACTGATGACTTGGACTAACGACTTGGACTGATGACCGAACTGACGAGTGAGACTGACGACCGACGAACGAATGACTGACGACTAACGACTGGTGACTGACGACTTCAGGTCACTTGACAATATTCAGCGTTACGTCGACCTTCACGATCTCTCCACTGACCTTGTCGGTCGCGGTTGTGAACTGTGCGGTCTGTCCGTCGCGCAGCACCATCGAGTCGCTGGCTTTGAACGAGCGGAACGAGGGATTGCCCGGCGGCGGCTTGTTGTCCGTGGGATTCGGGCCCTCGCCGTATACCGATGAGTCTTCAATTGTGATTTCAACCCGGAACCGCCCATCATCCTGAACTGCGGAGACGCTGCAGTCGATGCTGGTGCCCACGTCCTGATACTGAACCGGTCCACCCTGCGGCAAGTCTTTCGGCATGTTCGCGGTCATCATCATCATGACTGGGACCTTGGCGCCCATCCGGAGCGTCGCCCGCGACCCGGCGTTAACCGACAACGTGTACGGCAGGCTGCTCAGCTTTTTCTCACCCTGGAAGCGGGAGACGACCACCGATACTTTCAAAGGCGTGACCGCCACCGGGGCCGGCTTCGGCGCCGCCGGTGCAGGTTTTTCCTGGCTGCGCACGATGACCGACGAGGCCAGCGCGAACGCGAAGACGAGCGCAATCGTTTGCAGATGTTTCGTCACGGACGTTCTCCTTCTATGCCGCCCGGAGTGAGCGGCTCGATGACAATCGGTGAAATGACGAGCGGGTCCATTGCGGGAAGGGGCATCGGCCCTTCCTTCGCGAGCGGCGTGAGGTCCACCCGCGCATCGCGCACGTCGGCGATTAGACGCTGCAGCGCCGTCGTCTCGCGCGCGTCGAAGAATGGTTCTGCGGTTCGGCCATTTACTTTCGTGACGTCGCGTCCGGCTTTCTCGTCCCGCCGAAGCCGCGCAGCGGCGTAGGCGGCAGCCGGACCCACCGTCCCTGGAACGACAGCGGGGACAACGACGGCGGGTCCAATCGACCTCGATGCCAGGAGCGGCGCCGTTGCGGGCGGCCGCGCCGGCAAAACCATCCGCACCGCCAGTACGAGGACTGCTGCCGCCGCCACCGTCGCGACACCCGCAAACAGCCATCCGAATCCACGCGAGGAGGGCGCTGGCTCGCCGGCGATGCGCCCGCGCACGCGGACCAGAAACTCCGGCGACGGATCCACCGCGAGCGCCCGTTCGATCGCGTGCTCGAGTGCCGCGTCCTTCACTGGGTCCATTGCAACTGCTCCTTCAAACGCTGCCGGGCCAGAAACAGCCGCGATTTCACCGTCCCTTGCGGGACGTCCAGCAGCCGCGCCACTTCGTTGATGTCGTGTCCCTCGATGCCCGCCAGCACGATCACGATGCGCAGCTTGTCGGGGAGACTGTCGATCGCGGTCCACAAGAGCGCCGCACGCTCGCGGGCGATCACGTCGTCCGACGTGTCTGCCGCGGCCGTTTCCTGCGTGGCCGTTTCCCTCGCCAGGCGGCGGCGATCGCCTCGCTGGCGGTCGAGCGCGAGACGCCACGTCATCCGCACCAGCCACGCCCGGAAGCGCTCGCGGTCGCGAAGCTGGTTGAAGCTGCGGTATGCCTTGACGAATGCTTCCTGCGCGACATCCTCGGCGTCCTGCCGGTGGCGCAACACGCCGTAGGCCACGCGAAACGCCAGCGTCGACGATTCGATCAGCCGCGCTTCGAACTCGCGTTCCAGCGCCGCGTCGTTCACCGCAAGGTTCCCGCCGGCCAGTCGATCCGCGAAGCCATGCATCCGTTCAATTGGGCAAGACGCCGCCCCCCTCCAGTCGGTTCACCGGGCAGGCCCAAAAGCCTGCGCTACTAGTAACGATTCCGTCCGCGAGACCGCAAGACAGTCGAAGGGCAGCCCTTCCGCGGGACTGCAAAACACTCGTAGCGCAGCCCTTTACGGCTGCCTCGGGCGGATAGAATACGCGTGTATGACAAGGCTGAGCCGGCGAGAGGCCCTCGGACTCCTGGGAACCACGGCCGGCGGTGGCCTGCTGGCGCCCTATGGCATTCGCCTGGACGCGCAGGCGCCCACGTTTCCGCGCGGCGCCATCATCCGGACGCTGTTGAAGGACGTCGCGCCCGATGCGATCAAAGGCTCGACGCTGTTCCACGAACATCTGTCGATTCGGTATCCGCTGACGAAGGCGCTGGCCACCGCCCAGGGCCGACCGGTGCCCGCGAGCTTCACAGATGATGTCGACCTGATGATCGAAGAAACGAAAGCCGCCGCCTCGGACGGCGTCGGCTGCATCGTCGACGGCGGTCACCCGGACATGGATCGCGATCTCGCGGTGCTGACGCGAATCGCTGCCGAATCGGGCGTGCCGATCGTCGCCAGCGGCGGCTACTACATGCAGCGCAACTATCCGCCCGAGATCGCGACGAAGACCGCCGAGCAAATTGCGGACGATCTCGTTCGCGATGCGAAGGCGCAGCGGCTGGGCGCCTTCGGCGAAATCGGCCAGCAGGGCGGCGTACTCACAGACGATGAACGGAAGGTGTTCACGGCGGTGGCGAAGGCGCAGGTCAAGACGGGTCTGCCGATCTTCACGCACAACCCGTACCTGGGGGCCCGCGAGGTGAACCCGCCGATACCGATGGACGCCGCGCTCAAGCAGCTCGATCTACTCGAGGCGGCGGGCGCCGACGTCAAGCACGTGGCTATCGGCCACGTCTGCTGCATCGCCGATACCACCGCCGCGATTCCCAAGCAGCTCGCGAAACGCGGCGTGTTCGTCGGCTTCGATCGCGTCACGATTCCGATCGTGCCGGACGCTCAGAAAGTCAGTACGATTCTGGCGTTCCTCGAAGCCGGCTACGCCGATCAGCTGCTGTTGTCGTCAGACTTCAGCACCGGCCGGGCCTTGAAGAGGAACGGCGGCCCCGGCGTTGCGCAGACCGTGACGGTCTTCGGCCCGATGCTCCTGAAGGCTGGCGTCGACGAAGCCACGTTGCGCCGCGTGCTCGTCGACAACCCGCGCCGCTTCCTCGCACACGTCCCAAAGCGTTGAGTTCTCCTCAGCGGTCCTGGGACAAGATAAGAACAGTGTACGGGCCAATGCCGACGGCGGCTCGGAACGGCATGCCGTCCATCGCATCGCCGCCCGCGAACGGTTCGTAACCGGGATGATTGCCGAAGTCCGGGCTGTACCCCTGCCAATCGCTGTTGAAACGCACGTGCCACGGTCCCTCGCGGGGGAACCCGAACACGTAGCCGTCGTAGTTGCGGTTGGCGAAATTCGCGAGCACCACGACATCGTCGCCCGGCCCGCCATCGGCCCAACGATGAAAGGCGAGAACCTTGCCGGCGTTGTTGACATGGTGGACGTTGAGCTGCTGCCCGCTGAGACCGCGCGTGTGATTGAACCAGTTCCGGCGGAGCCGAATCAGATCGCGGTAGAGAGCATGGATGCCCGCGTAGGTCGTCAGCTTCGTCCAGTCCAGCGGGACACTGTCCCGAAAGTACTTGTCCTCCAGGAACTCCTGACCCTGGAAGATCAACGGGATCCCTGGAGCGGTAAACACCATCGCGGCGCCAAGAGTCGAGCGCTTGCGCGAGAACCAGCTGGCGGCATCGCCGGGCCAGATCTCCTCCGGCACCCTCGCATGACCGTTGGCCACTTCGTCGTGTGATTCGGTGTAGATGACCCGCCGGACCGCGTCGGCGCCGTAGCGATGGCCGAGCGCCTGGCTTACGAGATTCATGTCGCGATCGGCGTCGTTGGCGGCGACGATCGCGTCGCGGATCGGATGGACGAATGCCGCGTCCCATTGCGAGCCGAAGCCAGCGCCGCCATCGCTCGTGTCGCGGGTGACCCAGTCGTTGTTCTGCAGGTCCTCGGCGATCGTGATCTTCCAGGGTTGCCGCCGACGGATCTCGTCGTTCAGCCACTGCAGCAGGCTCCAGCCGTCCGCAATATCGTTGGCCGGGTCGTTGTTGTTCCCGTTGCGATTGCGGATATTGATCACCGAATCGAACCGCAAGCCGTCCAACCGATAGTTGTCAAGCCAGAACAACGCGTTGTCACGGATGTACTGGCGTACCTCCGGGCGGCCGTAGTCGGGGCGGGTGTCGCCCCACGGTGTGTGCGCCCGAGCGTTGTCGTAGAAGTAGATGCCGCCGTTGTGGTCGCTGCTGCTCCAGCCGTCGAAACGCCACAGGTCGAGATCGCCCGGGCCGAAATGGTTGTAGACGACATCGAGCAGCACGGCGATGCCGCAAGCATGCGCCGCCTTGACGAACTCGTGCAGGCCTCGAGGTCCGCCGATCGCCGTTTCCACCGAGAACGGATCCGCCGGGTCGTAGCCCCACGACAGACTCATTGGAAATTCGGCCACCGGCATGATCTCGATCGCGTTGATGCCGAGATCGGCCAGATACGCGAGTTTCGGGATTACCGTCTCGAACGTGCCCGGCCCGCCGCCGGCGACGTCGGCGAACGTTCCGACGTGCATTTCGTAGATCACGAGTTCATGCCACGGCGGCATCCTGAAGTTGTCGCTGGCCCAGTCGAAATTGGGGTCGTGGATGATGGCGTTGCCTGACGAATTCACGACCTCGCTGGCGTACGGATTCTTGTGCCAGATGCCGTTGCCGCCGTCTGGAATCACGAATTGATATTCATCGCCGATCCCGGCGCCCGGTACGTCCACCGACCAGTAGCCGTTGCCCTCGCTCGCAAACGGGTTGGCCGTGGCATTCCAGCGATTGAACGTCCCGGCGACGAAAATCTCCGGAGCAAATGGCGCCCAGACGCGAAAGGCGGCGCCGCCTGGGTACAGCATCGTGCCCATGCCCGTCCGCGCGGAGGGAGACGGAGACGCGGCCATGAGTTCGACGATAACCTATTCAGCTTTGAGAACGCTCGCAATCAGCCGTTCCGCGCGCGCGGTTGGCACCGCGCAGGCGATGACCGACACGGCTGCGACGAACACAACAACTTGAGCAATGGTCGCCGCTTCCGTTGCGGCGACACCGAAAAACATGGCGGCAGTCAGGTGGGTCGCGCCCGCAGCCATGGCGATTCCGGCCACCAGGCCGATGAGGATGAACCGGATGCCGTGGCCCATCACCAGCCGGACGATGTTCGCGCGACCGGCGCCAAGGGCGACGCGGATGCCGATTTCACGTGCGCGCTGGCTGACGGAATACATCACCACGGCATAGATGCCCGTGATGGCCAGAGCGAGAGCCGTAACGGCAAAAGCGGCCATCAACGACAGACTGAACCGTCGCGGCGCGACAGTGTCGGACAGATAACGATCCAACGGCTTGATCTGGGCCGCGACGACTTCGGGATCGACACGGCGCACCTCGGTGGCCAGGCTGCTGCCAAGACTCATCGGGTCGCCCGTCGTCCGCACGATCCAGAACATGTTCGCGGCCGCGGCGCCGACGTTGTCCGAATGGATTTGTGGATAGGTGAGATACAGATCCCACGTCGGCTCTCCATCCAGAGCAACCTGACGGACGTTCCCGACGACGCCGATGATTTCCACCGGCCGTGGCGGCCCGTCGTTGTCGTCGACGAGAAGGCGAGTACCAACCGGCTCGAGTCCATCGAGCCATTGCCTCGCGAGCTCCTCGTTCACTACCGCCACGGGCGACGTCCGTTCGGTGTCGCGTTCGGAAAAGGTGCGGCCGCGTGTCAACGGGATGCGCGCGGCCTCGAAGTAGCCCGGTGACACCGTACGGAATTGCGCCAGCGGGACACGCTCTCGTTCGACGGTTCTTCCTTCTACGGTGAACGGTACGCGCGACAGCAATCCGGTCAACGGGAGGAGGGTGATTGCGCCCGTATTCGTAACCGTCGGCAGCGATGACAATCGCTGTGCGAGCGCTCGTTGAAACACGACAATCGCGTCGCGGTTGTTGAATCGCCTGGCTGGCAGCGTGAGACGCGCCGACAGGACCCGTGTCGAATCGAACCCGGGCGCGACGGCCTGCACGTTTGCGAAGCTCTTGGCCAGCATGGTCAAGACGATCAGCAACACCACGGCGAGCGCGACTTCTGAGCTGACGAGCAGGCCGCGGATCAGGCGGCCACCACCGGTTGCGCCGCGGCTGCTGCCCTGGAGCGACTCCCTCACGTCGACACGCGCCGATGCCAGAGCCGGGATGACACCGAAGAGCACGCTCGTGAAGGACGACACGACCAGCGAAAACAGCAAGACGGCGACGTCGATACGGATTTCGCCGGCGCGAGGCAATGCGGCTGGCGCCATCGCCACGAGCGCGGCGGCCCCCCACCGAGCGACTAGCACGCCAAGCATTCCTCCCGAGATACCGATCATCGAGGTTTCTACCAGAACCTGCCGAACGACACTCACGCGCGATGCCCCCAGCGCCAGCTGCACGGCAAGATCTTTCCGCCGGCTCGTCGCGCGCGTCAGCATCAGGTTTGCGAGGTTGGCGCAGGCGATCAGCAGGACCGCGCCGACCGCGGCGAAGAGGGCGAGGAGCGCGATTCGAAACGACCCGACGATGCCATCGATCGCGGCGACAAGGAGAACGCCGCGTTTCCTGGCGTTCTCGACGGGAAACTGTTCCTGCAGCCGGTGCGCGATCGCGGTCAATTCCCCCGCTGCCTGGGGCAGCGTGACCCGATCGCCGCGGCGGCCGGCGCCGATGATGAAGTTCAGGGAATTGCGGGCGCCGCGTCTCGGGTCCCGATCGGCGGCGAACGGAAGCACGAACTCGACGTCGCCGATCGGCAGGGCGAAACCGGCCGCGAGTACGCCGACGACCGTGTACTCCTCGCCATTGAGCCTGATCGCGCGGCCGATCATGGTCGTGTCGCCGCCAAACCGCCGGATCCAGAACGGCTCGGTCAGGACCGCGACATGGTCGGCGCCCGGCCGTTCGTCGGCCGGTTGCAGCAGGCGACCGATCCGCGCGCCGGCGCCGAGGACCTCGAACAGATTGCCAGTGGCGCGAATGCCCTGGACGCGCTCGGCCGCCGCTTCGTCGCTGAGATTCGCGCTGTAGGAAAAGAATCCGGCAAAGCCGGAGAGGGTGCGCGTGGCATCGCGATAATCGATGAAGTCCGGAACGTTGAACGGCGTTCGATCGCGGCCCGGTTGATCGGACCAGATCCAGAACACGCGCTCGACGTTCCGGTAGGGCAGCTGGCGGAGCAGGACGCCGTAGACGACGCTGAATATCGCCGTCGTGGCCCCAACCGTCAGGGCGACGGTCGCGATGGCGCCGATCGTGAAGGCCGGCGTCTTGCGAAGGACGCGAAGGCTGTAACGAGCGTCACGAACCAGGTTCGACGCCAGGCTCACCGAGGATCTCTGCTATCTGCTGGAGGTGATTGATGTCGTGCGCGGCAAACATGCGTACGATGTGTTCGATCGATTCCTGCCCGCGCTCGGAATGCTGCCCAGAGTGCGTCCACTGCTCGGGTTCGAGCGATCGCAGCAGCTCGAGATTCCCCTCGCGCAGCACGCGAAATTGCGCGGTCGATTTCCACGGATCGCGCCGGTCGTAGTGTCCGCTCGTGACCCAGGCATCCTGATCGTAGGCGACGATGGGCGTGCCAGGAGCGCCGAGAATCAGACGCAGGCGAAACCCGCCAACGATTTCTCCGTCGGCCAGGTGCGCGATGATGTCGTTCACGGACCATTTCTCCGGAGCGGGACGCTGACGCAATCGGGCCACGGGCACGCCCGTGATCAACTGTTCCAGTTTGTCCGCGGTTGCAGCCTGCACGGCGAGAGGCGCCTTGCCGTCCATATACCCAAGCATGCGCTGCGTGTACTGCTGGGCGGTCTCGTTCATGTCGTCCTCCGACGATTAACCGCCATGCTATCGAGGGAGCGCACGTCGATTTGCGACAGAGATCCATCGAAATGCGACAGGCGCTTGCGAAACGCGCCGAAGCGCCCGCATAGTGAATGGACCCATGGCCGTCCCGTCGAAGAAAGCCGGCTCGCGGCGGCCGCCGTCGAGGGGCTGGACCTGTCCGCCGAAGCGACAACTTGCGAGCTCGGCGCGAAGGCGGATTGTCGTGGTCGTCGTGCCTCCGGTCGACGAGCTCGATCTGGTTGGACCGTTGCAGGTCTTCAATTCTGTCAATCGACTGGCGGCCAGGACGATCTACAGAATTGAAGTCGTCACGGCCGCGGACCGCTTGACCGTCGAGGGCGAAGGCGGTGTGCTCAGTTTCATCGCCCGTCATCACTTCAACAAGGTCGAGGGCGCGTGCGACTCGGTGCTGCTGGTCTGTGGCCTCGGCTCGCGCTCGCGGCGCGACGCTGTGCTGTCGGCATGGTTGAACAAGATGGCCGGTGGCGTGCGGCGGCTCGGCGCGGTGTGTGTCGGATCGTTTCTGCTCGCGGAGGCAGGACTCTTGAACGGGCGCCGGGCTACGACCCACTGGAAATTCGGACGTGAGCTGGCCGCGCACTACCCGGACGTGCGCGTCGAGCACGACCCGCTCTGGGTCAAGGACGGAAACATCTACACGTCCGCCGGCATTTCAGCGGGCATCGATCTCGCGCTGGCGTGGGTGGAAGAGGATTGCGGCGCCGGTCTCGCCCACGAAGCCGCCCGCGAGCTCGTGCTGTTCCTGCGGCGGCCGGGCGGACAGCCGCAGGTGAGCGTCTCGCTCGCGTCACAGGCGTCCGAGATGAGCTCGATCCGCGAGCTGCAGATCTGGATTGCGGAGCATCTCGGGACGAGACTGTCGGTGGACGATCTCGCCCATCGGATGTCGATGAGCGTTCGGAACTTCGAGCGCGTCTTCACACGAGAGGTCGGGACAACGCCGTCGCAGTACGTGCTGCAGATGCGGGTCGAGGCGGCGCGCCGCCAGCTCGAACGTTCAGATCTCGGTCTCAAGCACGTGGCGTCGGCAGTGGGGTTCGGCAGCGTCGACCTGATGCGGCGTGCCTTCGTCCGGCTGGTGGGGATTACGCCGCGTCGCTATCGCGAGCTCGGCGAGCAGTCGATCGGCAACTGAGCTCTGGGTCCTGTAGAATCTACCTGTGCAATACCAAACCATCCGTACCGCCTTGCTCGCGTTGTCCGGGTTCTTCGTGGCGGGAGTGCTGTCGTCCCCGGCCCGCCTGAGCGGGCAGGCGAAGGGCGGCGCACAAGCGCCGGTCACGTTCACAAAGGACATCGCGCCGATCCTTCAACGCAGCTGCCAGAGCTGCCACCGGCCCAATTCATTGGCTCCGATGTCCTTGATCACGTACGAAGACGCGCGCCCGTATGCCGCGTCGATCAAACGACGAACAGCCATCCGTAGCCGGCAAGGCACGATGCCGCCGTGGTACATCGAGAAGGACCTCGGCATTCAGCACTACAAGAACGACATCTCCCTCAGCGATGACGACATCGCCAACATCGCGGCATGGGTCGATCATGGCACGCCGCGCGGCAATCCCGCTGACATGCCGCCTCCGCTGAAGTTCGCCGATGGCAACGCGTGGACGATTGGCACACCGGATCTCGTTGTCCCGACGCCGCCGGTGACCATGAAGGCGGTTAACCCGGACTGGTGGGGCAGCGCGGGGTTTGGCGAGACCGGCCTCGCAGAGGATCGGTACGTGTCGGCGGTCGAAATCAGGGAAGTCAACGACACACAGAACAAACCGGGTGGTTCGCCGACAACCGTGGGCGGGCTCTTCATCTTCCATCACGCCATCATGACCGTCGAAGCGCCTGGCGCGACCGGCGGTGTGATCGTCGGCGGCTGGCCGATCCACGAAGTCGGCCGCAACGCCGACGTCTTCAGTCCGGAGGCCGGAAAGCTGCTGCGTGCCGGTTCACGCGTTGGCTTCCCCAACGTGCACATGCACGCCAATGGGAAGGACACGACCGGTCATCTCGAGGTCGCGTTCAAATTCCACCCGAAGGGCTACCAGCCGAAGTTCAACGAGCGGACGATCCCGATCGGCACCGGCGACATCGACATCCGGCCGATGGAAGCCGGCAAGAAGATCGAATCGTTCCAGACGCTCTCGCAGCCCATGAAGATCACGGTATTCGAACCGCACATGCACGCCGCCGCGGTGCGCATGTGCCTCGACGCCATCTGGGGGTCGCGAATCGAGACGCTGAGCTGCTCGGGCTACGACCATAGTTGGGTGCGCGCCTACCAGTACGAGGACGACTTCGCGCCGCTGCTGCCGCGCGGCACGATCCTCCGTGTGACCGGCTACTACGACAACACGCCGGCGAACCGGAACGTCGCCGATCCGAGGAACTGGTCGGGCCTCGGGCACCGGTCGATCGACAACATGAACATCCTGCTCATGCAGGGCGTCACACTGACCGACGAGAAATTCCAGGAAGAAGTCGCGGCCCGGCGCGAGCGGCTGAAGCTGAAGCCTGGGGAGGACGCGCCAGGTTGCCCGTTGTGCGCGGTCGAGAAGATTCCCGGCGCGCGTCCGACGCAGCCTCCGAGGCCGCAGTGAAACCCGCGGCCGCGCTCGCTGCGGCATGCCTCGCGATCGCGAGCCTCGCAACAGCGGGCGCCCAGGTGCCGAAGCCGGCCGAGAACAACATCACGCCGGCGTACGAAGGCTGGCTGCCGAATGCCGACGGGTCGTTCGATCTGGTGTTCGGCTATCTGAACCGTGAGTGGGACGAAGAGGTCTCGATCCCGGTCGGGCCTGACAACACGATGGATCCGGGCGGTCCGGACCTCGGCCAGCCGACGCATTTCTTTCCCCGACGCAACCGGTTCGTCTTCAAGGTGCGCGTGCCGCACGACTTCGGCAAGAGGGAGATCGTCTGGTCGTTGACCAGCAAGGGTCGAACCGACAAGGCGTACGGCACGCTCAAGAACGATTACGTGCTCGACGACACGGTCATCATGTCGAACATCGGCGCCGGCGGAGCGCTCAGCACCTCGCCGGACATGGTCGGCAACAAGGCGCCGGTCCTGACCGTCGACGGTCCGCCGAACCGGACCGCGAGGGTCGGCGAGCCGGTGCTGCTCGTCGCCGTCGCCACGGACGACGGCAAGCCGAACAAGCGCAACATGCCGGCGGCGCTGGGGGGCAACTACATCCTCCCGCAGACGGCAAATGGACTGCGCCTGTCGTTCTTCGTGTACCGCGGCAACGGTAAAGCAGTCGTCTTCGATCCGCAGCAAACGAAAGTTTGGGAAGACACGCGTGACGGCGGCGGCTCGCCGTGGTCGGCCGGCTGGATCGTGCCGCCGATTCCGGAAGGCAACCGGTGGCAGGCGCGCGCGACCTTCCGCGAGCCAGGTATTTATGTCATCCGCGCGCTCGCCCACGACGGCGGATTGTTCTCTTCGCAGGACGTGACGATCGTCGTCACGAAATGAGCTCGCGGAACAGGGGACGCGATCACTCGACCGGATCTCTCGCAGTCGTCGTCATGGGTGTCGCCGCGTCCGGCAAGACGACGGTCGGTCGCGCGCTGGCCGCCGAGCTCGGTTGGCGCTTCCTGGATGCGGACGACTTCCATTCCGCGCGCAGCCGCGCGAAGATGCGCGCCGGCCA
>Ga0068863_100005512_pt1 | contig 12449 bp, 9 predicted proteins | sample KBSSwiS62_FD_66596 | JGI IMG/M metagenome (GOLD analysis project Ga0068863, IMG submission 66596) | Switchgrass rhizosphere microbial communities from Kellogg Biological Station, Michigan, USA - KBS Switchgrass S6-2 | ecosystem: Host-associated > Plants > Roots > Rhizosphere > Soil ...
AGATAACGCTCAGCACGGCCGTGCCACCCTGGATGGCTGCCGCGCCGCAGCCCATTCCCGAGCCACCGCCCCGGCTCCCACTCGTCCCCTTTACCTCGCCCGTCGCCATACTGCGCGGAGCAAGCCCAGAGACCTACGATCCCATCTGGCCATCGGTCAGGGCCTCAGTCGAGCCGGGCCTTGTCGAAGCAGCGATTCCGATGTTTGTCGCTGCGAGTCAGGTGAGTGCGGTCGGAGAAGATTCTGCTGCCAGTCAAGAGCAATCCTCACCTTCCGTCGGGCACCGACGGGCTTCCCTGGGCCAGAGTCGCCGTCTCGGACTGCACCCTCGGCTACCGGTCCCACCCGAACCAGGCGTCAACCACGAGGACTTTCGCGCGCCAGAAACCACCGAGTCCGCCTCCTTGGAATCGGGTCTTGGCCGATCGCTCCTTCAGCCTCCAGCTCCCAGTGCTGATCCTCCGGCTGCTGACGCGAGGGCTCCGGAGCCATCGCCAGCAGCTGCGTCATCCGATACGCCGTCCCCGTTTACATCCAGCGGCCTGGACATGCTGCGAGCCTTGGCTGCCCAGCAGGGCGACGACACCGAAAACACAACACCGACGCTGCCCGAGCCCGATACGTCAGACCTACGATTGCCCCCGCCATCCACAACGGCGGCTGCGAACGCGGGTGCCGATGACGCGCTGGCAGACTCCCCGCGAATTGATGCTCGACGGCCGGGCCTCGGACCGCCGCTGCGTCGGCGTCCGCAACCGCGGGTCACGGGCTCATTCAGGGAATCAGTCACGGAATCAGTCACGGAATCAGTCACGGAATCAGTCACGGAGTCGGGCACGGAATCAGTCACTGACCCAGCCACTGACCCAGTCACTGACTCGACAATGCCGCCGGTGCCCGCCGCTGCCACCACGGGGTCAGCCCAGGTGGCAGGCCCGCGGCGGCCCCGCGCTTCTTTCATCGACCGGCCGGCGGCTGACCATTTTCCGCGAGATCCTCAAGACGCGGCTACAGCGATCAACGAGCCGATGACTGAGACGCCGGGTCGACCAGATGACGGCGACATATCTGAGCCGGCCAGTCCTCCATCCTCGAGCGGACATGCAGATGGCGACTTCGCCGAACGGACAGCAACATCGGCGCCCCGGCAGTCTCCGTTCGCCAATCCCGCCTGGACCGGATCAACGGGCGCCGACGCTGGCGCGCCCTCGCCGTGGTCCTCGGTCTCCTCGTTCTCCGCCGTACCCGCACCAACACACACTTCGTCCGGCGAGGTATCTCGGCACCGGATCCCCACGAGCATCGCTCGACGGTTCAAGGCATTGAGCGGTCACGATGTCTCTTCGGTACCGGTCCTTCGCGGGCAACAGGTAGGTCGTCATGCCGCGACAATCGGGGCCCGGGCCTTCACTGCCGCCGGGGCAATTCATCTGCCTGATGCAATCGGATCGATGTCACATCCGGACACCCAGTCAGTCATCGCCCATGAGCTAACGCACGTCCTCCAGCAGCGCTCCGGGGCCTTGGGTTCGCAGGTGGAGACCTCCGCTATAGGGCTCGGACTTGAAGCAGAAGCTCGTTCCACAGCAGCGCAATGGGACCGGATGGACTACCCATCGGTCCGTTTCCACCACCGGCCGGCTCTGGCCGTCGCCGGTTCGGCGTCGGCTACGGACACTAGTGCTCTGACGCGGCCGTCGCCGATATTCAGCTCTGGATCGCTGCCTACCGCGCAACGCCTGCAAGCCAGCGAGGCCAGCTACTCGGCACAAAACAGCCCTGACGGCGTCGCCGGCATTGAAACCCTCGACCCCGCTATCACGACCGCCTTTGGTGGTCTCATGGCAGCCGACGGCTACCCGGACTCGTTCTACGAGGAATTCCGGTCAGCTCCTGACGACGGTTATGCCAACCTAGCGCCCGAATTGCAGGTGATTCTGGCTAATAGCCAACGCCTGGCCGAGCTCTGCAATGAACGCTCGGTGGACCTGGACGATTCGATCAGCCTGGATGAGCTGGCGACAAAATTGTTCGGACGGATTCGCTCCATGTTGCGCGGAGACCTCCTCATCGATCGCGAGCGGGCCGGCCTGCTCGCAGATTTCACATAGGAGCGGTGATGGTGGGCTTGGATTCAGCTCTCGGCGTACTGGCTGAGGAAATGGTCGGGATGGGCCATCGCTTCCTCATCGTGATCGACAATCCTGCCTACAACCTGGGCTTTTGGCAGAAGGCGTCGGGGCTCGCCGTCAAGTGGGAGATGCCGCAGTATCGGACGGGCGATCAGGGCAACAACTATCACATCTTTCCCGGCAACACGGTGTACGAAAACATCAAGCTACAGCGTGCGATCTCGCCCGCGTCGCGCATCGTGCAGACGTGGTTGGAATTGACGGCATCCAACGCTGTACCCCTGAGCGGCGCCCTCGTATTGCAGAACAATCTGGGCCTGCCGATCATGGAATGGCGCCTCTACGAGTTCTTTCCGGTGGCCTGGAACGTGGGGGAGTTCAGCACCGCCGAGGCCAAGGTCGTCATGGAGACCTTGGAACTCGCCCACACCGGATTCCTCAAAGACCAGATTGCGGTCGCGGCCGGACTGGTCAGCTCCCTGATCTGAACGGCATCACACACTCTACGAAGGGATGAGGAGAACCGCGATGGTATTCACTCCACCGATTCCGGCCCTGACCGCTATGGCGCCGGGGGCAGGTTTCGGCCTGGGTTCCTACCCCAGCTTGGGCATGAACATGCGGTTCTCGGTAAGCATCGATGGGCTGGATCTCGGACACTGGAGTGCCTGCAAAGGACTGAATGTGAAACTGGGATTCAAACGCATAGAGCAGGGTGGCGACTACACGCATCGCCCAGCGGTCCCCGAACGCATCGAGTATCAGCCGGTGACGCTGGAAAGAGCCGTCAACCGTAGAGATTCCTTCGTACTCCAAGTCTGGCTCCAGGCCTACATTTCTCAGTGGAATTCGATCTACAGACCACCACTAACGTCAGTGGTCATTCGGCTGCTGGACTACCAGCTCAAAGACGTTATGCAGTGGCGGCTGAACGAGGCCTTTCCGAGCGCGTGGAACGGTCCCACGCTGTCCGCGACCGATAGCAAGGTAGCCATTGAATCGTTGGTTCTCGAACACGACGGATTCTTTAGGAGCTGACGATCAATCATGAACAGCCCACAACCGACGCGCCCTAAGATCACCAGACGCAAGGCATTTGGCGGGTCACGGCGAGAGCAGTCGGATTCCAACGTCCTGGCTAGGGCGCGACTGACCCGGATGGACGTACCCAAGGTATTTGTCGAGTTTGCCTTCAACCCCACTACTATTTCGATTTCCCACAGTGCACCGGTCAGGGATATCGGGGCTGCGGTGTCGGCCAAAAATGACCTTGACCAGGCAAAGGAGATCGAAAAGGCCGTGAACCTCACTACCCAGCAGGTCCTGGAGAAAGTCGGTCGAACCATCTTCCGCCTCGGCGAACTCTATATCGATGGACCGGACATCCTGCACAAGTGCGGGCTGTTGCTCGGATGGACCTACAGTGAGGCAGCCAAGGTCAACAATCAACCCGGGGCCATGGTCCTTCCAACCCTGATGTTCAGCTGGGGAGACTTCACCATTGGCCACAAGACGACGCCGTGCATCATGACCCAGGCTACGCGCACCGAAATCACCTATCAGCGCTTCAATCGTCGCGGTGTCCCGACCCGGGCCAAAGCAATGATCGAGCTACAGACGGTGACCAATCCCGTCGCGGGCCAGAACCCGAGCTCGGGCGGCAGGCCGAACCGACGGGGTCATGAATTGATCGCCGGCGAATCCCTTCCGGCTTTATCCGTCGATAACTATGGTGACACCGAAAGTTGGCGAGCGCTGGCCGTCGCGAATGGAATCGATGATCCGCTTCGACTCAAGCCGGGGCGACGACTCTACGTGCCAGAGCCAGGCGAATTGTCAGCCAGCGCCATCACCTCAGGCCGAGTGCTATGAGTCCGGAATCAGCTCGACACGGGACCGCAGCGTGGGCTCGCATCAACGTCGGACCAGGTTCCGGCCGGCCATTATCGGAGGCGGCGAATAGCGCCCTGTTGTCCACGATCGTCGACACCAGCCTCAATGTTCCCGCCATGTTCGAGCTGACGTTCCTGGACAACGCCGGTTCGTTGCTCAAGCCCTCTGGAATAGAGCTCGGCACGCCGATCACGATCAGCTGTGCTGGTGCCGGCGACAGGGCCTGGACCTCGATCATTGTCGGTGAGGTCACTTCCATCGAAGGGCGATGCGAGAATCTCAACTCGTACTCCGTGGTTCGCGGTTACGACTTGACCCATCGGCTCCAGCGCATTCGCCGGACTCGGGCTCATGTGAACGTCTCTGACTCCGACATCGCGGACCAGGCGGCGAAGGCGGCCGGCATCATCAGGACCAAGATCGAAGCAAGCGGTTTCGTGCATGATCACATCGGTCAGGTGGATCAGACGGACTGGGACTTTCTGAAGCAGCGGGCACGCGAAACCGGCTACGAACTCGTCGTTGTCGCCGGCGTCTTGCACTATCGCAAAGCGTCATCGCTGGGTGGTGGCAAGCCGGTCGAACTTACGTTCCGGGAAAACCTCTACCGGTTCACGCCCCGAGTCAGTGCCGGTAATGGCACTCCCAAGGTCGAGGTACGGGTCTGGGATCCGATGCAGGCAAAGGTAATCAGCTCGGTGGTCGCGGCCGATTCGAGGACGGCAAGCGTTCCCGGATTGTCGGCCTCCAAGGCTGCCGAAAAGTTCACGGCCACCGCAACCGGTGCGCCGTCGGGAAAATCCGGGTCGACCTCAGTGCAGAACCTCGGGCCGGCACCCAGCCCGCAGGCCCATGTCGTCAACGATCGTCCGCTGGCCACCGGAGCGAAAATCGACTCGGCGTTACCGGCAGCCGTAGCCGGTCTTGCCCACCGCCGGGCCAGCAGTTTCGGCGAAGCCGACGGCGAGGCTAGCGGCAATCCAGCTCTCGTTGCCGGTGCATCGGTGAAGGTGGCTAACGTTGCCCCCCTTTTCGCCGGTCCATGGGTGATCACGAGCGCGCGACACGTGATCGACCGAGCAAATCGCGGCTACACGACCAGCTTCACGGCCAGCGGCAGTAACGACCGGTCATTGCTCGGTTTGGCCGGCGGCGGCTCCACGCAGTCGCCGCCACCGAAGTTGCCCGGCGTGTATTGCGGAATTGTCACCAATAACAACGACCCCACTCACAAGGGGAGGGTGAAGATCGCACTGCCCTGGCTGTCACCGGACTACGAGACAGATTGGGCACCGACCGTCCAGGCCGGTGCTGGCAAGCGAAGCGGCGCGATGTTTCTCCCTGAAGTCGGTGATGAGGTGCTGATCGGCTTTGAGTTCGGCGATCCCCGGCGGGCCTATCTGTTAGGAGGAATCGTCAACGAGGCATCGCAGTACAGCCTCGGGGCCCCGGCGGTGAAGTCGACCGGACAGACCGCGGCCGTCGTCCTACGAGGCCTGGTCTCGTCGGCGGGCAACCGCCTGGTGTTCAACGACGAAGTTCCTCAGGGTGGTGCATCCGGACCACCGAGCGCATCGCTTATCACGCTGGGCACGTCGGATTCCAAGTTGTCGCTGGTGATCGATCAGGTCGCCGGATCGATCACGATCCAATGCGAACCCACCACGCCGAACAGCAAGACCACGCAAGGCACGCTGAACGTCGTGTGCGGTCCCGGGGGCACGATCAACATCAAGGCCGGTGAAGGCGGTCAGGTCAATGTGGACGGTGGGGCTCAGCTAGACGTGAAAGCTCAGAAGTCCATCTCCATCCAGACGTCCGGCGAGCTGACGCTCAAGGGTTCGAAGATCAATCTGAACTGAGGACTGTGACATGACCACTGACTTCATCGGCTCCGGTTGGAGCTACCCTCTCGGCGTCAACAGTCGCGGCGCGATTGCTCTGGTGTCGGGTGAGGCTGAGCTGGAGCAGGCCATGCAGCTCATCCTGCTTACCTATCCGGGCGAGCGTGCGATGCGGTGGGAATTCGGGAGCCGGCTGCGAGACTTTGTATTCGCCGGAGCCAACCCCGAGACTGCGACGGCCTTGGCTAATGAGGTGCGGGCGGCACTCGAACGGTGGGAGCCGCGAGTCTCAGTGACCGAGGTGGACGTCGATCTTGACGAGTCTGACATCGGGCTGATGTACATCGACATTCATTACACCGTGCGAGCGACGAACGACAAGCGCAACCTGGTATTTCCCTTCTACACGATTCCCGAGAACGAAGGCGAGATCTGATGTCGCTGCCGGTCCCCAACCTCGACGATCGTCGGTTCCAGGACCTCGTCGACGACGGCAAAAGGCTCGTCCAGGCTCGCTGCCCGGAGTGGACCGACCACAACGTCTCTGATCCGGGAGTGACGTTGATCGAAACTTTCGCTTACATGACCGATCAGTTGCTATACCGGCTCAACCGAGTTCCGGACCGAATCCATCTGAAGTTCTTGGACCTTATCGGGCTGCGTCTGCTACGCCCCACCGCGGCTACGGCACCGATCACGTTCTGGTTGTCGGCGCCAGCCACAACCACGCTGACAGTCGCGACGGGGACTCGTGTGGGAACAGTCCGCACCGAGTCTATGGAGTCAATCGACTTCTCGACGCTGGAGGATTTGAGTATTCCGCCACGGACCCTCAGTTTCGTGCGAGCCAGTCGCGAGCCAGACGGTTCCGGACAACGCACGGCCAAGTCCTCTGATCATGACGAACAAGGATCGGACGCCGACACGGATATCGACCAACAGTTGTCTACGGTGGACTGCACCGCGTTGCTGTCCAACCACACGCCGTGCGCCGCCTTCAGGGCGCATCCCCAGCTTGGTGACGTCCTGCTCCTGGGCTTGGACGAACCGGCACCGCAGTGCGCAATCCGCATCGACTATGAAGGCGAGGTCGAAGGCGTCGGGGTCAACCCGGATCGACCTCCGCTGACCTGGGAGGCATGGACCGGCCACGAGTGGACCGAATGCGAGTTGTCCTCGGACGAGACGGGTGGGCTCAATCGCGATGGTGGCTTGGTCTTGCACATTCCACAGGACCATCAAGCCAGCGTCGTCGAGGGTGACCGGGCCGGTTGGCTACGTGCGCGGGTGGTTGAACCCGAGTTGGGGCAGTCGCCGTACGCGTCCTCGCCGGTCATACATGCCCTGACGGTGAGCACCGTTGGTGGCACAGTCAACGCCATTAACGCCGATGTGATCGATCGCGAGGTCCTCGGTGACGCGGAGGGGGTGCCCGGACAACAGTTCACGCTGTCCCGATCACCGGTGGTGGGCGGCTCGTCAGTGCCAGTGGTGGAATGTAGCTCAGCCCAGGGCTGGCAATCGTGGACTGAAGTGGAGGACTTTGCCTCGAGCGGTCCTGGTGATAAGCACTTCGTACTTGACGCCTATTCGGGTTTGCTGCTCTTCGGCCCAGCCGTGAGACAGCCCGACGGCACGATGAGGCAGTACGGTGCCGTGCCAGAGAAGGGTGAAACTATCCGGATCCGCCGGTACGCCACCGGCGGCGGCCACGAGGGCAACGTCACGGCCGGTTCGCTGAAGAGCCTGCGTTCGTCGATCCCATTTGTGGCCGCAGTCGAGAATCGCGTGTCGGCGCAAGGCGGTGTTGACGGCGAGACTCTCGATGAAGCAAAGGTCCGGGCGCCACTGTTCTTGCGTACCCGGAGCCGGGCGGTGACGGTAAACGACTACGAGACACTGGCAAAGCAAGCCGCGCCCGAAGTCGCGCGGGTCCGCTGCGTACCGGCGGGAGAGGCAACGACCGAACCGGGCGCCGTCCGGATACTGGTGGTTCCGGCCGCTAACCATCGCAACGGTCGCGTCCAGTTTGCTGATCTAGTTCCTCGGGTCTCCACGTTGGATCGCATCTGCCGACGATTGGACGAAGTGCGCCTGATTGGTACGCGGATCAGCACCGAACCGCCTCTGTACCGTGGCGTAACCGTGGTTGCGCGTTTGGTGGCCCGACCGCGCACTAGCTCCGACCGTATCCGATCGGAAGCATTGCGAGCTCTCTACACCTTCCTCAGTCCGCTTCCCGGTGGCGGCCCAGATGGTGCCGGCTGGCCCTTCGGTCGCCCAGTGCAGGCTGGCGAGCTTTTCGGCTTGTTGCAATCGATATCCGGTGTCGACCTGGTCGAGGATGTACGCCTGTTCGCTGCAGATCCGGTCACGGGGGTCCGCGGAGAGGAGGTACGGCGCATCGACTTGGACGCGAACAGCTTGGTTTTCTCCTTCGATCACCATTTGCGGGTGGAGGTGCGCTAATGCGCGGAACGATTGAGGGTCTTCTGTCGCCGTATCCGCTGAGCACACTGCTTCCGGCGGTGATGCAGGAAGACGAGTTCGCGGTGCGTCTCACGGCCGGCCTGGACGACGTCCTGGCGCCGGCAATATCAGCCCTTGATTGTCTGGAGGCCTACATCGATCCGATGCTTGCCCCAGAGGACTTTCTTCATTGGCTGGCGACCTGGTTCGGTGAACTCCTAGATGAGAACTGGCCGATCGAACGTCAGCGTCGCGCGGTAAACCAAGCGCTTTCCATGCATCGCCTGCGCGGGACGAACGCCGGATTGCAAGCACAATTGGAGCTTGCGAGTGGTGGAAGAGTCGAAATACAGGACAGCGGGGGAGCGAGCTGGTCGGCCATGCCTAATGCTGATCTCCCTGGTGAGGCTGTTCCCCGGATCCACGTGCAGGTCATCGTGGACGACTTGACCAAGGTGAGCGTCAGCGCAGTCGACGAGCTCGTTCGCTCGTCGAAGCCCGCGCATGTCGCCCATAGCGTGGAAGTGATCGAACAATGATCGTCTGTCGCAAGTGCGGGTTCCATAATCTCAATGACCGGGATACGTTCTGTGGTTCGTGCGGCAGCTTCTTGGAATGGACCGGCGAACGAATCATCCCGAAAATCGATCAAGAATTCGTCGCGCAAAGCGAGGAAGCCGCCGCCCCCAGGCGGAGTTTGCTGAAACGCGCACAGGATCTCGTCGTAACCGCAATTACCATCATGCCGGAGGATCCTGAGACGGGGGCCGCACCTGCGGGTGCCGGTGGGCCAGCGCCCACAGGACCGCCTTCACCCGGTCTAGCGCCAGCCGGTACCGCGCCGCCACGACCACTGGCACCGCCTGCAAGTGCGCCGCCGCCGCCGAGTGCTCCACCGGCCCCGTCACAGTTGCCGCCGTTGCCTAAGCGGCTGCCACCCCTGCCGCCCCTGCCGCCGCTACCGGAGGATGAACTACCGCCGTTACCGCCGCTACCTAAGCGGCTGCCACCCCTGCCGCCGCTACCGGAGGATGAACTCCCGCCGTTACCGCCGCTACCTAAGCGGCTGCCACCGTTGCCGCCGCTACCGGAGGATGAACTCCCGCCGTTGCCGCCACTATCCGACGCGGACCTGCAGGACCTGGTGGCCCCGGTTTCTCGCCCGTCCGGACTAGACCTGTCAGAGCGCACGCCGGGAGAGCGCGAACCACAGGCGACCAAACTTTTGGCGCCCGAGGTGCGAAGGTCGAGTCCGACGCGACGGCTGCAGCCCGGGGATCTGATCTGCGGACAATGCGGCGAGGGCAACCCAGCCAACCGGCATTTCTGTAGTCGCTGTGGCAAAACGCTTGCTGAGGCCGAATCAGTCCAGGCGCGATGGTGGCATCGACTGCGCCTAAAGCGTGGTCCAAAGGTCCGCAAAATCTCTGATGATCCAACCGAGCTAGGGGAGACCAAGCGGAAATCGCCGTTTAACCGTCTGGCGTTCCGACGGATCTTTCGCAAGCTGCAGATGGCCTTCGGAATTGTGGCGATCTTGGCGACGGCTCTCTACGGGGCCTATCCGCCCTTCAGAACGTCCATCAACACGCGAGTGACTTCGGTGAAGACGGCGATAGACAACAAGATCAGTGCCCAGTACTCGCCGCAACGACCCGTTGCTGTCACGGCTTCCGCTGCCCTATCAGATCATCCTGGCTCACTCGCGGTCGATGGGTTCACCAACACTTATTGGAGCGCTCCGTACACGGTCGGAAAGTTCCCGACATTGGGGCTGACGTTCGAACACAGAGTTTCCCTAGAGGAAGTGATCGTCCAGGCCGGAGCCAGCGACGACTACACCGCCCACGCCCGTCCACGATTACTCGTCCTGACCTACTCCAACCAACAAAGTTCGGCGATCACGCTGCTCGACACCCCTAAGCCACAGAAGTTCAAACTGGCTCGAGCGCTAGGCATCACCAAGGTGACGGTCAGCATTCAAGCAATATTTCCCGGTCTCACAGACTCCAACGTCGGCCTTACTAACGTTGAGCTGTTCGGTATCGGGTGACTCTGGATGAATACGACAGCCAGGCCGTAAAATGGCAGGCGACTCCGTAGGCGTGTCCAAACCCGAGGACGAAACGCACGCGCTGCACGACCTCACGCTCGCGGCCCGACGTTTCGGCGCGGTGCTGGACGGCCCCCCGTTCATCTCAACCGGGTCGGTCGGGTCGGCAGTATTAACCGAACACGGACGGCGATACGTCAAGGTGGCGCAGTCGCAAGAGGGATTTCGCGGGATACAGGCCCTGAAACTGTGGGCCGGCATGGGTGCTGTGCGGGTCATCTCGCAGGACGGAAACGCTGCCTTACTCGAACACGCCGGACCGAGCTTACGTTCCATTGCACCCACCGATGCCGAGTTGACCGCCGTCCTATGCGATGTAGCGAGTCGACTACACAGTCAGCAGATCAAGTTGCCCACGGGATTTCACAGCGTGGAACGCTGGTTTACCGCACTGCTGACTGATGAAAGTCGCGAATTCCTTCCGGCGCGATGCATTTGCACGCGGCTGATTAACGACTGGACCTCGCACGTGCTGCTGCACGGCGACCTGCGCAGTGGCAATGTGTTGCACGGCGGAGATCGAGGCTGGCTGGCCATCAATCCCAAAGGAATCGTCGGCCCGCGCCAGCTCGACTTCTGTAACATCTTCACCAACCACGATGCCCGCGATTCACTGCGCTACTTCGAGTCCCGCCTTCGACACGTCTGCGCCCTTGCAACGATCGACCGCATGGACCTGTTGCGATGGATAGCGGCCTGGGCCGCCCTTTCATGCCTGTGGCATTTGCAGGATGGCTCGGCCCAATCCGCGGCGTCAGCCCGAGCGGTCATGAATCGAGCCCTCGTCGCCCTCTGAGGAACCAGAGCCAAGCTGCAGGCTCCTCCGTGCGGTGGGCGCCACCGTCATTCTCAGCTGGACAGACCAGGGGAGTGGCGAACACCGGCAGTGCTCTTCACTACCGTCGTCGGCGACCGACCGTGGTTGATGGTGGGGGTCATCCAGCGTGCCAATCCGTCGCGAGTATCACCAGTCGCTCGGTCGCCCGCGTCATGGCGACGTAACGATCCACTGCACCTTCGATCCCATCGCCGAAATGATCCGGATCGACCAGGATTACGAGATCGAACTCCAGACCTTTGCTCATGAGGGGAGACAGCGAACGGACCCGCGCAGTGGGCTGGAACTCAGGATCACCGATCACGACGGCGACTCCGTCGTCGTGATCGGCCAGCCAGCTCTGCAGAATGGCATCCAGCTCCGTCGCCGCCGCCCTCACCACCGGCACCTCGCTGCTGCGAATGGAGATGGGAACGTTGATGTCGGGCAGGACAGCCCGAATAACCGGTTCCGCCGCCGCCATAACGGGTTCAGGCGTCCGGTAGTTGATGCTCAGGCGGGCGACGGTGACCTGATCCAGTCCGATCCGTTCGAGTCGCTCGGGCCACGACTCGGGGAAGCCATGGCGAGCTTGGGCTCGGTCACCGACGATGGTGAAGCTGCGGGACGGGCATCGGAGCAACAACATCTGCCACTGCGCGTCGGTCAGTTCCTGCGCCTCATCGACGACGATGTGCGCAAACGGACCGGCAAGCGAGTCGGGATCTTTGGCCGGGTCCGAGGCCTCGTCGACAAGCCCCGCCTGCAGATCGTCGCCTCTCAGCATGGACATCACCAACAGCTCCGAGTCATCGCCCGCGATCAGGTCGTCCACGACCCGGTCCATAACCTCACGTTCCGCGGCCATTCGACCTTCGCGTCGAAACCGCAGTCGCGATGTCTCGGGGTCGGCCAAGCGCTGGCGCGCGAGGTCGAGCAACGGCAGGTCTTCCACGGTCCACGCCTGCGCATCCGACCGCTGCAGCCGGCGAACATCCTCTGGACTGAGCCATGGGGCGCACTTGCGCAAATACGCCGGCACCGACCACAGATCAGCCACCAGATCGGTTGCTTCCAGCAGCGGCCACGCGCGGTTGAAGGCGGCCACGAGGCTACGGTTTTCGCGCAGGGATTTGCGAATCGTCGCCGGCGGCACCTTAGTGTCGTGCTTGTCGATCAGG
>Ga0068863_100005522_pt1 | contig 12438 bp, 10 predicted proteins | sample KBSSwiS62_FD_66596 | JGI IMG/M metagenome (GOLD analysis project Ga0068863, IMG submission 66596) | Switchgrass rhizosphere microbial communities from Kellogg Biological Station, Michigan, USA - KBS Switchgrass S6-2 | ecosystem: Host-associated > Plants > Roots > Rhizosphere > Soil ...
CAAATTGGGACTTGAACCGACTAAATCCACGCCACGACCACGGGTCACCGAACGCCCAAAACAAATCAAAATCCGGATAGACAATCCCGCGCGACGCACAATCCGCAAATCACCGATCAACCATTCCGACACCAACAGATGTCCGCTTCACCTGCTTCTTCACGAACGATGCAAGATGAATTGAAACGTGAGCTTCAGGAACATCGACATAGCAAAAACCACCGACGAGCTTCCCCGTTGCCGGATCCACGGCACCCAAAAAATGAACACGCTCACCATGCGCACGGACTTTGGCCTTCATGAGTTCAACCGTCATCCCTACAAGCCACGATGACATTCGCTTGTTGCCGTAACTCGCCAAAAATACCTCCGCAGAAACATCACGAATGTCATACGGTCGCGTCTTGAGCCACTTCTTACGATAGCGCTGCATGTGCGACGACCAATCTTTCCAATACACCTCCGGGTTCTCAATCACGCCATGCCCCGTCAACTGCGGATCAGCCGGCAACCACGAACGTCGCCACGGAAGAGGCGCATCACAGCGTGACACGGGCTGCCAAATCACGAGCCGTGTCTTCGCATGCGGTTCAAGGGTCGGCACTTCATCCCCCAAATACCCCTCAAACCACAATGGACCAAAATGCCATCGCACGCCCGGACACCGATCGGAACCCACAAAGCAATATTGCTTGCTCGTTGAACCCTCACGCTCCAAATACGCCCGGAACGTCCGCGCCGGCCGATACCCATCCGCCAATGGATCACCGACTTTTCCGCGGCCAAACTGACGGTACAGCGCAAGATGATTCCATTTGTATTGCCAGTCCGACCAACGTGACAACGCCGCATCAAACTTCACGTACACATCGGGCTCACGAAAAACATTCAGGAGCAAATATCCATCAATCGACAAGACGTCGCGGAGAAGTCCAACGACACGTTCTTCACGAAACGCATCCGACACCTTGGGCCCATCAAAAAGATCGCACACGATGACATCAAATTTCTTTTCAAGTGTCGGCAAGACGTCACGCACGTCACCAATCCGAATCGTCGGGCGCGCGCCATTCGAAAAACGATGAAGCTCTTCTGACATCTCAAGCATCACCGGATCCCACTCAATGATCGTGATGCTCGCCTTGGGGAATCGTTTGCGTAGCGGCGCCAAACACGAACCAACGCCGAGACCGAGCACCAAAACAGAATCCACTCCACCCGCCGGAATCCGCCGCAAACCATTTCGCCACATGCGTGCCAGATAATCCGAAGATTGATCCATCCCCTGCGCCGTGACGCTCCACATAAAAAGCCCGCGGTTATAGCGGATCTCCCCGTTGCGTTCTGATTGCTTGACGATGTTCCCCGAAAACAAGGCCATACAGCCTACGTCCCTTTCTTTTTCCAAACTGTCGCAGAAGACGTCGAACGATTCCCCTCGCGATCGACGGTGATCGTCGGTTCGCCGCTCGCTGCATCCCAGTTCCATCCGTCACGTTCCTGTTCTTCCTCTCGGAACGATCGTGTTTCGTAGCGACGCACATTTCGCGCGTCGCGAAGTTCCATGCGTTCGGTGAGATACGGCGGGAGTTCTTCGAGAAACAATGACGGTTGATTCAACATCAGCGAGTCCGTGCCGATCGTCACCGGATAGGTGAGGAACAATTTGCGACGCGCACGTGTGACAGCGACATAAAACAACCGACGTTCTTCCTCGAGCCCACCTTCTTCCGTCATTGCGCGCCGACTCGGAAACGATTGATCTGCGAGATGGATCACGAACACCGTATCCCATTCGAGACCTTTCGCCTGATGAACGGTCGAGAGAATAATCTTTTCACCTGTCGCTCCATCGTCTGCTTCGCGATTGGCAAAGATGTCATCGTAAAGCGCGATGTCAGCCAAAAACGCCGAAACGGAACTCGCACTTTCGGCGAACACGGCCAGCTGCTCGACATCTTCCAACCGTTCACGCCAGTCCGGATATTCGCGTTCTAAATAATCGCGATAACCACCATCAAGTACCGCTCGCAGCATGAGTGAAGGCGACGGCGCGCGTGTCATCATCCGCCGTGCGATCTCCGTAAATTCCTCCCAGCCTTGCCGTGCCCGACCTGGCAACCGTAACGAAATATCCGTGTTCAAAATGCGTTCAAAATCCGGAATCTGCTTGAGCGCGACGGTGAGACCCGCCGCCGTCCCGGCACCAATCCCGGTCTGCAAATTCATCACGCGCAACCATGCCGCTTCGTCCTGCGGATTTTCCGAGATGCGGAGATACGACAGCACATCTTTCACATGCGCACGTCCAAAAAACTTCATCCCACCACGATACTCATACGGCACATCACGCTTGAGTAACTCAAATTCCAGCGCTTGGGAATGCGCCGACGACCGAAACAGCACCGCCATGTTCGCGAGCGCGACACCTTCGGCTCGCAGCGCCAAAATTTGTTCCGCCACAAATTGTGCTTCTTGCCGCGCCGACGCCGCCGGCACGACTTTCGGCTTCTCCCCGCTCCCCCGCACCGCCACGAGCTCTTTTTGAAATTGGTTGACGTTGTGGTCAAGCGACGCGTTCGCAAGATCAAGAATCTCTGGCACGGACCGATAGTTCGTCAACAGTTTGTATATTTTCGCGTCCGGCCATTCGTCTGGAAAACGCAAAATATTTTTCACATCCGCACCACGGAACGCATAGATCGATTGCGCGTCGTCGCCGACAACTAACACATTCTTGTGGACCGATGCGACACGACCGACAATCGCATCTTGCAACGCATTCGTGTCTTGGTACTCGTCGACGAGCACATATTGAAACTGCATCGAAATCTCACGCGCCGTATTCGGATCACTCATGAGCTTCGCCCAATTGACAAGCAAGTCGTCAAAATCCATCGCGTTCGCCTGCGCCTTGCGCGTCGTATACATCCGACCAATCTCTTCGAGATCTCCCGAGAATGGAAAAAAGTGCGGATGTTTCAGCTCCAACACATCCTGAACCGATTGCCGCGTATTCGTCGCAAACGACAAAATATTCGACACGACCGCGGCCGTAGGAAACCGCCTTGCCTTCGGGTCGATCTTCAAATCTTTCATCACGGCTTTGATCAAACTCTGCGCATCGTCTTGATCGAGAATTGAAAATCGTGACGTATACCCAACTTCTTGCGCACGGCTCCGTAAAATCCGGTTGGCTGTCGAGTGGAACGTCCCGCCCCAAATTCCTTTTGCGCTATCACCGAGCAACAACTGAATGCGGCTCAACATCTCACGCGCCGCTTTATTGGTGAACGTGAGCAATAAAATCCGCGCTGGATCAACCCCTTGTTCGAGGAGATACGCCACGCGATACGTCACCGTCCGCGTCTTGCCGGAACCTGCACCAGCCAAAACAAGACATGGCCCGTCGGCATTCAATACGACCTCCAGCTGCTCCTGGTTCAATTCACGCTGGTAATCAATCCTCCGCGCCGGCAGGTCACCCCCGCCCTGTAAGACAAAAACCGACATGGCCGTAGGTTAACCGACTTTCCCTTTGAAGGCGAGTTAGTACCCCGCCTTCACCTTGTTCTGGTTGTGCTCCTCCAATGTTTTCGCGTAATACACCTTTCCTTCTTTGTCCGTCAGGAAATACCGATAGTTCGTTTGGGTGGGATGGAGCGCTGCTTCGATTGCATCCGCACTCGGATTGCAGATCGGCCCAGGCGGCAAACCACGATACTTGTAGGTGTTATACGGCGAATCGATGGCGAGATCCGCGGCCGTGGAATTCGCTCGACCGGAATTCGTGATGTAGTTCAATGTGGCGTCTGATTGCAGCGCCATGTCGTCATTCAAGCGATTAATAAAAATCCCAGCAACGATGCGACGATCTTCTGGCGTTTGAACTTCTTTTTCGATAATTGACGCCAACGTAACCACATCTTTCAACGGAACATTCTGCGCTTTGGCTGCAGCTTGCCAATCTGGCGCGTGGACCGCAAAGGCGTCGAGTTGTTTCTTGATCAAACTTTCAGGAAGCTGGTCCTTCCACACACGATACGTATCAGGAAACAAATATCCCTCCAGGGTCGCGTCGGTGGGCAACGACGCCAGAAACGGATAGTCCGTGCGCCATTCCGAATCAAATCCGGTACTCGAGGAAACATTTCCAACCGAACGATAGAAAGGCTCTGTCGACGTCGTTCCGCCTTGCGAGAGCATGGTCGCCACATCGCGCAACGTCCAACCTTCGATCACTTGGAGCTGGATTTCTTCGCGCGCTGGACCCGTAGCAAGCAATCGCGCGATTGTCTTGTAGCTCATGCCGGGTTGGAGTTGATAGTCGCCGAGCTTGGGACGCCGAGCCGCAGCATCAAGCACGGAATAGATGTTGTACCCGATGGTCGTTACGACGATCCCATTACTCCGTAATTTCATGGCGACATTCGAGGCCGTATCATTTTCTGCAACAGATATCGTCACCCGAGGAGCGTCGGCCTTCGGCGTAGACGACCACGCCGCCGGAGCAAACGCAACAACGAACGCCGCAAGAGCAAGCAATACGATACCGCTGATCAAACTCGATTTTTTCATACATCGTGATGGTGTTGTGCCGCAGACCGTAGCACATCGCGGCGAGCGAGTTCATGGTGGGCCAACCGAACAATCCCAAACGACAACAGCCCAACGCAGATCCCGCCGAGAATATCCGTCGGGTAATGGGCGCCAACAGCGATACGCCCGATCGCGACAAATGCCGCAATCGCAAACGCAACGATGCCGATATCTTTATTCGCGAACCATATCGCAAATGCGATAGCGAACGACGTCGCGGTATGACCTGACGGAAACGAGCTATTGAACGGCACCGGAATCAAAAGCGACACGTCCGGCACACCAAGATACGGCCGTAGACGTCCAACGAAATGCGCCAAAATGGATGTAATAATAATCGCCCCAAGCATTGCCCACGCCGCTTCGTAGACCGCGTGTCGCTCGATCTCTTTCTTGGATGCGAAAAGGCGAACTGCGAGCAACAGGTCCACAAAGATCAAGTAGCGCGCACAGATTATCGCCACCGTCACCATCCATGGCGTGGCAAACACCAAGGATTGCATGCTCACTACAATCTGCCCTCCATTCATGAATCAAAAGGATATCACAACGTCGCCGGTTTCGGGGTCTTCGGCTGATACGGGCAATAATGCTGAATCGGACAGCGCCAACACTGCGGTTTCCGACCACCCACACACACATCTCGACCAAACTGCACCATCGTGCGGTTGACGTTGATCCATTCTGACTTCGGCACCAGCGCCAACAGGTCACGTTCGACGTGTTCCGGCGTTTTGCCCTTGCTCCATCCAAGTCGATGCGCGATCCGAAACACGTGCGTATCGACCGCAATCGCCGGTTTGTTAAACGAAAACGCCAACACGACACTCGCCGTCTTCCGTCCGACGCCCGGCAACCTCACAAGCTCTTCCATCGTCCGCGGAACTTCACCACCAAAATCAGACAACATCATCTGCGCCAACGCTTTCACGTTTTTTGCTTTTGAACGATACAACCCAATCGAACTGATCGTCTTCTCAATGTCACGTACGTTCGCGGCCGCCATCTTTTTCCAAGTTGGAAACTTTTTACGGAACGCAGGAAAAACCTTGAGCACCTGCACATCCGTCGTCTGCGCAGAGAGCACGGTCGCAAGCAGCGTATCGGCCGGATTCCCAAGATCCGTCATGCCTTTCGACATGTAGAGCTTGTCCAAAATCCGGATCACTTTCCCCGCTGTCTGCGACGTCGGTTTCATGAAAAAAGAATATCACGCCTGGCACGTCGGGCAGTAATGCGTCCCTCGTTGTCCCAATACGATTTTCTTGATCGGCGTTCGACAGTTCACGCATCCTTCGCCTTCGCGACCATACACGCGTAAGAACGATAAAAACCCGCCTTTCTTGCCTCGCGTATCAACATAATCATTCGCACTCGTCCCCTGCTGCGCCACGGATTCGCCCAAGACGCTTTTGATTTCTTTGGCCAGACGTAACCGCTCTTCAGAAGAAACCCTTCCCAATCGGCGCGTCGGACGGATACCCGCACGATGCAACGCTTCATCGGCGTAGATATTCCCGATGCCCGCAATGACTTCTTGGTTCAAAAGCGCCGCTTTGATCATACGTGTCTTTGGTGCAATGAGACGATCCGCTAATTCGGCGACGGAAGTCTCAAGTGGCTCTGGACCGTATCCAGCCAAGATCGTTTCGAGCTCGTCCGAAGAAACAATTTTCATGAAACCAAACTGACGAACATCGGACCAGACAAGCGATACGCCTTCGATATCAAAAATCATCCGATCATGCTTCGTCGGCACATATGACGGATACACAAACACAAAACGTCCCGTCATTTTGAGATGCGCCGTGATTGCATTCCCATCATTCAATTTCCAAACCAACAGTTTCGCTCGCCGTTCAACCGCCTCAATCACGCGTCCTTGGACGCCGTCAACAAATTTCTCTCCCACCGGAAACTCTCTCCCCGATTTCAAAAGTGTAATCGAAGACACACGTTTGCCCCGCAAACGTTCATCCAACTGTCTTCGCACTGTCTCAACCTCCGGCAATTCAGGCATATTCCTTCTCTTCTCTTCAGCTGATTTGAGGGGTCGGATGGCGCAGGAGATACTGTTTGAGCACCGAATAAAAAAATAAGAAGTCGAGTTTATCGACAAGCCATCCGACACCTCAAATCAGCGCCCTCCCCGTCATTTCCGGCGGCTGCCCAACTTCCATCAATTTCAAAATCGTCGGCGCAATATCCCCCAACATTCCAACCGGCGTCGTCATCGAAAGATCGCCACCAACTACATCCCCCACCGGCGCTTTCATTCCCTCGAATTGCTTCCCGATGATGAGGAGCGGCACAGGATTCGTGGAGTGCTCTTTATCGATTTCTCCAGTCACGAGATTTTTCACCTCTTCCGCGTTGCCGTGATCCGCCGTGATAAGACACACACCGCCCGTTGCAAGAGTTGCATCAACGATCATCCCAACGGCCTTATCGACCGTTTGATTCGCAATAATCGTCGCAGGCTCATCTCCGGTGTGCCCCACCATATCCGCATTCGCAAAATTCAGAATGATGAGGTCGTACGTATTCTTGGCGATTTCTTGGACGACGCGTTCTGCGATCTGCATCGCCGACATCTCCGGCGCCTTGTCGTAGGTCGAGACGCGTGGCGAGGGAATAATGACACGTTCCTCGCCCGGGAACTCTTGCTCGATCATGCCGTTCATAAAAAACGTCACGTGCGCATATTTTTCCGTCTCCGCGATGTGAAGCTGTTTCATGCCCGCATCTGACACAACCTTTGCCAAGCAATTCTCAATTGTTTGTGGCGGATAGGCGACCGCGACCGGCAAATCTTTTTCGTACTCCGTAAATGTGGCGAAGAAGAGATCCTGAAGCTGCGTACGTGGAAACTTATCAAAACTCGGCAACACAAACGCTTTCGTAATTTCACGAGCCCGATCTGGACGAAAATTGAAAAAAATCACGGAGTCGCCATTTTGAATGGTTGCGATGGGCTTGCCGCCTTTGAGAATGACCGTCGGGATGATTTGTTCATCGTAGATTTTTTGGTCATACGACTGCTGAATCGCCGCGATTGCCGAATCAGCCGTGACATCCGCCTTCCCGAGAACCATGGCTTCGTAGGATTTTTGAATACGGTCCCAACGATTATCACGATCCATCGCGTAATAGCGGCCCGCGAGAGATGCAATTTTTCCTATTTTCAATTCCGCCATCTTGGCCTCAAGTTCTTGGATGAAGCTGATCCCGCTATTAAAAATCGAATCACGCCCATCGAGGAACGCGTGAACAAACACTTTCGTGAATTTTTCGCGTTTGCAGAGTTCCAGCAATTCTTTGCAGTGCGTGTCGCTCCCATGAACATTGCCTGGCGAATACAGGCCCATAAGATGCAGCGCCCCACCAGTTTTCTTGGCATGTGCAATCGCGTCTAAAAACGACTTGTTTGTATAGAATTCACCCGTCTCGATGGATTGATTGATGCGCGGCAAACTCTGAAAAAAAATGCGCCCCGCACCGATCGTCAGGTGTCCGACTTCGGAGTTCCCCATTTCTCCCCAGGAGAGACCCACAGCCGACCCGGAAGCCAAGACAGTCATCGCGGGGTAGGACCCCAAATACTTGTGGTAATTGGGCATATTTGCCAGCGCAACAGCATTCCCGTCTGAAGGCGGGGCAACCCCAAAACCATCGAGGACCATCAGTACGACAGGCTTCGGATGGGCCATATCACGAAAAAACCGCTATTTTTAGCCAAACCATAGGTCCGACCAGCATAGCGTTCAAACCTCGAGTTTTCAATGGAGATTTTGTGAAGTCTAAGGTTGACAAAAACCTCATTTTCTGGTAGCTTTTTATTTCCCCGCCGGTATCACGGTGGGAGCTCTTTCCCACCAAAAAACCCTAGATGAGGAGTCCAAATGTCAGAGATGCCCCTCCAACCGACCCGGCGTGGACGTAAACCTACGCCTCCTCCTGCACCCAAGCCCGAGGCTGAACCGCAGCTGGTGCTGAAGAAGCCCGAGGAAGTCGAGCCCGCCCCTGTTGCTCCGCCCCCGGTGGTCGCCAAGACCATCCCGGACGACGAGCCGCAGTCGCAGGGTTCCACTTCCGTCCGTCCCCTGGCCCTCGAGGCCGTGTCGACGGACGGGCACGCGCAGACGCTTCTTGGATCGGCTCCGCCGGCTCCCGAGGAGAAGGACCCGGTCCTGGTGCTTCGGCGCGAGTCCGAGGTGCCACCCCCGCTGCCTCCGGCAAACGAAGTGCCGCGGCCGCGCGACACGCCGCGACGTCACGAGGGTGACGCCGAAGCAGCGGCGCGCGCGTCACAACCGGCGCCCACGCACGAGAAGGACCGGGTGATCATCAACGACTCGCCTCGACCCTCGGCTGCGACCAGCCGCCCGGTAACGGGTGAGCCGCGGCCGAGCCTCAACCGACTTCCCCCGTCTCCGCAACCGGCAGAGCCGCCCAAGGAGAAGGAGGAAGCTCCGCCGCATGGTGGCTTCCGCGACGTCGATCCGCCCAGCAAGCGCACCCCTCCGGTGGCGCCCAAAACCGAACGCTCGGGGAAAACCTTCACGGTCGTCGGTTTCGGCGCCATCTGTCTCGTCGGCCTCGGCATGGTCGTGATGCATTTCGTGAACCGTGAGCCCTCGAGCAAAGAGGCGACGTCGCCGAGTGGATACGTCTCGAACGCGAACATGACCTGCGAGCACCCCACGAACGAGCTCCTCTACCACGTGTTCGGCCAACACGACGTCACGGCCTACGACCCCAAGGCGGCCGACAGGCACGTCGCCAAGGAACGCGCCCGCCTCAAGGCGGCGAAGCAGGATCCCGACAAGGATCCCAACCAACACGTCTTTCTCCGGTGCAAGGGCTCCGACGGCAAAACGCTGTCGAAGCCCAACCCGGGAAACCGCACTCACGACGTCAGCGCCTGCTGTATCTCCCGCGACTAGGGCGCGGACGCCAAAAGCGCCCCACACCATTCTCCGATCCTCGGAGTCTCGGTGTGGGGCGCGCTTTTTTATGCTTCCAACCGCGGGAACAACGGTTCGCCGCTTTCGAGACGCGTCCCGGCGCGCAAGCCTCCCCACACCGAAACTGCGTCGATCGTCGCATCCGCCGTCTCTTGGCCGAGTTGTCTGAGAATCTTGTCTGACGTCGTGGGCATAAAGGGACGAACCATCCACCCAATCTGGCGGACAGTTTCGAGCAAGCGATACAACACCGCATCGAGTTCCGCATCCTTCCCCTCTTTGGCGAGCGTCCACGGCTTTGACTGGTCAACCAATTGGTTCGCCTCTCGAATCACGTTCCAAATCGCTTCGAGCGCAAGATCAAAACGATACTCGCCCATTGCACGACCAATGTCATCCCAAGCCACAGGACGATCGCCATCCGTCGATTGCGGGACAACGCCATCACGATACTTTTGCAGCATGCTCGTCACGCGGTAGACCAGATTTCCCAAATCATTCGCCAAGTCAGATTCATACCGCTGCAAGAAGCGTTCGCGCGAATAGTCGCCATCTCCCCAAAACGAAAATTCACGGAGCAACAGATACCGCATGCCATCAACCGTGAACGTCGTCGCGAGATCTTCCGGTGAAATAACATTCCCGAGCGTCTTCGACATCTTTTTCCCATCGACCGTAATCCACCCATGCACGGCAAACTGTTTTGGAACATCGAGCTTCGCCGCCATCAACATCGCAACCCACAAAATCGAATGGAATCGATTAATCTCTTGGCCAAGGAAATGGACATCCGCGGGCCAATAGCGCACGAACTCCGCCTCATCCAACGCAAAGCCTGCGCCAGTCAAGTAATTGATCAACGCATCAAACCAAACATAAATGACTTGGGTTGGATCACCGGGCACAGGAATCCCCCAGCTCAAACGTTCCGCGGAACGCGAGATACTCATGTCCTCGAGGCCGCTCTCCACGAGCTGCTTCATCTCATTGAATCGGCTATCGGGCACCACGTAGTGCGGATGCGTCGCGTAGAGCTCGCGCAGCTGCGGAGCAAAGGACGAAAGGCGAAAAAAATAATTTTCCTCTTCAATATAGTCCGGCACGATCAGGTGGTCCGGGCACTTGCCATCGATCAATTCTTTTTCCGTCTTGAACTGCTCGCATCCGATGCAATACAACCCGCCGTACCGTTTTTTGTAGATATGGCCGTTGGCTTCGACGCGTTTCCAAAATGCCTCAACAGCCTGACGGTGACGTTCTTCCGTCGTCCGCACAAAATCCGTGTTCGAGATATTGAGCCGCGCCACCATGTCACGAACTGTTTGCGAAATCTGATCGACGAAGGCGCGTGGCGCAAGCGTAGCCTCGGCCGCTTTTTGCGCGATCTTTTGGCCGTGCTCATCCGTGCCTGTCACAAAACGGACATCCTTCCCCAAAAGCCGCTCATACCGAGCCGTCGCGTCGGTGTAGACAAACAACAAGGCATGACCGATGTGCGGAGGGGCATTCACATACGGAATGGCCGTCGTGACGTAAAAGGGACGCTGCTCAGCCATAGCTTTTACTGGAGCGAATTATTGAGATTATACGATCGGCTACGCGTCGTCCCTCCGCTCGTCGGTACGAGTGATGGGTCGAGGCTAATAGTGAAGGTCACGCTTCCGGTCTTGGTGATGCCGCCCTCGGTATACGAACAGATTGCATCCACCGAACCCGTGCCGTTCCCCGCGTAAAAACGTTGTCCAGACACGCTCCCCAGCTGAGAATTCGACGTCGTCCAATTGCACTGATAGACGACATCCGAAGTACTCCCATCAGAATAATGGGCGGTTGCCGTCAGTGGCGCGCTCTGCCCGGTCGTCAGATTCGTCGGCCCAATGGCGCCTGCCGAAACGCTCGAAAGCGTCTTGCCTTTCGGAGCAGTGCTTGTTGATCCCACAACGGTCACCGCGGCGCTCACTGTTTTGGAACCATGCGTGCCAAACACCGTGATCGTACCGACATGCGACGGGGTAAAAATGTGGCCACTCACCGAACCATCTGCGGACGCCGCGCTAAAGCCTGAGCTTGAGGTCAAATCATCCATCTGCCCGTTCGTGCACGTACCGTAGAGCGACAAACCGACCGCCTGCCCGACCGCGACATTATTTGCTGGCTTGGCGAGCAACAGGAATGACTGGTAGGTACACGTTTGCGTCACCGGAGGGCTTGAGATGGTTGAAGGAATATTCGAACTCGGCTTCGTGCCTGAAGGCGTAGGAGTTGGCGTCGGCGTCGCTGCTTCGACCGTCGGAGAAGTACTCGTCGCCTCTGGTGACGGAGGTGGGACCGGTACGCCATCCTCGGCAAGACGCAACGTCAGTGCATCCGCTTTGGCGTCAAGCTTGGCGCGCTCGTCACTCGACAATCCATCGTCTTGCAAACCATTCTTCCAATCCTGAATCAACTGGAGAAGATGGTCGCCCTGTGCAAGGCGATCTTCGGGCGAAAGCGGAGCGACAGGAAAAATCAATGCATCGATCTGATCATCGATCAGCAATGCATCGGCGTAGGGAGTATTGAGGAATTGCGTGCGCAAGTTCTGAAATTTGGCGAACAATGGCGAAGCCGGAACACCCGGGCGGGGCGCCGTGACAAACAACGCAAACCGCAAATTTCCCAAGACACGATCCCGGGCTTCCGGGCCAAGCGAGAACCAAGACCGATCAAACGAGAGCAACCGATCAGCATTCGACGGATCATCCACCGCCTGGGCAATACGCCAATTGATGTATTTTGCGACCAAGCCCTCACGCGCATCACCCGGAACGAGCGCGAGATGGATGCCCTGCGAAAACTCGACCAACCAATCGGGAGCCGCCGAGTCTTGGCG
>Ga0068863_100005523_pt1 | contig 12432 bp, 13 predicted proteins | sample KBSSwiS62_FD_66596 | JGI IMG/M metagenome (GOLD analysis project Ga0068863, IMG submission 66596) | Switchgrass rhizosphere microbial communities from Kellogg Biological Station, Michigan, USA - KBS Switchgrass S6-2 | ecosystem: Host-associated > Plants > Roots > Rhizosphere > Soil ...
TATCCGTCCACGCTCGCGAGCGAATCCCGCGCGTTTCTCGGCGTGAATCGCAACAAGCTCGGCGTCGTGCTCGACCTCAAGAATCCGGAAGGCCGCGCGGTCCTTTGCCGAATGGCCGAATCGGCGGACGTGCTCGTGCACAACTTTCGACCGAGCGTGGCGCCCCGCCTCGGCATCGACTACCCGCAGCTCAAGGCCGTCAACCCGCGGCTCATCTACTGCAGCGTGACCGGTTACGGCGAAACGGGACCACTGCGGGAACGAGCGGGCTACGACCAGGTGCTGCAGGCCATGACGGGCATGTGCTGCTTCCAGGGCACCGAGCAGGAGCCCCAGATCGTGTACGGGTCGGTCATCGACTACTATGCAGCATCGATGGTCGCGTACGGCGTTGCCGCGGCGCTGTTTCATCGCGAACGGTCCGGCGAGGGACAGTACGTCGGCGTGTCGCTGCTTCGCAGCGCGCTGGCGATGCAAGCCGCGCGGTTCGTCTGGGCCGAGAGCGAGGGACGCGACGTCGGCAGGGACATGCGCTCGGGCGGAATCACCGGCTTGCACCCGACGAAGGAAGGGTTTCTCTACCTGTCCGCGAACACGCCCCATTTCTGGTCGAGTCTGTGCGAGCTCACCGGCTTGCCAGAGCTCGCGTCGAACGAGCGCTATGCGACCGTGCGCAAACGCGCGGAGCACGCCGATGAGATCGTGCCCAAGGTTCGAGGCGCCCTCATCGCGCGCACCGCGCTCGAGTGGGAAGAGATCTTCGGCGATCGCGTCCCATGCTCGGCTGCGCGCTCCATCGAGGATATGTTCGAGCATCCGCAGGTGCGCGCGGAAGACCTCGTCGCCGAGTTCGATCATCCGCTGGTCGGTCGGTACCGGGGATTCGCGAAACCCGTGACCTTCAGCGATACACCCGGCCCGAAGCCCTTTGCCGCCCCGGCATTCGGTCAGCATTCCGATGAAGTGCTGAAGAACCTCGGCTACACGCACGAGGACATCGTCCAGCTGCGGCGCCGCGGAGCGATCGGACCGCACGACGACACGCACCCGCGCAACGTCGATGCCTGAGCGCGCGAAGCCACGCGTCGCGAGCGGCGCGGCCGCGCTGTGCGCTACAAAAAGGTCGGCTTATCTTTTTTGCCCAAAGCGCAAGGATGTGGAGGCTTTGTTCCGGGCTTGCTAAGCTCCAAGCTGGCTTAAGACTGTGCGGTTTCCGAGGTCCCGTTCTTCGATCCGCGCGGGCAAAGAGACGTCGCTCTTCACGACGCACGCCGCCGGGCAACCCATGCCGTTGCCACGATTCCACGAGACGTTTCAAGGAGGAGTGATGGATTTGCGCAAACATCTACGAGCGGGCGCCGCCTTCCTGGCCGGCACCGTGATCGCGCTCGGTGCGGCCTGCACGTGGGCCAGTCCCGTCGTCGTGAAACCGCTGTCCGCCACGGGGGGATCGGTCTCGGCCGTGCAGATGCTCGCCTATAACTTGCTTGGCGGCGGCATTGCGATCGTCCCGGGAACGATTGAATACACCGGCGCGACGGCCGCATCCGGAATGTTCGTGAACGGCGGCACCAATCTAGAGACGACCATCGGAATCAACAACGGCGTCGTGCTGACGACGGGCGACGCGCGATTCGTCGCAGGTAGCGCAACGTCGGCTGAGGATTTTCCCAACAAGACGACGGCGTTCGGTTCGGGGATCCTGAACGCGCTTGCAAGAAATACCTCTCCGGGCAACGCCCTCTTTGCGGGACTGACGACGGCGCAGACTTTCAACGCCTCGATTCTCAGCTTCCAATTCATCCCTTCCGGCACCTCCATCACACTCAAGTACGTGTTTGGGTCGGAAGAATACGGCGACGTGGTGAACACCGGATTCCCCAGCGATGCCGTAGGCGTCTTCGTCAACGGCGTCAACTATGCGCGCGCGCCCGGCACCGGCGTGGCCGTCTCGACGGCGAGCATCAATTGCGGCGGCCCGACCAGCGGTGCGGCGAACGGGGTCAGTCCACAGAACTGCAATCTATATCGAGACAACCCGCCGTTTTTCGGAAAGATCGAGACTGAGCTCGACGGTCTGACCGTCGTGCTGACGCTGACGGCGCCCGTGAACGCCGGCGAAGTCAACACGATTCAGCTAGGCATCGCGAACTCGTCCGATTCATTCGCCGATTCGGCGGTCTTCTTTCAGGCCGGAAGCTTGCAATCGCCTCCGTGATGTTCCGACGATAACGAGACCGTTTTTCTACCATACGTACTGAAGGAGGATAGTGATGGACAGACGCGATTTCCTGACCGGTGCCGCGGTCGCCGCGACGGCATGGGCGGTCAAAGACATTGGGTTCCCTACGGAAGCTTCCGCCCAGGCGGCCCCCGCCCAGGTATTGATCCCGTCGATCTGGTCCCGCCACGTGCAATGGGTGCGCACCCGCGCCCAGACGGACGCCGATCCGTTCGGCACGGGCGTGGCTGTCGGGGAAGCCGTATTGGCCGGGGGTTTCTCGGCGGTCGATCTGACCGTGCGCGACGACGGCCACGTGCGGCCGCCGCTGGTAGCTACGAACCTCCCGCTGATGCTGCAGGGCATTCGCAGCACAGGCGCGATATGCACCATGATCGGCGTGAATTTCGGGCCGCCGAGCGACCCCACGAACACCGCCTGGATTGCGAGTCAGTTCGTGCACGAGATACTGTCGGTGGCCGGCGCCAATGGCATCACCAAATACCGCTACAACAATGCCGGCAATACGGTGCCGAGCTTCCCGGCCAATACGTTTGGCCAACAGATGACCACGCTGCTCGACGGCGTCCGGATAAATCATCGCCGCCTCGCGGCGATCAATGCCCAGTACGGCGGCATGCAGGGCGTTGCCCACACGCACGGCGGCAATATCGGCACGATGGTCGAGCCGTACGCGTATTCGATGCAGGGCATCGATCCCAAGCTGATCGGCATCAATTTCGCCATGGACCACGTGGCGCCGGCTGCGCCGGGTGGCTGGCAGATCCTGCTGCGTCGCTGGATGCAGTATGTCGGGAACGTGTGCGTCGAAGATCTCGCCGCGTCGGTCAACGCCACCACCGGCGCGCTCAGCATCTCGAACGTTCGTCCCCCGGGTGCGACCGGCGCTGGCGCGGGCGTCGTCCCCTGGAACACCTTCTACCAGTTGCTCCGGCTCGGAGGTTACAGCGGCTTCTCCGAGTCGCAGCTCGAATATTCGATCACGGGCGGGACGGGCACTACCGTAAGTCTCAACAACGCGGCGTTCGCCGACAGCTCGCAGTTCACCAGCGGCCAGCTGACGCCAGCCATCATGATTGGCGAGTTCAAGGTCAACTCCGACTTCATACGGCAGCGGGCCCTTGCCGGAGGCTGGACCGCCGCGCAGATACTCTGATCCGCAGCATCCCGCGGCCCGAAGCAACGTCGTGTCGCACGAGCGGCCGCTCGCTTTCGAAGCGAGCGCCCTTGTGTCCTGATCAGCGCGCCGGCATGCGGCGCCGCTTCATGCGCTGAACCGGACGGTGTAGCCCCACGAGTCCAGTCCGCCGGGGATGGCGTTGAACGAGAGAGTGATGCGACGCTCGCCCTGGTTGGGCGGCACGGCGTGGAGCAGATAGCTCGGAAACAGTATGAGGTCGCCGGGTGCCGGCGCGGGACTTACCCACCTGTCGGCGTTGAACGGCGTCGGTGTGACGTTGGCGTGCTCGTGCCTGAAGACGAACTCGGTGCTTCCTGACGATTTCATGAACACGGTTTGAGAGGCCGCGTGAGTGGGCGTCAGGTACACCACGCCCGAGACGAAGCTGTTCGCGTGGTTGTGCGTCGTCTGCAGGCCGCCGGTGTCGAGGACGTTCACCCACATTTCCTTGATCGCCCAATCGAGTCGGTCGCCGAACATGAGCGCCCCCATGTCGACGATCTTCGGCGTGATCAGGGCTGCCGCCTCCACCAGCAGAGGGCTGTCGTCCGGGCGCAGCATCGCCGTATGCGACAGATTGTCGGATGCCTTGTTGGGGTCGAGCGCCAGCGCGCTGAAATGCTGCATCAAGCCATCGACGAGGCGCGCATTCAGCGTGCCCGGTGCGCGGAGGAATGGGGTTGGAAAAAGCCCGAACACTTCGTCCATGCCGCCATTATCGCCGCGCCTGTGGTCCGAAGCCATATCCGATAGCGATGGATTGCGCGTCATCGAAGGCCCATCGCAAGCTGCGCTGCGACAATTCCCGAGGAACGCGCGACGCGCGTTCAATCGAGTGCAAACGCCTCCACGACTGGATAGCGTTCCCAAACAATACGACGTTGTTTGTTTGTTGTTCCTCGCGCACAGTGACCTGCGCGGCCTGGAGCCGCAGAGTCTCTCCAACGAGATCTGGGCGCGACATGCATGCGACGGGGTGCAACGGCATGGGCCATTCACGGCCGGCGTGCTTTTTCCAAGACGGAACACGAAGAGGACATTCTGTATGAACCTGACCCATACCGCCGTGGCATCGTCGATTGCGATCGCACTCGCGGCAGCACCTACCATCGCATTCGGGCAGTCGGCTCTCGTCCCGGCGGGCAACGACTGGCCACAAGTCACCGGCAACCTGGGTGCCCAGGGCTACACCGGGCTAACCCAGATCAACAAAGCGAACATCAAGGACCTCGGCTTGGCGTGGATGACGAACTTATCCGCCGAGCCGGTCACCCAGCCCGTCGCTGGGCCAGGCGGCACGGCGACGGCGCAGCAGACGACGCCGATCGTCGTCGAGGGTGTGATGTACCTCAACCCGCCGAACGGCGGGGTCGTTGCACTCGATGCCGCCACCGGCGCCGTCAAGTGGAAGTGGGTGCCATCGGCCTCGGCTCCCGCTCCGAACAACTTTGGACCTTCCACCCAGCAGCGCGGCGTGTCCGTCGGTGAAGGCAAGGTCTATACGACCGCGGCCGGCAACCGCGTGGTTGCGCTCGATAAGGAAACCGGCGCGATGGTCTGGGTCGTGATTCCCACCGCCAACGGCTCGGCGCTCGGCGCTGCCAAGGTCGCTCCGCGCTACTACGACGGCTTGATCTTCATGGGGACCAACGACAACAGCCGCGGTGCCGCCTACGCACTGCGCGCCAGCGACGGCGCGTTGGTCTGGGTGTTCTACGGCACGTATCCGCACGGCACCTCGTTCACCGACGTCAACGGCACGACCGTCGACGCCGGGGACACCTGGACGACGAAGGTCACGCCCAACGACACGCCGAACAACTGCTACCTCACCGGTGGGGCGGCGCCGTGGCAGCAAGGCACCATCGATCCCGAGCTCGGGATGATCTACATACCGTTCGGCAATGTGCGCAGCTGCAATGGCTCGCAGAATGGCGAAGGTCGGCCGGGCGACAACCTGTTCGGCAGCTCGGTAGTCGCCCTCGACTACAAGACCGGTGCGTACAAGTGGCACTTCCAGGCGGTCCGGCACGACATCTGGGACATGGACAACGCCCTTACACCCGTGCTCGCCGACGTCGTGATCAACGGTCAGACGAAGAAGGTCATGTTCTACGGAAGCAAGTCGGGGTTCCAGTTCACGCTGGATCGCACCAACGGCAAGCCCGCCCTTCCGATCGAGTATCGAGCGGTACCGGGCGACGTGCGCAACAACCCCGCTCCGACGCAGCCTTGGCCCCTGCAAAGCCAATACAATCCGCTGTGCGTCGTCAAGCAGAACCTAGGCTCGGAGGTACCCGGCGATCAGAACCGCGTGGCCCCCAACTGGAACGGCTTCCAGGCTGAGCCTGATCCCGCCCATCCCGGTCAGCTCAGGCTGGTCTACAAGACGCCCAATTACCTGAGTGCTCAAGAGCCGTTCATGGTGGGGCCGCCTCGTGACGGCTGCCTGTACGACGGGTCGTACGAAGGCTTCGTGTATCTGTTCCCGCCCAGCCAGAACGGCGGCAACGACATGACGATCACGACGATGAGTCCCAAGCTCAACATGCGCTACGTCGGGCTCTCGTTCATGCCCGGCGCACACCCGCTCCAGCAGGGCGGCAATGGCCTGCGCATGATCGGGGGGTACCAGTCGGGCGCGATCCTTGGGGTCAACAACTCGACCGGCCAGATCGTCTGGTACAAGAGGCTCGAGCTCGATCTCTCGAGACAGCACAACCCGCTGGTCACGGCCTCCGACTTGCTGTTCCACACCCAGATGGACGGCTACGTGGTTGGGCACGACGCGGCGACGGGCGACGAGGTGTGGCGTTTTTCGATGGGTGCTCCCAGCCAGGCCGGCACGATCTCGTACATGGTCAACGGCGAGCAGTACGTCGCCACGACGAACATGGCGGGCAGCCAGCCGTACTCGCAGGGCGGAAATGGCCAGTCGGTATTTGCGTGGAAGCTTGGCGGAACGGCGAAGTACTACACCGGCACCCGCGCCAGTCCGACGTTCCCGAACGGCAGCCAGGAAGCCCCCGATGCCTTGCCCATTCCCAACATTCGTCGCCCGGTGGACAACACGGCAGCGGGCATCGTGCCTGCCAACGAAATCTGGATGGCGCGCTCGAACAACACCGCCACTTCCACCGGGGACAGCGTGTTGACTGCGTCGATGATTCCGTCGACGCGTACCGTCCCGGTGGGCACGACGGTGACGTTCCGTAACCCGGGTGTGGAGACGTTCCCGACCGCTCCGAACCTGAAGGAGCACTGCGCGACGCAGTTCTTCGAAGGCAAGTTCAACTTCAGGCTGCAACCGGGTCAGACGGCGCAGTACACGTTCGACCGGGAGGGCGAGTACTTCTACAACGACTGCACGGACCCACGTCCTACCGGCAAGGTGGTCGTCACCCTGGCTGCGCAGGATCAACCCGGAGCCACGATCTTCCCGAGCCCGCTGGATCTGCGATCGCCGACGGGAATCTTCACTGGCGTAGGTGGCTGGGTCACCGTGTCGTTCAACGCTCCCCCAGGCTATGTGCTCGACAAGGGCCCCGGAAGCCGCGTCACTCTGACGACGCCCCTGACGACGCGGCTGTTCGACGCCGTCATCGCTTCGCAGGCGCCGAACGGTGTGGTGAAGGCTGCGTTCAACAAGTCGGACATCGACAACAACGTCGCGCCGGGAGCTTCGGTTCCTCTCACATTCACGGCCAACTTCATGAACGCCGGGGTGCAGAAGAAGCTCACGTCGACGATCAACGTGCAGGTCATAAAATAGCAATCCGAGGCCGCGGGGTCCGCGGCCTTGTCGAGAGCCGCAGGCAGATGAAGTCAGAAAAATAACTCAAGGCGAGAGCGCCGAGTAACCGGCGGAGCCGCTACAACGGCGAGAACCTCGAACGGGAAAGTCAGGTATCGCCCCCATTCTGACTTTCCCGTTTTTTTCCGCCGCGGAAGTCGTGCAGACGCCCGCCGGCGGCGGCGGTCGCCCTTATTCGATGGCAATCGATGCCGGCGTCACGACGGCGGCCGGGGAGCCGCTCGACTGCCCGCTTTGCAGGTAGTTCACATCACCCAATGTGATGGTGGACGCGCCCGATCGCAGCGCATTGAACTCGAGGACGACAACAGTCCCCGCCGCGGCGACGCCCCCGCCGTTCTTGACGTCCATGTTCACGAGTACTTCACCCTCGCTCGGGCTTTCGGCGTAGAAGGTCGCAGGTGCGCTCGCCTGTCGCACGAACGCGCCGGGCGAGGCGGAGACGAACTCGAGCGTTTGGCGATCGTAGCTCACGCGAAAGGCGAGGTTTTGCACTCCGCCGTAGGCCTCGGCGTCGATGGTGACCGTCACGCGCTCGCCCGGTCGAGCTGACGGAGGCGCGCGCACGTCGAGGCGCACTGCGCGGCTTTGCGCTGTCGCAGTTGCGGCACTCGTGCCAATGTCCGAAGCGGCGGCCGTCGATGCCGCCGATGGCTGCGTTGGGTCGGCGCTCGGTGACGCCGACGTCGCGTGACGATCGGCTGCTCCACTTGCCGTCGATGCGTCGGCTCGCTCGGCAGGATTCACGGACGAAGGGGACGCTTGTCGCCCGTCAGGCTGTGGAGCGCTGGCGTGCCACAACAATACCGCCGTCGCGGCAGCCACGATCGCGACGACGATGGTGCGGGGACGAAGCATCCGGCGTTGCGTTGCTGCACGGCCGCGGCGCTCCGTGCAAGGTCACCTTTCTCTATTCGGTGCCCTCGACGATCCGCAGATCGCGCTCGACCGCGGAGCCCAGCGCACGCAGCGCCTCCTGGTACGCGGGGCTGTCGTGCGCGGCGATCGCGGCGGCGACGCTCGCGAACTCGATGAGCACGGTGCGCTCGCTCACACCCTGCTCGTAGACCTTCGCGGGCGCGCCCCGCGCGAGAAAGCGTCCGCCTGCATTCTGCAGCGCGGGGAGGGCAAGCTTCGCATAAGCGGCCAGCGCGTCGGGGTTGCGGATCGAGCGGTACGCGGAGATCCAGTAGGCTTTGGGCATGGGCGAGATCCTTTTCAGAGTACTCGGGTCATGAACACGCTGTTCGGATCTTCGACGTAATCGCCGAACGGCGGACAATAGGTGAAACCGAAGCTTTCATAGAGCTTCTGCGCGGGCTCGAACGCCTGCATCGAGCCCGTTTCCAGGCTCAACCGGTGATAGCGGCGCTTCTGGCCCTCGGCGATGATATGCGTGAGCATCGTGCGCGCTACGCCCTTGCGCCGGTGGGCAGACGCGGTGCGCATCGACTTGATTTCCCCGTGCATCGCCGAGAGCTCTCGGAGCGCGCCACAACCGAGCAGGCTGTCGCCGGACCAGACCGTCCAGAACGTGACGTCGGGCTGGCGCAGCCCGTCGACGTCGAGCGCGTGCATGCTCTCGCGCGGCGAGAGCTCGAGCATGTTGCGCACGTGCTCTTCCAGGAGCTCGTGGACTTCCGGTCCCGAGAGATCGTCGAGTCGTATCTCCATGAGATGCGCCGGGTCGGCCGCCAATTCCGCGCCGTTGTCGATGCGAGGCGCGACGTCAGCCTGGAATCTCGGGTTCGACGAGCTGTGCGAGGAGCGTGAGTGACTCCTGCCAGCCGAGGTAGCACGCTTCGACCGGAATCGCGCCGGGAATGCCCTCTTGCAAGACCGAGAGCTCGGTCCCGCAAAACACCCGCTTGAGGCTCACCGTGGTGACCATTTCGCCCGGCAGATTCGGGTCGTCGAACTTGTCGGTGTGACGAATGCGCTCGTTCGCAACGAGCTCCAGATACTCGCCGCCGAAGGAATGGCTGCTACCGGTGCCGAAGTTCGTGAACGACATCCGGTAAGTGCCGCCAACCTTCGCTTCGAGGTGATGAACCTTGCCGGTGAACCCGTGCGGCGGCAGCCACTTGGCCATCGCGTCCGCATCGAGAAACGCCTTGTACACGCGCTCCGGCGGCGCGCGCAGCACGCGATGGAGAGTGACCGTGTTGGTGGACATGAGAGGAACCTTTCGCTGTTGCGGGTGGATGTGTGCGATCGGCGGGGCCAGCGGCTTCAGGCGGGCGAGGTGACCACCCACGCGATGAAGCCGCCCAGCGCGATCGCGATGTACGCCCACGCTCGCGCAAGCGACGAGCCCTGGCTCGTCCACCACTCGAACATCGAGCGCGTCTTTTCGATCCCGATGAAGGGCGTGGCGAGGCCGCCGACGATGATCAGGATGCCGAGCGCGATCAAGATGCGCGGTGTGCGCGAGTTGGGCGCTGCCCAGATCAGGATGCCGCCGCAAACGATGCGAACGAACGCGAGGAGCCAGGGTCCGCCCGTCGTCTGCAGCGCCTTTCCAACCTCGAGCAGGATCGCGGGCGACGCAAGCCCCAGCACCCCGAACGCGGCGATGAAAAAGCCCACGGCCATGGCACAAATGTTGGATAGAGGCACGGCGTTCGCCCGCTCGAGGGGAAATCCGGATTCTACCCGCGGTGGGTCAGCGAATAATCCAGCCGGTAGACCACTGCGGCATATTCGTCGGCGCCCTGCTGGCGGAACCGCTCTTCCGACAGCTCGTTGCGGATGAGATCGCTTACGTGAGCGGCGCTGTAACCTATCGCGAGCACCGCGCAGTCCAACGTCGCGTCGACCCCGCGGATACGCTGCTCGTTCGTGCTCGGCGGCGTTGCGGCAGCTTCGAGAAGGTGAGCGCTGCCTAGTCCGCGCCGCGCGGGCACGGGTGGCAGCACGGTGCCGATCAGCGATTCGCGCAGCGGCCGAGCGTTTTCCTTGGGCGGCTTGAAGCGGATCAACGCTGCCGCATGTCCGATGCCGGCGCCGAAGCTCGCCGTCACCGCGCAAAATGCGCGCGTCATCCCGCGGTAATGAGGCATCATCTTCGTGGTCCACGGCGTAGGACGGTCGAGCCGTGCAAGGTACGCTGCGGACGTCAGCGTGGCGAGCGCTTCGACCTCGTACAGCACGAAGTAGCGGGGATTCCCCTCGACCGCGACCCAACGCGTTCCGCGGAGGAATCCGGGGATCGCGAGCCGCTCCGGAAGGTGCTCGTGCGTGTGCCAGTGGTCGTGCTCGTCGATGGCGTCCGCCGCGACATCGAACGTCAGGATTGCCGCGGCCGTTCCCATCAGAGCCATCGTCGCCACTCCTCTCGCGCATCGGCTGGCCGTCGCCGGCGCGTCATTTAGGCGGCACGAGCGCCGGCGCGGTTTCTTTGAACGTGTAAGGCGAATCGGGGCACTTCACCGCGGGATTCGTCGGTGCGAAGAGCCCGGCCGGATTCTTCTTCCAGAGCCACACGTGAAGGTCGTAATGCGTGAGCTCGTGCGGCATCAGCGGATGGTGCCCGACCATCGGACCGTCGAAAGCACGCCCGAATATCCGGGGCGGCTCTTTGACGTCGGGCCCCAGCGGCACGAAATATTCGGCGGCCACGAGCCGCAGCTTGCCGCCGGCCGGCTCGTAGACCAGCACCTGCGGCTGCAGCGGATCGAGCTTCCCCATGAGGCTCACGTTGAAGAAGTGCACGCCCATGCCGCCCGCGGGATAAGGCACCTGTCCCGCTGCGCCCGGCGTCGGATATTCGACGCAACCCACCGTCGAAAAGTAGCCGTCGTGGACGGCCCTGATGGGATCGCGGTACTTGTCGAGCGCCTGGCGCACGCGCTGCAGCTCGGGCGTGATCGCATCCGAAACCGGCGTCGCGGACCGCGCGGGCCCTGAAGCCGCGAGGGCAAGCGCGAGGCCTACGACTGCCGCCGCTGACGATCGGCGCTTAGTTGACGAAGACCGTGTCATCCGGCGGTTGCTTCGGAATCTTGATGGCGAGCGCCTTGACGGGACCGCTGGCGACGATCGTTCCAGCGTGTGCCGTGCCCTTCGGAATGATGATGATGGTGCCCGGCTTGAATTCCTTGCGCTCGTTTCCAAGCCACATCGCGCCGCTGCCCTCGATGATGTACTGGATCTCGTCGGTCTTCGGGTGAATGTGCTTCGCGACGTTGCCCGATTGAAGCTGGACGGTCGCGTTGTCCGTGGTCACGAGCATCCGCGTGTTCATTTCCGGATTCGGCGTGGTCGGCAGATCGCCGTGCTTGATGGACGCGAGGTCGATCATCATCGGCGCCATTGCGGATGTCTGCGCGTGCGCATCCGAAACCACGTCCTCGGCGAACGGAGACAGCAGGATGCCGGCGGCAAAAGCGGCGGAAATTGCAATGGCGAGCGTAGGAGTGGAATGGCGCATGATCTCTCCTGAGAGGGTTTTCGTTTGCAGAGCGCTAGTGCGACGCGCCGCCCGGTGTTCCGAAATCCACCTCGTCTGCGGTGGCGGTGCCGTTGGCGCGGCCGGGATAGCTCAACCAGGTCATCGCGATGTTGAGGTCGTCGATCACGGTCGACGCTTCGATCCTCGTGCCGCCGGGCAGTTCCATGGTGCCCGTCGTGTGGGCGTCCTTGACGAGCGTCAGGTCGTAGCCTCGATCGAGCGCGCCGTATGCGGTGGCGCGGATGCACCAGTTCGTGGCCGCGCCGGCGAGCGTGATATGCGTTGCCCCGAGCCGCGCCAGCTCGTCGTCGAGCGTCGTGTGCTCGAACGACGAGTTGAACTGCTTGTGGATCAGCGCCTCGCCTTTTTCCGGCACGAGCTCGGGCACCCAACGCCATTGCGGACTGCCGCGCGGCAGCTCGTCGCTATTGTGCTGGACCCAGAGCACCGGAACGCCTTGCTCGCGTGCGCGAGCGACGGCGCGAGCGACATTTCCAACGACGCGAGGCGCATCCCACGCGTCGCTCATCACGCCGTTCTGCACGTCCACGACCAGCAGCACCGCCTTGTTGCCTTCACGTACCGTTGCCATGTCAATCGACCCTCGCCGTGCGTTGCGTCAGACGCCCTCGAGCGTGATCAGCATGTCGAGGTCGCTCGTGCATGCCTTGCGCAGCGCGATCAAGGGCTGGTACTCGCTCGACGTATACCAAGCGTCGAGCCGGCTCATATCGGGAAATTCG
>Ga0068863_100005525_pt1 | contig 12428 bp, 14 predicted proteins | sample KBSSwiS62_FD_66596 | JGI IMG/M metagenome (GOLD analysis project Ga0068863, IMG submission 66596) | Switchgrass rhizosphere microbial communities from Kellogg Biological Station, Michigan, USA - KBS Switchgrass S6-2 | ecosystem: Host-associated > Plants > Roots > Rhizosphere > Soil ...
CCGACCACGAGGCCGCCGACGATGAGCTCGGGCGTGGCGCGAAACTCGCGATCCTTGAACACATAGACGGCGAGCGCGACCGCGACCACCAGGGGAACCCAGAGCTTGGCGGCCGCCCCCAGCCCCGCCGCACCGATCAGCGCCGGCAGGTCGGACGTTGCGGCGCCCATGCCGCTCACGTCGATCCGCCACGGATCGAGGCCCGTCGTGCGCCAAACGGCGAACAGGCCCTTGAGCGTCATGTAGGCGGCAATCCCGAGCACCACCAGCACGACCAGCGATTTCAGGTTGCCGGCCCCGGCACGGATCAGCGTCTTGCTTCCGCAACCCGACGAAAGCGTCATGCCGAAGCCGAACAGGAAGCCGCCGACGAGGAACGACAGCCACGCGACCTTGCTGCCGGTATAGATCGATTTGGACAGGTCGACCAAGCCAAGTGCGCTAAGAATTGCGCTGCCCGCGATGGCTACGGCGATAGCGAGCACCCACATACGCATGCGCCGCCAGTCGCTGAAATTCACGATGTCGGTCACCGCGCCCATCGTGCAGAAGTTCACCCGGTTCGCGACCGCCCCGAAGATGAACGCGAGCACGAACGCGAGGCTGGCGACCAGCATCGGCAACTTGGCGATTTGACCCGCATCCATAACCCAAAAGTATCGCACGCGGCGCGTTTGCGATCGGTGCGCACCCCCCGACGAAGGGCCGTCCCGGGTCGGGCGCGACGCAATGGGGAGGCGCGCAGCGCTTCGTATCCCCCAACCCCTTTTTGCGTCCGCCGGCGTTAAAGCCTGGCAGACCGGCCCATTTCGCGGCCCGGCGGCGGCATCAGGAGAACGCACAACATGAGCACAACCTTCTCGACGTGGCGGCGGGCGCTGGCGGCGGCACTCGTCACAATGGGTTTCGCGGAGGGCGCGGCCTACGCGCAGCCTTCCATCCCGTCGTATGCACCACCGTACGTCAAGAGCAGCCTCGTGCAAGTCGACGTCTACGACCGCGCCGACGGATCCGCGCTGCCGGTCTACCAGAAGGATGGCCGCCACTACATCGTCGGCATGCCAGGTCATGAATATGCGGTGCGCATCCGCAATACGACCGGCGCCCGCATCCTGGTCGTGACCAGCGTGGACGGCGTCAACGTGATCTCGGGCGACACCGCCGCGCCATCGCAATCGGGCTACGTGCTCGACCCGTGGGGCTCGGTGGAGATCACCGGCTGGCGCAAGAGCCTCGAGCGCACCGCCGCGTTCTACTTCACCGACCTCGGCGATTCTTATGCGGCGCGCACCGGCCGGCCGCAGAACGTGGGCGTCATCGGCGTCGCGGTTTTCCAGGAGCGGCCGAGGCGCATCGCCTATCGCGAACAGGATATCCGCGGCCGTCTCGCCGAGGCCGAAGGCGGCCAACCCGTCGAGCGCTCGGCCAAGAACGAAGCGCGCGCCGACGCGGCAGTTCCGCCACCGGCTTCCGCCCCCACGCAAGCGGGTGCCCGCGATTCGGGCGCGGCGGACGAATTCGCGCGGCAGGAATCCAAGGACCAGATGAAGTCGCTGTCCAAGCTTGGGACCGGTCACGGGCGCAACGAGGAATCGCGCGTCAGCGTGACGCGCTTCGACCGCGCCACCGAAGTCCCAGCGGAAACGGTGGCGATTCAATACGATCGCCGTGAGAACCTGATCGCGATGGGCGTGCTGCCGCGACCCGCGCCGTATCTTGCCCGCCGCGAACCCAATCCGTTTCCCGGCGCGCTGCGGTTCGCGCCCGATCCCCGGTAGAAAACTTCTGATGGACCAGGGCATGGCGGCCGGCGCTTCGCGCGCCGGCCGGCCCCTTTTGCTCGCCGCCGGGCCGCCCCAAGGCGAGCGCCCCTTGGGGGGAGGCACGCCGAAGGCGTGCGTCGGGGGGACCTTCTATACTGGGCGCGCCATGGAAGGCGCGCCCGCACCGGCCGACAGCGACGAGGCATTGATGCTCGCCTACGGCGCCGGCCGCGCCGCCGCGTTCGACGTTCTCTATGCGCGGCACAAAGGCGGCGTCTACCGTTATCTGCTGCGCCATTGCCGCAATGCCGGCATCGCCGATGAACTGTTTCAGGATGTCTGGATGAATGCGATTCGCGTCCGCGCGACCTACGTGCCCACCGCCAAGTTCACCACGTGGCTCTATACGCTCGCGCACAATCGGCTGGTCGACCATTGGCGCGCGGCGGGGCAGGCCAGATTCGCGTCGATCGATGACGATGCGGATGCGGACGGCAATGGCGACACGCGGAGCCTGGTCGAAGCGATTCCGGGCGAGCGGGATCACGAACCCGAGGCGCGGGCGCAAACGCGCGAGCTCGGCAGCGAACTGCACGCGGCGCTCGCCGCGTTGCCGCCAGAACAACGCGACGCCTTTCTGCTCCAATACGAAAGCGGATTGTCGCTTGCGGAGATCGCGGATTTGACGGGCGTGGGCATCGAAACGGTGAAAAGCCGACTGCGTTACGCGGTGGCGAAGCTGCGCAGCGCACTGGGGCCGCTGCGCGAGGAATGGTCATGAACCTGCCGGACTCCCCCGAACGCGATCCCGCGCTCGAGCGCGCGTGGCGTGCGCATTCGCGCGAAACGCCCTCGCCCGAGCTCGACCGCGCGATCCTCGCCGCCGCGCATCGCGCCGTCGGCAGCGGGCCACGGGATGCCGCGAAAGTGATCGCGGAATCCTCATTTGAATCGACGCGCCCCCAGCGCTGGTGGATGCCGATCGCGGCAGCGGCGACGATTGGCGTGGTCGCCATCGGCATCCTGCAATTGACGTCGCCGGAGCAGAGCCTGGTCGCCCCAAACGAGCGCGTGGCCGCGGTCGCGCGACCCGGTGTCGAGGAAAGGGCGCCGGCGCCCGCCGTCGGCCAGAGCGCCAATGACACGATGAAGGAGCGCGATGCGGCCGCGCCGGCAACGCGCACCGACATCGCCAATCTCGAGCAGAAGAAGAAACAGGAGATGCAGCCGGCCGCGCCGGTTCCCGCGCCGTCGCCGCAGAAGCCGGCCGCGCCGATCGAACGTGAACGTCCGGTGGTGACCGGCAAGCTCGCCGCGCGCGCGCCGGAGCCCCAGCCATTTCCTGGCGCAGCCGATGCGCGCAAGAACGTTGCCGACGAAATGAAGCCCGACGCCGCTGCAGGTGCCGCCGCAAAGGCCGCGGATGCGATTGCGCCGGCGCCAGCGGCCGCGCCGCCATCACCACCCGCGGCGTTGGCCGAAGAGCGGGCAGCGTCGCGCAAGGATGCGGCGGCCGAGCGCCAGCAACTGGCGGCGGCCGCCGACAAGGCAACGGCGCCCGCGCCACCCGGACGTTCCGGGTCAGCGTCGGATCGTGGCGTGACCTCGGTCGCCTCTGCGCCGGCAGCGCCGCTCGCGTCACCGCGTGCGCGGGAGAGCGGGCTTGCGCGCAATGAAGCGCCCGCGCAAGCCGCGCCTGCCGCCGCGCCGCCGATGGTCGCCAAGACTCTCGCATCGACGGAAGAACTGCGCGCGAAGGCGCGCGATCCGGACGCGTGGATCGTGCGCATTCGCAAGCTGCGCGACGAAGGCAACACCGCGGACGCGCTGCGCGAGCTGCGCGAGTTCCGCGACTTGGTCCCGGATGCGGAGCGCCGCTTGCCCGCGGATCTGCTGACCTGGGCCAGCAGCGCCAGGCCATGAGCGATGCGAACGACGCGCTGCCACCGCGTCCGGTGCCGCCGCGACCGGAGGATTGTTGCGGCTCGGGCTGTCCGCGTTGTGTGTACGACCTCTATGACGACGCGGTCGCGGAGTGGGAGCGGTTGGTCGCCGAACGCGACAAGGCTCTTGCGGGCAAGGCCAATTGAGCAGCACGCAAAGGGATGGCGCGTGATTCTGTAGATCGTCGTTCCCGCGAAGGCGGTAACCCAGTGGCGTAAGTCCCAAGGCACGGGGTCCCCCCTACGCGGGGACGACGAGAGTTTTGCGATCGCCGTTACTCATTTCGGTATTGCTGGGGAGGGGGTGCGCGACGACTTACCAGGCGGCGGCCTGACCCACAAGCGACCGCAACAATTTCTTGATCGGCGCCGGCAATGCCGCGTGATGCGCGTCGGCCGGCGTCAGCCACACCATGCCAGGCGCTTCCGCGTGGGCGGGCCAATGTGCGGCCGATACACGCTGCGGATGCAGCGTCAACGCGAAATGCGTGAAGCCGTGCGCGATCGACGGCAGCATGTCGCGCAACTGGACCTGCGCACCGAAGCGCGCATGCACGGTGGCGAGCACGTCGTCGTCCAGCGCGCATTCGGGCAGGCTCCACAACCCGCCCCAGATGCCGAGCGGCGGGCGTTTCTCGAACAGGATCTCGCCGCCGCGCTCGATCAAAAGAACGCGCACCGCGCGTTGCGGCAGGGCCTTGCGCGGTCGCGGCGACGGCAGCTCCGCAATGCGCGCCTCGCCGCGCGCAACGCAATCCGCGGCCACGGGGCACGCATCGCAATGCGGATTCGTGCGCACGCACACGGTCGCGCCGAGATCCATCAGCCCTTGCGTATACGCTTCGATGGCGCGTCCCGGCAACGCCTCTTCGGCGGCGCGCCACAATACGGCTTCGACCTTCGGGGCGCCCGGCCATCCGCCAATGCCGCGATGGCGCGCCAGCACGCGCTTCACGTTGCCGTCGAGAATCGGCTCGCGCGCCCCGAAGGCGAACGCGGCAATCGCCGCGGCCGTCGAGCGGCCGATGCCGGGCAGCGTGGCAAGCGTCGCGGCATCGCGCGGAAAGTGGCCGCCATGCGCACTCATGATCATGGTGGCCGCGGCGTGCAAGTGATGCGCGCGCCGGTAATAGCCGAGGCCGCTCCAGTGCGCGAGCACGGCGTCGATCGGGGCGCCGGCCAATGCGGCGACATCGGGGAACGCATCGACAAAGCGCAGGTAGTACGGCGTCACCGCCGCGACCTGCGTCTGCTGCAGCATGATCTCGGAGAGCCAGATGCGATACGGATCGCGCGTGTTCTGCCACGGCAGATCGTGACGGCCGTGCGTGCGCTGCCAGGCGATGACGCGAGCAGCGAACGTACGCGTGACCAATTCCTGATCCTACTGAGGATTACCGAGATGCATGACAATTTGCACGTCGTTCCCGCGAAGGCGGGAACCTAGTGTCTTCGTTGCACGCCACTGGGTCCCCGCCTTCGCGGGGACGACGGGAGTTTTGTGGGCGTCGCCACCCATGTTGGCATTCAAAAATGGGACGCTGATCCCGATCAGCGCATTCCGAGCCGCTGCTTCGCTTTGATCGCCGACTCCGATTGGGGAAACTTGCCGATCAGCTCCTCGAGCGTACGGCGCGCCGCGACGCTGTCACCGAGCTCCGATTGCGCCGACGCGATGTTGAGCAGCGCATCGGGCACCTTCGCGCTGTCCGGCCATAACTGCAGCAACTGCCGTTGCGAGGCGATCGACGCGCGGTAGTCCTTGCGCGCGAACTGCGCGTTGCCGACCCAGTACTGCGCCGACGACGCCAGCGGGCTGCGGGGATAGGTTTTCACGAACACCTGAAAGCCCGCAATGGCGCCCGGATAGTCGCCCCGCTTGAATTGGTCGAGCGCGGCATCGTACGCGCGTTGCTCGCCGGCGGCGGGAGGGGTTGCCGGGACCGCGAGTGGGGGAACGCCCGTCGCAGGTACGCCGGGGGCATTGGCGACCACTTCCGGAGGCGCCGGCGCGCCTTCGGTCAGCGGCGGCGGTACGGAAGCAGCCGGGCCGGCTTCCAGCTTGCGCATCCGCGAATCGAGATCGACATACAGATCGCGCTGGCGTTTCTGGGCTTCGCCCAGCTCGTAGACCAGCACCTCGATCTGGCCGCGAATGCGCGCGACGTCGGACTTGATGCCTTCGACCTCGCGCAGGAGGTCGAGGCCCTGGTTCTTCAACTGCTGCTCGAGCGCCGTCAGGCGCGTCTCCAGGTCCGTCTGGATTTGATCGAGGCGCGCGTTGGTGTTCGCGATGCGCTTGCGCGCCTCGTCGTCGTCGAACAGCGCGGCGTGTGCGGTGTGTGCGCAGGCAATGAACAAGAATGCCGCGAAGGCAACCCTCACCCCAGTCTCCCGTACGCGGGAAAGGGAGACTTCACTCAGCGATCCACTGAAGGCCAATGGCCACACGGGATGGTCACTCGCCAGCGTAGATGATGTCGACGCGGCGGTTCTCCGCCCACGCGGCTTCGTCGTGGCCCGGGTTCTTCGGCTTTTCCTTGCCGAAGCTCACCGTCTCCACGATGGTCTCCTGTACGCCGAGCAGCGTGATCATCCGCTTCACCGCATCGGCGCGCTTCTGGCCGAGCGCGATGTTGTATTCGCGCGAGCCGCGCTCGTCGGCGTGGCCCTGCAGCGTGACGCGTGCGTTGCGGTTGGCCGCGAGGTACCTTGCATGCGCCTCGACGATCGGCTTGTATTGGTCGGCGATCGTGAAGCTGTCGTACTCGAAATAGACGCTCCGCTTGTACAGGATGTTATTGGGATCCTTGAGCGGATTGACGCCCGTCGCCGTCCCCGATACCCCGGCGGAAGTGGTGCCGCTGGTGGCGGCGCCCGGCGTGGTGGTCGTGCCGGGCGCGGCCGCGGTCGACTTGTCCTCGACCGGCGCTGTGGTGGGCGTCGACGAGCAACCGGCGACAAGGAGCGCGACCAGAGCCGCGAACAGAATTCTTTTCATGGAGCCTCCTGCTTCGAAAATGATGCGGGCGCCGTGGAGCTCGGGCGCGTGATGGGAACCATCATGGGGACACCGGAAATGGAATGGCGTGCGACGCGGGCCGCGCGACTATCGCGCATAGGGACCCCATGCGGGTTCGCGCACATCGGCGGCGGGAGCGACCAGACGCTGCTTGATTCGGCCATCGCTCGAGACTGCGGCCAATATACCATGCCCTCCGGACTCGTTTGCATAGAGGATAAGCTTGCCGTTGGGCGCCAGGCTCGGGCTTTCGTCGACGGGTCCCGCGGTGAGCACCTGCACCTGGCGGGAGGCGAAATCCTGCGCCGCGATCTGGAAGCGGCCGCCGTCGCGGCGCACGAATGCGAAGCCCTTGCCATCCGGAAACGGCCGCGCGGAAACGTTGTAGCTGCCGTCGAACGTCATGCGCTCCACGGCGCCGCTGCCGATGTTGAACCGGTAGATCTGAGGACTGCCGCCGCGATCCGACGTGAACAGGATCGACTGGCCGTCGGGCATGAAATACGCCTCGGTGTCGATCGCCGACGACGTCATCACCCGTTGCGCGTTGCTGCCGTCGGCATTCATCAGGTAAAGCTGCGAACCGCCGTCCTTGGTCAGCGTGACCGCAAGCCGGCGGCCGTCCGGCGACCACGCCGGCGAGCTGTTGCTGCCGCGAAAGTTGGCCACGGCCTGGCGCGCGCCGGTGCCCAGGTTCTGCACGTACACGACGGGCTTCTTGCTCTCGAACGACACGTAGGCAATCCGCGTGCCGTCGGGCGACCAGCGCGGCGAAAGCAACGGCTCGTTCGACGTCACGATGGTCTGCGGATCGTTGCCGTCGGCATCGGCGACCAGCAATTGATACCGTGTGCCCGCCTTGGTGATGTAGGCGATGCGCGTCGAGAAGACACCCGGATCGCCGGTCAGCTTTTCGTAGATCACGTCGGCGATCTTGTGCGCCGTCGCCCGGAACTGCGCCGGCGTGACCGTATACGTCATCGCCGTCAGCGTGGTTTTCTTCACCACATCGACCAGCGCAAACCGCACCTCGACGCGGCCGTCGGGCAGCGGCTGCATCGAGCCCACGACGACTGCGTCCGCGCTGCGGGCACGCCAGACGTCGGGCACGACGTCCTCGGCGCGTGCCGGACGCGGATTGACGTTGTCGCTGCCGATCAGCTTGAACATGCCCGAGCGGCCGAGATCGGCGCCCACGATGCCGGACACGCCGAGCGGAAAGGCCGACTCGCCGGCGAAGGGGACGATCGCGATCGGAATGGCCGTGCCGGCGCCGCCGACGATCTCGATGGTCAGTTGCGCGCGAGCGGCAGCGAAGGGAAGAACGAGAAACGCGAGGAAGGCAAGCCAGAGGCGGAGCGAGCGGTGCATGCCGGTTTTTTGTGTGGGAAATCGCGCCGCTCGCGCGCTTCAACGGGACGAAACGCACGCGGCGGCGACGCTCCGATTATAACGAACGGTTCACGCCAACCGGGTTGACCACCAGCCCGGGAATGAGTTCCGCAAAATGTTCAATGCGGTGCCACGGCCGTCGCCAACCCGAACGCGCCGCTGATGCGCTCCGCGACCCGCCTGGCTTCGTCGCGATCCGAATACGGGCCGACGTAGACGCGAAACAGCCCGTTGGCCTCGCGGACCTTGGGATCCACCTGCGCCGATGCGAGTTGCGTCTGCACGTGCGCCAGGAAGGTCTGCGCATTGTTGAAATTCTGGAATGCGCCCAGCTGCACGGCAAAGCCGCCCGCGTCGCGGCTGATCGGCGGGGGTGGCGGCTCGGCAGGCGGCAACGGCGCCGTGGCGGCGACCGTGGGCGCGGCCGCTACCGGCGGCAGAGGCGCGGCCGCCTTCAGCGTCGGGCTGTCGACGGGAATGATCGCTTCGACCTCGACCTCGCCGCTGCCCTTGCTCGCGATCCCAACCTTGTGAGCTGCCACATAAGACAGGTCGATGATCCGGCCATGCAGGAACGGCCCGCGATCGTTGACGCGCACGATCACGCTCTTGCCGGTCGCGACATTGGTCACGCGCGCATAGGAGGGCAGCGGCAGCGTCGGATGCGCCGCCGTCATCGCGTACATGTCGTACGTTTCGCCGTTCGACGTCTTCTGGCCGTGGAACTTGCGGCCGTACCACGACGCGATGCCACGCTCCTTGTAGTTGCGGAGCGCAATCGCGGGCACGTAGTCGCGCCCGAGCACCGTGTACGGACGATTGGCGAAGCGATGGAGCGGCTCGAGACGCGGCGTGGCGTCGGGGATCAGTTCGAGATTGGCGGGCGGGGACTCGCCCGGGCCGTCGTCCTTGTAGTACTTCGTCGATGGCGTGGTCGGCGCCGGTTCGCCCGGTGCTCTCGGCGGCGTGCCGCTGCAAGCAACGAGAAACGCGATGGAGGCCGTCAAGGCCGCGCATTGCCGAGCGAAGAGAAAGCGAGGCATCCTGAGGGCACAATCTACCATCGACGATGCTCGTCACACCATGGCCACCTACCTTTTCGCCTGGAACCCTGCCCTGTGGGCGTGGCCCGAATTGCCGGCCGACATCCGCCGCCTCGGTCGCCGCGGCCACGTCGATACCGAATGGAGCGCCGGCCGCACGCGCAACATCGAGCTCGGCAGCCGCGCGTTTCTCGTCCGCGTCGGCGTCCCGCCGAAGGGCATCTTCGGCGCCGGCTTCACGTTGAGCGAGCCGGAACCCGCGCCGCACTGGCGTCCCGAGAAAGCCGCGGCCGGGGCGATGACTCAATACCTGTCGCTGCGGCTCGAAGCGCTGTACCCGTTGCCGCCCGTCACCTATGACGATCTCGCGAAGCCGCCGTTTCGCCGCTTTCGCTGGGGCGTGCGCGCGTCGGGCGTGCGCGTGCCGTCCACACTGGCCGATGAGCTGGAAAACTTGTGGGAGGCGCGGCTTGCTTTAGCGGTCAAAGGCGGTCGAGGGGGCTCACGACGCCGCGACCCCCGCGATTGAGCACGTGCGTGTAGATCATGGTCGTGCTCACGTTCGCGTGACCGAGCAGCTCCTGCACCGTGCGAATGTCGTAACCGGACTCGAGCATATGCGTCGCGAACGAGTGGCGCATCGTGTGCGGCGTGGCTGGCTTGTCGATCCCGGCATCGCGAACCGCCTGCCGCATCGCACGCTGAAACGCCTGATCCTGGATGTGATGGCGGCGAATGACGCCAGTGCGCGGATCGCGTGAGCGGCGGTCCGATGGGAACACGTATTGCCAGCCCCATTCGCGCGGAGCGAACGGATATTTGCGCGCAAGAGCGTGCGGAAGCCAGACTTCGCCGAAGCCTTCCCGCAAATCCGCTTCGTACCGCTTTCGGGTCTCGCGCAAATGCGCATGCAACGGGCGGATGATGCCCACCGGAAGGACGGTGATCCGATCCTTGTGTCCCCTGCCGTCGCGAATCAGGATCTCGTGGCGCCCGAAATCGACGTCGTGGACGCGAAGCCGCAGCGCCTCGAGAATGCGCATTCCTGCGCCATACAGAAGCCGGCCGATCAACCGATGCGTCCCCGTCAGCTCCACGAGTACCTGCGCGACCTCCTCGACCGACAAGACCACGGGCAATTTACTCGGCCGTTTGGCACGCACCACTGCGGTGAGCCACGGGAGGTCGAGATGCAGTACGTTGCGGTAGAGAAACAACAGCGCCGATTGAGCCAGGTTTTGTGTCGATGCGGCCACATCGCGATCGACGGCGAGATGGGTGAGAAAGGCTTCGACCTCGCTTGCTCCCATGTTCTTTGGGTGAGTCTTGCCATGGAACACGATGAAACGCTTGATCCAGTCAACGTACGCTTGCTCGGTGCGAATGCTGTAATGTTTGCGACGGATCGCGTCGCGGACTTGATCGAGTATTCGCGGTGCGGCGGGCGAGTTCGTCACGTGACGGCCCTTTAGGATCTCTAACTAGACCCCGGAACGTTGATTCTTGGTGACTTCTCCGTGACTGCCAATCCGCCAAATGACCTATTGACGCCATGTCTTGCGTCAAATAGGGTCCCTAGTTCCAGTTAGGGCACATGCCGAACTCCGAGGCCACCGCGAAACGATGGATGCGTTTTATCGTAGATCGTGAGGAAATCCCGTTTCGGTCTAAGTTGGCGCCATACTTTACCGATCCTAAATTCACGCGTCTTTGTGACTGCGGATGCAACTCCTTCGAACTGCTTTTACCCGAAGATGCGTCCTTGCCGTTGGTCAGCGGGCCAGGCAGCTACGGGATGTTTTTCGAAGTGAACTACGAACTCCCCGAGAACAGAGTCCTAGAGTTTCTCTTTTTCGTGGATAAACAAGGCCGGTTGAGCGGAGTCGATGTCGAAGTTTCCGGAAACAACTTTCCAGTTCCTGACGAGCCGAGCATTGGAAAGTTGGTATACGTGTGGAGTGCGGAGTCAGGCGCAAATGTGCCCTAACCTGGCGCTCAACCGGACGGGCCGGTACGCGGCTTCAACTTGGCGAGCATCGGCGCGGCCCGCCGGTTAGCTTGATACGTTAGCCCTCACAAGAGAGACGAGAGACGCCGCAGCCCGCGCCACCGCCAATGAATCCCGAGTTCTTCCGCGCCCTTGAAGCCCGCCGCACTCACGCCATTGTTGAGCGCGATCTAGAAGCAATCGAGGCGCTTCATGCGCCGGAGTACCAGCTAATAACTCCGTCTGGCCAAACTTACAGCCGAACGAGATACCTTGAAATGATCAAGGCTGCCCCGTTCTATGCCGCTTGGGAGCACGGACCGATGGAAGTCAGGGTGTCAGTGGACATGGCAGTAGTCAGGTACCAGGCCAGAATTACACTCTCGTCCGGACGGGTTGTGGAGTGCTGGCACACCGACACGTATGAGCTCAGGGAAACGGTCTGGCTTGCGGTTTGGTCGCAGGCCACGGAGTTGCCTAAGGCGGCGCCGGCCGCATAGGTTCCCATGTGAGGCCTAACCCCGCGCTCAACCGGACCGGCCGGTACGTGTCTTCGCCTTTGGTTGCGGTCAGCGCGGCCGGCCGGTTAGCTTGATCCCGTTAGGCGGCACGCCACCTGACCATGCGCTCCAGTCTACCGCTCACGATTGGCCTGGCGACGACCTTCGCACTCTTCCACATCGTCGTCGTCGCTATCCCTGTGTTGACGTCCGGCGGCTCGGGGGAAGCGCAGGCGTTCACCGCAGCCATTTTTGATCTGCCCATTTTCTGGCTGCTCGGCCTCTTCCCAGCTGGTCGGGGGGTACTCTATGGCTCATCGCAGTCTACTTACATTTTAGTGTTCAGCGTCGGTGGAACACTGATGTACGCCGTACTTGGTGCGCTGATTGGTCGTGGACTGCATAGCGTCATTCGAGTGTTCCATGCCGCCTAACCCGGCGCTCAACCGGACGGGCCGGTATGCGGCTTCGTTCTGGTCAGCATCGGCGCGGCCCGCCGGTTAGCTAGATCGTTAGACCCCTCCCATATAATCGCCGCTTCCTTCTCTGCCACTGGAGAAACTATGCATCTGCTGCGTCTCGTGCCTCTGTCTGCTCTTGCGATGGTCACCGTCGCAACAAGTGTTCACGCCAAGTCCGAAGTGTGTCGAGCTGCCTCCGAGAAGCAGATCGCCGCACTGTTCGAGCGCTGGAACACCTCGTTGCAGACCGGGGATCCGAAGAAGGTCGTTGCCAACTACTCCGCTAGATCAATTCTGTTACCCACCGTTTCCAACAA
>Ga0068863_100005529_pt1 | contig 12424 bp, 13 predicted proteins | sample KBSSwiS62_FD_66596 | JGI IMG/M metagenome (GOLD analysis project Ga0068863, IMG submission 66596) | Switchgrass rhizosphere microbial communities from Kellogg Biological Station, Michigan, USA - KBS Switchgrass S6-2 | ecosystem: Host-associated > Plants > Roots > Rhizosphere > Soil ...
CGATTTTTGTGGTGGCGATCAGTGGCGGCGCCGGCTTGATCATATCGTATGGGTTCTGCGCACTGGTGAATTTGGCGCCGATGCCCCCATTTTTTAGCGGGATGTTGACCAGCTGGAAGATTGGGGCCATGTCCGTGTCGTTGCTGGCGCTGATCGCGATGCTTTCGGCCTTGTATCCTGCAAATCGAGCTGCGTCGGTCGATCCGATCGAAGCTTTGCGGTTTGAGGCAGGCGGGTGAGCGATGTTCACTGAGATTTTCAAGCAGGCTTGGACAGCGCTGGGGCGGAATCCGGTGAGGAGTTTTCTCACCATGTCGGGGATTGCATGGGGAATCGTGGCGGTGACGCTGCTGCTGAGTTATGGGTCGGGATTTCGCAGCGTGCTGATGTACACGTTTGAGGTGTTTGGCAAAGGCGCAGTGGTGGCGTGGCCGGGAACGACCAGCGAGCAGGCCGGCGGAGAGCGCGCCGGCAAGCCGGTACGGTTTGAAGCCGAAGACGCTGAGTGGGTGAAGGCGCAGTCGCCCTTGATTCGGCGGGTGACGCGGGAAACGGTGCGGTTCCAGAGCGTTTCGCACAACGAACGCTACAAGGATTCCGCGGTGCGCGGAATTTACCCCGAGTATGGCGAGATGCGCAATGAAATACCGAGCGACGGACGGTGGATTTCGCCGGAGGACCTTGCCGAGCGTCGGCGTGTAGTGTTTCTTGGGTCCGAGCTGCGGAAGAAATTGTTCAGCGGCGAGCCGGCGGTCGGCCAGATGGTGCGCATCAAGGGTGTTCCGTTCACTGTGATTGGATCGATGGACCGGAAGTTTTCCGATAGTTGCTATTTTAACTGCGACGACGAGTCCGCCTTCATTCCTTATACGGCGGCGGGCGATCTGTGGGATACGAAATACTCGAGCGTGATGGTGTGGGAACCAGTAGCGCCGGGATTTGAAGCCGCGGCGATGACGCAATTTCGCACGGCGATCGCGAACCGGCAGAGATTTTCTCCTTCGGACAAACGGGCGATTACGATGTTTGGGCGCGAGGAGTTCAAACCAATCATGGAAGGCATTACGATCGGAATCGAAGCGCTGCTGTTTCTGATCGGGGCCATGACGCTGGGCATTGGCGGCGTCGGCGTCATGAACATCATGCTGGTGTCGGTGGAAGAGAGAGTGCGCGAAATCGGGTTGCGGCGGGCGCTGGGCGCGCGAAAGAAGCACATCCGCTGGCAATTTTTGCTGGAAGCGCTGGTGATGACCATTGCGGCTGGGGCAATTGGGATGTTGCTGTCCTGGGGATTGACTTCGGCGATCGGAACACTGCCGTTTCTTGGGCCAGCCTACGAAGACGAATCCGGCAAAGTGGACATACACCTGACGCTGTCGTTTATGACGATGTTTCTGTCCACGATGATTCTGATTGTGGTGGGAGTGATCAGCGGCTGGCTGCCAGCGATGCAGGCGGCGAAGCTGGATCCGGTGGAAGCGCTACGCTACGAGTAAAAGAAGTTTCGTTGAATTCGTAGCCGATGGCCGTCAGCCGAACAGCTTGCTAACGTGACAGCGTTCCACGACACCAAAGAATTCCGACGCCATCCTGCGATACCGAGTTAGGCTGACCGAACGGGCAGCGCGAGACCGTTGTCAGCATTCGATGACGTTTAGGGCCAGGCCGCCGAGGGAAGTTTCTTTGTAGCGGGACTGCATGTCGAGGCCGGTTTCATACATCGTTTTAATCACCTGATCGAGAGAAACTTTGTGTTCGCTGCCCTCGCGCAGAGCGATGCGGCTAGCGTTGATCGCTTTGACGGCGCCAATGGCATTTCGTTCGATGCAGGGAATCTGCACCAGGCCGCCGATTGGATCGCAAGTCATGCCGAGGTTGTGCTCCATGCCGATTTCGGCGGCGTATTCGATTTGGCCGTTGACCCCGTTTTGCGCAGCGACCAGTCCTCCGGCGGCCATGGAGCAGGCCACGCCGACCTCACCTTGGCAGCCGACTTCGGCACCCGAGATGGAAGCATTTTCTTTGTAAAGAACACCGATGACGCTGGCGGTGAGGAAGTAGCGGAGCAGACCCGCGTCGTCTGCATCGGAAATGTAGCGGGTGTAATACTGCGCCACCGCTGGAATGATGCCGGCCGCACCGTTGGTGGGTGCGGTGACTACGCGGCCGCCCGCCGCGTTTTCTTCATTGACGGCCATGGCCCAGACATTGACCCAGTCCATCGGGGCGAGCGGATCGCCGCCGCCCGATTCGCCAAGTTTCTTGGCGAGGCGTTGCGCACGGCGACGGACGTTCAAGCCGCCGGGCAAAATTCCTTCGGTAGCAAGACCGCGTTCGATGCATTCCTGCATGGTTTGCCAGATGCGCTGGACGTAAGCGCGCACCTCGGCTTCGGAATGCCAAGCCTTTTCGTTTTCGAGCCCAATTTGCCAGATGGCCAGGCGGTGCTGTTCACCTAGCGCCAAAAGTTCATCGGCGCTGGCGAAGGGATATTTGACCGAGGACTTGGCGTTTGCGGCGCCGGTTGCGCCTTCGCGGACGACAAATCCGCCACCGACAGAGAAATACACGTGCGTGGAAAGCTGAGCGCCGGCTGCGTCGAAAGCGCAAAAGCGCATACCGTTGGAGTGGAAGGGAAGCGCTTGGTCTTTGTGGAAGAGCAAATCGCGGGGCTCCAGGAACGCGATGGTATGGGAGCCGGCAAGCGGCAGAGTTTTTGCGGAGCGAATGGCGGCGAGTTTGAGCGCGATGGTTTCGGGCGCAATCTGGTCGGGGAGTTCGCCGCTGAGGCCAAGAAGAATGGCCCGGTCGGTGCCGTGACCGTGGCCGGTCAGCGCGAGCGAGCCGTAGAGATGGGCTTCGACGCGAGCCGTTTTTGCAAGCCCGCCGGAATTGCAGAGGCTCGAAGCAAAATCTGCCGCAGCGCGCATGGGGCCGACCGTGTGAGAACTCGACGGGCCAATACCGATCTTGAAGATTTCGAACAGGCTGGTTTTCACGGAAGTACTTACCCAACTATGATGCTACGCTGGCATTGCATTCGGCGAAAGCATTGCAATTGCGCGTGTGCTCAGCTGTCGTTGCGAGGGCTGACGGAGCGCCTACTTTTCCTTCAAAATGGCGTCGAAATAGGCGAGCATTTCGGGGGAATCCCATTGCTGGGCGCTGACCAGCTTACGGGCGATTTTGCCGCGGCGGTCGATGACGTAGGTTTCGGGAATTAGCGTCGTGCCGTAATCAAGCGCGAGTTTGGATTTGCCGTCCTGCAAGTTGGGGTCGCGCCAAGTGGGGTAGGGCACGCTGAAATTCTTGAGGAATTTTTCGTAGCCGGTAGGTTCGGGGTCAAGGCTGACGCCGAGAATGGTTCCGCCGCGCGGTTCGAGGTAACGCTGCAGGCGATTCAGCGAGGGCGCTTCTTCGACACAAGGTTGGCAGTAGGAAGCCCAGAAATTCAGGACGACGACCTTGCCGCGATAGTCGGAGAGGTGGAGCGGCTTGTTGTCAATCGTGAGCAGGAAATCTTCAGCGGTTTTGCCGGCGATCGAGGCTTCGCCCTGGCGATAGCTGGGCAAGGCAAAAAGGACCAGGAGTGAGAAGCCCAGGGCCAAACCGGTCCATACCAGCACTCTGCGGAAGCGTTCCATACGGGTGTTATAATAACGCATCGGCGCGGGTACCGAAACGATTCCCAACCTATCCTCATGACCGCTTCCGGAACCATTAGCGCAATTGTCCCTGCCCGCAATGAAGAAGCGGTGATCGCGGCTTCTATTGAGTCACTCGCGACGCAGGCGGAGATCGCGGAAATCATTGCGGTGAACGACCAGTCGAGCGATCGCACGCTCGAGACTTTGCAAGAACTTGCGCAACGCATTCCGAACTTGCGAGTGGTCGAGGCGACCGTTCCTCCCCCGGGGTGGGTGGGGAAGAACCATGCATGCTGGATAGGTGCGCGGCAGGCGGAGTGCGAGTGGATGCTGTTTACCGATGCGGATGCGGTGTTGAGCGAAGGCGCATCTGCAAAGGCGCTGGCCCTCGCGAGCGAGCATCAGGCGGTGCTCGTTTCGTTTTCGCCTGGGCAAGTGTTGAAGACGTGGTACGAGAAAGCGCTGATTCCGTTCGTCTATGTGCGATTGGCGCAGAAATTTTCGTTTGACCAAGTCAACGATGCGAAGTCCACTGCCGCTGCGGCGAACGGGCAATTCTTGATGGTACGGCGCGACACGTATCAGGCAGCGGGCGGACACGCGGCGGTCCATGGGGAAGTGCTGGAAGACGTCGCGTTCGCGCGGCGAGTGAAGGGCAGCGGCGGGCGAATCTGGTTTGGCTATAGCGATGGAGCAGTGCGAGTGCGAATGTATCGGTCATTTTCAGCGATGTGGGAAGGCTGGAAGAAGAATTTATTTGTGTTGATGGGCGGCACTACGGGGGCGGTGTTTTCGGAGTTTGAATCGACGTTTCCGTGGATGATTATTGTGCTGCTGCTGATCGGAATCAAAATGCCGATTGCGCTGTTTGCCGGCGTGGTGCTGCTGCTTTTGCGGCAGCTTTCCTATGGGTTGGCGCTGACGCGCAACCAGTTTCCCTTCAAGTTCATCATGTACTATTTGCCGGCGGTATTTTTGTATGCCGGAGCGCTGCGGGCCTCGCATGAGAGTTACGCGAAGGGCAAAGTGTCGTGGAAGGGCAGGGAATACCCGGTGGGCTCGCCCGGAGCATCTAAATAACGCATGGTCTATCTGACGCGCAAAGTTGAGTTTGCTGCTTCGCACCTATACCACAATCCCGCGCTATCGGCGGAAGAAAACCGGCGCGTCTTCGGCAAGTGCAACAATCCACATGGCCATGGGCACAACTACACGCTGGAAGTGACGATCGCGGGGGAGCCTGATGCGGTCACGGGAATGGTGCTGGATTTGAAAGAGCTAAAAGAGATTCTTGAACGCGAAATCATGCAGCGCATGGATCATCGTTTCCTGAACTACGAGGTCGCGGAACTGAAGGACCAGATCCCGACCTGTGAGAATGTGGCGCAGGTGATCTGGAATTTGTTGGAGCCGAAAATTCCGCAGCGTAGGCTGCATCGCGTGCGGTTGTACGAGTCGGCAGACCTTTTCGCGGATTGTTATCGCAACAACCGGGGCGGAGCGAGTTGATGCTCGGCGAGCTCTGTATCGAACTCGGCAGACGGTATCGGTTTGCGGCGTCGCATCGCCTGCACAGTGCGCAGTTGACCGAGGACGAAAATTCCCGAATCTACGGAAAGTGTAACAATCCGTATGGGCACGGCCACAATTACACCGTGGAAGTGCGCTTTTCCGGCGCGGTGGACCCGGCGAGCGGAATGATTGCGAATTTGGCTGATCTGGATGCGTTTGTGAACGAACGAGTGATCGAGCCGTTCGATCACCGCTCGTTGCAAGATGAAGTGCCGGCGTTCCGTGAGGTAGTGCCGACCACGGAGAATTTGTGCATGGAAATTTATGAACGGCTGAAATCTTTTCCCAGGGCGAAGCTGGAAGCTGTTCGCATCGAAGAGACATCCAATAACAGTTTTGAGTACGCAGGGAAAGCGTAAGGCGAGATCATTGAGGAAAAGGGGGCCGCGTGACCAAGCCCGTGGAAGCCAAAAGCGAAGAAATTATTCTGGACGAAGCGAAGCCGTATGACGAGCGACGAGTCGCTTGCCACATGCGGGAGATTATCCGTCTGGTTGGCGAAGACCCGAACCGCGAGGGATTGCGCAAAACGCCAGAGCGGTTTGAAAAGGCGCTGAAGTTTCTGACCAGCGGCTACAACCAGAACGTGGACCATATACTGAACGGCGCGACGTTCAGCGTTTCGTACGACGAGATGGTGGTGGTGAAAGACATCGAGTTTTTCAGCCTATGCGAACACCACGTCCTGCCATTTTTCGGCAAAGCGCACGTGGCGTATCTGCCGAGCAACAAGGTACTCGGTTTGAGCAAGATCGCGCGGCTGGTGAACATGTTTGCGCGGCGTCTACAGATTCAAGAGCGGATGACCAGCCAGATCGCCAAAGCCATTGAGGAGAAAATTGCTCCGCAAGGCGTCGGCGTGATCATCGAAGCGCGGCATCTTTGCATGCAGATGCGCGGCGTGGAAAAACAACACGGCTCGGCGGTGACCAGCGCAATGCTAGGCGCGTTCCGGCACAACAAGCAGACGCGGGATGAGTTCCTGGCGTTGGTTGGCGGCAAGAGGGGCTGAGCCGCACAAATCTAGACCGCCATACGGGCGCGGGCGCGCCGCACGCGGTTACGGTTGCCGCACACTTTGTCGCTGCACCAGCGGCGGGTGCGGCCTTTTGTTGCATCGTAGAAGACCCAGCGACAATCGCTGTTCAGGCAGATTTTGATTCGTCCCGATTTCTGAGGTGCGACTGTCTCTGCGAAAGAGAGCGCAGTTTGCGCCAGGATCAAGTCCCAACCATTCTTGTGCGGCAGAAATTCAACCTGCAACCCATTTTGGCGCTGTCTCAGAGCGCGCGTGCCGGATAGGCTTAACGCACAATTTATGGCGCGCAGTTCTTGAGCAGGGATGAGTCGTGCGGCAAAGAGTGCTTCGCAGCTTTTGCGGAGCGCGGCGCGCAAGGCCTTGAATTTCGCGGCAGGAAAACGCGAATGGCCTGGCGTCGTGAAGTGCCATTGCCGGAGGAAGAAGGCAAGCCATGTCGGGTTATCCAGCCACTCGGTGAGCTTTCCGTAGGTGTCCCACTCCTCGCTATTCACAAGGTCCAGCCACGGCGCAGTTTTGCCGTGGCCTTTGGCGAGAAATTCGGCATGTGTCAGTGATTGTGTCGAGGGCATGGTAATGGGTTAAAATGAGTTGACTCGTTACAAGCCATACGTTACCATGGTAACGAGTATAAGGCAATTGGCACGTTACGCGGCAGACGGAGAATTTAGTGAGTGCCTTTGGAAAAACGGCAACCTTAGCGAGGCCTGAATCGGCCCGCCACGTCCAGGCACCCAACCGCACGACGGCTCCGACAGGTCGTTTCGCGGTGACGCTGGCGTTTCTGGCGATTTATGTGATTTGGGGCTCGACGTACCTGGCGATTTGGTACGCCGTTGCCTCCATTCCGCCGTTGTACACCGCCGGGCTTCGCCACGCGGCGGCCGGAACGATTCTGCTGCTCTGGGCGCTAGCGAGAGGGCAGCATCCGACGTGGCCACAGATTCGCGCGAGCATCGTCATCGGGTTCCTGTTCTTTCTGGTTGGTCACGGCACGCTACACTGGGCGGAAACGCAAATTCCCACTGGGCTTGCATCTTTGCTCATCGCCTCTGAGCCGATTTGGGTGTTCCTGATGGCTTGCGCCGCGGAGAAGCGCTGGCGGATGAACGGATTTTTGCTTTCCGGAGTCCTGCTTGGATTTGCGGGCGTGGCGCTGTTGATGGGCCGCGATGTTTGGTCCGCCGGGCACGCTGCGTTCCTGGGAGCGCTAGCTTGCTTAATCGGAGCGATATCCTGGTCGGCGGGAATCATCTACTCGCGGCGCTCGCATTTGTCCGGGAGCCCGCTGCTCCTGTCGGCGCTATCACTGCTCGCCGGATCGGTAATGCTGCTCTCGACGGGGACGCTGCTGGGCGAGTATCGCGGGTTTTCCTTCGGCGCAGTGCCGATGCGCGCGTGGTTCGCGCTGGCCTATCTAGTGGTATTCGGCTCGGTGATCGCGTTCACCGCTTACAATTGGTTGCTGGAACACTACTCGCCGACGCTGGTGGCGACGCACACCTACGTCAATCCGATCGTAGCAGTGCTGCTCGGCTGGTGGCTGGCCAGCGAGCATGTCTCCCTCAATGTGGTGGCCTCCGCGGCGATGGTGATTGGCGCGGTGTTTCTGGTGGACCGTGGTATGGCGCGGCTCAAACGTGCATAGAGCGCTTGGCCCAGCATTATAGAAATCCCTACATGGTGCCAATGTCTACGCTGGCGCGAGTGTTCTCCCATTCCATGCGAAGAGTGCAGCCGTTACCACTCTTGTCGAAGGCGATCGTAAAGTTTTCCACGGCGCTGGGCGTGGCGGATACTTTCATGTCCACGCGGGCCAGGTCGGAATCGGCGCCCGGATAGGGAACGCCCCATTCGCCGGTCTTCTTGCTGATGATCAAAGTCCACTTGTCCTGGGCGGGGATGGTAAAGAGAGTGTAGCTACCTGCCGGAACGTGGTGGCCAGCAAGCATCAGATCGCCAGTGGTCACAAACGTTGTCGCTTCATTCGCTCCGGCGCGCCAGACTTCGCCGTAAGGTACTATGCCGCCAAAGACCTTACGTCCTTTGGCCCGTGGACTCGAATAGTCGACGGTGATGGATTTGCTGCCGCCCACATCGCATTTCGCGGTTGCCGGTGGACTCGGCCGTTTCGATTTATCCTGTTGGGCCTGCATGGTAACTGCCCCAGCGATGGCCAGCAGGACTGCACTCCCGAATAGAACAACTTTCCGCATGGTGGAACCCTCCCCCGAATAGAAACTCTAACAAATGGACGCACAGAAAGCATAAAGGAAAGAACCGACAGACTGGAATGTTGTGGCAGCGGCCATTCGCGCTGCCAACCCGCCCGGACTGGACTGGATTTGGGCTGGATTGCGCTGGCTTGAGTTGCCAAGGGAGGGCATAATACAAAATTCCCTAGCCTGGACACCCCGCTCCCGGGCAAGCACGCTTCACTGCAAAGCCATCCAAACATTCTCTATTCAGGAAGGCTGCGAACGGGGACACCGAATGATTGTTGTCGAAGAAAAGGGAGCTCGCAGTGAATCGCTGCTGATCATCCGGCAGACGGATCACGCCTTTTTGGCGGCTTTTTTCGCGCGCGAGTGGGGCAACGAAAAATTCAGCAAGCCGCAGCCGAATGTGTCGTTCTGCCTGGCGGTGGCCGAACACGACAACGGTTGGAGTGACTGGGAACTGCAACCGACGCTGGATGCAAAGACGCACTTGCCGTACAGCTTCATGTCCATTCCGACCGAAACACACATAGCGATTTATCAGCATGGCATCGAAAGGCTCGTGAAAGTGGACTATTATGCGGGTCTGTTGGCGGCCCTGCACGCGTCTGAACTCTATGATCGGGCGCGGGCGACGATGCCGGGGTACTCCGCCAAATACGTCAAGACGGGCGAGAGCCAGCTGGCCGACGAATTTGTGCAGAAGCTGAGGCTGCAGCAGTTGCGCTTGAAGACGGATTTGCGAGCCAATTCCGCGATGAAAGGCTACGCCGCGGAGCCTCTCCTGAAGATCAACAACGCACGGCTGGAAGTTATGGACCGTCTTTCACTGCACTTCTGCATGAATCCGCAACAGGACGTGATGCTGGATGCCGTGCCGGTGAACGACGAAGGCGACGAAACCGACATGGAGCTGCACACGGAAGGGGCCGGAGTGACCACGGTGGCGCCCTATCCTTTCCGCCGCGATCCGCTGGTGGTCAGCATCATGGCGCGCCGCGTGGCGAAGAAAATCTATTCCGGCGATCAGGAGTTTCAGAAAGCGCTAGCGGCTGCGCAGTATTTTCCAGTGAAGTTTACGTTGCGAGAGCGGCGAGCGAGTGGGTTTTCGCACATGGCTGCAATGTAGCTTCGAGCGTCTCGCTCCGTTGCACAGACCGATTCTTTACGTAAGTTGCTGGCCACGCGTTTCGGGCAGCAGTAGCGAGAGCAGCGCCGCAACCAGATAGGCGGCCGCTTGCATCATGAAGGCCGGCCCAATCCCGTAATGAATCGCCAAACTACCAACGGCGAATGGCGCAACCGCGGAAAGACCGCGTCCGACGTTGTAGCTAAGACCCATAGCTGTGGCGCGGATTTCTCCGGGGAAAATTTCGCTGGCGATAGCAGCGAAACCTGAAAAGAAACCGATTCCGAAAAATCCCACCAACGGTCCCAGAACTAATAGCCAGAAGGTTGTATGTACCAGGCCGTAGATTGGCACAAGCATGGCGGCAATCACCAGGTAGGCGAAATACGGCCGTCTGCGCCCATAGGCATCGGCAAAGAATCCGAACAGCGCATACCCCAGCCATTTGCCTCCGCACAACACCAGGAAAAATGTGGTTGTTTTGGTGAGGCTCAGACCGCGGCCACCTTGTTCGACTGGAAGGGAAAGATAGCCGGGGATCCAAATAAACAGTCCCCAGTATCCGAACATGGCGAAGGCGTTCATGGTGGTGGCAATAATTCCATTGCGCAGCGTTTCGCCGCGCAGCAGGGAAGTGAGCTTGGGACGCGATCCTTGCCGGGCGCGCTGTTTCCAAAGCTCGGGCTCGGGAACTTTCGCCTGAATCCAAAACACCGCCAGCGCAGGAAGCACGCCGACTAGGAAAACCGCGCGCCAGCCGTAATGCGGTAGCACGATGGCCACGACCATGGCGGCGATGGCTTCGCCGACAGCGTATGCGGACTGCATGAGGCCCAAGGCCTTGCCGCGATGCTCGGCACGCCAGGTTTCCGCAATCAATGCGGCGGCAGTGGTCCATTCTCCGCCCATGCCGAGGCCGAGAATGAAACGAAAGAAGGCGAGTTGCGGAATGGTGTGCGTAAACGCGCAAGCTGCGCTCGAGAATGAGTACACCAGAATGGAAAGCATCAAGGCTCGCACGCGACCGACGCGGTCGGCAAGAAATCCGAAGAGAAATCCGCCGATTGCGGACGCGATGAGAGTGAGGGAATTCAGGAAGCCGGCCGTGCGCGTGTCCATGGAAAATTCGCGCAACAGGTAACCGACGATCAACGAGAACAGCATGACATCCATGGCGTCGAGCAACCAGCCGAGGCCGCCAGCCACCAGTGTGCGGCGCTCCGCTGGCGTGACGTCGCTGGGGAGCGAAAAGGCCGGGGTGGATTGTGGTTTACCGTTTGAAGGGTCGTTGGCCCGATCCGGCTGGGAACTGTTCATTGGTGCGGATTCTACCTGAGGTTTGCAGCGTGCGCAGGCGAATCGTAGGTTAGTTTGGCCTCCGACTGAAAAGAAGGATTTCCATTGCCTGTCTCAAAGGCCTTTGCTACCCTCCTGCGCATCGCGGAACCCCCTCGGAGGAACCAATGGCATTTTGTAAGGCGTGTGGTCAAGAAATAGGCACAGCTACGTTTTGCCCTAAGTGCGGAGCGAGCCAAGGAGCCGTGGTAGCGCCAGCAGGAGGACCCGCTGTCGCAGCGGTTGCGTCTCCCACGGAAGGAATTCAGGAGAATGTGGCCGGGCTACTTTGCTATCTATTCGGATGGATTTCCGGACTGATTTTTCTGCTGATCGACAAGCGTCCCTTTGTAAGATTTCACGGCGCACAATCGATCGCGCTGAATATCGCGTTCGTGGGAGTGTGGATCGTTTTTTGGATCGTTGCACTGTTGCTTGGCTTTATCTCTGCGATGTTGCACTTTCCTATTGGTTTTCTGACGGTCCTCGTGTACCCGATAGTGATGATTGCCTTCTTCGTCGTGTGGGTGTACTGCATGTATAAGGCGTACCAGCACGAGAAGTTCAAGCTGCCGATCATTGGAAACTTGGTCGAAGGTATGGTGAAGTAGTCTTCTGAAATTAGTCAGAGTAGCTTTCGAGAAGCCGCTGCTAGTCCGGCGGCTTCTTTTTTTGTCGCTGCAGGCGGGACTTGACTTTCCGCTCCGCTGCCAGCATCTTAAAAAGCTTTGCTGGTGGTGGTAGCAGCGACCGTATGATTCGAAAGGCCCGAACCTCTCGTCTATGACTAAAGTACGACTGTGCTTTCATGACCGCTGTTTTGATGGCACCGCTTCCGCCGCACTTTTTTACCGCTTCTATCGCGAGCGGATTGACCCTAGCGCCGAATTTCATTTCACGGGAATGACCCATCGGGCCGCCCAGCCGTGGGAAGGGGATTTGTTTGACGGCGACGAGAACGTAATCGTCGACTTCAAGTACTCGAATTCGCCGAAGGTGACCTGGTGGTTCGACCATCACCAGAGCGCGTTTCTGACTTCCGCCGATGCGCAGAACTTCAAGAAGAATCCGGGCCCGCATATGTTTTATGAACCGGACTATAAGTCTTGCACCATGTTGATTGCCAACACCGCGCGAGAGAAGTTTGGGTTCGAGACCACTCCCTTGCGGGACCTGATTCATTGGGGCGACATTATCGACGGCGCGCAATTTCCGACAGCGCAGTCGGCCGTGGAATTGAAGGAGCCCGCGACGCAGTTGGCGCTGGTGATCGAAGCGGCGCCGGAAGACGGCGTGCCTGCGCAGATCATCCGTCATTTGGCGTACACGCCGCTGAGCGAAATGGTGAAGCTCCCGATTGTTGCGAAACACCTGGGACCGCTGTTGGAACGGCACCAGCGTTCGATTGAGATTTTGCGGGAGCGGTGCGAAGCGCGCGACGGCGTTATTTTCTTTGACGTTAGCGATCTGGATCTCGAGGGCT
>Ga0068863_100005531_pt1 | contig 12423 bp, 5 predicted proteins | sample KBSSwiS62_FD_66596 | JGI IMG/M metagenome (GOLD analysis project Ga0068863, IMG submission 66596) | Switchgrass rhizosphere microbial communities from Kellogg Biological Station, Michigan, USA - KBS Switchgrass S6-2 | ecosystem: Host-associated > Plants > Roots > Rhizosphere > Soil ...
TCACACCGCGCCCGGGGGAGCGGGCCCTCGACCTGTACTCCGGGGCGGGCCTGTTCGCCGCCTTCCTGGCCGAGGCCGTCGGCCCGGACGGTGAGGTGATCGCGCTGGAGTCCGACACGGCGGCCGTCGCCTCGGCGGCCAGGAGCCTCGCCGACCTGCCCTGGGTCTCGGTCCGCCCGGTCCGGGTGACGGCCAGGACGGTCCGGGGCGCGGTCGGCGGCCCGCCCAGGACGGCCTCGCCTTCGCCTGCCTCGTCCACGCCTGCCTCGTCCACTGTGGCCGGGTCCGAGCGCGCCGTCGACGTCGCCGTCCTCGACCCGCCGCGGACCGGCGCCGGGGCCGACGTGCTGGCGGCGCTGCTGGAGCTGCGGCCGCGCGCGGTCGCGTACGTGGCGTGCGACCCGGTCGCGCTCGGCCGCGACCTCGCCGTGGCCGCGTCGAGCGGGTACCGCGTCACCGACGTGCGCGGGTTCGACCTGTTCCCGATGACGGCGCACGTCGAGTGCGTGGCCCGGCTGGTCCCGGTCTCCTGACGCCCGGCGCGCCGGTCCGTCCCGCGCGTTCTCGTGCCGTGTTCGTTCGCGGCCCGGCATCGGTCCGCGTCCAGGCCAATTCGTTCGCCAGCCGGTTCGGGTCGCGGCTGGTTCGCGTCGCGCGGTCCCGCCGTGTCCGTTCAGCGGCGCCGGGCGGCGGCGGTATGCCGATTGGTCCGGTCCGAAGCCCGGGAGGTGTCCTGTCGACGACGCCTGGTGCCCTCGTCGACGCGCCGGCCCCCTCGGCCGCCGCGGGGTCACCGGGGGCGGGCCGCCGCGGTCGCGCACACACGGCGGCGGCCGGCGGAGATCGGTTTCTGGCGGTAGTCGGTTGACCGACATGGCGTGGTGGCCGAACGGCGGTAGGTTCAGCTGAGTACCGGCGCCCCGACGAAATGTCGTCACACCGGGGTGTGGATTCTACAGCAATGGGTGTGAATTGACCCGCGAGTGTGTGGATCTCACATGTCGGGTGCCGGTCCCGTGGCCGACATCAGGCCAGGCTAGGCTTTCCCGGACCCCGGGACCAAACCCCAGTCGGGGGAGGGAGTGCACGCCGTGACGTTGTTGTCGACGATCAACAGCCCACAGGACGTCAAACGCCTCGGCCCCGAGGAGCTGCCCGCTCTGGCCGCGGAGATCCGTGATTTCCTGATCCACGCGGTCGCGCGCACAGGTGGCCACCTCGGCCCGAATTTGGGCGCGGTCGAACTCACGTTGGCGATTCACCGCGTATTCGACTCGCCCTTTGACCGCATCCTCTGGGACACCGGTCATCAGTCCTATGTGCACAAGCTGCTGACTGGTCGCGCGGGCGCGTTCGACAAGCTGCGCCAGCGCGGCGGCCTGTCCGGCTACCCGAGCCAGAGCGAGTCCGAGCACGACATCATCGAGAACTCGCACGCCTCCACCGCGCTCTCCTACGCCGACGGCCTTTCGCGCGCCTACGCGCTGCGCGGTGAGGAGCGGCACGTGGTCGCGGTCGTCGGTGACGGCGCGCTGACCGGTGGCATGTGCTGGGAGGCGATCAACAACATCGCCGCCGGAGACCGCCGCGTCGTCATCATCGTGAACGACAACGGCCGTTCCTACGCGCCCACGATCGGCGGCCTCGCCGACCACCTCGCCGCGCTGCGGCTCGCCCCCGAGTACGAGCAGGTCCTGGACGTCGTCAAGCAGGTCCTCGGCCGTACCCCGCTGGTCGGTGCCCCGCTGTTCGACGCGCTGCACGGGATCAAGCGAGGCATCAAGGACGTCGTCCAGCCGCAGGGCATGTTCGAGGACCTCGGCCTGAAGTACGTAGGCCCGGTCGACGGCCACGACGCCGCCGCCATGGAGCTGGCGCTGCGCCGCGCGAAGGACTACCACCGCCCGGTGATCGTCCACGCCGTCACCCGCAAGGGCTTCGGTTACCCCGCCGCCGAGCAGGACGAGGCCGACCAGTTCCACTCGGTCGGCGTCATCGACCCGAAGACCGGCAAGTCGACGGCCGCCAAGAAGGGCCAGGCCTGGACGAGCGTCTTCTCCGACGAGATCGTCCGGATCGGCGCGGAGCGGCCCGACGTCGTCACCATGACCGCGGCGATGCTCCAGCCCGTCGGCCTCGGGGCCTTCGCCAAGGCGTACCCGGACCGGGTGTTCGATGTCGGCATCGCCGAGCAGCACGCCACCACCTCGGCGGCGGGCCTGGCGATGGGCGGGCTGAAGCCCGTCGTCTGCATCTACGCGACGTTCCTCAACCGCGCGTTCGACCAGGTCCTGATGGACGTCGCGCTGCACCGGCAGCCGGTCACGTTCGTCCTGGACCGCGCCGGCGTCACTGGCGAGGACGGCCCGTCGCACAACGGCATGTGGGACATGTCGATCATGCAGGTCGTGCCCGACCTGGCGATCGCCGCGCCCCGTGACGAGCCGACGCTGCGCGCGCTGCTGCGTGAGGCGGTCGCCGAGACCGAGCGGCCTAACGTCGTGCGCTTCCCGAAGGGCTCCGTCGGCGCCGACATCCCGGCGATCGACAAGGTCGGGCCGGTGGACGTGCTGTTCCGGGAGCCGGCGGTGGCCCGCCACCGCGAGGTGCTGCTGGTCTCGATCGGCGCGATGGGCGCGACCTGCCTGGAGGTCGCCCGCCGGGTGGCCAGCCAGGGCATCGGCATCACGGTTGTCGACCCGCGCTGGGTCAAGCCCGTGCCGGTCGAGCTCGTCGAGCTCGCCCGCGACCACGACCTCGTCGTCACCGTCGAGGACAACGGCCGCGTCGGCGGCGTCGGCTCCGCGATCGCGCAGGCGTTGCGCGACGCGGAGGTGGACATCCCGGTGCGCGACTTCGGTATCACGCAGCGCTTTCTCGACCAGGGCAAGCGCGACGAGGTGCTGGCCGAGGTCGGCCTGGCCCCGCAGGACCTGGCGCGCAAGGTCGTCGAGGCTGTTGCCCGCCGCCAGCCCGCGCTGTCCGACGAGCCGACGGCAGGCGTCCCGGCGACCGGGCCGACCGCGGTAAAGGTTGCCAAGTCGCCGCGCCAGCGCGGCGCCTCCGAGTAGCACGACGCCGCTGGGTAGCCGCGCGGCCAGGCGACAGCGCCGCCCGCGTGGCGACCACTGGAGAGCGACCAAACCGAGTACTGACCGGCCGCGTGGGCAGCTCCACCTGTCCGCGCGGACGACGAAGCCGGCCGGGCTGCGCCTGGCCGGCTTTCTCGTCCGCGTGCCGGGTCCGGCAAGGCTCGCCCCGCCCCGACGTCATTTCGATCGCCTTTGTGCCCTCAGGTGCTCATAACGGCGCCTGTTTCGTGACCGATTGAGGGCGCAGACGCCGATCATGGAAACGGGCTGACCTTGGCAGTCACGGCTCCTTGCGTGGAGGAACGGTTGGTCGCGGTCCGCTGGAGGGCCCCAACTAGGCTGGGCCGGTGGACGCTGACCCACCGAACCGGCCGCTGACGCCCGGCGGGTACCAGCCCGAGGCCACCGACCAACCCGCGCGCACCGCCGCCGACCGGTCCCCGGCCACGCCGTCCGCGGCCACACCGTCTGCCGCGGCACCGTCCGAGGCCGCGCACCCCGGCGTCCCGCCCGAGCCGTCCGCGGCCGCGAGACCGGCCCGCAAGGGCGGCGTCCGGGGCTGGCTGGTGCGCGGCGCGCTGCTGGTGGCCGGCGCGCTGCTGCTGGTGACGCTGGCCCGCGGCTGGCACGACGTGTCGGCGTCCATCCAGCGCCTGCGCCCCGTAGGCGTCGCCGGGGCGGCGGTGGCCACCGTGCTGGCCGTCGGGCTGACGGTGCTGTCCTGGCGGGCCGTGCTCGCCGGGCTCGGGGCCTACCTCCCGGTACGCGCCGCGACGAGGATCTTCTTCGTCGGCCAGGTCGGGAAGTACATCCCCGGCAGCGTGTGGCCGGTGCTCGCGCAGATGGAGCTGTCCCGCGACTACGGGGTGTCCCGGCCGCGTTCGGGCGCGGCGAGCCTGATCGTGCTGGCCCTCGCCGTGCCCTGCGGCGGCCTCGCCGCCGCCGTGACGCTGCCGTTCGTCTCCCGTGACGCGCTGACCCACTACTGGTGGGCGTTCGCCGCCGTTCCGCTGTTCATGGTGATCCTCGCGCCGCCGGTGCTCAGCCGCCTGCTCGCCGTGGCGTTCCGGCTGTTGCGCCGCCCGCCGCTGAGCGACCCGCTGACGGCCCGCGCCGTGCTCGCCGGCGCCGGCTGGCTGCTGGTCAGCTTCGGCTGCTACGGCGTCGCGACGTTTCTGCTGGCCCGTGACCTGGCGCCGGCCGTCGGCGGGCCGCGGTTGCTGGCGCTGTCCGTCGGCGGCTACGCGCTGGCCTGGACGGCGGGCTTCCTGGTCCTCGTGGTGCCCGCGGGCGCCGGGGTCCGCGAGGGCGTCCTGGTGCTGGCGCTGGCGCCGGCGCTGCCTCGCGAGGCGGCGCTGGTGCTGGCGGTCGTGGCCCGGCTGCTGGCCACGGTCGCCGATCTGGTCTGGGCGGGAGTCGGCGTCGCGCTGCGCCCGCGGGGCGCGGCCGCGCTGGCCTCATCGGCCGAGGGCCCCGCAGCCGAGGACCCCGCGCCCGAGTCGCCGCCGGCCGCGCCGCGCATCGCCAGCCGCCACTGACCGAGCCCGCCGGCCGGAGCCGCGGCCCGGAAACGGTCGCGGGACGGGCTGGGGCGGGTGCCGGCTAATCCTCGTCGGGCGCCTGCTGGGGACCGCGGGAGCGGCGCCAGGGCTTGGTGAGGAACCCTTCCGCCTCCGCCATCGCGATGGCGACCCGCGGCAGGTCGCGGTTCGCGGGGAAGCAGATGTAGCGGGCCTCCCAGACCGGCTGGAACCGGGCGTTGAAGCGCAGCAGGCTCTCGATCTGGAACCAGCGGGACAGGAACACCAGCAGCCGCCGGGTGCTGCGGGCGACCGGGCCGGCGCCGAGCCGGCCGCCGTGCTCGAGCAACTGGCGGAATGCCGCGAAGTTCAGCGAGATGCGCCGGATGCCGAGCTCCTTGGCGGCCCGGACGGCGGAGACGATGAGGAACTCCGTCACCCCGTTGTCGGCCCGCGGGTCGCGCAGCATCAGGTCCAGCGACATGCCGTCGCGGCCCCAGGGCACGAAGTGCAGCAGCCCGCGCGGCTCGGCGCCGTCGGCTGGGTCAGCCCCGCCCGGGCCGACGGGTTCCGCCAGGGCTGCCGGTGTGGCATCGGCGGCGGGGGAGGGCGGCCCGGGCTCGCACACGGCGGTGACGAGGACGCAGTCCGCCGCCCAGGGGGCGACCCCGGACCCGTCGGCCAGGTCCCCGGAGTTCTCGGAGAACCGGCTGAGCGCCATCGAGAACCCGCGTTCCGGCTCGGAGCCTCGCCAGGTGCGCGCCGCGCGGCGCAGCGCCGCGCGCTCGGGGGCCGGCACGTCGCTCACCCGCCGGGCCGACGCCGTGTAGCCGGCTCGCTCGACCCGCGCGACCGCTTGGCGGACGCCGCGCATCGCCCGCCCGTCGAGACTGAAGTCCTCGACCGAAAGCACCGCCTCGTCGCCGAGCTCCAGCGCGGTCAGGCCGGCCTTGGTCCAGGCCGTTCCCCCGTGCGCCGAGCAGCCGATCACGGCCGGTACCCAGGCGTGCCGGGCGGCGACGCCGAGGAACTCGGCGATCGCGCCGGGCCAGGCCTCCCGGTCACCGAGCGGGTCACCGCTCGCGAGCATCACTCCCGACAGCACCCGGTAGGCGATCGCGGACTTCCCGGACGGCGACCAGATCACCGCCTTGTCGCGGCGCAGCGCGAACCAGCCGAGCGAGTCCGCGGACCCGTGCCGAGCGAGCAGCGCGATCAGCCGCGCCTCGTCGTCCTGGTTCTGCCGCGGGAACGGGCGCGGCGGGCGCAGCGCCATCCAGGTCGGCACCGCCACGGTCAGCAGCCCCATCCCGGCGAGCGTCCGGCTGACGACGAGGTCGACGCGCGGTGAGGCGATGGTCACCGGGCCGTGGACCCCGACGAGCCCGAGGATCACGTCCTGGAGCTGGGTCGACAGCGAGTAATGGCCGATGACGTGTCGATGCCAGCCGACGCGCAGCATCGCGATCCCGGTCAGCAGGGACATGGCGAACAGCGCGACCAGGACGCCCAGCGCTCGCCAGCGGCTCGTCGGATCGGGTTCGGCGTGGAAGGCGTCGCGGCGGTAGACCAGCCACACCACGAAGATCGCCGAGCCGGCCGCGTCGTCGTAGTCGAGGCCCTTGAGCAGGTGCAGCACGGTGCTCGCGGCGGTCAGCGCGAGGACGAACTGCCAGGCCCGCCGCTTGCGCCGGGCCAGTCCGTGCGCGAGCAGGATCAGCAGCACGCCCACGAGGATCGTCATGGTCCGGGCGTGTTCCGGGATGGAACCGGGCAGGATGCTGCGCAGTTCCACCATCCGGTGGTGGCCCGGCGGGGTGAGCGCGGAGAGCACGTCGAGTAGACCGACCGCGTAGGCGAGCACCGCGGCGACCCGCGGGGCCGCCCCGCGCCGCCACCCCGCCCGCTCGGCCCGCGGCGCCCGCTCGGCCCCCGCGGCCGCCGCTGGCCGCGCCCGGCCAGCGAGCCAGGCGGGCCGGTGCCGCCGGCCGTCCTCGGTCCGCTGCTCCCGGCCGTCCCCGGCGGATCTGGCCGGGTCGGATCTGACGCCAGAGGTGGCCGGGTCGGACCTGGCTGGGTCGGACCTGGTCGCACGCCTCGCCGCCAGTACGCCCACCGGCCTGCCGCCGCGCGGCCCCCCGCGCCTGAGCCTGTCGATCCGCGACCCGGCAGGTACCGAGGGTGCCCGTCGAGACGACGTCGTCTGGTCGGTCATGTCCCCATTCTGGCCTGGTCCGCCAGTCTCCGATTCCACCACCCGGCCGTTGATCCTCACAAAACGTATCCAGTCGTGCGCGACATTCCGCATTGTCAACTGAAATCAGGTTCGACCATAGCCCTGGGCTGTCAGATAGCAACCCCCCGTCGCGGTTCGGAGGGTCGGGGGCGCCGCCGCTCGACCCGATGACGTCCCGTTGCCACCCAGGTGGGTGTCAGATACCTGACGGCGTCCGCCGCCGGCGCCCCCGGCACGCTACCGGTAGCTGCCGGGGTGCGGTGCTCCCTCAGATGACGGTGCTCGCCCGGATGGCGGACGACAGGGCCCTGGCCGTGTGCGGTCAGGGCCCTGTCGTCATGCCGCTCAGCGAACGGTCGCGACTCCCGGCGGGGAGAAGCGGGCGCCGGTTACCTTCTCGCTCACCCCGGAGCGGTCCAGATACGGTGTGATACCGCCGAGGTGGAACGGCCAGCCGGCGCCGAGCAGCATGCACACGTCGACGTCGGCCGCCTCGGCGACGACCCCCTCGTCGAGCAGCAGCCGGATCTCCTGGGCGAGTGCCGCGAGCGCGTTCTCACGCACCTCGGCGCTGCTCGGCGCAACGGCCGACCCTGCGGCGGCGCCGTCACCGGCGCCCGCGCGGGCCAGCGCCGCGGCCTCCTCGTCGACGACCTGCGCCCCGTCGGGCCCGGTCGTGTAGATGCTGGTCTTGCCCGCTGCGACCACCCGGGCGAGCCCGGCGGGGGAGCGGAACCGGTCCGGCCACGCCTTGTGCAGCGTCTCGGCGACGTGCAGCGCGACCGCGGGGCCGACGAGGGCGAGCAGCGTCAGTGGCGACATCGGCAGGCCCAGCGGGTCCAGCGCCGCGTCGGCCTCGGCGACCGGGCTGCCCGCCTCGATCGCGCCGAGGACCTCCCCGAGGAAGCGGGTCAGCAGCCGGTTGACGACGAACGCGGGGGCGTCCTTGACCAGCACCGCGTTCTTGCCGAGCTTCTTCGCGACCGCCAGCGTCGTCGCGACCGAGGCGGCGTCGGTCCGCGCCGCCCGGACGACCTCGACCAGCGGCAGGACCGCCACCGGATTGAAGAAGTGCAGCCCGGCGACCCGCTCCGGGTGTCGCAGGCCGGCGGCCATCTCGGTCACCGACAGGGCGGAGGTGTTCGTCAGCAGCAGGGCGTCCGGCCGCACGACCGCCTCCAGCTCAGCCAGCACTGTCTTCTTGACCTTGAGGTCCTCGAAGACGGCCTCGATGACGAGGTCGGCGTCGGCGAACGCGTCCTTGGTCAGCGAGCCGGTGACCAGCGCCTTCAGCCGGTTGGCCTTGTCATGGGAGACCCGGCCGCGCAGCAGCAGGTTGTCGATCTCGCCATGGACATAGGTGACGCCCTTGTCCAGCCGGGCCCGGTCCAGGTCGGTCAGGACGACGGGGACCTCGAGGCGCTGGGCGAACAGCAGCGCGAGCTGGCCGGCCATCAGGCCGGCGCCGACGACGCCGACCTTCGTCACCGGCCGGGCCAGCTTCGGGTCGGGCCCGCCGACGGGCTTGCGGGCCCGCTTCTGGGTCAGGTCGAACGCATACAGGCCGGCCGCCAGCTCGTCGGAAACCGACAGGTCCGCGAGCGCCGCCGTCTCGGCCGCGTAGCCGGCCTCGCGGTCGGCGGTCTCGGCCAGCGCCATCAGGTCCAGCGCCCGGTAGGCCGCCGGCGCCGCGCCGTGCAGCTTCGCGTCGGCGAGCGCCCGCCCACGGGCGAGCGCCGCCGCCCACGTCTCGCCGCGTTCGACCGCTGGCCGGCCGGCCAGCGGGTCGACCTCGTCGCGCAGCACCCGGCCGACCCAGGCCAGTGACTCCTCCAAGAAGTCCGCCGGCTCCAACAGGACGTCGGCCAGGCCGAGCTTCGCCGCCTGCGGGCCCTTCAGCGTGCGGTTGGTGTTCAGCGGGTTCTCGACCAGCAGGGTGACGGCCTTGTCCGGGCCGAGCAGGTTCGGCGCGAGCTGGGTGCCGCCCCAGGCCGGCACCAGGCCGAGGAACACCTCCGGCAGCGCGACCACCGGGATACCGGCCGAGAACGCGCGGTAGTCGCAGTGCAGCGCCAGCTCCAGGCCGCCACCCATCGCCGCGCCGTTGACGAGCGCGAACGTCGGCACCTTCCGGCCGCCGAGCCGGCCCTCGCCGACCCGGCGCAGCGCCTGGTGGCCCAGCTCGCCAAGGGCCTCGATTGCAGACCGGATCTCGTCGGGGTCCGCCTGTGTCTCCTCCGGCCGTCGGGTGCGCGAAGGAGAAGCATTTTCGCGCACCCTTTGGCCGAGTGACGACCGGAACGACAGGTCGGCGCCGACGCAGAAGATGAACGGCTTGCCGGTCACCGCGACGGCGGCGACCGGCGGGCTGTGCGCCTCGATCTCGTCGACCGCGGCGAGCAGCTCGCGCAGCCCCGCCGGGCCGAAGGTGTTCGGCCTGGTGTGGTCGTGCCCGTTGTCCAGCGTGATCAGGGCGACCGGGCCGTCGACCCCGGGAAGTTGCGCGTAGCGGACGTGGGCGTGCGTGACGACCTCGTCCGGGAAGTCCAACGTGACGTCCGTGCTCATCCGATGGCTCCTGTCCGGGTCGTCAGACCGAGAGGGGGCGGGGCGACAGGGGCGAAGCCCCGCGCGCCCTGCGGCGGCGCGGGGCGGCCGCAGGGCGCTGGAGGCGGTCAGGCGCCATGGTGCGGGTTCTCCCAGATGGTCGTCGCGCCCATGCCGAAGCCGACACACATCGCGGTGAGGCCGTAACGGACCTCGGGGTGCTCCTCGAACTGGCGGGCGAGCTGCGTCATCAGCCGGACGCCGGAGCTGGCCAGCGGGTGGCCGAGCGCGATCGCGCCACCGTAGGGGTTGACCCGCGGGTCGTCGTCGGCGATGCCGTAGTGGTCCAGGAAGGCGAGCACCTGCACGGCGAATGCCTCGTTCAGCTCGAACAGGCCGATGTCGTCGATCGTCAGCCCGGTGCGCGCGAGCGCCTTCTCGGTCGACGGGATCGGGCCGATGCCCATCACCTCGGGGGCGACCCCGGCGAACCCGAAGCCGACCAGCTTCATCTTCGAGGTCAGGCCCAGCTCCTCGGCGACCTCGCTCGCGGCCAGGATGCAGCCGGTGGCGCCGTCGTTGAGGCCCGCCGAGTTGCCGGCGGTGATCTTGCCGTGCGGGCGGAACGGGGTCTTCAGGCCGGCCAGGCCCTCGATCGTCGTGCCCGGCCGCGGCGGCTCGTCGGCGGTCACATACTCCCAGCCCGACTCGGCGTGCCGAGCGGAGACCGGGACGAGGTCCGGCTGGATCTTCCCGTCCGCGTAGGCCTTCGCGACCTTCTCCTGGGAGTGCGCCGCGTAGGCGTCGGTACGTGCCCTGGTGATCGCGGGGTAGCGGTCATGCACGTTCTCCGCCGTCATGCCCATCACCAGCGCCGACGGGTCGACAAGCTTCTCGGAGACGAACCGTGGATTCGGGTCGACGCCCTCGCCCATCGGGTGGCGGCCCATGTGCTCCACGCCGCCGGCGATCGCCACGTCGTACGCGCCGACGCCGATCGCGGACGCGGTGGTGGTCACCGCTGTGACGGCGCCGGCGCACATCCGGTCGATCGCGTAGCCGGGCACCGACTCGGGCAGCCCGGACAGGATGCCGGCGACCCGGCCGATGGTGAGGCCCTGGTCGCCGATCTGGGTGGTCGCCGCGATTGCGACGTCGTCGACCCGCTCCGGCGGCAGCGTCGGATTGCGCCGCATCAACTCCCGGATCACCCGGACGACCAGGTCATCGGCCCTGGTCTCGGCGTACACCCCCTTTGCCTTGCCGAACGGGGTGCGTACCCCGTCGACGAACACGACGTCGCGGACGGCACCGCGGGATGCCTTGAACACAGGGTCCTCCCCGGCGAGGAACGGCTGGGCGGCCCGCCGCAACGGCCCCGGGACGGCGTGTTGTCGGGGACGGCGTTGTCCCCACGGACGGCGTTGTCGTCTCGGTCACCGCGCGGCGGCACACCGCCAGCCTACGGCAGAGTTACCGATGAGTAGATAACGTTCGCTACGCCTTTTCCATGCCGGCCGCCCCGCGACGGGCCGGACGGTCCCGCCGGGTTGTCGGTTCGAGGTGGCGGGCCAGAGCGCTGGGCTTGCCTGGCAGAACGCGGGACAGGCCCGGCCTGGCAGGTCGCCCCGGCCCGGACCGCGACGGCAGGCCGGCTGTCCCGGGGACGGGCGCGGGTCGAGGCCGGCCGGACGCGTCATGCGTCGGTCAGCTCGCGGGGGACCGCGACGACGTCGACCAGGGCGCCGTTGCGCCAGACGGTGATCTCCAGGCGGCGGCCGATGGCGTGCTCGACCATGAGTCGCTGCACCGCCGTGCTCGTGTCGATCCGCTGGCCGTCCACGGTGAGCACGATGTCGCCGCGGCGCAGGCCAGCCCGCTCGGCCGGGCTGCCCTCGATGACCTGGGCCACCCGCAGCCCGGTCCGGCGGTCCACCTTCGTGGCGAGCGCCGGCGGCAGCGGCGCCTGGCCGCCGGCGATGCCGAGCCAGGCGCGCCTAACCCTGCCATTGCGCATCAGCGTGGCGATCAGGCCGCGCGTGGTGTCGTTGATCGGGACGGCCAGGCCCAGGCCGACGCCGGCCACCGCGGTATTGACGCCGATCATCCGGCCCTGGCTGTCCGCGAGCACCCCGCCGCTGTTGCCCGGATTGAGTGCGGCATCCGTCTGGATCACCTCGTCGACGACCCGGCCGGCCTTCGTCGGCAGTGAACGGCCGAGCGCCGAGACGATGCCGGCGGTGACGCTGCCAGCGAGGCCCAACGGGTTGCCGAGGGCGACGACGAGTTGGCCGACGCGCAGCCGGCTCGCGTCGCCCAGAGTCACCGGTGACGGCACCTCGCCGCGGGCGCGCAGCACCGCGAGGTCGGACAGCGGGTCACGGCCGATCACGTCGGCGACGACCTCCGAGCCGTCGGTGAAGGTCGCCTCGGCGGTCTGTGCCCCGTCCACGACGTGCGCGCTGGTGAGCAGGAAGCCGTCCGGGGTGAGCACGCTCGCGCTGCCCGCGCCCGACCCGCGCGGGCCGCGCACCCGCAGGCTCGCGACGCTGGGCAGCACGATCGCGGCCACGCGCACCACGGCGGCCGAGTAGGCGTCGAGGGGGTCCTCCGGGCCGGTCGGCCCGCCGCCGGACGAGTCGCTACCCGGCGGGCCACCGATGGCCGGGTCGCCTTCGGTCGGGTCGCGGCCGGTCAGGTCGCTGATGATCTGGTGGCTGGTGGGCTGGTTGCTAGTCGTCGTCTGGACTCGCGGGTTGTCGGAAGCGTGCGGGTGCCCGTCATCGCTCATGCCGCCAGCAACCGCTGATCGCGACCGATCGTGCCCGGGTTCGCGGACGGCGGACAACCGGGCCCTGACACGCGGCAGGCGCCGTGCGGAGGTCTCGCCAGAGCGACGGGGTTCCTGCGGAATCGGCGACAGGATCCCTGCCGGATCGGCGAACGGGGTCCCTGCTGCATCGACGAACGGGGTCCCTGCTGGATCGACGAAGTCGATCTGGGAGGTCGCGATCTCGGAGGTCGTGAT
>Ga0068863_100005534_pt1 | contig 12418 bp, 15 predicted proteins | sample KBSSwiS62_FD_66596 | JGI IMG/M metagenome (GOLD analysis project Ga0068863, IMG submission 66596) | Switchgrass rhizosphere microbial communities from Kellogg Biological Station, Michigan, USA - KBS Switchgrass S6-2 | ecosystem: Host-associated > Plants > Roots > Rhizosphere > Soil ...
CCGCAATTCATGATCGCCGAGGCGGTCGGAAAGCGGCTGAACATGCCGGTCGCCATGTTCGAAGGCGACATGGTCGATGAGAGCTTTTACAAGGACGAGATCGTCAACAGCCGCGTCGAGGCCATGTTGGAAGCCATCGATGCCAATCGCGGCCGGATGATCTGAGGACCGCCTCATGACAGCCTATGTTCTCGGTATCGATTTCGGATCCACCACCGGCAAGGCCGTCATTCTCGATGACACCGGCCGCATGATCGCCGCGCAGGTCTCGCAGAAAGGCGCCGTCAGCGACGAGGGCGTGAAGGCCGCGCTCGCCGCCGCCTTTGCCGAGGCCGGCCTCACCGAGAAGGACATCGCGCGAACCGTCAGCACCGGCTATGGCCGGCGCATGCTCGACATCGCGGACCGCACCATCACCGAGATCACCTGCCATGCCCGCGGCGCCGTGCATATGGTGCCCGAGGCGCGCATGGTGATCGATATCGGCGGTCAGGACAGCAAGGTGATCGCCATCGATGCGAATGGTCTCGTCTCGCAATTCGCCATGAATGACCGCTGCGCGGCCGGCACCGGAAAATTCCTCGAGACGCTGGCGCGCGCGGTGAATGTCGAGCTCGACGAGATGGGCCCCATGGCCCTCGAGGCCAAGGAGAAGATCAACATCTCCAGCATGTGCGCGACTTTCGCCGAGACCGAGGTGATCTCGCTTCTCTCGGAAGGCAAGTCCAAGGTCGAGGTGCTGGGCAGCGTCCATGCCGCGATGGCCAAGCGCACCATCGGTCTTGTTGCCCGCGTCGGCAAGCGCGAGCCGATCGTGATGACAGGCGGCGTCGCGCGCAATCCGGCCGCCGTGCGCCATATCGAAGACGAGCTGCGCTGCACGCTCATCCTGCCGGATCGCCCGCAAATCGCAGGTGCCCTCGGCGCGGCGCTCTTCGCGCTTGACGATTACCGCAAGGAAGGCGCGAGCCGGCGCAACGCGGATGTCGCGATCGAGAACGACCTCGCACAGGCTGAAGAAGCTCTGCGCGCCTGCAAACCCGCCTGCGCCGCGAAGGATCTCGCTTTGCCGGCCGGCCCCGCAGGGCCGCCGCAGCAGTGAGCGACATTCCGGACGGCTTTCGCGCAATCACGCTGCCCGGCGGCTTCTTCGACGAACACGGCCCCATCTATACGCGTCTGGAGGGCAGCGTTCCCGTCACGGGCTTTCGCGTGATGCAGCGCCATATCAATCCCTTCGGCGTCTGCCAGGGCGGCGTGATGGCAAGTTTCGCCGATATGCAGGCCTTGAGCGCCATGCATTTGGCGGGCATAACGGATCGCTATACGCCCACCGTCAATCTCACGCTGGATTTCATCGCGCCCGCAACGCTCGGCATGTGGGTCGAGCTGCGCACGGAGCTCATGCGCGCCACCCGCAGCTTGCTGTTCAGCCGCGGCCTCATCTCGGCCGACGGCACGCTCATCGTCCGCGCCAGCGGCATCTTCAAGGTGGGACGCGCGGCCCATGCCGGCCGCAAAGACGAAGCACCCGCCTTTCTGTAGCCTCGAAGGCATCTCGCATTTCATTCTGCGTCTTGGCGCGAGCACGGGACCTTCGCAAAAATGATAAAGTAGTGTACTTTCGTGACGCGCTTGAAGACCGGTTCAATCGGCGAGCCTGAGGGATGCGGGAGGACAGCTTATGACGGCCTTGATGCGGCGCGTTGCCGTGACGCTCTTTTTCGGCTTCTGCGCAGGATCGGCGTTTGGCGCGGATCAAGGCGCGAACGCCGCGCCGGCGGACCGGCGCCTTCTCAACGCGCAGAGCGAGCCGCAAAATTGGCTGACGCATGGCGGAACCTATCTCGAGCAGCGCTACAGCACGCTTGACCGGATCAATGAAAAAAATGTCGGCACGCTGGGCCTCGCCTGGTCCTATGAGCTCGACACCAACCGCGGACAGGAAGCCACGCCGCTCGTGGTCGACGGCGTGCTTTACACCACGACGGCCTGGTCGAAGCTCGTGGCCCTGGATGCCGCGACGGGCCGGCTGCTCTGGAGCTACGATCCCAAGGTGCCTCCCGAAACGGGCGTCAAAGCCTGTTGCGACGTCGTCAATCGCGGTGCCGCGTTTTACGATGGGAAGATCTTCTTCGCCACGCTGGATGGCCGGCTGATCGCGCTCGATGCAGGCACGGGAAAATTGCTGTGGTCCGTCCAGACGGTCGACACGTCGAAATCCTACACGAGCACAGGTGCGCCGCGCGCCGTGAAGGGAAAGATCGTGATCGGCAATGGCGGCGCCGAGCTGGGCGTTCGCGGCTATGTCACGGCCTATGACGCGAATACGGGCAAACAGGTCTGGCGCTTCTATACGGTGCCGGGCGATCCGGCCAAGGGCCCCGATGGCGCCGCGTCGGACGACGTGCTGAAAGCCAAGGCGCGCGGCACCTGGTTCGGCGATTGGTATCGCTATGGCGGCGGCGGAACGGTGTGGGACGCCATCGTCTACGACCCCGAGCTCGATCAGCTCTATATCGGCGTCGGCAACGGCTCGCCTTGGAGTCAGAAGGCGCGCAGTCTCGGGAAGGGCGACAACCTCTTTCTGTCATCCGTCGTCGCGCTGAATCCCGACACGGGGAAATACATCTGGCACTATCAGGAGACGCCGGGCGACACCTGGGATTTCACGGCCACGCAGCCCATGATTCTGGCGACGCTCCAACGCGGCGGCAAACCGGCCAAGGTGCTGCTGCACGCGCCCAAAAACGGCTTCTTCTACGTCATCGATCGCGCATCGGGCCAACCGCTCTCCGCGCAGAATTTCACGCCGGTCAATTGGGCGACGTCCATCGACATGAAGACCGGACGCCCGGTGGAAGTGGCGGGCGCGCGCTATCTCACGGGCCCCTTCGATGCGCTTCCGTCCTCCTACGGCTCGCATAGCTGGCAGCCCATGTCGTTCAGCCCGAAGACCGGGCTGGTTTACCTGCCGGCCCAGGAAATCCCGGCGCGCTACGAGCAGGAAGACCACTTCAAATATAGACCCGGGACCTGGAATCTCGGGGCTGCCTTGTTCAAGCAGTCCCTGCCCGACGACCCCGGTACCCGCAAAGCCATCAAGGCTCTCTACAAAGGCTATTTGCTCGCCTGGGATCCCATTGCGCAGCGCGAAATCTGGCGCGTGCAGCATGACGGCCCCTCGAATGGCGGGACCCTCGCGACGGCGGGCGATCTTGTCTTTGAAGGCGACGCCCTGGGCACCTTCCGCGCGTATCAGGCCCGCACCGGCAAGCGGCTCTGGGCGTTCGAGGCCCATGACGCCATCATGGCCGGACCCGTGAGCTATGCGGTGGGCGGCGAGCAATATATCGCCGTGATGGCGGGCCTCGGCGGCGGCTATGGCCTCACCTCGCCCTTCATCAAAGACAAGCGCCCCAAATTGAACGGCCGGGTGCTGGCCTTCAGGCTGAAGGGACAGGCCGTGCTTCCGCCCTTCGATCCGCCGCCCCTTGCTCCGGCCAATCCGTCTCGGGAGCGCTTCACGCCTGAACAGACCGCGCGTGGGAGAGATGTCTACAACACCACCTGCGGCTGGTGTCATGGCGCGGGCACGGAGTCCGGCGGCGTCATTCCCGATCTGCGCCGATCCGCCATCCTCACCGACCGCGACAGCTGGAACCAGGTCGTCATCGGCGGCCTCTTGAAGGAGCGCGGCATGGTCAGCTTCGCAAAGCTCATCACCCCCGCCGATGCGGAAGCAATCCGCGCCTTTGTGAACCAGAGGGCCGCCGTCCTTCAGAGCGCGGAGCAAGCCGAAAATCCGGGCGGGGCCCAGCCAAAGCCGTGAACCCGGCCCGAGCCCAAAAAATCTAACGAAAACAACAGCACTCTCGTCGAAGCTCCGGTCATTGGACGGCCGGCCTGAGAGAATTTCCCCGCGAAAGCCGTTTTGCCCTATGGTGCTGAATCGGGGAAACCGCATCGATTGCGGAGCGAGGTTGTTTTGCGAGCATTACGCGTTGTGATTATCGACCTGGCTGCCCGTGGCCCCACAACGCGGCTTTTCGCCCGTGTGATGAACGCCAATTATGCGTCGATCATGCCTCAAGCCGTCGGCGTGTGGGCCGAAGAGCAGGGCCATCACGTCACCTATCTCTGCTACACGGGCAACGAGGATATCGCGAGCATCGTCAACCTCGAGGCGGACATCGTTTTCATTGCCGCGTTCACGCAATCCGCGTTCCTCGCCTATACGCTGAGCGCCATGTTCCGCAAGCAGTCGGTCGTCACGGTTTTGGGCGGCCCGCATGCGCGCTGCTATCCCGAGGACGCGGCGAAATATTTCGACTATGTGCTGGGCTTCACGACCCGCGAGGAAATTACCGAGGTTTTACGCGAGCGCGTCCGCGGCGAGCGCACGGGCCGCTATATGAGCGCAAGCGCTCAGCCGCGCGCGCTGCCGGGTGTGCGCGAGCGCTGGAAATTCATCGCGCCGACACTCGCCAAGGCGCCCACCATCAAGCTCATTCCGATGATCGGCAGCGTCGGCTGCCCGTATACCTGCGCGTTCTGCATCGATGCGACCGTGCCCTATCAGCCGTTCGATTTCGATCAGATCAAGGAGGATCTGCGCTTCGTCGTCCGATCGGTCAACCGGCCCATGGCGGCGTGGCATGATCCCAATTTCGGCATCCGCTTCGACGATTACTTGGGCGCGATCGAGGACGCGGTTCCGCCCGGCGCCATCCGCTTCGTCGCCGAGACAAGCCTGTCGGTGCTGTCGGCGCCCAATATCAAGCGGCTCGCCCGGAACGGCTTTGTCGGCATGCTGCCGGGGATCGAGTCCTGGTATGACTATGGCAACAAGTCGAAAGCCACGCGCGTCCAGGGGGCCGAGAAAGTCAAGCAGGTCGCCGACCACATCAATCTCGTGCTGCGCTCTATACCCTTCGTGCAGACCAATTTCATTCTGGGGCTCGATTGTGACGAGGGCGACGAGCCCTTTGCGCTCACCAAGTCGTTTCTCGATCAGGCGCCCGGCGCGTTTCCGGCCTTCTCGCTCTTCACGAGCTATGGCCGGGCTTCGCCGCTCAATCTCGATCTGCAGCGCGCAGGCCGCGTGCGCCCGTTCCCCTTCCAATTCCTCGACAGCAATCACGCCATGAACATTGCGCCCGCGAATTACAAATGGGCCGATTTCTACGACCATGCCGCGGATGTCGCGCATCACGCGCTGTCGGCGCGCGCGACATGGCGGCGCTTCGCCGCCAATCGCGGCGTGACGACCAAGAGCCTCAATCTCGTGCGCGGCCTGTCCTCCAAGAAGGTCCGCTACCAATCGCATATCGGCCAGCTGTTGCGCACGGACCGGACGACGCAGCGCTATTTCGAAGGTGAGAGCGCCGAGCTGCCGGTCTATTACCGCGAAAAGATCCGTACGGTTCTCTGGCCGCTCTGGGACTCGTTGCCCGCCGGCGCCCTCGATCACGATCAGAACGCTTATCTCAAGAGCGTGGAGCACCTGCCGGCCGCGCATGCAACCTCCGCAGCGCCGCAAATCTCTCCCGCCTGAACCTCTTCGCCCGTTCGTTGTCTTTGACCATCACACCGATGCGCTACCCTGAACCAGAACGTCCAAGGTGGTCGTGTTCACAACTTCAACTGAATCCCATCTTGATCGGGGAATTCTCGAAGGGGCCGCACCAGTCAGTTGGTGGTTCGCAAGCACTTCCACGATCAACGACCGTAGACGCTCCGTACTGAGTTCGCCACCCACGTTAATCCAACATTCCAACACCCCATCGCCGTTCGGCACACCCACTTGAGGGCGATAATCGCTGAATTGCGGTATACGAAAGATTTCGACCAGCACCTGCCGCGTCGGAATCTTGTCACTCAGCCGCACCAGGATTCTGACACGTTGATATTCATTCATCTCCGCTGTCCCGACCAAGGTTGTACCCATTCTCCGCACCCTTTCAGTGCCAATTCTTCTTCATCTCAAAGGGATAGGCGGACTGTTCTATGTTGAGTGGTTTCGGAAGCTGCGCGTACAGGGCTGCCAGCTTGGCGTAGCCCATCGCGATTTCCAACATCGTGACCCGAGCGGCAGGATCGTCTATTTCCTGCGCGGCCGCTTGAGCCTCACGGGCCAGTGATCGAAATATATCCGCCTGCGAGCGTTCTGCCATCGGCACTTACCTAATGCGAGCTTTCTGCCCTGCTGTGCGCAGCTGAACTAAACGGCCAACCAGTCAGATTGATCCCTGAGTTGCTCCAGATTTTCGATCCCTGGGTTGCTCCGAATTACACCTCGATCCCTTAAGCTTGCCCAGCTTTTCGCTCTTGGAACTTAAGCAACATGCACACAGTTTTTCCTCGTCGACTCCTCCTTAAAAGGAGATGGCCAGATGAGATCTGTCGAAGGTTTTGGGATTGATCAAATGAGAGCCGCAGCCGCAGCATACGATTTGGCACTTGCAGCATTGGGCGGAGAATTACTCCCGCAGGCGGTACGCGAAATCGTCGCTGAACACATTATCAAATGTGTAGATCGTGGTGAACTTGAGCCACAGAGGCTTTGTGATTGCGCATTAGAGGCAATTGGCGTGATGTCGTGAGATCTCAAGCGCAGCAAGGAACTCAATGAAGTGTTAGTGCGACGTATTGTGAGATTAGTGACGTCGCTTCCAAGGGACAGGGCCGACTTCGCCAATCCATGATCCATTTACCCATAGCTCCGCTCTAAGATCCTCGTCACAAAACGAACGGGCTTGTTCCTTGGCTTGCTCCTGATCTTCAGCCTCAATCCATATAGCTCGAATCGGGAAGCCAGCTTTCTTGAGCAGAAATGCACGGTATCTATCCATCTGATTATAAGCGCCACAACGCTGACAAGGTTCCTCGTGACCAGTTCTCGTTTCGCTTCCTCTTCGTCTTCTGAGCTGTGAAGCGCATTTCTTCTGCCGTTAATCTTCAGTTCAGCCGCGTTCGCGCACCGTCGTCAGATGTGATGTGCAACCAAGGGGCTCGAAGATGGCAAATTATCGCTGCTTCTTTTTCGAATCCTCCAAGCTCGCCGCGTTCAAAGAGTTCGACGACAAACTTACGGCGGAAACGACCGTTGAGTTCGGATTACGCTGGGGCAGATTTAATCGCGCGGAAATCTGGAAGAACCACGAGAAGCTTGTAGCCTGGACCAGGCAGGGCGAGAATATTCAACCCACGCTGTAGCCAAGCGTTATGCAGCGTCAAGGCGCAAGACCCAAGCCTCAAAAGCCGCCATCGCCATCGCGAGACGATGACGGCCTACTTACATGTCTATGAGTGCGCTATGTACGGCACTCGAAATGAACCCGCTTAACGTCACCACTATCGTCAGTAATATCCGACCTTATCCGCGAGGAGCCGGTCTGCTCCTTGCAATAGGCTCTGGCGTCTCGTGACGCTTCCATAAGCTCGCGGTCTGTGCGGAAGGTGTATGTCATGTTGGAATCGTAGCGGGTCCTTTCAGCGGTTGGCCCTGATGCGACGCATTCAAACACCACGTAGCGCTGACCATCTCGATCATCACCAAAATCTACGCTTCTTGGACTGCTCTGATAGCGATCACAAAACTCGCCAGCCCGTTCGTTCGCTTCCATGAGCTGATCGTTATTCCGATATTTGTACGTGACGGTCGGTCTGCTCGCGTTCACCTGTTGCGGACCGGAATGTGGTGCTACGCAGGCCGCCGTAGCCAAACACGCCAATATGGAGATGGAAGCGAGTGCCTTTGGAATTCGCAGAGCGATGTGGGCCACGTTGTCCTCCTTGTGTTCGCTGACTCTCGTCAGGCGCAGCACGGGCTTAACGTTCACCACACAAAAAGGTTCACGGGAGCAGATTCGGGCTGGACTCATGTTCTCTTTTTGTTCTAAATTCCGTTCCCGAACGACGGAGGCCCGAATGTCCGCACCAGCCAACGATAACTTGTTGAATTTGACGCCTGAGATGCTCGCTGAGATCCGCGAGGAAGCGGACTCGATCGCACTCGAATATGACCGGGTGCCAATGACAGAGCTGGCGGCTGCCTTAGAGCGGTCTTTGGTCGCCTATGACGGCGGATTGGTGCTGATCTTCGGTGTCATCTCAGAGATGCGCCGTCGCGCAGCGGCTGGTGTCCGTACATGGTCGGTTCCGGCGCTTGGTGCTCCTACCAGCCAGGCTGAGACGGCCCACAAATGACCGCACGTCTTCAATCGATATCGGCGGAATCGGACGCAATGACAGTCGAGGCAATGATGAGGGCTTACCTCAAAGCGAAACGCTTGCTGAAGGAGCAAGGCTTGCGCGTTGACGATGAGATTGTCGCACAATCGATCATGCACCATGCAGGCGAAGTGACGGGCTCGAATGAGGTTTTGGTGCAGCGCGTGGTGCAGTCACTGTCGGACTGAAGCGCCAACTCGCTTAGGGGATTGAAGAACGTGTCTGAAACGTCCTTTGATCAGCGCATACGGTCATCAGAAGCTGGCCGCTAGCATCGGTCCACCACCAGGGCTTGACCCTGATTTGCTTGGCGACGAGGGCCTTCTGACCGTCTACTTCGGTCCAGCGCTGGACGGTCCGGACATAAGAGGGGTCCTTAAGCAGCTGTTTCTGCTCCTCCAGGCGAGAGCGGAGCCTGTCACGCCGGAACCAGACCGGATCGTTCCTGGGCTTCGTGGACGCGACAATAGACAGGGATTTCAGGTTGCTCATGGGCCTCTCCATTCGTCAGTATACGGATTATATCCGCCGGAGAGTCTGAGTACATGGAAATGTGCGCCGACAGCGAGCACCGAGGATTTGCAATCAAATCAACGGTCAAGGACTACGGGGAGGACGACCGGTAGGTCTGCTTAGCGCCGATTTTGTTAAAAAAGGGCGGCATCGCAGGAGCATTGGGTCCCCGACAGCGCGGGCTGGGCCGGTTCCGCGCGCCATCAGACGGGGCCGGGCTCGTGTATTGGGATCAGCTTTGCGAGTTTCCGGAGGTTCTGAGCAGTGGCGGCGAGCAGGAACTCATCGCGGGCACCGCACGATCCTCGTAATCGCAACCGGTCGAGCCGCAGGATGCGCTTGAGGTGGGCGAACAGCATCTCGACCTTTTTCCGCTCTCGGCGCGAGACGGTATCGCGTGGTCGAGATCGATCAGATAGTTGGTGGAGTAGGCGAAGAATGCCTGACCGCCATGCGCACCGGTCCAGCGCGCCGCCGGGTCAGCTGGCGAGATGAACTTCGGCGTCACCTCAGTCGCGGCTCCGAAGGCGGCATCATCGAGCACGGCGAGGTACTCATCGATCGCGCGACTGGCCGTCTCGGGTTCCGGTCCCTTCGATCCTTCGACGCCCTTCTGTCGGCTTGCATCGGCTTTGATCAAGCTGGTATCGACGGCAAAGCCCTCACCGCCGACCAAGCCCTCATCCATGCAGCGGCGCAGGACTGTCTCGAACAAACGGCGCATCAGGTCGCTTTCGCGGAAGCGCCCATGACGGTTCTTGGAGAAGGTGGAGTGGTCGGGAACGTCTGCGTCCAGGCCAAGGCGACAGAACCACCGATAGGCCAGATTGAGATGGACCTCCTTGCACAGCCGGCGTTCCGAGCGGATGTCCGCGACAACAGGCTCGTTCATGCTCTGCCGGGCATTGAAGAACGACCTTTCTCTGCTCGCTATGAAGCCTGCTTGCAATGCGTCGGGAAAAACCGGTCTACAGCACAATCCTAGCCATGGAAGACTGAGAGCATGTCCACAGCTCCCTCCGCAGGAATTCCTATTTTGTAGATTCCGGCACAATGGAGGATCGGAACTCGATCTGCCGCAACGATTGACTGCGTGAAGAGCATCCGCCGCGTTGTCTTCAGCAGCTTCGTCTCGCTCTCGATCCACTGACCCTGTGTCGCTGATGCGAGATATTTGACGTCAAGGCTAATTGTCGGCGTCACATTGTGACGCAAATTTGCAGCGAACTGCGCTGCAAACGCTTGCATATCTGCGAAGCTTGCGAGCGGTCCTCCGTGGCACACGCCATTGTGATTGACATGCTGTGCGAGCACCCGAAAACCAAGGACCAATACCCCATTCCGCGGGCAGCCATATAAAGGCCCGAATGACGAGCTGAAACCATCTCCTATAGGGATCGGCTGGAACGCAGCAGGAGGCGTCGCTATCGTCAGATCGGACATAAGCTCTTTATCGAAGGCCATGGCTAACCAAGCTGGCCCATTTTGGTAAGCTCTGCGATGAGGCGCTCGCGAAGCTCGCTCTTTTTGATCTTCGTCGCAGACATCGGCCAGTCTGCCGTATCAACGAATCGGATATGACGCGGCTGCTTGAAGCGCGCGATCGAGTCTCGACAGAACGCGAGCAAATCCGTCTCCTCCAGACAAAAGCCCGACCGGAGCTCAACATAAGCGGCAGGCACTTCACCCATACGGCTGTCGGGAATTCCGATCACGGCAACCTGTCGCACGGCCTCGTGAGAGCCGATATGCATCTCGATCTCCCTCGGTGAAACGTTTTCACCGCCAACCTTCAGAAATTCTCCCTTGCGCCCGGAGAAATAGACTCGGCCCTGATCGTCAACCCAGCCGGCGTCGCCCGTATGAAACCATCCCTCGCTATCGAACGCCGTCTCGTTCGCAGCCGGGTCTTTGTAGTATTCCGTAAGCGTGCACCAGGATCGAATGCACATTTCGCCAATCTTGGTGTCTTCGGCGGCACCAGCATCTTGGAAAGGCACGATTTTCAGTTCGACGCCCGGCATCGGGAGACCGCAAGAACTTGGCGCCTCCCTCGTATCTAAATTGAAAATGCAAAAGCCGCTGGTCTCAGTCGATCCATATACGTTCAGATGACGCGCATGTGGAATGGCTCTCCGCACACGATCGACATTGACCGGGCTTCCCAGAGTGAATGCATATCGCACATCTTCGAACCGAACCCGGTCTGCATGAGGATGATCAATCACGGGCATCGCCACGGCTTCGAAAACAGGGAAAAACAAGGTCGCCGCATTTGTGCTCAACATGTCCACGGCCATATCGGCGTCGAAATAAGGCAATGACATGAACCGTGCACCCGTGGCCACCGATGCGGTGAGGGTCGTCAAGGCGCCGATATGAAACAGCGGATTGGGTATCCATACCGAATCGCGCTCATTCATACCGATGAGCCCCTCCCCCCATGTTAGAGCTCCACGCACAATCGTTTCATGCGACAGAAGGCAACCCTTTGGGAACGCTGTCGTTCCCGAGCTGAACAATAACGCGCAGGGCGAATCCAGGCGCACGAGCGAGGCAGATTTCAGAACGGCCTCGACGGGCTCGCGCGCCGCCCCATCGCGAAACACACGTTCGGAGATAAAATCACCCGCCTCATCGCTCGAGAGCACCACGACATGCTGCAGCATGGAGAAAGCGTCCGTCGAGCGAAGATCGCGGATCAATCCCTCGAAATCGAAATGGGAACGGCTTTCCGCGCTCAGGATGAGGACCTTAACGTCGGATTTTGCGATGACATAACTCAAATCATTCCGGCGATAGCGCGTATTGAATGGCACTACGACGGCGGAAGCCAACGCGACCCCGAAATAGGAGCGGATGAAATCGGTTCCGTTGGGCAGAAGAAGACCGACATGATCTCCCGGCCGGACACCGAGTGCACGCAGTCCTTGAGCGATTGTCAACGCATCGCGTTCCAGCTCACCATAGGTCAATTCTGTCTCTGGAAAGCGACAAGCGACCTTCTCGGGCCAACGCGCAGCGGACGCCAAAATCACACCGGCCAGCGTGCGGACACCGACAGCCGCCGTCCGGCGCGCTATCTGGAGTTCTAGCTGTTCGACCATTCCGGCTTCCGTTTTTCCAGATACGCCTGCACGGCTTCGGCCGCGTCATTCGACTGTAGGACGCAAGCGGTCGAATAATGCTCCAGCACGGTCAGCGTGTTCTGATCGGCATCGAGCCCGCAATTCACCGTTTGCTTGGTGATCCACAGGATGTATGAGCTGAGGTCCCTAAAGGGGGCAATGAAATCTTGCACGGCCTGATCGAGCTCGGCCGCCGGAACCGACAAGTTGACCAGATTCCATTCCGCAGCCTGGCGGCCGGAAATGATCTTTCCAGTCAGCATCAGCTCTTTTGCGCGGCGAATTCCTACAATGCGCGGAAGGCGGTAAATCGGAGCACCACCGCCGGTAACACCGCGCTTGATGTGAAAATCACCGATCTTGGCATCGTCGCTCGCAATGGCGAAGTCACAGGAGATCATCAACTCAAATCCGCCTGCGATGCAGTAGCCTTCGACAACCGCAATGGTCGGCTTTGTGGAGTCTTGGAGTGCGCGCCAGACCTTCGCGGTCTTGGTGACGAGCTCGAGCGGCGCGCGCGGCCGACTGAGAAAATTGTCCTG
>Ga0068863_100005535_pt1 | contig 12417 bp, 7 predicted proteins | sample KBSSwiS62_FD_66596 | JGI IMG/M metagenome (GOLD analysis project Ga0068863, IMG submission 66596) | Switchgrass rhizosphere microbial communities from Kellogg Biological Station, Michigan, USA - KBS Switchgrass S6-2 | ecosystem: Host-associated > Plants > Roots > Rhizosphere > Soil ...
CCAGGTGGCCGCTGAGGGCGATGTGGTCGACGACTCAACGAGCCACTGGCCCGCGGATCGTATGCTGGTCGAGTTCGGCACACTCGAACTCAGCGCTGCTGTGCCGGACAACGACGCCGAGCAACGGCACATCATCTTTGACACGATTCCGCGCGTTCAGGGAATTGAAAGTTCCGGTGATCCTTTACTGGATCCGCGCGCCAATCTCTACTTGGCGAGCGGGCGGCGGCGGCGAGCCTCGGCTTAATTGCTTCGCTTGGTCGCGGCCAGTGATTGAAGATAGGGTGGTTGGCCGGACCGGAACCGTGGTTCTAGTTTCCTGGCGAGCCGTTCCGAAATGGGACGGTTTGACCCTCGCGTAAGCTCTGATGAATGCGCAGGGATAGGGACAACCGGAACTGCAAGGCGTACTTTGTTGGCCGCCACTGGAGGTCAGCGCCCAGAAGGTCGCAGAGGTTCCCGGCTGAGGACTTTACTACCGAATTTCTGTTTTCGTTACTGAGGAAACTGGCGGATGCTGGTGACGCGATCGCCCATGAATCGTACAAACATGGTTTTGTCCGGGGGCGTGCCGTAAATCCAGTCCTCGATTTCGTTTCCTTGTGAATCGCGCTCGCGGACTTTGTGGCCAGGCTTGCCGATGGCCGCCACCACCATTTCGCGATCCATACCGAGCTTCGGGACGCGGTCCTGGATGGCCTTCTTGATGTCTGGCGGCAAAGTATCAAACCACTGCACCGAAGCCGACCGCTGCTTGGCAAAATCCAAAAACGGGGCCAGCAACTGCTTCAACTCATCAGGTGTCAAATCCGGAATATTCTTGCTGAACTCCAGAAAGAGGGTACTGCCCGCCCCCGGCTGAACTCCCGGCGGGCCGCCTTCCTGCTGCACGTCACTGCTGGACCGCATCGTGGGCATTCCGCCCGTGCTTACCTGTAAGTGATCGAGAAAGCGCTTCTTGCCACGGCCGCCGCCATTTACATCGATTACGATGGTGTGATCGCGAAACTCCAGCTTGGTGATCTGGGCGTTGTCGCCGGCGTGGACCGCCGCGCCGTGGGTGGCCACGGCTCGTTCCAGCAATTCCTGATTCAGCGGCTTATCTGCGAACTGCAAGAAGCCTTCCTTACCGGCAGGCAGCGACTTGGCGGCCTTCGCGAATTCACCGGAAACGTAACGGATCAAATCGAGCCTCGAGCTGTCCTGCAGCTTGTCTTTGTGTGGCCGAGCCGATGCGGCAGCCTGGCCCTGCGAGTCTTCGGAGGAAAGGGACGGAAACAGCGCTATCTCACCATTGGAAAAATCGGGTTTGCTGGCGTCAGGGTTGCGGAGGCTCGTGACGCGCGGAAGGTCCGCGTCGGCAAAGAGCAACAGGCTGGAGCAAATGGCGGTGATGGCGAGCGCGTTCGGCATAATCCCGGGGCGTGGCCCGTCTTACTTATTCTACGACGCTCGCAGGCTAAAAAATAGATGCCTGTGGGTTCCAAAGCGGGGTTCGAAGGGGGATCAGGAGACGGTAACTTGGACGCCGGAGCGGTCGATTTTCATGGGCAGGAGCTGGCCGCCCGCTCTGGCCACAGCTAGTTCGACCGTAGGACGGGCGTCGGGTTCGATCAGCAAGACCACGCAACCGCCGCCGCCCGCGCCACAAACTTTGCCGGAGAGCGCGCCCTTTTTTCGCGCGCCTTCGATAATGCGGTCGATGGTTTTGGTCGAGATGGTTGGCAAGTTGCGTTTGCGAAAGTCCCACTCTTCGCGCATCAAACGGCCGGTTTCGTTCCAGTCGGCGTTTTCCAGAGCGATGCGCATAGCTTGCGCGACTTCGGCGATGCGCTCGAGATTGCCGCGCACTTGTTTCTTCCCATCGATGTGCGCCTTGAAGACTTCCCAGTTGTTGATTCCGGATTGCCGCGGCTTGCCGGTGTAACAAAGCACCAGCCGCTTTTCGAGTTCGCGGATATCCAGGCGCAATTCGACGCGTCGCTCGCCTCCTGGAGGAAGCTCAATCGCAGCTGCGCCGCCAAACGCGGGCGGGTAGTGGTCTTGCGTGCCGGTCGGGACCTTGATGACGATCCCTTCGGCGTCGCGGCTGATGTGAATCCAGTCGACTTTGCTCTTACCGGCAGCGGTGAACCGGTCCAGCGCAGCGCAAATCGCTACAGCCATAGCGCTGGAGCCGCCGATGCCCGCACCAGCCGGGGCTTCGGAATCGGTGGTGAGGGTGAAGCCATCCTCGGGCGCAAAGAATTTTGCGATTTCGGCCAGCAACGGCAGATGATACCTCTTCGCTTTTACCATCGCGGAGAACGACGCGAAATTTTCTTCGCGCTTGGTGTCGCGAGAAACCAGGCGGATTTTTTCGTCGCCGCGCGCATGCGTTTCGATTACGCAACTGGCGTAGCGCGTCACGGCCGCGTTGATGGTTACCGCTCCGGGATGGAAGAGATAAAGCGGCCAGATGTCCAGGGTTCCGCCGGCCAGGTCCACGCGCGTAGGTGCTTTCGATTCAATCCGCATATTCTTCCGTCGTGCAGGATAAATTTAGTATGCCGCAAGGATAGCGCGGGACTGGAAGCCATCACGGCGCGAAATTGTTGCTGCGTGCTTCCCTGCTAAACGCTTGCCCAGTCATTTACGTAGGGGAATTGTCGCAAGTTCCGTGAGGTTCTGCGAAGACAGAAAGCATCCCGGCCGCCAGTCGAAAAAGAGCCGCGAGCGACCAAGTGCAAAGGACCCGAAAAGCGATCATTCGGCAGCTGAAGTGACGGCGCGTGGGCGGAAGGCCAGATGGGTGCGGGACTCGGTCCTGGCCTGCGCAGGATTGGGTTCGAAGCAGCGGCGGCAGCGCGCTTCGTAGGCACCGCCTCCTCCTACGACGACCAGTTCATCGCTTTCCACCAAGCGCTGTGTGTGCACCGCGGGATTGCCACACCGGACGCAGATAGCCAGCAGTTTGGTGATTTCCTCCGCGATAGCCAGCAGCCGAGGCATGGGTTCAAACGGGCGGCCTTTGTAGTCGGTATCGAGGCCGGCGACGATGACACGTTTGCCGAGATTGGCGAGTTTGGTGCAAACGTCCACCACTTCGTCGCCGAGGAATTGCGCTTCGTCGATTCCCACGACTTCGGTGCGCGGCTGCAGCTTTTCCATTACTTCGCAGGCCTTGGAGACATTGTCAGAAGGAATGCCGAGGCCGGAGTGCGAGACGATTTCGTTGGCCGCATAGCGGGCGTCGATCGCTGGCTTAAAGATTTGTACGCGCTGCCGCGCAATTTCCGCACGCCGCAAGCGGCGAATCAACTCTTCACTTTTTCCTGAAAACATCGGCCCGACCACCACCTCGATCCAGCCCATGTTGCCTTTGACGATGTCCACGCGCGCTCCTGGCAATTCGATTTTGGGGTTAGCCGGCCGCTGCCGACCTGCCGGCTGCTTCTTTATTGTAAAGCTCCGCGTTGTAAAACGGAGCAAAGGCAGCAATCACCGCGATACGAAAGGCTTCCTGGCGCGTGATTTGGTTCGCGCTGAGGACTCCCCAAGCGCCTTGGGCGTCGCGAATTCCGGTCTGCTGCGCGAACTGGTCGATGGCGACGGAAAGTTCGGTGCCACGCCCAAGAACTTCTTCCGCCAAGGATTCGGGCAACTCGATGGCTCCTGAGCTTCCGAAGTGGCCTCGGTGGCCGTCGCTCACGTAGGCCCAACTTTCAAGGAATACGCGGCGCTGGCCATTTTCTTCTACGGAGTCGAGGCCACCTTCGAGCCCGACAAAATAGGTCCACGATTGACTCCGCTGCATGGCGAGGGATTGCACCGCTTCGGCGCGCTGGCGCGCACCCTGCATAAGTTCCGCGCGATTGGAAGGAGTGTGTGTGACGCCGCTCTCGACTTCGATGCCGATAATCTCGAATTGTGCGTTGGCTGAAAACAAGCTGGCGATTTGGCCGAGAGCTTCGTTAACGGCGGCGAGTTTTGGTTTGCGAGTGCTGCCGACCGCGATGACGGGGCGAGTCATTTTGATGGAGAAGCGAATTGTACTCAGGGCGCTGAATAAAAAACAGAATGAATTGCCCGAGCTGAGGAAAACTCGTCCGCGCCGAGGAGCTCGGCGAGATTTAGCGCGCCAACTCGGGAATTGGGCGTCACGGTAACAGGAATTGCGCGCCCTCTCGTCCCGGCAGAAGGCAAGAATCGAGGGCGGAAACCGACGGGGCGTGAACCCCCCTTTTGAGGGTTGGAGACCCACACACCACTAAAAAAATCGGGGAAAAAAACGTTAGCGTTACAGCTCAGGACCTCCCAGCAGGAGGCCCGACCGAGACGGAAACGCACCCTCGGGAGAGGTGGAAATTGCTACCGGATCGGACCGGCAAGGCCAGGCCTCGGAACCGTGTGGCGGCTGTGTGATGCAGGTCAGTTTTGGACGAAGTAGGCGCGGAACCTCTAGTAAATCGATTGAGCGGAGAAACGGCCAAGGCCCGAGTTTTCTGTCGGTTCCCGGATGCAGCCGGGCTGAGACGAGAAAAGCGGAGAGCGGGAGCGAACCGAGGGACGGGCGCAGGCGAGTCGGGGGCGGATGAACGATATTCTAAGGGAAAAAGTTACAAAGTTGAGGGAAACGGGGATGCAAAATAGTGTTGACACGCATTCATAATAAGAATATAAGGCTAGCACCGTGAACGTTTACGGTCGGCCAAGTTAACGTTTACGGTCGATCGTCAAATCGTTCGTCTTTCGAAGCGTGCCTACTGGGCACGGGGGTGAAAAATGCAAGTAGCAGTCTCGAAACATAGGGTTGCGGAAGGTATATTCAGGTCAAGAAATCTGAAATACCTGCCGTTTTTGTTTCTGTTGTTGTTTCTAATGCCGGCAGTGTCGTTCGCACAGAACGCCACGATCGTCGGCACGGTGACGGATTCGTCGGGAGCAGTAATGCCCAACGTAAACGTTACCGTGACCAATCCTGCGACGGGTTGGACGCGAACCTTTCCAACCAACGACGCAGGGCAATACGTTGCGGCTGATGTTCAGATCGGCCACTACAACATTAAGGCGGAAGCCTCTGGGTTCAAAGTATCCGAGCAGAAAGACGTCAATGTGCAGGTCGGCGACCGGTTGCGTATCGATTTCCAAATGACGGTGGGTACGTCTTCGGAGACGGTGACGGTGGAGGCTAACACGATCGCGGTGCAAGCCGACTCCGGCGAAGTCAGCAATGTCATCACCAGCCAGCAAGTGTCACAGATTGCCGTCAATGGACGCAGCATCTACCAATTGGCCGCTTTGACGCCTGGCGCGTCGAGTCAAATCAATAGTTACGTAAACACGCCCGTCGGTGGCGACGCCAACGTCGCATTCAATGGGCTCCGACAGAACCACAACATTTACCTGCTGGACGGCGGTGAGAACGATGACCGCGGCGGAGCGGGCGGGATGAGCATTGCACCTTCATCAGACGCTATCGCGGAGTTCCGGGCGCTAACCTCAAACTACAGCGCCGACTACGGCCTGTCTTCCGCAGCCACGATGACCATGGCACTTAAGTCAGGAACGAGCACTTTGCATGCTTCGGCTTGGGAGTTCAATCGCAACGATGCATTCGACGCGCACAATTTCTTTAGACCGAGCGCTCCGGACAAACTACGCCTGAACGTCTTTGGTTTCAACGTCGGCGGTCCGGTTACGTTCGGCAAGCTCTACAATCCGGACAAAAAGAAGACGTTCTTCTTCTATAACATGGAGTGGCGCAGATTGATTCAGGCTGGAACAACCAACCAAAACGTTCCCGATCCCGCAACCTACACCGGCGACTTCAGTTCGCTCTCGACGCCGATTACGGTGCCCAATTTTGCGCCAGGAGGAACTGTGGCACCTTCAGTTCTGTTTGCGAACTGTCCAAACGGATTGCCTCCCGCAGGCATCGCACCGGGGGCGCAATTTCCGGGCAATAAGATTCCATCGTGCATGATTAATGCGAACTCTACGGCGTTAGTCAACGCGGGTATTTTCCCCGAACCCAATACGTCCACTGCCAATGGAATTGGACAATTCCGAGGCGGTGCAAATACTCCGACAAATTTGAAGGAAGAGGTGGTTCGGATTGATCACAACTTCAGCAGCAAATTCTCCGTGTTCGGCCACTTTATCGCTGAACAAGTCTCTCAGGGCTTTTCGACTAGCCAATGGAGCGGAGACAACGTTCCAACGGTTGGAGATACGTTTGGCAACCCGTCGTATAGTGCGGTAGTCCATACCACGTATACGATCAGCCCGACGCTGATGAACGAAGTCTCGTTCAACTACAACGGGAACCGCATCAACATTATCCCATTTGCGTCTGGCAGCCTGGCGAGCCTTTCAGCCAGCGACGCCGGATTCACGGGTGCTCGGCTGTTCTCGGGACCCAACAACCTCGATCGAATCCCAAACATTGATTTGAAGAAAGGCACTGGTGCGCAATTTCAAATCGCCAGCTGGCCTTGGAACAACAAAGCTGACGACTACCAGATTCGGGACGATATCTCCTGGACCAAGGGCGCTCATCAGTTGAGGTTCGGGGGCAGCTGGGCAATCTACAAGAAAGTGCAAGACCTGTTCGGAACCACACAAGGCGGCTATGGTTTCGATGGCACCTTCACTGGGTCTGACTTCGCAGACTTCCTTCTGGGAACAGCAAAGAGCTACAACGAACTTGCCGTTCAAGACCACGGAAATTGGAACAACGTATCCTGGGCTCTGTACGTTCAGGACAACTGGCGCGCGACCCGTCGTCTGACGCTGAACCTTGGACTGCGCTGGGACGGCGTGCCTCATACGTATGAAGCCGACAACCGGATGGGCAACTTCTATCCCAACTTGTACGATTCCGGCTCAGCAGCAACGTTCAACACTAGCGGCACAATCTGCGGACCAACCGACAATGCGGCAAGTGGTTGCCCCGGCGGAGCAAGCCCGGGTTTGGGAACCAGCCCGAACTCGATTCTTGCCGGAGTGCCACTCTATCTGAACGGCATCGGTATTCCTGGCAAGAACGGAATCCCGAAGGGCCTTGTAGACAATCACTGGGGCGCGTTCGGCCCACGCCTCGGCTTTGCTTACGACGTAACCGGCTCTGGTAAGACCGTGGTTCGCGGCGGATTCGGGATGATGTACGAGCGCATTCAAGGTAACGACATGTATGATGCCGGTCCCAACATTCCGTTCAGCCTGAGCGTTGATAGCCCTGCTGCTGTACCTTTCGGTAGCCCGAGCCTCGCTTTGTCAACGGGTAGTGCCGCTACATTCCCGATCAATCCGGCCAGCATCACCGGCCTCGACCGTGATAACTACAAACTGCCCGTCAGCTATCAATGGAGCCTCGGCATACAGCGTTCGCTGAGCGCCAAGACCGTCCTTTCGATGACGTACGTTGGCAACACCAACCGGTTCCAGAGCTATCGTGTGCCGGTCAATCTGCCCGATCTAGCTGGTCTGCCAGCGATCATCAATTCAGATCCGTGCTCGCCTGCAGTTGCCGGGACCGCAGCCTGCGGAAATTTTAACCAGGCGCTGGGCCTGACGTATCCGGGCTTCAAATCGATCAACATGTCCACCAACCAGGCAAGTGGCCATTACAATGGCCTGCAATTAGACGTGAACTCGCAGATCAGCAAGGATCTTTACCTGCGTGCGTTCTACACTTATTCGCGCGCGATCGATTCCGCAGCCGACTCTCGTGGTCCCGGCGGCGCCGACTTGTCGCAGACTTCCAATCCCTATTTGGGCTGGAGGTACGACACCGGGCCAAGCGGGTTTGACCGTACACACAACGCCGCGGTGAACTTCATCTACGATATCCCACTCTTCCGGCACTCCAGCCGCCTTGTGAAATCGACGCTTGGCGGATGGCAGATTTCTGGAATTGTTGTAATGGAATCGGGCGTTCCGGTTGATCTCCATATGGGCGGTAAACAAGGCGATAACGGCATACCCAATGCAAACAACCGACCGGACTTGGCAGGGAAAATCTCGTATCCTCAGGCAGCCGTCACCTGCACGCCGGCTTGCTTCCAGCAAATTCAATACATCGATTCATCCGCTTTCGCCGCACCCGCCATCGGCACTTGGGGCAATCTCGGCCACTATGCAGTCCGTGGACCAGGTCGCGACAACTGGAACCTCTCGGTCTTTAAGAGCTTCTGGTTCAACGAAGAGCGCGGCAGCCGTCTTGAGCTGCGTCTCGAATCCTTCAATACCTGGAACCACACGCAGTTCCATGACGTGGACAATAAGGTCAGCTTCAATTACGACCCTGTCACGAAGCTGCCCACCACCCGTGTAGCTAATACGTTCGGCCGGTTCACCTCGGCCTTTGATCCGAGAATTTTGCAGCTCGGTATCAAGGCATACTTCTAGAGTTTCCTAGAAGAAAGCAGCACCCCTGCCCCGCTCGCAAACACCCCTGCGAGCGGGGCTTTTTCTTTTTGTGCATGGACAACTTTGGCGGCCGGGGCTGTTAGGATAAATTTGTCGTCGCATAAAACTTTGAGCATGCCTTCTTATTGGACAAAAACCGCTTGGTTGGCGAGCGCGGCCTGTGTGGCGGTGCTGATCTTCCCTTTCGGCGTGGCGCGAGGGCAGAGTGCGACACAGGCGGCGGCGCTCGAGCGCGAGGGGAAATTTGCCGAGGCGGCAGCGGCTTGGCAGAGTGTGGCGAAGCAGGAACCGCACAACGCAGCGGCCTGGGCGAGCCTGGGGTTGGATTTGGCGCGGACGCAGGACTATGCGAACGCGGTAGGCGCTTACAAGAAAGCAGCGGCGCTGAATCCTAAATTACCCGGGCTGCAACTGAATTGGGGTCTGGCGGAGTTCAAACGGAGCAATTTGGATGGCGCGATTGGGCCGTTTCGCGCGGCGCTGGCGGCCGATCCGACGAACTTGCAGGCTAGGACGCTGCTGGGGATGAGTTATTACGGTACTGGCAAGTTTGCCGAAGCGGCGGAGCATTTGCAGGTTGCGGCAACGGCAGACCCTTCGAATGCAGAGTTGCACCGGCTCCTGGCGCAGAGCTGCTTGAGTGCGAAGAAATACTCGTGCGCACTGGACGAATTCAAGTGGCTGCTGCAGCAGAATCCGGACTCGGCGGCGACGCACATGGTAATGGGCCAGGCACTGGACGGATTGGCGCGGACACCGGAAGCGATCGCGGAGTTCGAGGCTGCGGCGAAGGCCGATGCGAAAGCGCCCAACGTTCATTTTGGGCTGGGCTATTTGTACTGGAAAAGCCATCAATATGAGGAAGCGGCGCGGGAGTTTGAGGCGGAACTGGCGTTGGACAGCGGCAATGCGCAGGCGAGGGCGTATCTTGGCGACATCGAGCTGAGGAATGGAAATCCGGAGAAGGCACTGGCGCTGTTGCAGAAGGCGACATCGCTGAATGGAAATTTGCGGCTGGCGTTTGTGGATATGGGCGTGATTTTGACTGAGCAGAAAAAATACCATGAAGCACTCGCGGCACTGCTGCGAGCGGAGAAGCTGGAACCCGCTCAGCCGGATGTGCACTATCGGCTGGGACGGCTATATCAAGCGATGGGAAAGACCGTGGAGGCGCAGAAAGAGATGGCGCGCGTGAAGGAATTACATGAAAAGGATGAAGGAGACTTGGCGCGGAAAATGGCGGCGGAAAAAAGGGACTAGTCGCCAGTTGTCAGTCTTAGGGGGCCGCAGGAAATAGTGGAGAGGCGTGGGATTTTGCGGTCGCGGGAAGTCAAAACCTCGCAGAAAGAGACGAAGCGGCCCCTTCCTACGTCAACGCAAGCTAACGGCCGCCACTACAAAAACGAAGAAAAGGCTTAGCGTAAACGTTAACGTTAATGATATAGTGGCAATCGTTTCCACCACCTATCTCGCGCGGAGAGACACCCATGAAAATGCCTACTGGTTGGACGCCGCTTTCGGCCGTGGTCCGCTTGCTGACGACGGCCGGACTGCTGTGTTTTGCGGGCAGCGCCGCACGCGGACAGGAGGCGCCGCCGTATCGCAATCCCAAGCTACCGGTGCAACAGCGGGTGGCGGATCTGCTTTCGCGCATGACGGTGGAAGAAAAAGTGGCGCAGATGGAAGGTGCGTGGGAGAACAAGAATTTCCACAAAGACCCGCAGACAATGTTCGTGGACGAGAAAGGAAATTTCCTGCCCGAGCGTGCTGTCGTGTTGATGAAGGACGGGCTGGGGCAAATCTCGCGGCCGAGCGAAGGGCGCGGTCCGCGGGAGATGGCGGAGTTCACGAATACGGTGCAGAAGTGGATGAAGGAGCACACGCGGCTGGGAATACCGGTAATGTTTCACGACGAGTGCCTGCACGGGCATGTGGCGATCAAGGGGACGTCGTACCCGGCGGCCATTGGGCTGGCGTCGTCGTGGGATCCGGAGCTGCTGCATGCAGTGTTCACCGCGACGGCGGCGGAGGCACGGGCGCGTGGCGCGCAGCAGTGTCTGGCACCGGTGCTCGACTTGGCGCGCGATCCGCGGTGGGGACGCACGGAAGAAACATATGGAGAAGATCCTTATTTAGTGTCGCGGCTGGGTGTGGCGGCGATCACGGGATTTCAAGGAATCGGCCCGACGATTGATAAGGCGCACGTCATGGCGACGGCAAAACATTTTGCGGTACACGGGCAGCCGGAAGGCGGGACGAATGTGGCGCCGGGGAATTATTCTGAACGCGTGGTGAGGGAATATTTTCTAAAGCCTTTTGCGGCGGCCGTGCAGGAAGCCCATGTGGGAACGGTGATGGCGTCGTACAACGAGATCGACGGGGTGCCGTCGCATGCGAACAAGCATCTGCTGAAGGACGTGCTGCGTCAAGAATGGGGATTTGACGGAGCGCTGGTGTCGGATTATTTCGGAATTGCGGAACTGATCAGGGTTCATCACGTTGCGGCCACGCCGGCGGAAGCGGCCAGGATGGCACTGGACGCAGGTGTGGATATCGACCTGCCGTTTGTGGCGGGTTACGACACGCTACCGGAGCAAGTGAAACAAGGAACGGTTTCGGAAAAGGACATCGATCGCGCGGCGGGAAACATCCTGCGCGCGAAGTTTTTGACGGGACTGTTTGACGATCCGTATGTGGACCCGGAGGCGGCGGAGCAAGTCACCAACAGCGCGGAGCATCAGAAGCTGGCACTGAAAGCCGCGCATGAAGCCATTATTTTACTGAAGAACCAGAATCATCTGTTGCCCCTGGAAAAAACAAAGTACAAGAAAATTGCGGTGATCGGGCCGAATGCGGCGGATTTGCACCTGGGCGGGTACAGCAACAAACCGGGGCGCGGGGTGAGTATTTTGCAAGGCGTAAAAGATAAGGTGGGAGGCAGTGGTGAACTTTTGTACGCGGAGGGATGCAAGATCACCGAGTCGCTGCCGGATTGGGACGCGGATAAAGTCGTGCTGGGCGATGCGGCGTTGAATGCGAAGCGAATCGAAGAAGCGGTGAAGGTCGCCAAGAAGGCCGATCTGATCATCTTGGCGCTTGGCGACAACGAGCAGACTTCGCGCGAGGCGTGGGCGCCCGAGCATCCTGGCGATCGCGACAGCCTGGACCTGCTGGGCAATCAGGACGATTTGGCGAAGGCGATGGTGGCGACCGGCAAGCCGGTGGTGGTCGTGCTGCTGCACGGCCGGCCCAACGCGGTGAACTACATCGCGGAAAATGTGCCGGCGATTCTGGACGGATGGTATCTGGGCCAGGAAGGCGGCACGGCGCTGGCGGACGTGCTTTTTGGCGATTACAACCCCGGAGGCAGGCTGCCGATAACCGTACCGCGTTCGGTAGGGCAGGTGCCGGATTACTACTACCAAAAACCTTCGGCGAAACGTGAGTTTCTGGGGGCGTCCACGGAGCCGTTGTTTGTGTTTGGGTGGGGGCTGAGCTACACCACGTTTAAATACGACAATTTGCGGCTTGCGGCGGAACACAGCGGGCCGGCGGGCACGACCAAAGCCCTGGTTGATGTGAAAAACACCGGTACGCTGCGCGGGGATGAAGTGGTGCAACTGTACATCCGCGATGAGGTGAGTTCGGTTACGCGGCCGGTGAAAGAGTTGCGGGGATTCCGGCGCATAAGCCTGGACCCGGGAGAGACGAAGACGGTGGAGTTTACGCTGGGACCGGACGAATTGTCATTTTTGAATCGCGACATGCATCGCGTAGTAGAGCCGGGGACATTCAAAATCATGGCGGGCGGGAACTCGAAGGAACTGATCGAGACGACGCTGACGGTAGACGCGAAGTAGTTTCGCGATGACCAATCGAATTTGTTGACGCGTTCGCAGCGCGGGCATAGGCTTCTAGCACCGACGGTCAAATTTCATGGCTCATTCAAAGGATTTTGCAGAGCACCGCACTGTGAATTACCTGCTAGCCTTCTTCGTTTTGTGC
>Ga0068863_100005536_pt1 | contig 12416 bp, 10 predicted proteins | sample KBSSwiS62_FD_66596 | JGI IMG/M metagenome (GOLD analysis project Ga0068863, IMG submission 66596) | Switchgrass rhizosphere microbial communities from Kellogg Biological Station, Michigan, USA - KBS Switchgrass S6-2 | ecosystem: Host-associated > Plants > Roots > Rhizosphere > Soil ...
GCCTGCGCCACCGTGGTCTTGTGGCGGATCGCGGTCATCACGTCTTGCAGCGGGCGCCGCTCGGGCTCGTGATAGAGCACGTCATTGGTCGCCAGCAGCGACAGCCCATTCTCCCGCGCCATGGCGTCGAGCGCCTCGATCCGCGCGAGGTCGTCGCCCGCATGGAGGTAGCACGCGGCGATGTGGCGCATCGTGGGAAGCAGCGCGACGAGATGGGGAAGGAGTTGGACAATTTCGTCCCGGGCTCGATCCGGGACCAGGTCGAGCCCGGGACGACGCAGCTCCACCAAGTTGTCGGTCGCCTCCAACGCGAACCGCGCCGTCAGATCGCGCGGGGGCACCAGCACCAAGTGCACGCCCTCGGCATGCGCGGCAAGCATCTCCAGCGAGATCTCGCACACGCCCTTCTCCTGCCACTCGCCCGAGAGCGTGCCCATGCGCCCGGCCGAGATCAGCCGGCACAGGCGACCGTAAGCGGCGCGGTCTGAGGGATAGGCAAGGAAGACCAGCCCTTCGACGGTCTCGATCCGGCAGCCGATCACCGGGCGCAGCTTCACCTTCTCGCACTCGGTATGGACGCGCACCACGCCCGCCATCGAGTTGACATCGGCAATGCCGATCGCGTCGTACCCCAGCTGCCAGGCCCGCTCCACCAGCTGCGCCGCGTCCGAAGCGCCGCGCAGGAACGAAAAGCAGCTCGCCACGCCAAGCTCCACGAACGCCGCCTGCTGGGGCGGCACGACACTGTCGGGATCGATGTCGATCCGGCGGCGATCGGGAGTGAGAGGACCTTCGGGCACGATGAACCAACGGAATCGGAAGCGGGATCGTTCCTTTTATGTTCTCCAACTGAATAGAGCGAGCACTCGTTTCGGCCCTTGAGGGCACAAGCCCGCCGCATCGGCCCCGCCACCAGGAACATCGGTCCTGTCGCCCCGTTGTGCGGTGGGGCCTGCAAAGGAGATCGTGTGGTGACGATGATCGAAACCCGTGACGGCACTCAGCTTTACGCGAAGACGCTGGGACAAGGACGGCCGGTGCTGCTGATCCATGGCTGGCCGCTTTCCGCCGACAGCTGGGACCCGGTGATGATGGCCCTCGCTGAAAACGGCTATCGCGCCATTGCCTACGATCGACGTGGCTTCGGCCGCTCGGACCATGCCCCTTCCGGCTACGACTATGACACATTCGCGGACGATCTGGCCGATGTCATGGCCGCGACCGGCGCGACGCAGGATGTGGCCCTGGTGGGCTTTTCGATGGGCGGCGGCGAGATCGCCCGGTACATGTCCCGACATGCCGGCCGCGGCGTCAGCCAGGCCGTGCTGGTCAGCTCCGTCGTGCCTTACATGCTGCGCACCGACGACAATCCCAACGGCGTGCCGGACAGCGTGTTCCAGCACATGACCGAGGGGATGAAGAACGACTTCCGGCACTTCTTCACCGGCTTTTTCCGGGACTTCTACGGCGTCGGCCTGCTCACTCACCCGGTCAGCGACGAAGAGTTGCGCTGGGCCTGGATGACGACGATGAAGGCCAGCCAGTATGCGACGCTGCAAGCCGCGGCCGCTTTCGCCTACACTGACTTCCGGCCCGACCTGCCCCACTTCACCGTGCCCACGCTGGTGATCCACGGCACGGCCGACCGCACGGTGCCGTTCGAAGCCACTGGCCGGGTCGTTGCGGACCAAGTGCCAGGCGCGCAGCTGGTTGAGTATCCCGGCGAGCCGCACGCCGTCTTCGCGACCCAGACGCAGCGCCTGTGCCAGGACCTGCTGCGCTTCCTTGGCGGCGAGGTGGTCGACAACCGGCAGGAAATGATCGACCTCATGACCGCCGAGATGATCGCCACGCAGCCGCTTTGAGGCGTACGGCTCGTCCCTCACCCCCATAGCCCCTGAAGGAACCACTCCGGAACGCCGCCGCGTCCGTCGCCGGCCACGCCGCTGCGATAGATCCAGTAGCGGCGGCCCTCGCTGTCCTCGATGCGATAGTAGTCACGCAGACGGGCCGTCGAGCGCTCGCGCCACCATTCGGGGGCGATCCGCTCAGGCCCTTCGGCGCGGGCGACGGTGTGGACCGCGTCGCGCCAGCGGAAGGTTCGCGGGAGGCCATCGGGCGTCTCGTAGATCACGCCGATCGGCTCGGGCCGGTCGAGCAGCTTGACCGGGCGCGCGTGGAATTCGAACTCGCTCTGCATGGTCTTTGCCGGGTCGAGCGGCCCCTGCCAGCGCTGCGCGCGCTCAGGGATGTGACTGGCGCGCGGGACCGGACGGCGGACCGCCTCGGCCCCGAGCCGCACCGTCAGCCGATCGAGACAGGCCGCCAGGCTGGTGCCATGGACTTCGGCCGCTGCCTCGAAATCGCGCTGGGCCAAGGCAAGCGGCTCGGTCCATGAAGCGCGCAAGCGCACCATCTCGATCCCGAAGCCTGCGTCCACGTCCTCCAGCTTGCGCCCGAACAGGCCCGCCAGGTGCGCCGGGTCCCGGCTTGGCGCGGCGACTTCCAGGCGGCGCACCACCACCTCGCCATCGACTTTCCACAAGCCCAGTTCCAGACGCCGCGCGCCGAGCGCCTGCCCTTCCAGCACCCGCGCCATGTCGGCACTGAGATCGGCGACCACCCGGTCGAGCAAGGCGCGGTGGCGGATCGGCTCCATCAGCCGGCGCTGCACCAGCGGCGCCTCGGTGGCGAGCACCGGCAGCAGCGGCTCGGGCACTCGGCCCAGCAGCTGATCCATGCGGATCAGCGGATTGGCCGAGGCCGAGCGCCGGTTGCGGAAGCGGCGCACCAACGCCTCGCGATGGACGCCGTGGAGATCGCCCAGGCGTTTCAGGCCCAGCCGCTTGAGCAGCGTCACCGTGTCGTCGTCGAGGCGCAGCGCCGCCACCGGCAATTCGGCCAAGCGACGAGCCGGATCGTCGGCGGGATGGAGCACGCAATCGGACGGCCCATGATGCGCCAAGGCCCAGGCGGCGCCGGCGGTCGGCGCGATCGCCAGGCGCACCGTCAGCCGGCGCCGTGCGAAAATGCGGCGCGCGTCAGCCAGAAGGCCGACCTCGCCGCCGAACAGATGGCTCGAACCGGTCACATCGACGATCACTCCGTCGGGCGGGTCGAGCGCGCTCCACGGACCCCAACGCTGCGCCCACACCGCCAGCTTTTCCAGGAATGCGAGATCCCCCGCCGGATCGGCCGGAGCCACGGCCAGGTCGGGGCAAAGCGTGCGCGCATCGGCGAGCATCATGCCGGGTTGCGCGCCCGCCGCGAGGCCCGCGCCGTTGGCGGCAGCGATGCGCGGGCCATGCGCGGTATCGGTGATCAGCGCCAGCGGCGTGGCATCGGCGCCCTCGCCTGCCGCTACGCCCAGGGTCAGGCGCCAGCGGTCGATCGCCAGGCAGGCGCACCATACGGCGAGGATGCGGCGGCCGCCTGCCTCATTCTCCGGCACGGCACTCTCAAGCAAAGGTCCAGTCATGGCGGTGGTCTCTCTCGCCTATTGGCCTCCTCTTTCGCGGGAAGCCCGGAATTGCGGCAGGTAGACCTGTGCCGAGCGAGCAAGACGCGGCGTCATCCCGGCCTCGCTTGCGACGGTGGCAGCGGAGCGTTCGGCGACCAACACGCCATCGTCGCGCAGTATCCAGGTGCCAGGGGGATGTCGGCGCGCGCGGAAGAGCTCGGCTCGCCAACTCACCGTGCCCGGCGCCGCCGGGTTCCAGCGCGGCGCGGGCGACGGCGCGGCCTGCACCGACCAGCGCTGGCGGGCCGAGGACAAGTCGCGCTGCGCACTCAGTCGCACCAGCAACAAGGGCACCGCATGCTTCTCCGCGGCAAGTCCGAGCCGGCGCGATGCGGTGAGATCGAGCGCGCGCGGGTTGCCGCTGATCTCGCCGATCACGAACGCCAACTCGCGGCAGCGCAGGCCCTCCTCCAACGCGAAGAGGGCATCCTGCGGCGTGCGCGCGGCCACGTGCACCAGGCGATGGCGCAAGCTGCGCGGCAAGCCGGGGCGATAGGGACGTCCGGTGCGGCGCAGCGCTTCGCGATCCTGCACCCAGAGCCAGGCGCGCTCATCGGGTGCGTCGGCCAGCGGATCGGCCCTTGCCGTCCGCACATGGTCGAGCGCGAAGGACAAGGCCAGGGCCGCGCCGGCGGCATCGTCGGGCGATGCGAAGATTTCGACATGAACGGTTCCCGCGACAGCCAGCCCCGGGTGCCACTCGGCCACGCGTGTGGGCGAGGCAACCTCGGCGGCGGATGGGAGGGAAGTCTCCGTTTGCGGAGCACGGCTCGCTCTAGGGCTAAAGGTAAGCATCGAATCGCAGTTCCGGATAGCAAGTTCGTTCTACTTATGTTCTTACCGTCTTCCCAATGCAACTCCCTCCTGTGGACAGGTCTGCGGACGAACGGGGGAAAAGCCGCTGTCCATCAGATTTGCCCATCAGATTTCGTTGCGCACTTGCGCATGGGCCAGCACGGCGAACAGGCCCGTGCCGCCGATGATGTTCCCCGCAATCGCGGGCAGCAAGAAACCGCCGAACACCCAGCCCAAGCTCGCATGCCCGGTCCACAACAGCAGCCAGGCCTCGGCCGCGCCTGCCACCACATGGGCGAACCCGCACACGCCGACCGCGAAAGTCAAGGCCAGCACGATCCAGAAGCCAAACTCGTCCTCCGCCGAGCGCACCCAGGCAACCGCCGCCATGAGGAAGCCGGCCGGGATCGCCTGCGCCAACGTCTCCCACTCGCCGCGCTCGAGCAGCTTGGCCGAGACCGCAGTCATGCCGTCCAGCACCTCGGGCGACTGCACATGCCCGAATGCAGCGATCGCCGACACGCCCGCGGTACCGAGCAGATTGCCGGCCAGCACCAGCGCCCAGAGCCGGGCGACCCGGCCGAAGTTGCGCAGCGTGGTCTCGCGGGCGAGCGGCAGGATCGCCACCACCGTCTGCTCGGTGAACAGCTGCATCCGCCCGAGCACGACGATGAGGAAGCCGGCCGGATAGCCCAGCGCCACCACCACCTCGCGCCACGGCGCCTCGGGCAAGCGATTGTGCAGCGCGCCGCTGACCGAGACCGAAGCCATGATCGCGATGCCCGCCGCCACCGCCGACCAGAACAGCGAGGATGTCGGCCGCTCCAGCTCCTCCTCGCCCGATTTGATGATCGCTGCGTGGACGACCTTGGCGGCCGGCGGTGCCTGGTCGGACGCCTGGCGCTGCTCCTCCGCGTCGAGTTTGCTTGCATGATCGGGCATGGCGCTCAGGTCGTGCCCGTCACAGAACTTGCGGTCATCGGCCTGTCCTGTCCTGCTGAACCACGCTAACGCCCCGCTCGCCGGCATCGTTCCGGCAGGTCCGTGCTTGCGTTCGCCGCGAAATCCGCTATGTGCCCGCCCTTCCCCGCCGCCCCGCGCGTGCCGGGAAGCTCAAGAAAGCCGGAGGGGCCCCGCAATCGTGCGGATCAGCCAGCGATCGGTTAGACAGATGAAGGAAGCTGCCGTGGCTCTATATGAGCACGTGTTCCTGGCGCGCCAGGATCTGAGCCAGTCGCAAGTCGATGCGCTGGCCACCACCGCCACCGAGATCGTCGAGGCCAACGAGGGCAAGGTCACCAAGACCGAGACCTGGGGCCTCAAGAACCTCGCCTACAAGATCAAGCGCAACCGCAAGGCGCACTTCGTGATGCTCAACATCGAGGGTTCGGGCGCAGCCGTCGCCGAGCTCGAGCGTCAGACCTCGATCAACGAGGACGTGATCCGCTGGATGACCGTCCGCGTCGACGAGCACGAGGGCGGCCCCTCGGTGATGATGCGCAAGTCCGACCGCGAGCGCACCCGCCGCCGCGAACGCGAAGGAGCCTGATCCATGGCCCGTGCCTTTTTCCGCCGCCGCAAGTCCTGCCCGTTCTCGGGTAAGAACGCGCCCAATATCGACTACAAGGACGTGCGCCTGCTGCAGGGCTTCATGTCCGAGCGTGGCAAGATCGTGCCCAGCCGCATCACCGCGGTCTCGGCCAAGAAGCAGCGTGAGCTGAGCCAGGCGATCAAGCGCGCCCGGCACATCGGCCTGCTTCCGTACATCGTGAAGTAAGGAGCAGCCGGCATGGACATCATCCTCCTGGAGCGCGTCGAGAAGCTCGGCGCGATCGGCGACGTGGTCACCGTCAAGGACGGCTACGCGCGCAACTACCTGCTTCCCAACAAGAAGGCCCTGCGCGCGAACGATCGCAACAAGCAGGTCTTCGAGGCCAACCGCGCCCGCATCGAGAGCGAGAACGCCGAGCGCCGCACCCACGCCGAAGCCGATGCCGGCAGCGTCGAGGGCAAGCAGGTCGTCCTCATCCGCGCCTCGTCGAACTCGGGCCAGCTCTACGGCTCGGTCTCGGTGCGCGACATCGTCGACGCGCTCAATGCCGACGGCGCCAAGGTGAGCAAGCAGATGATCGTGCTCGAACGCCCGATCAAGACGCTCGGCATCTTCGACGTGCGCGTCAGCCTGCACCCCGAAGTGTCGGTCACCGTCAAGGTCAACGTCGCCCGCTCGCCCGACGAGGCCGAGCTGCAGTCGCAGGGCGTCGACGTGATGGCCTCGATGTTCGAAGCCGACACCAGCGGCTTCACCGAGCGCCGCGACCCCAGCCTCGAGCCGGGCGAGATCGTGGTCGAAGAGGACGACGCCCAGGCCTGAGCCTGAGCGTTCCTCAAGGAACCGAAAGGCCCTCGCTTGGTACGCCAAGCGGGGGCTTTTTCATGACCCACCCCACGCCAGGTTGCCGCAGTTGCCGGTGTCCAGCGGAGGCAACGATCCTCCCCTGCAAGGGGAGGGGGACCGCCGCAGGCGGTGGAGGGGTGTAACCCTCTCGGGCGCGCCCTGCCCCCGGCGGTGACACCGCTGCGTCACGCGCTGCGCGCGCGCCACCTCCCCTGGCAGGGGAGGATCGAGCCGAGGCCGGCCCCAGCCCCATTTCCAGCGACTTGTACTCGATCTGCACGTCGTCCTGCGAGTAGGCCGCGTCCCACCGCTCGCGCGCGGCATCGACAGCCTCCCCGTCGTCCTCGCCGTCCTCCTCGTCCAAGTCGGCGGCGTAGAAGGCCGCCATGTCGAACTCCACCTTGGGGAGCGTCGCCCTGGGCGCCGGCAGGCTCTCGGCCGAGACCGCCGCGTCCACCGCGGCGCAAGCGCGCGCGTGCCAGGCGTCCCACTCGGCAAGCGCTGCGTCGAACCAGGGGGTGAGGATGTCGCTCGGCTCGTCGGCGCGCGTCGCCCGGCGCTTGCGCAGGTCCTCCTCCCACTGCAGCCGCGCGTCGATCTGCGCCACCTGCGCCCGGCGGTCGGCATAGCGCTCGCGGGTCTTGGGGAGCAGCGGATCGGGATCCGACCAGCTCTCGCCGGTGTCGCGCATCTCCTCTTCGACCGCCTCGCCGGCGACGAGCGCGACCAGCTCGTCGAAGCGCTCGGCATAAGTGCCCGCGTCGGTCTCCTCGGCCGCCTTGTCGAGCCGCGCGAGGTGGGCGAGCAGCAGCCGCGAGTCATGCCGCACCCGCGTGCCGACGTTCTCGCCCCGAAACCACACCGGCTCCTCGATCCCGTCGAGCGCGCGCGTGGCGAGCACTTGCGCCGCCGCCTCGCGCGCGAGCACCAGCGCCGCCTCCCAGCCGACACGGAACACCCGATCCCGCCGCCGCGCGACATAGGCCGACTGGTGCGACAACCCCACCCGCGCCGCCGCCGCGCGCACGTTTCCCTTCTCCGCCAGATGATGCAGGAAAGCGGCCTTGCGCTGCGGTGTCCAGGCGTTGTGGTTGGCGGCGGAAGCATGAAGCCCCTCCCGCCCGCGGGAGGGGTTTGGGGTGGGCCCTTCGCCCCCAGACAAGGCGTCGTCGCCCGAAGCGGCAAACCCACCCCCGGCCCCTCCCGCGAGCGGAAGGGGAGAAGCGGCGCTCGTCGGCCCGACCTCGTCGGAAAGAGCGCCAACGTGCTCCCCCGGCAACCCGATATCCCGCTCCATCGGTATCCACCCCCGCCCGAACCTCGAAGGATAGCGCGCCACCCCTGCGCCGGCCCGTTCGTCGATTTTACCCGCCATGATCCACCTCGCGACAAGAGCCCGTCGGCCGCAATGGCCCGGACTCGGAAAAAACCGCTGAGGTTAAATCACACGAGCAACATGTAGGAAAACGATTTTTGAACGAAGCAAGAACATGATGCGAGGGCCATCGCCCTCGCGCTCCCAAGATCGGCGACGCCCCGCGACATCGGCCGACTGGTGCGACAACCCAACCCGAGCCGCCGCCGAGCGCACGTTCCCCTTCTCCGCCAGATGATGCAGAAACGCCGCCTTGCGCGCGGGCGTCCAGGCGTTGTGCTTGATTGAGGACGCATGAAGCCCCTCCCGCATGCGGGAGGGGTTTGGGGTGGGCCCTTCGCCTCTAGACAAGGCGTCGTCGCCCGAAGCGGCAGACCCACGCCCGGCCCCTCCCGCGTGCGGGAGGGGAGAAGCAGCGCCCGTTGGCCCAGCCTCGTCCGAAAGAGCGCCAACGTGCTCCCCGGCAACGCGATATCCCGCTCGACCGGTATTCACCCCCGGCCGAATGGCGTGGTGTAGTTTGGCCCTGAGCCGTTCGTGTCTGAATTGGCGGACATGGTTCAACTCCATCCAAGCAAACTCAAGTACATACCGCGCACACATGAGGGAACCGAAATGGCAAATTATTTAAGACGGTGTAGGGAAAGTCAAACCGAACGGCGCAAAATCGACCTACTTACCCAGCCGAACTAACGATTGGATAAACCCTTTCAAGCGACCGAGCAGCCGCTCCCAAAGCTTTTTCTTCGGCATTGGATAGACGCGCTGTCGGTGCCTAAGATCACGTGCGCGGCTGAGCTCAACTTCGCGGTCGCTCATCGGCTGATACCATTTCAATCGGCCTTCGATTATCCTGTAATGCGACCTGCATGCAAATTCACGATTTCCAACGGAAGGATCAAGCGTAAAACCATCTTCTTCTATTTGCAGGTGCCATTCATTATCACGTATGGGGAGGACAATCTTACTTCCGCAACCGCACGCACAAAGATGAGCAGACGTCCTGAACCTAGAGCTATAATAAAAGTTACATGACTGAAGATCGGAAGGAATAAACTCACATGATACTAGCTTGAAAGACTCAGGCATTAATCGACCTTTTGCTCATATTAAGCCGCCGAGTTCCAAGTAACGCATTATAATACGGATCAGTATCACGGTAAAATCCAAAGTGAGACTTAAATCTCATGACCGCAAGCGCGGCATTTAGCGCATTTAGCTCACCGATCTGAATATTACTCACATACTCCTCTTGCTCGGGAGTTAGCATCGGCAGCGCCTTCTCACCGAGCACTCTATCACGCGTATTATCATCTACGAACGTTGTCCGGATCATTCCTATCAGACCATCATCAGTCCGCTCGAGCCCAAGGCCAACATCAATGTAAGACTTGAGCCGAGCGTCAAGTATTGCTGATATTTCACGTCTAGATGACCCTTTATCAACAGAAACAAATACGAAATTACAGTCATCTATTATGTGGGCATTTTCATCTGTAAGATGTTCAGCTATCGGTTCTATTCCCGATCGAAACGTTCGATACCGATCTGCGTAAAGCTGGACCTTTGGCCTCATGAAATCTTGTGATACACTCGTTCCGGGGCTTCGAAACGAGTTTTTTACCAAGTACTTATCACCATCTATCAACTTTATGTTTTTCACCGGCGTTTTGGCGATAAAGTCTAGGATATAGCCCCCGGTTCCGCCAAGACCAACGATTCCTATCGATAGTGACCTTAGGCTATCATTTAGCTGTTCAAGCCCCGCAGCTGCTGAATGGGCATCAGGGAAAACGAACGGACTCTCGCGATCAACGCCAAAGTTTACGTCGCCAACATATAGCTCGCAGTTTCGATACTTGGCCATTGCGGGACCGCCTATGACCCTCACGTACTGCCGGACCTTTTCAAAGAGGGAGACGTACTCCCGAAATGCTCCAGAAGAATCCTTAAGTTTATGGGACAAGTGATACCGACTTACAATGTCGCCGAACAACGGATAGGCTGCTTCTGCTTGCCCGATAATCGGAAGCAACGACGCTCCATTGATTTGATGTGGTTCGCCGCCAGCGAAATACATTTGGTGATTTTCTGGCACTCCAATCGTCGAACCGTCAGGAAGATTTAATGGATCCCCCAAGTAGCCCCGCTTAAGCTCGCCAGCAGCGTCTAAATATGGAACCGCCACAATAATCTTGTTATCAACAATCCCGAAGTTAATACCTTCGGCTGCCAGCCTCTCAAGACTACCGTCAGGACATACCAGTTGGGACGACATCAATCTCCATATCCTTCTTTAGCTTGATTGAAGCACCCACCGGCAACACACCCGAATGATTGCCTTCGTGCCCACGATCATAAGTGATGCTGTAGGCACTCGCGTCAGCTTCGTTGGTCACGTTAGGATACGCCAATTTTACCAAATCGAAGTGGGTTACCTCTCCTTTAGGAGCAAGGATTTGTTGACCGTTTATGATGACCGTGATGCTGTCAGCATTGGAATTTGCATGGTCGTTCGGCATCTTATTATCTCCTTCATCTTGAGCTTATGTTTAAGGAGATGAGCAGAACAGGGGGGTCAAAAAAGATATCCACAGCCACATTGGAAACTTTTAAGGCTAGTAGAGTTGGCCAAGTGCCAAATTGAACGGACTTGATTGCACTCACATCGACCGCTCCAACAACGGCTTCAAATACCGCCCCGTAAAGCTCGCCGGGTTGGCGGCGACTTGCTCCGGGGTGCCGACAGCGACGATCTCGCCGCCGCGGACGCCGCCTTCGGGGCCGAGGTCGATGATCCAGTCGGCCACCTTGATGACGTCGAGGTTGTGCTCGATCACCACCACCGAGTTGCCCTGGTCGACGAGGCGCTGGAGCACTTCGAGGAGCTTGCGCACGTCCTCGAAGTGCAGGCCGGTGGTCGGCTCGTCGAGGATGTAGAGCGTTTGCCCGGTGGAGCGGCGGGCGAGTTCCTTGGCGAGCTTCACGCGCTGCGCCTCGCCGCCCGACAGCGTGGTCGCCTGCTGGCCGACCTTGACGTAGCCCAGGCCCACTTCGTTGAGCATGTGCATGCGCTCGCGGATCGGGGGGACGGCCTTGAAGAACTCCTCGGCATCCTCGATCGTCATGTCGAGCACGTCGGCGATGGACTGGCCCTTGAACTTCACCTCCAGCGTCTCGCGGTTGTAGCGCTTGCCGTGGCACTCCTCGCAGGTGACGTAGACGTCGGGCAGGAAGTGCATCTCGATCTTGATCAGGCCGTCGCCCTGGCACGCTTCGCAGCGGCCGCCCTTGACGTTGAAGCTGAAGCGGCCGGGCTTGTAGCCGCGCGCCTGGGACTCGGGCAGGCCGGCGAACCAGTCGCGGATGATGGTGAAAGCGCCGGTGTAGGTCGCCGGGTTGGAGCGCGGGGTGCGGCCGATCGGCGACTGGTCGATCTCGATCACCTTGTCGCAGTTTTCCAGGCCCGTGATCTTGTCGTGCGCGCCCGCGATCACCCGCGCGCCGTTGAGCTGGCGCGAGGCGCCGGCCTGCAGCGTGTCGATGGTGAGCGAGCTCTTGCCCGAGCCCGACACGCCGGTGACGCAGCAGAAGGTGCCGAGCGGGAACTTGGCGGTGACGCCCTTCAGGTTGTTGGCGCGCGCGTTCTCGACCGTGACGAACTTCTTGTTGCCCTTGCGCCGCTTCTTGGGGACGGCGATCTCGCGGGTGCCGTTGAGGTACTGGGCGGTGAGGCTCTTCTTGCTCTTGAGCACTTGCTTGAGCGTGCCCTGGGCCACGATCTCGCCGCCGTGGACCCCGGCGCCCGGCCCCAGGTCGACGATGTAGTCGGCGGCGCGGATCGCGTCCTCGTCATGCTCGACGACGATGACGGTGTTGCCGAGGTCGCGCAGGCGCTTGAGCGTGGCGAGCAGCATGTCGTTGTCGCGCTGGTGCAGGCCGATCGAGGGCTCGTCGAGCACGTAGAGCACGCCCGACAGGCCCGAGCCGATCTGGCTGGCGAGGCGGATGCGCTGGCTCTCGCCGCCGGACAGCGTGCCGCTGGTGCGGTCGAGGTTGAGGTAGTCGAGCCCGACGTTGTTGAGGAAGCCCAGCCGCTCGTTGATCTCCTTGAGGATGGCCTTGGCGATCTGGCTCTGCTGCGGGGTCAGCTGCGCGTCGAGCGCGCCGAACCAGGTGTAGGCGTCCTGCACCGAGAGGTGCGCGGCGGTGGCGATGTCGCTGCCGGCGATCTTGACCGACAGCGCTTCGGGCTTGAGGCGCTTGCCGTGGCACACCTCGCACGGCTGCGCGGTCTGGAACTTGCCCAGCTCCTCGCGCATCCAGGC
>Ga0068863_100005537_pt1 | contig 12416 bp, 8 predicted proteins | sample KBSSwiS62_FD_66596 | JGI IMG/M metagenome (GOLD analysis project Ga0068863, IMG submission 66596) | Switchgrass rhizosphere microbial communities from Kellogg Biological Station, Michigan, USA - KBS Switchgrass S6-2 | ecosystem: Host-associated > Plants > Roots > Rhizosphere > Soil ...
AACCTCTGGTCCAACACCGAGTGAGCGCAGGTGATGCGCCAGTTGATTAGCTCTTTCGTTCAGCTCCCGGTAAGTCAACTCCTCGTCTTCGTCAGCGACGCCGACGTTCTCGGGCACGCACTCGACCTGAGCTTCGAACAACTGATGCAAGCAGAGGTCGTGCGGAAACTCAGCACTCGTACCGTTGAACTCCACCAGCAGTTGCCGGCGCTCCGAATCAGTCAGCAACTGGAGGTCACAGACGCGCTGTTGCGGATCAGTGGCGATAGCTTTCAGCAGTTGCCGGAAGTGTCCCAACATCCGCGTGATCGTCTCGTCGTTGAACCGCTCTTGTTCGTACTCTATTTTTAACTGTAGTTCCTGCCCTGGATACACCGAGACCATCAACGAGTTATTTCCACGTTCATGAACTTTGAGATCCAGAACTTCCAGACCTGTGCTTTGCTTTATCTGCTCACCTAACGAAGCATCGAATGGATAATTCTCAAACGCCAGGACACTCTCGAACAGCGGAATGCCGCGCGGTATCTCGCTCCACTTCGCCACCTCTAACAGCGGGCTGTGCTCGTACTGTCGCCACTCTGCGGCCTCCGCCTGCAAGCCTTTCAACCATTCACTCACCCGCTCTCTTTCGTTGATCCGCACCCGCACCGGCAGGGTGTTGATAAACAGCCCCACCATCTCCTCCACGCCGCGCAACTCCGCCGGCCGCCCAGCCACCGTTGCCCCAAACACCACCTCGTCCTCGCCGCTGTAGCGCGACAACAGGATGGACCACGCTCCCTGCGCTATCGTGTTCAAGGTCAGTTGGCTGCGGCGAGCCGTTGCGCTCAACTCTGCTGTCTCCGCCGCGCTCAACCTCAGCCACTGCTCTCGATACTCGCCCTCCGCTCCGTCGCCTCGTTCACCGTCTCGCGCGACCGCACCACGCCCCAGCGCGAGCGTCGTCGGCGAGCTTAACCCTCGCAGCCTCTCCCGCCAGAACTGCTCGGCTTCTGCCAAAGGCTGGCTTTGCAGCCAGGAAATGTAATCGGAGTAGGGCCGCACTGGCGCCAGGTGTGCCGGCTCCTTCCGGCATAACCCCTGGTAGAGAATGAAGACTTCTCTCAGTAACAGCGGAATGGACCACCCGTCGAGCAACAGATGGTGATTACTCCAGATCAAGTGATGCCGTTGCTCATCCAGCCGTAGCAATACCAGCCGCAGCAGCGGCGCGCGTGATAACTCGAACCCACGCCGCCGGTCAGCCTCGAGGAAATCAAGCAACCGCGCTTGCTGCTCCGGGGCCGGTAGCTCGCCCCAGTCCTCGATCGCGATTCTGAGCTTCACCGATTGCCGCACCACTTGCAGCGGCTTATCAAGATCTTCCCAGAAGAACGAGGTGCGGAGAACGGAGTGACGATTGACAGACTGCTGCCAAGCCTGCTCGAAAGCTTTCAGATTGAGCTCCCCGCGCAGCACACAATGAGTTTGCTGGACGTAGACACCAGAATCCGGGGCATACAGGCTATGAAAGAGTAGGCCCTGCTGGATAGGTGACAGCCCGTAAATGTCCTCTACATTCTTAAGTTTCATGCACGCTTTGGTTAACTATTTTTCGTGAGGAAAATTAGGTGGGAGCGCGTGGTGATTTGATTAAAGTGTGAATCCCAAACTTAAGAATTGCTCATAGCAGAGACGTCAGCGGGGACTTCAAAGTTCAAAGTGTTCTTACAAAAATTTTCCCATTCAGAAGTGATGTTGTCGAAGACGATGTCCTCATCCAGGAAGATGCCTTTCGTGACTGTTAAGTTCTCTTGAAGAAACAGGTAATCCTCCTTCGCATCTTCAGTCACCGGCCGATCTTTTTCCGGTTTCCGGTAGTACTTTGCCCAGTCGCCAAATTCATGCAGTCTGGCGATCGGGTATGCCTTGCAGTATCTGCCCATTTTGCTCACGCTTCTATCCTCCCGAGAATTTTAATGAGAATGAATCCTGGCTCTTACTGTTTGCTTTAGGCTTGGTTAATCAGAAGACAAATGATTTGCTCACCCGGCGTCGCTTGTTCCTCACCTCAAAGTAGAGATCAATCCAACAGTTTTGCCGGGATGACACTTGCAAAAACTGTCCTGGTTTGAAGTACCTAACTTATTCGGGCTGTGAGTATTTGATCGTGAGCCGAGTGGTTGCAGGCTACCGTCCTTAAAGCCAAGCGAGTCGGCTTTTGCGGTATTTTTCTACTCGTCTGACCTGCGGGGGATGGGAGTATTCCACGAGAGGGAGTGTCTGTCAATAGTGAATCGACTGATGTAGTCAGTTCTTTCTGATTGACAGGATCATCGATTGATCGCCACGCTCTCGTGGGCTCGTACGCGCAAGTCAGCAGGTGGGTTCATGTGTCAGCGGCGGCTCAAATCGGCCGTTTCCTTGAACCAGTGGGCGGGGCACCGGTCGTTATTGAGAACGATATTTTTTCATTCTATTCATATCGGAGAGCTACCAGCGGATCGACTTTCGTAGCTCTTCGTGCGGGGACATAACAAGCGATTAAAGCAACCACGGTTAGCAATAGTGCCAACGCACCATATGTCACAATATCTATGGGTGCAATACCGAATAATAAACTCCGCAGCAGTCTCGTTAGTGCAAGTGCTCCGAGCAGTCCTACTACGACACCCGCGATCGTTAAAATCATTCCCTGCTTGAGGACCCAACCCAGAATTGCGCTCCTGCTTGCGCCCAAAGCTACGCGAATACCAATCTCACGTGTTCTTTGCGTGACGGAATACGCGATCACACCGTAGATACCTACTCCCGCAAGCAGCAGTGCGAGTATTCCAAACAGCCCAACCAATTGCATTGTAAACTTGTGACGACTCACAGATTCAGCGGCTACCTGCGTCATTGTGCGCTCACCAAAGACCGGCAAATCTCGATCAACCGCGCGCACCTGTTCGCGCACCGCCTGCGCCATGGTCAACGGCGCCACATCGGTCCGCAAGTATATTGCCAGGGGATACGAGGGATTCTGGAAAAGAGGAAGGTAAAGGTGAGGTTGATCAGGTTGATCGAATCCGTCACTCTTCACGTTTCCGACAATCCCGACAATGGTCATCCACGGCTGTTCCGAGGCTGGACCACCTCTTTTCATTCGCAGTCCCAACGGATCTCGATTCGGGATGTAGCGTTCCGCAAGTGCTTCGTCAATTATAACAACCCGCGCCGCTTGCCGATCGTCTGCGTCGGTGAAGAACCGGCCACGTTTCAGAGGTGTCTCGAGCGTCCGAAAGTAATCAGCCGAGACCACGCCAACCTGCGCGATAGGGAGATTGTTGTTAGTTACAGCGTTACCTTCAACAGTAAAGCCAGTTGCGTTATGCGGAACGACGAGGGGAACAGAGTTACCGCTGCTAATCGCGGCATTCCGCACGCCCGGAATCGCGCTCACTCGTTGCAGCACTTCCTTTATAAACACCGCCCGCTTTACCGGATCTTTGTACGGATCGAGGTCCGGGTTGTTTGGAAGAGGCAACCAGATACGAGCGAGTAATACATTGTCGGGATTGAAACCCGGATTTACGTCGAGCAGTCGACCAAAGCTCCGGAGCAGTAACCCCGCCGCAATCATCAAAATTAGCGATAGCGCGAACTCGAGAATTATAAGCCCACTGCGAAAATGATGAGTCACCAGTCCGAATCCGGCTCCGTGGCTCCCATCCTTTAAATTGGCGACGACATCAGGTCGAGATGATTGCAGGGCGGGAAAGAGACCGAAGAGCAATCCCGTGATGGTTGAGATCAGAAAGACAAACCCTAAGACGCTCAGATTGATTTCGACTTCATGTAGTCGAGGAATATCAGCAGGTATGAACCGGACCAATCCTTGTAATATTAAGGTGAGCACAACAAGGGCAACCGCACCGCCAATGAATGAGAGCAACAAACTCTCCGTAAGAAGCTGAAGTATGAGGCGACGGCGACTCGATCCGAGCGCGAGACGAATGGCCATCTCACGACGACGTGAGGATGATCGTGCGAGCATCAGGTTAGCAAGGTTGACGCACCCGATTAGCAACACTAATCCGACAGCCGTGAGAACGACGTATAGAATCGTTTTCACATCGCCGACGAGCTGCTGGTGTGCTGATAGCACGCGTACTGTCCAGCCCGCCGGTTGCGGATACTCTTTTGGAAACTCCGTCTGAAGGTTGGCAACAAGAGCATCTACCTTTGACTGCGCCTGGTCTATGTTTATTCCGTCTTTTAGGCGTCCAATTGCACCCGGAAGAATTCGTGCCGCGCGTACAGGTGGACCAAACGGATTCGCTGAAAATCCTGCGGTGGCCCACATATCGACCTCGTTTCGAAGTGTCTTGGCGGGGTGACGAAATCCCGGCGCCATTACGCCAATGATCGTGTAAAGATCCGTGTCCACATAAACCTTACGACCAAGGATGTTTGGATCATTCCCATAAAGTCGTTTCCAGAGTCCATTGCTAATCACGACACCTTCGGCAAAACCCTTTGCTTGCTGTTCTTCAGGTCCGAATACACGACCGAGCTGTGCGTTCGCGCCGAGCAACTCGAAGTAATTCGGACTGACGCACAGCAATTCGATTCGTTCCGGCCGGTCAGCTCCGGTTAAATTGGCATCGACGGGCCAGACTGCGGACACCTGCTGGAAGATACCCGGCCGCTCTTGCAGATCCTTCAGTTCATCGACCGACATTCCAATATTTTCAATCTGCCGGCCGGTCAAATCGTCGCGAATGATGACGATCTGTTCTGGTTTTGAAAACGGAAGCGGGCGCAGGATTACGGCGTTGACGACACTAAAGATTGCAGTATTAGCGCCAATGCCAAAAGCAAGTGTCAGCACCACAACCAGGGTAAATCCGATATTATTACGCAGCACGCGAGCTGCGTAGCGGATGTTATGAAGAATAGTGCTCATTTCGGCGGTCCTCTTTCGTCTTACGGACCGATTGCGATGTGGACACTTATCCTACGGCTCGCTTGATTAGATTTCTATCGACTTCGAGGTGGCCCTGGTATCCGATTGCGGTTAGCAGGATCATGATTCGTTCACTGCCTTTGACCTCACGCTCGAATACTCCTATTAAATTTTTTAATGGCCCTGCACTGATAACCACCCTGTCTCCTGGTTTCAGATCGTTATTGAGTTTGACGAAACCATTTTGGTCGATACGCCCGCGTATAACCTCGATGATCTCTTCACTGACGCAAGCAGGGCCATCACCGAAACAAACGACGTCGTGAACGCCGCGCGTAAAAAGAATTTTGGATAATTGTTCACGCTTAAACTTAGCGAACAAATATCTGGGGAAAAGAGGCTGAGTAATGTATGTGGGTACGCCGGTAAACTCGTTGTGACGGCGCGCTTTTAGTTTCGCGTACAAAGTCTCGACGCCCCAGGCGACAAGATTGCTGTTGGCGCGCTCTTCCTGCTTCGGATTGGTATGGACCACGTACCACTGACGATCTTCTACTCCTGTTTCGATACCCATGATTCGGCTCCATTTTGGGAAATGGAGTCATATGGCTATTTACATTCCTCTGATTGCCTAAGCCTAGATCTCAAACGTTCGAAGCTGGCTCCCATCTGTGATATTCGTCACTAAAGGAGACCCGAATCGTTCGGGGGTAAATGTCTTAAGTGGAACTAGGATTATGAGTTAGCTTGAGGAAGGCATACGCAATGTGACTCCTGATCTTCTTGAGTCAACACTGCACGTTGCGCTATGATGCGGCTGTCTATGGCGCACACTTCACGCTTCGTGCAGTGAAGGTTTGTGTTGTCGAGATGCTCCGTCGCTACTTCGCAGGTAGCGGCGGAGCCTTTTTTGTGTCCTTTTTTACCCCTCTCTAAAACTTCGATACCACGGCTTATTGCTAGTTCGACAACGGCCTAAGTGTTCTTGTGAGTTTAAAGTCGGTTTGGTGTGAGGGAGATGCCGACAAATAAGTCGTTTGCAGTCGTGTGCTATCAGCTAGATTATGTTTATCGTATTAACCAACAACGCAGCCAATATTGCGGCCAGTTCTGGGAAGGCCATTACATGTCAAAACGGCAGGGAGTATCCTTAAGGATTGCCGTCAGCGAAGTGCTGCTAATGATACTCCTTTCCGATCTTCTGTCAATACCGAAAAGAGGTCTGTTGCTTGCGATTTGATTGGCATTTCTTTGCGATCGATTTCGAAGCAGCGACACAAAGAAGACCACCCCGGTTGAAACTCTTTGCTGTTCTTTCGGTCTTGGACCACCTTCAATGACTCGTATTGCCGCTAACGGTTGCCGGCGTAAACGGCAGAGAGAAACTTTTACTAATGATCGTTGAATCGCTGAAGCTGTTAGGCGCCGGTACGATGTAATTCGGTCTCGCTTTCACTATTACGTTTGCAGGAAATTCAAATGATCGATCCACCACCTTCACGATCAGCGGCTCGGATTTAGTTTTTAGAATCAGTTCGACACCTTCTCGGGGAGGCGCCGAGTAAACCAACATCTCGCCCTTTCCCCATACTGGTGCGTCCTGTCGTTTAGGAAGTTGCTGACCGTTAACAGACGCTTCGGAGATCTCAGTATCAGAATAAATAAAGAGCATCGCAGCTTCTCGAGCTGAGCTGACGCGCAGGTGTATTCGTCTTGTTTGGTCTTGAACCTGATCATCCAGAACCTTGATCTCCGGCGCCGCTAAACTTGCAGCCGGAGCAGGCTGTTGTAGAAATTGCGCACCCTTTAGCCAGGGGAGATCATTCAGCGGCGCCGCGGTAACATCTTTGGACAAGAATTGAGAAGTCCATTCATCCGGACGTGCAGCACCACTGGCCCACACAGCTTTACCCGTGTCGGCATTCAACACGTAAAAGAGTTCGTTGCCTCTGGGCTGCCGCTGACTGTAAGCCGGTTGTAAGAGAGCAACCACTATGAAGCAAACCGCGGCCAGGGTCGCAGCGGCTGGTAACAACCATCTGAAATTAGTTGTCATCAGCTCGAAGTTAATTATCAATAGTCCAAGCAGCAGCGTCACGGGAACCACGACCAAACTTGTCTGACTGATTCCGACAGCGACAAACGTCGAATAAATCAGTGGCGATATTAAGATGATACCGGGCGCTGCACACACAGTTGAAATGAGACAGAGTTTAGTTAAAGACAACTTGTCCGCAGGCAAAGTGAACCTGAGTATCCAGGCGATGAGCGCCGACAAAAGCGGCCATGCCAGCAAGTAACTCCCGCCCGGAAAATAAATGTGCGAGACAATCAGCAAAAGCAAAAACCAGATGAGCGCGCCGGTCGCCAGATTGTCGATGCTCACCTTTTTCCTCAATAAACTGTAGAAAATCGCAGTCGCGGCCACAGTCAGAAGAACGAAGCCAATCAGATATAACTGGTTTGTCCAGGTATCACCCTGCCGGAAGGATGTCCGCGGACCAGCGAATTTAGCGAGTGTCCAGTAAACCAACATCACGAGCAACGTCGCGCCGATCATGCTGAGCAACAGGGTGAGAAATCCCCAAGCCTGACCTGACAACGTCAATAGCCCTCGCCTTAAACCCAGGACGATCACGCCAACAGTAATAAGCGCCACGAGGATCGACAGCACGAGCGCTGTTGTTCGCGAGTAATGGATCAATGTTCTTCCGAACAGGTCGAAGTACACAGCTTCATTCCTGCTGACTGGTCCACTCAGGTTTGAGCTCCCAAAGCCGCGCGCCAGAGCGAGTGCATAAATCCCATGATGTTGCAGACTTCGCTCATCGAGATTGGCCATGTTGTCAAGACTTGAGTGATACGCGCCTACCCCTTCAATGTAAGCGAAGTTCAGACCCTTCATGCCCGCCTGTTGGAAGACGGTGAAGTCAGTGTCGTTGGGAAGAAGTTTGTAAATATCCGTTGAGAGTGAGTTAGCTACCGGCCGGCTTACATTTTCAGCAAGCTCGTCAATCAACCAACCGTTTCCGTCGGTTGTTTGAAACATGATTGATGGGCCATGGTCTCCGCGTGCTTCGAAATTGAGTACCACGCCGACGTCTTTGGCCCACGGATGCTGCTGAACAAAAGCGCTGGCGCCGAGTAGTCCAATCTCTTCGCCATCCGTTGCGAGAAAAATCACGTCGTTTTTTAATGGCGCGTTTGCTTTCAAAGCGCGCAGGGTTTCGAGCAAGCTCGCAATCGCAGCGCCGTCATCGCTGGCTCCCAGGCTATATGGCGCCGCATCGTAGTGCGCGACCAACAAGACCGCGCGCGTGTTTGCAGTGCCTTGGAGTTTTGCGACGATATTCTGGACAGTAGCCGCGCGAAGCGAGGAGCCCGTCCGGGTTTTGACGGCAGTTGTCTGCTGAACTTGCGGCTCGAGTCCCATCTTCACCAGTTCAGCGAAAATGTAATCGCGCACTTCCGCATGCGCGGGTGAACCGATCGGATGAGGCTTGACGGCGATAGCTTTCAGATAGTCCCGGGCGCGCGCTGACGAGAACTCGCCTGGCGGTACATTAGTGACAATCTCCGGTGGCGACAGAGACCAGATCGAAAGAAGAGCAAGGAAGGCTGAAAAAACTAATGCCAGGAAGCCCGGAAGAACGGCAACGAGCCTGCGCCACTTCAAGAACGCCGGCAATGATGCTCCGCTTGTGACGATCAGATCGTTATTTGTCATTTTTGTATAGGTGAAAACAGGCTACCGCCCTTTGAGCCAATAAGCTCAGGGCTAGAAAAGCGGGCTCTTTGATTTAGGGAGATGCGAGAGAGGGGAGCGGCTCTCAAATCTCAAGTAACAGGGCTAGGTTAACGGAGACCGTCTGCCGGGGAATATTTCGACGCTATTAGCGACCTTGCTCCCAACCAAACAGCATATCTATGAGTTCAGACTGCGTCTGAACTCGATAGAGTCGGCGTTACGCGATTTGGTTATCATACAGGTCTTGTCTGTCAGGATTTGACTGAGTCTGGAATCAGACAGAGCCTAAACGCTTGCTAGCGCACCTTGACACATCGTTCACAAGCTATATACTCGCAAACCTCATTGTAGCTGGTTCTCTCGCCAACACAATCGTAGTAACGCCCAGAACAAGAAACAGTTCCATCATCGGAAAAGGGGCTAGTCATGCTTGCAGCATCACGGCAACTTAGTATGAGGAATAAGATTCTAGGCGCTCTTCCTCATGAGGAATTTGCCCATCTTCTACCGCATCTGGAAGAGGTTCATCTGAAAAAAGGTGAGACCATTTACCTTACTGGCGATAACATCAAATACGCATATTTCCCAGAGAACGGTTTACTCTCATTACTGGTCACAACAAGAACCGGCTCGACCGTAGAAGTTGCCAGTGTCGGTAGTGAAGGTGTAGTTGGCCTGCCGATAATCTTAAGGAACCAGATAACTCCATACGAGGTTATGGTTCAGTTCACCACTGAAGCATGGAGGATCAGAGCGCAGCGATTGCAGGAAGAGTTTGATAAAGGAAAGGCCTTTCATGAATTCGTGCTGCGTTATCTTAATGTTTTGATCGCACAAATCTCTCAATCATCGATATGTAATCGGTTTCACCCGATGAACGAAGCACTCAGCCGTTGGTTACTGACCGTTCAGGATCGCGTACACTCCGATAATCTGAATTTAACACACGAGACCATTTCTCATACGTTAGGCGTCCCGAGGACGGCTGTGACTGGCGCCGCCCTCGAGTTGCAGAGAGCCGGCGCCATTCGTTACATGCGCGGCAATATTTTCATCATCGATCGAACCAAACTTGAGGAGAAGTCGTGTGAGTGTTATCGAATAGTCCGCGATGAGCTTGATCATTTTCTGAGCCAATAGGAGTTCTCTAGAAACCGTTCACTGCTGAAAATCAAGAGCGAATTACTACTCTCGAAGACGCGTTTACACGTCCCGCTATTTAAAGGAGGAGCATTACCTGTTAACAAGCTTTTGCGAGCCTTCAGAATATCTTGCGCCTTTTACTTCAACCCGTGATGTTATGTTTTCGATTTCGCGAAACTCATCTGCTGTTAATTCCACCTCAACCGCGCCAAGATTTTCTTCCAGTCTATGCAGTTTTGTTGTTCCCGGAATCGGCGCAATCCACGGTCTCTGGGCAAGCACCCACGCCAGCGCAATTTGTGCGGGCGTAGCTTTCTTTTGCGCGGCGAATTCTCCGATCAAATCAACTAATGCCTGATTCGCTTTGCGAGCCTCGGGCGAAAAGCGCGGGACCGTATTGCGAAAATCAGTGCTGTCGAACTTCGTGTTTTCGTCAATTTTTCCAGTGAGAAAACCCTTGCCGAGCGGACTAAATGGAACGAAGCCTATTCCTAATTCCTCGAGCACCGGCAGTATTTCCGCTTCCGGCTCTCGCCACCATAGTGAGTATTCGCTCTGAAGTGCTGTCACTGGCTGTACGCCGTGCGCGCGACGAATCACTTCGACCCCCCGCTTCAGAAAGTCCGAAATGCCTGACCTTACCTTCGTCGATCAAATCTTTGACTGCTCCAGCTACGTCCTCAATCGGCACTTCCGGGTCAACGCGGTGTTGGTAGAACAAATCTATGTAATCTGTTTTGAGGCGCATTAAAGATGCGTCGGCGACTTCTTTAACGTGGTCCGGGCGGCTGTTGAGTGGGGGCTGTTGGTGCGGCGTCCCATCCGGGTCAATGTTGAACCCAAACTTAGTGGCAATCACCACCTGCTCGCGCAACGGGGCAAGTGCTTCGCCGACGAGCTCTTCATTGGTGAACGGTCCGTAAACTTCTGCGGTGTCGAAAAACGTGACTCCGCGTTCTACAGCCGAGCGAATCAACGAAATCATTTCCTGTTTGTCTTTGGCTGGACCAAGCCCAAAGCTCATCCCCATACAACCGAGTCCAATCGCCGATACCTCAAGCCCGCTGTTCCCTAATGTTCTTTTTTTCATAATTGCTCCTCTTTATTTATTGAGTCAGCAGCCTGGTAAACGAGAGCGAAACCAACTTCCAGTTATTGTTTTGCTGCACATAAACTTCCGTCACCATGAAGGGATTGGTGACCTCATTGCCGCCGACGACTGCAACCAGGCGAATTTTATTTAACAGGACGGCGGTCTTATCAATGAACCGCACTGACGACTCCTGGATTTCCACGGTCTTGTATTGAATTCCTCCGCTTCTGATGATCTCGAGTTCCTGCGTTTTGGTCATAGTTGCGCCCATGTGAACAAAGACAGCCTTTTCATGAAAAAGAGCGTCCAGGGAATCTACTTTGCGCTCCGACATCCATTGCCATTTCTGCTTAGAGAGATTTATCAGTTCCTGTTCCACGCTGCTGTTGCTCCTTTGCTGCTTGACCGCGTCGTGTGTGCTGCTCTGACTCAAGACGGCAATCGGCACCAGGGCGATCAGAGCGAGCGCCATAATCGGAACGATCGCGCTTCGCAATACTTTGGGCCGAATCGACGTTTTCATAGCGTTTTGTTTCATGGAGACATCCTTCATCATAATTTGCTTTCTTACTTCTTCATCGGAGCCTCAACATCTGGACCGCGTTCTAAGTATTTCGTTTTATTTCACTCAGTAACTTCACCATCGCCGGGTCGCGATGATCAAAGAAGAGACTCGTCCCGGTGTCCAGTTGCCTGATCGCGTCCATATCTTCCTGTGTCAACTCAAAATTAAATATGTCGAAGTTCTCCGCCATGCGGTCCTTTCGAACCGATTTGGGAATGACGATGATTTCCCGCTGCGTCAACCATCTCAGGATCACTTGCGCAACCGTCTTGCCGTGCTTCTCCGCGATTGAAACGAGCGCTTCGTTGCGGAAGATATTGTTCTTCCCCTCCGCGAATGGTCCCCAGGACTCGATCTGAATGTTGTTTTCTCTGAGGAACTTCTGAGTCTCCACCTGCTGGTGGAACGGATGCGTCTCGATCTGGTCCACAGCGGGCACTACTTCGTTATGAACAATGAAATCCATTACCCGGTCGGGATGAAAATTGCTTACGCCGATGGCCTTGATCCTACCCTCGCGATGGAGCTCCTCCATCGCGCGCCACGAGCCAAAAACATCCCCATACGGTTGGTGAATGAGGTAGAGGTCGAGATAGTCGAGCTGCAGACGCTTCATCGAACGGTCGAATGCTCTTTTTGTCTTCTCGTAACCCGTGTCTGCAATCCAGAGCTTTGTCGTCACAAAAAGATCATTTCGTGCCACACCACTCGCCCTTATTGCGTTACCGACCGCCTCCTCGTTTCCGTAAGAGGCCGCCGTATCGATTAGGCGATAACCTACGTTGATTGCATCGCGAACGCTCCGCTCACACTCCGCCAGGTCGTCGATCTGGAAAACCCCAAAACCGAGAATTGGCATCTCCACCCCGTTATTCAATACAATCTTTTTCATATCTTCTCGTTTAGCGAAAAGCTGTTCTTTCATCCTATCGTT
>Ga0068863_100005543_pt1 | contig 12411 bp, 12 predicted proteins | sample KBSSwiS62_FD_66596 | JGI IMG/M metagenome (GOLD analysis project Ga0068863, IMG submission 66596) | Switchgrass rhizosphere microbial communities from Kellogg Biological Station, Michigan, USA - KBS Switchgrass S6-2 | ecosystem: Host-associated > Plants > Roots > Rhizosphere > Soil ...
GCCTGAGCGTAGCGTCTCCAGGCGACATTGTCAATCGGTGTAGGTTGTTTTTATTTGATGTATCCCAAGGGGTTGGTGCGCACGCCCTTCACGTAGACTTCAAAGTGAAGGTGGGTTCCGGTTGAACGGCCCGTTGTACCAACCATGGCGATGACCTGGCCCTTCTTCACATGGTCACCGGTCTTCACGAAGAGCTTTGAGGCATGGCCGTAGCGCGTCTTCATGTTGAGAGTCGAGTGATCGAGCATGATCATGAGCCCGTAGCCGCCACTGTTCCAGCCGGCTTGTTCCACGACGCCATCTGCTGCAGCGTACATCGGCGAGGTGTAGTCACCATCGATGTCGACACCTGTGTGCTTCCAGCCGTAGTACTGAGTGATCGAATGTCCAGATGTCGGCCACTGCAAGCGACCCGCAGCCGTCACGACTGTCGCGTCTGCTGGTTTTGCAACGTTGGTGGTGGTGATCGGATTGCGCGGGATGCCGTCGCTGCCGATGTAGCGCGCGGTCGGTGTTTCTTTGCCGTTGGAGGGAAGAATGACAAGCGACGAGGCGATCGACGAGGGGACGGATACCGATGACGGGCGCTGGGCGCTCGCGATGATCTGCGTCTGTGTCTGAACGATCTCCGGCGGCGTCCCTCCCGGAACGATGACTTGCTTGCCAACGGTCAGGGATTCGGTGAGATCAAAGTTGTTCGCCGAAGCGATTTCGGTCGCTTGCGCGTTGTACCGGTTCGCCATGGCAGCAATGGTGTCACCCTTCTTCACCGTCACGATCAAACCAGAGACAGGCGGGATGACGAGCGAGTCGCCCGGGCGAATGTATTGCTTGGCCGAAAGTTGGTTGTTCCACAGAATAGTCCCCACATTGACGCCAAAATCCTGAGCGATGGTGCTGATCGTATCGCCTTCCTTCACGACATACGTTTCGATTTTGGTACGCGGTGCGACGGTCTTGGCGGTTTCGGTGCCAAACGGTGCAGCGGCGATAGTGCCAGGGACGCTCAAGTCCACCAGGGTGTCCTGGTCGGTTCCGTAGTCAAAATCGACGTTTGGAATCCCGGTGACCGTTCCACTGGAGAGATAATTCGTATCATGGATAAGCGCCGTTGGTTCGATCCGTTCTTCGACGATTTCTGATTGTTGGTCGGTCGCCATGGCGAACAGGAGGCTTCGCTGTCCGATATCTTGAGCATGTGCCTGGCGCGTTTCAAAGTTGCCGATGATGGTGATGACGGCCAAGAGTGCAATCGAGGCGTGGAGAAGATAGCGGTTGGTGATGAAAAACAGGACGGCGCCACGAGCCGGAAGCGCCAAACGATTGATCCGCAGCTTGATGCTTACGGTAAAACCATAGATAGGAAGAATGATTCCACGCACCACGAGACGGCCAAGCGGGGACAGCGCTTTGCCGATGAGGCCGAAGAAACTCTGGAGGCCACGCTTCGTGGCACGCAGCGCCCGGAAAAAGGCGACGGCGGCCGCGGCGGCCCATTGCTTGGTAGAAGTTGGGATATGGTTGGCGAGGGCTCTGACGTCCGGTACTGGTTTTGAGAGTGGGAGTAACGTACCTCTTTTGGAGCTTTTGGTCAAGGGTTCAAGGCACTTTTTTTGCTTATTTCAGCTAAATTTCTAGCATCTGACGGTAGTGTAATGCCTCGGCGACGTGGCCTGGTTCGACGGCGGTCGTGTCCGCGAGATCCGCGATCGTCCGTGACACGCGAAGGATCCGAAAGTAGGCTCGCGCCGATAACCGGAAGCGGTCGACGGCAGTTTGGAGAAGCACGCGAGCGTCGGGCTGCACTTCGATGTGGCGTCGAAGGTGGTCGCTTGTGAGTTCAGCGTTCGTCAGCACGCCAAGTGAGGCGCCTCGTGCTGTCTGGAGGTCGCGTGCCTTTTGGACGCGTTCACGGATGGTCGCCGTTGACTCGCCATCCGACAAGTCGGCGAGTTTGGTTGTGGGGACCTTGGGGACGTTCACGATCATATCGATGCGGTCGAGGAGCGGACCCGAGAGGCGTTTGGTATAGCGTTCGACTTGCATCGCCGTGCACGTGCAGGCTCGGTCTGGATCCGTCGCAAAGCCGCAAGGACAGGGGTTCATGGCTGCAATAAGAAGAAATCGTGCCGGGAAGAGAGTTGAACCTGTCGCGCGCGACACGGTTACAAAACCGTCTTCAAGCGGCTGCCGTAAGTTTTCCAGCACGTTTCTTGAGAACTCGGGAAACTCATCAAGGAACAAGATGCCGCGATGTGCGAGTGAGACCTCGCCTGGTCTTGGTGTCGACCCGCCGCCTACGAGCGCGACACCCGATGCGCTGTGGTGTGGCGAGCGGAATGGTCGGTCCGAGATATAGCCACGTGCCGGTAAATTGCCTGCAACGGAGTAGATGCGTGTCACATCTAAAACCTCGGTGACGGTCATGCGCGGCAGAATACCCGGGAAAGCTCGTGCCAAAAGCGTCTTGCCTGATCCCGGTGGTCCTTGGAGTAAGAGGTTATGTCCTCCCGCTGCTGCGATTTCCATGGCGCGCTTCGCTTGTTCCTGGCCGCGAACGCTCGCCATGTCTGGCCCGTAGAACCCCTCGGTTGTTTCGATGGGCCGGGCAGGATGGAGTGGGAGGAGGTTGCGCCCAATGAGATGGTTCACAACCTCGCGGAGGGTTTTGGCTGGTCTGACATTAATCCCCGGCACAAGAGCTGCTTCGTCGGCATTCGCCGCCGGCACGATGAGCTCTCGAGTACTGGTTTCTGCGGCCATCATGGCTGTTGGGAGCACGCCGTTCACCGGGCGGAGTGTTCCGTCTAACGCAAGTTCCCCGACAAAAACTGTTGACCCTGTGTCCATAGACGGGATGTCGCCAAACGCGGACAAAATTGAGATGGCGATCGGTAAGTCAAAGCATGTTCCGGTTTTGCGTACGTCGGCAGGCGCCAAATTGACGGTCACACGCGTTCGAGGAAACGAGAGCTCGGCATGTTTCATGGCGCTCCTCACGCGTTCGCGTGCTTCCTGCACGGCCGCGTCCGCGAGGCCAACGATAAAAAAATTGGGGAGCCCCGGTGAAATGTCGGCTTCGACATCAACGGGAAGGGCATCGAGGCCCATGATGGTGGAGGTGCGGACGCACGAAGACATAGGAGGGGTGCAGGAACGTGATGTGTTTTGTGGCTCGCTCGTGAACTCGCTCAACGCTTCGCTAGATCGCTCAAACAGCACTCACTGAGCCACAAAACACATCACGTTCCTGCATGAAAAGAAAAAGAGAGGGAAAAAGGAGATGAAAGGGATCCCGTCCGGCCGAGCGAGGTGGAGGACGGACGGGATCGTGAGAATCAGATGCGCTCGGCGTACCAGGTGCCGACGGGAGAGAGGGTCATCGTCTCGATGATCGTGCCGGAGAGACGATTGGCGCCATTCAGAAACGTGCCGGAGTAGTGGTAGTCGTCGATGTCGAATTCGACGACGTTGCTATTCACCTTGCCGCGCAGGATGTTCTGGTAGGCGTCCTCGAAGTGGCGACCGTCTTGGATGGGGCAGAGATAGTCGTCGTCGTTGAAGGTGTCGCCGAAGAGCTGCCACGTGCCCTCGATGTTCACCACCGATTCGACGGTGAAGCTGACGCAGAGCTCGTCCAGGCAATCGTCCGGACGCGGCAGCGGGCAATCGTTCACCGCGCAGGCCGTGACGAGTGCGGTCGGTTCAGTCATCGGATCTTGAGAGAACAGGTCCTGCGTCGAGACCGGCCAGCAGAAGTTGTCGTGTTCGCCATTGAGGCAATCGATCGTGATCGCGGGGTTATCCGTCGTCCAGTTGAAGTACCCCCAGACTTCGTAGAAGTCGCCGTCGTCGTTGTGTGCCGGCGTGAACACGATGCGTTCGCAGTCTGCGCCCATGCCGATACGGTTGGCGGCGAACGGCACTTCCGTCCCATCTTCTTCGCAGGCGGCGTAGACGATGAGAGAGGTGACGTATTCCGGGTTGCCGACATGCATCGCATCGCCACCCGAGCCAGCGGAGCTCGCGGTCATGGCGGTGGACGAGGCATGTTCACTGGGCATCGATGACGCACCGCCGTCTCCGCCAGATCCCATTGCGGTGCTCGGCGGACTGTTGTCGATCTGCCGGTTCGAATTTTTCGGCTCCGCCTGAAGCGTCGGGGCGCGCACCGTATTCCCGCCGATCTCTTCGGAGCGGCACGCGATCACCAAACAGGCCATCGTGAGAAGCGACACGAGACGATGCATGTGAACCTCTTGTGTTGTTTGTGGATGCACGTGAGCGGCATCCGCACCTACATCTACCGCTGCACTATTTTTTGGGCAGTGTCAAGAGAGCGCGGTTTTGTCGTCTGGCTCCAGATAAAGAAAATGAGTCCCAGGCCAACGGAAATATCTGCTAGGTTTAAAATCGACAACTGGTAAACAAGAATCCAATCAAATACATACCCAAGCGTTACGCGATCCCAAAGATTTCCGGCTGCGCCCGCGAGAATGAACGCGAGCGCGATCAAGTCGACAGTTTTTTGATGTTTGTCTGCGATCACGAGCGCATACATCACAAAACCCATCACGCCCAGAACGATGAGAATAATGAGGAGGAGCGGAAGCGGAACGTTCGCGATCAATCCAAAATTGTGGTGGTGTGTTGTCGTGAGGATCGAGCCAAACGAAAACGGCCCCGGTTCCGGGAGCCGTGTGGCCCAAATTTTCGTCAGTCGGTCTGCCGCGAGCATGGCCGCAAATGCGACCAAGGCGTAGAACCGGCGCATTACATTTCCTGCGTCAGGACTTTCTTACAGCTGATGCAGCTTGAGGATTCAGGACGAGCCTCGAGTCGTTTTTGGTCAATTTCGGTTCCGCAGTACTTGCAGACACCATAAGTGCCGTTTTCAATGGATTTGAGAGCAGAATCAACATCCTTCAGTTCCGCTTCAACGCTGGCCTCAATTGACGCATCATCCGCGTATTCGGCGATTTCGAGTGCGTTATCATCCTCTGATGCGCCGCCGGATTCGGGGTATTTGGCTTCAAAATGGCCCGGGTTGCGGGGGTCTTCTTTGCCGAAATCATTCAATTCCTGCTGAAGGCGCTCTTTTTCGGCGAGCAAACGAGTCTTGAAGTGGGCGAGTTGTTCAGTGGTCATAGATAAAGCGTCTCACGAATTTGCGTCACAGCATACCCCGAGCCTAAAACGCGGTCAATTATTCGGCGGAGGGGCAAAAAATATCTAAGTTGTGCGGAAATTTGGATAAAAGAAAAAGCCGCGGTGGGCCCTATTGGCATAAGCGCAAATGTGGCGTCGCGGCTTTAGGCCGGGACGCGGGTTCGTTTCGTCGGGGTGTCCCGACAAGTTGTCGGGGAAAGACGATAAGAACACTGCTTTGTCCTAGCCTGAAGGAAAGAACTGCTGCCTCGACCCGATCCTGGCGGAGCCTCGAATACGTCCGGAGACGTATATGTTTGAAGGTCGCCCTGGTTGGGATTTGATTGTGTTTTTGGTTTCGTTGAACCGGCACATTCAAGTGCTGATTCGGGGATCGAGTCAATGCATGGAATCGACATCGCATCGGAGATGCGCGGTCGATCCTGTTGCAGTCATGAAAGGTGCGTCGAAACAAACAGCGAACGGGAACGATTAACGACTGACGAACATTTGATACTGATGAGGTGGTCGGACGCGCTTGGCGTCCTCCAGCGAACTGCGGCCACGGTTTCCGTGACCACTGCAGAGAGTGGAAGGTACGGGTCCCGAGAGGGGACGCACGAGGGATGACCTGTGCTTAAATATAATACGACAAAAATCGATCTTAATCAATCCTCCGCTGAAGTATCAACAAAAGACGGCCTAAACCGTCTTATCAACACCTGTGGATGTGTATATGTGGATAATTAACGACAGACGATGACGATCATCTTTCCATCTTCTGATCGGACGGCGACACCTCGGAACATGAATGGGAGATTGAGGGATTTTAGGATGGGCGCAAGGGCGGCCTGATCCATGGTCATGGCGTCCGTTGGGTTCCCGCAGGATTGGTTGGGGACGAGCTTCGGGTCGCCCAGGACGAACATGCCCCCCAAGCGGGTCAGCGGGGTTGTGCTGCTGGGGGCGGTCAGGGTCCCGGTGGCGTTTAACTCTTGGACTGGCGGCAGAAGGATCTCTTGGTCACTCCCGTCGGGAAGCGTGACATGACCAATGTCGTAGATCCCTGCCGAGGTGAGGAAGGCGAGGGTCGTTGAGGACGCCGGTTGTTCATTGAATCGCGCCTCGATGACCGGGGTTCCGTTGGCTTCGCTCCAGCTGATGGCGTGAGGCATTTCGATGAACGCCAGCGTCGGTACGGACTGCTTCAGCGCGTCACGGATTGGAGCCCACGCGTTTTGCAGAGCTTGAATGTTGAATGAGATGTCTCCTGGTAAGAGCATCGCGTCTGATGGGCGAAGTGGCGCGTCGGTTCTCCAAACATCATTGTCATAGGGTCCGCGAACGCGTTCGATGCCGTCACCTGAGAATTCGGAGGAATCAACTTCGATGAATGCTTGATGTGAACCAAGCTTCGATATGAGTGATGCAATCTGTCGCATCGGGCGTTGTTCTATTTCGAGCGACGCGTCGCTTGTTGTGATGAACGGCCAACCTGCAATGCGTGTTTTTGCGTGTGGATTGTCGCTCGTGCTGACGGTGAAGGTTGCGAAGCCTGTATCGGTTTTTGCAATGCCGACAATTTTTGGGAGGAGCCCATCATGGACGGCTGCCATCGCGATCACTCGTTTGGGGAGTGCGACGTTCCAAAAAATGGCTCCAAAGGCAAATGCACCGATGAGCAGCAAAACGAAACTCCCCGCCAAGATGGCGAGGAATTTTTTGCTGCCGGGTTGCCGTGTTTCGCCGTACGCGACGATTGGGCTACTCGCCGGCAGATCGACTCGAATCTCCGGTTCCATGCGCGAATGCGCCCAGTTTAGCGCCCTCCGCCACGTCCGCCAAACCCGCCAGAGCGCGGTTTATCGCCACGTGAGAACGGCTTATCGCTTTCTGATTCTTTGTAATCCGGGGCGGCGCGCTTGATCGAGAGGTTCACACGGCCCATGGCGTCGATCTCGATAACTTTCACCGTAACCGTGTCGCCGACGTTCACGGCGTCCGTCACCTTTGCGATGCGCGTCGGAGCGATCTCGCTGATGTGCACCAGGCCTTCCTGCTTCGGCGAAATTTCGACGAACGCACCGAAGTCCAAGATGCGCGTGACTTTGCCGGTAAACATTTCACCAACGGTAATTTCACGTGTGAGTTGCTTGACCCAGTCGACAGCTTTTTTCATGCCATCCGGATTCACGGCCGTGATCATCACGAGGCCATCATCTTCGATGTCGATCTGCACGTTACAAGCCGCAATAATTTCGTTGATGATTTTTCCGCCAGGACCGATGACGTCGCGAATGCGATCCGGGTTGATGCGGAATGATTCGATGCGTGGCGCCCATTTGGAAAGTTCTGCGCGCGGGGCTGGGATGCACTTCTCGATCACGTCGAGGATTTGGAGGCGAGCCTTCAGTGCATTGGTCAATGTTTCTTTCACCACGGCGAGCGGGATGCCCTTGGTCTTGGTATCCATCTGAATGGCGGTAATTCCGGTGCGTGTGCCGGCAACCTTGAAGTCCATGCCGCCGTTTCCATCTTCTAGGTCTTGCAAGTCCGTGATCACGCGGAAGCGTCCGGTTTTTTCATCTGAAGCGCAGCCCATGGCGATACCGGCAACGGGAGCCAAGATCGGTACACCGGCGTCCATAAGAGCCAATGTCGAGCCACAGGTGGCGCCCATCGAGCTTGAACCGTTGGAGCCCAAGACTTCAGAAACCACCCGAATGGTGTACGGGAAGGGCTCTTTTTCTGGCAAAACTGGCATGATGGCGCGTTCGGCCAATGCCCCATGGCCAATTTCGCGACGGCCTGGCCCGCGGTTGCCCTTGGTTTCACCGACCGAGTAGCTCGGGAAGTTGTAGTGATGGAAGTAGCGCTTCTTGGTCTGGAACTCCATGGTGTCGAGTGTCTGTTCCATGCCCGGGGAGCCAAGCGTCACAGACGAGAGGACTTGCGTTGACCCACGCTGGAAGAGACCGGAGCCGTGGGTACGCGGCATGACCTGCACCATGCAGTCGAGCTGACGAATCTCATCGAGTGCCCGTCCGTCTGCGCGACGGCCTTCTTCTAAAATCAAACGCGTGATTTCGGAGTCAACAAATTCGTCGACGACTTCCATCGATGTCTTGCGATCATCTTTTGACGCGCTCTGTTCTTTGAGATGCGATTCAAGTTCTGCTTTGAGTCGTGCGACCGCATCTTTGCGATCCGCTTTTGTCTTGAGCGGCACGGCGAAGAGCGTTGCTTCACGCGTTTTCAAAAATGCACGAGCGGCGTCATGGATTTTTTCTTTGGCTTCCTTTGCTTCTTTTTCATCTTCGGTCTTCGGCGTGAAAACATCTTTCTTTTGTTTGCCGACGGCCGTGCGAACTTTCTCGATGAGTTCGATGACCGGTGCGATTTGTGACTGGGCCCATTCGATGGCGGCGTAGGCGTCGGCTTCTGAGAGCTGGTTGGTGCCAGCTTCGAGCATCACCGTTTTGCCATTGGCACCCGCGACGACGATATCGACACCGCCCTCAAATGTTTGCGCATAGGTCGGATTCAGAACCCATTCGCCATTCACGCGTCCGACGCGGACGGCAGCCAATGGTCCATCCCACGGAATATCAGAAATCTCCAAGGCACAGGCTGATCCGATGAGCCCTGGGATGTCTGCATCATTTTCTTGATCATGGGAAAATACTGTCGCGACGACGGCGATTTCGTTCTTCATGCGGTCGTCAAACAATGGACGAATTGCGCGGTCGATGAGGCGTCCCGAGAGAATGGCTTCGTCCGTCGGGCGGCCTTCACGTTTGATGAAGCGTGAACCTTTGATGCGACCTGCTGCGTACATGCGTTCCTCGAAATCAACTTGCAATGGGAAGAAGTCGACGCCATCGCGCGCGCCTCCCATGGTGGCAGTGCAGAGCACGACGGTGTCGCCGTATTGAATGGTGCATGCACCGTTGGCTTGTTGCGCGAGTAGCCCAACACCGATCGTGAGCGTTCGTCCGCCCCATTCGATCGAAAATTTCTGTTCTTGTTGCATACGTGGTTTGTTGATTCACCACGAGACTGAATCTGCATTGCAGATCTGTGTCTCGCGGCGAATGGTAAGAATAATTTTTCGTCATCCGTGCGCGAACATGTCGTGCGCGGATGTCGAAGGGCGAGTTGCCTCGCCCACGAAATTTTTAGTACGTGATCTTCACGCGACGTGTACCGGTTGTCCCTGCTCGACCCTTTTTGTTGTCTTTCACCGGGTGCTCACTCATCTCATTTTGGACCATGAATTCCGCGGGATCTTTGGTTGGTTTGAGCGGGATCCGCGGGAAGCCTTTACCCATCAGATACTGCCGCCCTTCGGTCGAGATGTCAAAGAAGCGATCGACGACGGTTTTGAGTTGGGCATTGGTCGATTCGGCAAAGGCGGCGACCTCAACGATGACGCCTTTTCCATGGAGATATTCGACGAGCGGAACGAAGTCGCCGTCACCCGTCATGAGGATGATCGTATCGACTTTTTCCGCTAACTTCACAGCATCTACGGCCATTCCGACGTCCCAATCGGCCTTTTTAGCGCCACTGGCGTATTCTTGGACGTCTTTGACCTTTAATTCGATGCCCATCTCGGTCAACGCTTCAAAAAACGATGATTCTTCACCGGTTTTGGACTTGGCGACGTACGCGATGGCGCGGACAATCGGCCGACCATCCGCCACGGCATCAGCAACCTTGCCGAACGCCAAACGCGCTCCGTGCAAGTGTTTGGCGGAGTGATACATGTTTTGCGTGTCGATCAAAACCGCGACACGCTGTGCGGTACGGGTAAACATAAAAAATGGTATCGCCGGGAAATTATTAAAAAATCGAACTGGCGATGAACGAAATATAGCAGAAAAATGAGGAAATGTCAATAAAAACAAAAACCTGACCCGGAGGTCAGATTTTCAGCTTTGCCATCAACTCGTCGTAGCCCTTGGCGTCTTCACGCTTGAGGTACTTCATGAGGCGGCGACGTTCACCGACTTTCTTGATTAACCCGCGGCGCGAGGAGAAGTCCTTCTTGTGCGAGCGGAGGTGGTCGGTCAGATCTTTGATTTCTTCGGTCAAAATGGCGATCTGGACCTGCGGCGAACCGGTGTCGGTGGCGTGTGTCTTATATTTTTCAATGATGCGCTTCTTCTTGTTGGCGTCCAACATGTGATTTTCGGGAACGGTCGCCCACGACAGATCCGTGAAGATCGAGTCATGGGCGGCTGTGCCCGGGTTCGCGTCTCGCCGAGCCGAGGCCTGGCGGACGTAGGGATTTAAGGTATGCTGAGGCTACCACAGCCCTGCGTGATTGGCAAGGGTAGAAAGGGTTGGAAATGAACCTTCAAAAGTCGTGTGTAGTACTGCTCGGCTTGGGAGTGGGGTGCAGTCCCGGCCCGGAAACCCTGCAGAAAAACCTCGAAGCGCCCCTGGCGCTCGTCTCGGCCAAAACGGTCGAGTCACCCGAAGACTTGGGTCGCGTCGTGGACGACTGCCTCACCCGAGGCGACCGTCGGCTGCCCCGGGCCTACGTCGGGGTCCACATCCCGGTGTTGAATCTCGCGACGCGAGCATTCGAGAAGGAGAGCTTCACCTTCACGCTGCACGAGAAGACGCCGTCGAGTGAGACGTTCGAACTCGCGTTTCTGATCGGGCATGTCATCGTGACGTCGCCCAACGACGCTTCGCTCGACCTCATGGAGCACTTCAGCGACCGTACCAATCGCTGGGTGCAGAAGGCGCATCAGACTCCCTGGCGTGTCGGCTGGCGCACGTCACGTGGACTCCCCGATACGTGGGAGACGAACGCGGTGATGTTGCACATCGCCAACGGACGGTACGCCGCATCGCCGCTTGAGTGGTTGAACTACACGCAAGAGGTCATCATCCCGAATGATGGTGACATCAACACGACGGTCATCCACATGGTGATCTCGCGTTCGATCGTCGACTTCTTTCTGCCGGATTTCGCGGGACGCGTGACGTTCGTGCCGCGGGTCGTCGGCCTCGCCCAAAAGCACAAGCTCGTCGCCTGCGTCCCCGCACAAGTCGCGGAGACGAAGGAGTGAGCCGGTACCCCTGAGCTGCCAGCAACGTTGCTGGCAGCTCTTTTTATATTGTGTTGACGTTTCATCTGATTGCCTGTACTTGTTTTTATGTCAGTTGGCCTCGAAGAAAGTGAGAAAAACAGATGTTCCGCTATTTCAAATCGCGGTTGCGTGTTCATTTGACCCATCGACAGACCGAACTGCGTCTTCGCACGCTTGGGTGCAATTGGAGTCCGGGTGTCATCATCCACATCTGCCCCGATTGCTGCGTGCCGTACCAATTCATTCGTACGGTACAGCCTTGGCTGTTAGGGGAAGAGCCTTCCCGAAGGTTCGTCGGATACTTTTGTTTTGCGTGCGGGCGCAGTCAAACGCGTTCCCAGATGTACGATACGGATCTGCATCATCTCTTTCTAGAGAAGCTGATCCATGCGAACTTGCTTGAGTTTCTCGACCGCGTCGAAAGCGGCGAGTTCGCATATTTTGCAGCAACGTGCGCGCTTACGCTCAAGCAGGAACGTTTGGCGGAGCTCGGGCTACGTACCGTAGCCATCGTAACCGGGGATTACGATGAGTCCCTACAGAGGGAGCGCCAATGCCTTGAATCGGAGATCGTTGCGCTGCAACAAGAATGTGCGCGACTCGCTCGGAAGGGTCAGCCGGTCTATCGCGTGTTGTCACGGAAGCTCTAGCCGATGTTGTCACTCCTGACACGTCGGTTTTTTGTTCCGGGTAGCATTGACAAAATGTCCATTTTGGAGTATGTTCCATTGTCCCAATGGGACAGGAAAGGACGAAACATGAACGCTCGTTTCTTTGGTTTTGTGGGGATTTTCGGCATTTTGGGCTGCATTTCGACGTACGAAGGTGTCCGTCGTCCGTGGGAGGTGCAGATCCCGCTTAGTGCGCCAGCTTCAGCAATGGTGCCTGCCGAGATGGTCGAGGCTCCCGAGCCGGCCACGCCGATCGTCGAGGAATGCCTTGCCCGCGGCCGGGAGAGGTTGCCTGATGTCTACGCCACGGTTCTCCTGCCGACCTACGACCTGGCGGGCATGACCCTCCTTCAGCACGACCTCGAGATCCACTTGCACGAGAAGGTCTTCTCGGACGGCGACGCGCCTCCGTATTTCGAGCTCGGGCCCATCATCGGGCAGGTGATTGTCACGAACCCGAACAAGGCCACGCTCGAAGCCATGAA
>Ga0068863_100005546_pt1 | contig 12409 bp, 7 predicted proteins | sample KBSSwiS62_FD_66596 | JGI IMG/M metagenome (GOLD analysis project Ga0068863, IMG submission 66596) | Switchgrass rhizosphere microbial communities from Kellogg Biological Station, Michigan, USA - KBS Switchgrass S6-2 | ecosystem: Host-associated > Plants > Roots > Rhizosphere > Soil ...
CGTGACGGCCTTCTGGGGCGGGTCCTCGAGGATGACGACGCGCAGCGAGTCCTCCTTCCTCGCGAGCCCCGCGAGGATCGTCGGCGCCACGTTGAAGGGGATCGTCATGGCCGCGAGGCCCGAGGCGTCGTCGATGCGCTGGGCGTACCAGTCGAGCATGTTGTCCGCGATGCGCGGCGAGAAGAACTCGGCGATCGAGGACGCGGGGATGGCGTTGGGCGGGTTCGGGCTCAGCTGGACCGCATTGGTCACCGCGACGGAGTGCACGGGGTCGTCCCTGAGAGCGTTCCAGTAGTCGAGATACTTGCCTGCGACGCCCGGGTGCTCGACGCGGTGCCCGACGTTGGTCTGTCCGAAGAAGCCCGAGGCCGTGAAGTTCGTCGAGCCGGTCCACACCTCGCGCGCCGTGCCCCCGACCAGCTTGACGATGAACTTGTTGTGCGGGATCGACGTCCGCGTCCGCGGGAAGACGACCTGCTTGCCGGCGTGCGTCTTCGTCAGGCCGGCCTTCCCCATCGCCTTGCGGTTCGGGTCGTTCGTCTTCTTCGTGTCGTGGTAGACGATCTGGACGTCGACGCCCCGGTTCTGCGCGCGCTTCAGCGCGTCGAGCAGCGGCGGGTACGTGAACTCGTACGCGCACACGCGCAGGCCCTCGCCGGAATGCGTGCCGTTGAGGTAATCCATGCAGGCCTCCTCGAGCCCGCGCGAGAGGAACTTGACCTCGGGATCGGTGACCTTGCCGTCGGCGTCGACCTGCTCGAAGGTCTTGTCGCTGATGATCGCGTTCTTGAAGCCGTCGGCGAGCGCGTGGCTCGCGAGGACGCCGTAGTTGAACCAGACGCCGTGGCCCTGGTCGAACTCCTTCTCGCTCCAGAGATCGAAGTGCACGGAGTGCTGCTCCTGCAGCGCGCCGAGCGTTCCGTAGAGCGCGCTCACCGTGATCGAGTACTCGACCCCCGGATCGACGTAGATCGACCAGACGAAGCTCTGCACCGGGTGGTCGCGCAGCGAATACATCGCGCCCTTCTGCGGCGTCGTGACGAGGCTCTTGAAGTACTTGAGTCCCTTCAGCCACTGCGGCGCGGCCGCCGAGCCGACGACGCCGAGCTTGATCGCGAAGCCGCGCAGACCCGCGTGCGCGCTCGCGTCGAGGTCGAACGCGAGCATCACGACCCGCGTTCCGGAGATGGCCTTGACACGGAGGGGGCCCTGGCTCTTGGACGTCCTCACGATGTCCTCCCTTCGGGCGCCGGGCGGTTCGGGCGGAGAAAGACCAAGTCTCTCAGAACGGAACGCGCGGCGACACACCTCCGGCGTCGAGGACGGTGAAGCCCCCGTCGCGATAGGCTCCTTGCGGATGCGCAAGATCCGTCTTCTCAGTCGCCTGGCTCCCATCGCCGCGATTCTCCTTGGCGCGGCCGTCGCGGCCGTCGCGGCCGGCGCGGCCCAGCCGGCCGCCGACGCCGGCGGCTGCGCCCGCGTGCACAAGGCCCTCGAGAACGTCGTCACGACGCCCGCGCACGCCTACACGAAGGAGACCTCCTCGAGGCGCGGCACGACGGAGACCGAGACGATCTACCTCGACGGGAAGGTCTACGTCCTGGCGAAAGGCCGATGGACGCTGAGCCCCGACTCGGCCCTCCAGATGGTGCAGACGCAGCGCGAGAGCCGCAAGCACGCCGCGCTCGCGTGCAGGGTCGTCGGCGAGGAGAAGGTCGGGGACCGGGCGACGACGGTCTACGCGACGAGCCGGCAAACCGGCGACGGCAACACCGAGTCGAAGCTCTGGATCGACGAAGTCTCGGGCCTGCTCCTCAGGCAGGAAGAGGACCTGACCGCCGCGGGGAACCCCGACAACAGCGTGCACCGCTCCACGCGCTACGAGTACGGGAACGTCAAGGCGCCGAAGCTCCCGGACTAGCCTCAGCCCCTCCGCCTCGTCTCAGGCCGCGGCCAGACCGGTGACGTCCCGAGGCATCGCGGCGACCACCGCGGGCCACCCCTCGCGCACGCTCGGATACTTCGGCCGCCAGGGCGAGACCTTCTTGAGCTTCGCGTTCGAGATCCGCAGCGACCGCGCCATGAGGTCGCCGAGCGACCCCAGCATCCACTTCGCCCAGAACGGCAGCAGCTTCGGCGGCGGAACGCCCAGCGCGCGCGCCAGCCAATCGAAGTACTCCCGCCGCGTCAGCGGCTCGTCGTCGACGACGTTGTAGACGCCCGCCGGGATCTCGAGAGCCGCGGACGCCGCCGTGGCGGCGTCGTGGTGCGCGACCGCGGAGAAGAAGGCCTCGGGCGGCCCTGGCAGGAACGCGCGTCCATGGCGGACCTGCCCGATCGCCTCGATCAGGAAGCGCGAGTCGCGGCCGTAGAACCACGCGAACCGCAGGCTGACGCCCGTGCCGCCGGACTTCGTGAACCGCTCCGCGGAGCGTTCGGCATCGAGCACCGTCCGGTTGTAGCGCACGGGCTTCAACGGCGTCTCCTCGCCGATCCAACGGTCGCCCGAGTCCGGATAGACCGGCGCGAAGGATTCCTGGACGAACCGGGTCACGCCCTCGGCGAGCGCCGCGTCGACGAGGTTGGCGGAGCCCTCCTTCCGAACGCGGTCGTTCTCCTTCCAGGCGGAGAGGTGCATCATCTGCGTGCTCGAGGTCGGCATGTGCGTCGCCAGGTTGACGACGACGTCGCATCCCTCCGTGGCGCGGCGCAGCGACGGGACGTCGAAGAGATCGGCGTCGACCGCGGTCGCTCCGGCGCGCTCCAGTCCCTGCCGGCGCTCCGACGGCCGTGCGAGGACGATCACGCGATGACCGTTCTTGAGCAGGATCGGTACGAGGCGGCGTCCCACGACGCCGGTCGCACCCGTGACGAGAACCTTCGAAGAATTCATCGGAACCTCCGACGAATTTCATGCAAAATCCCTTCCGGCGCAGGACTTGCAGCGGCCGGGCCCGCGCGCGGCGCGCGTCGAGTCGCGTCGCGGCTTCCGGGCGGCTGCTCAGTGCCCCGGACGGGCGAAGAACGCGAGATAGAAGAGGATGAGGACCACCAGGAGGAGAATCACCCGCGCCACGCCGAGCAGGCGCGTGTGCCCGACCGACCGGGCCCCGCGCGGCTTGAGCGCGGTCACCGCGAAGACCACGCTGACGAGGACCGCGAGGCCGAGCCAGAGAGTCCAATTCACGGAGAGAGCGTATGACGAACGGGTATAGAACTCCGTAGAGAAGTCACTCCAGAGAGGAGAATCCGATGAGAGCGAAGCGATCCCTGGCGTTCACTGCCTTCCTCATGCTGGCGACCCTGCCGACCGCGGCCTTCGCACAGAAACCCGGCGGCCCCAAGCTGAAGACCGCGACGGCGACCTCGCCCAAGCCGGGCACGCCGGTCTTCGTCCACGCGAACGACCTGAAGTGGGCCGACCTGAATCCGACCGGCGCGCCCGGGGTCAAGATCGCGGACGTCTGGGGCGACCACAAGACGATGGGCTACGGCGCGTTTCTCAAGTTTCCGGCGGGGTTCGTGGCTCCGCTGCACACCCACACGTCCACCATCAAGATCGTCGTCCTGTCGGGCACCTACATCCAGACCCCGGAGGGCAAGAGCGAGATGCGCATGGGCCCGGGCTCTTACGTGTTGCAGCCCGGCGGCAACTACAAGCACGTCTCGGCCTGCGACAAGGCGTCGGAGTGCCTGCTGTTCATTGAGAGCGCCGGGAAGTTCGATCTGCTGCCGGTCCAGGCGCCGGGCGCGAAGTAGCGCGCGAGCGCGCGGGACGGCGGCCGTCGCCGCGCGAGGAGGCCGCCCCCTCGTCCGCCCTCATCCCCCTCCCTGGGCGGGAGAGGAGGATGAGGATGCGGACGCGAGGGCGAATCCCGAGCGTCAACCGTCAGTGCCTGGGCGCGAAATCGATCGAGCCGTAGTAGCCGTTCGCTTCTTCGTCGGGGCCGGCGGCGAAGTAGAGAGTGCCGGACGGGCCCGCGAGCCCGTCGTTGCCGAAACCGAGCCCCCACAGCCCGTCGATCGTCAGCAGGTGCGCGCCTTCCTTGAGCCGGCCCTGCTGGTGCCAGTTCCCGGAGGGTGTCTTACAGAACGCGTTGATGTGGCCGTCGCCGAAGTTGCCCACGAGCAGGCAGCCGCCGAACATCCCGAAGTCCGCGGGCGCCATCGCCATGCCCCACGGCGAGTTGAGCGTCCCGTGCGTGCCGACGCGCGAGACGATCTGGCCGAATTGGTCGAACTCGCGCACGAAGCCGTGGCCGGGGCCCGCCTCGTCGTCTCCGTCGTCTCCCCTCTTGGCGTAGCTCACGAAGATGGAGTCGCCGATCGCCTGGATGCCGAAGGGACAGTAGCCTCCGGGAATCGTCCCGTCGTGGAAGCCTCCGGGGGTGTCGACCGCGGCGAAGGTCTGATCGAAGAAATCCCCCTGGTAGGCCTCGACCTCGCAGCCGGCGAAGTTCGTCGTGTAGAGGGTGTCGCCGTGGATGGCGAGCCCCTTGTAGGAATCCTCGGCGTCGCTGTGTACGACCGTCGCGGCGTTTCCCGAGGCCCAGGCGATGAAGTTTCCGTCTTCACTGACGAAGATGAACTTCGCGGGCGTGCTCTCGTCGAGCCGGAACGATCCGCCGGTGTAGGCGACGACGCCCGTCGCCAGGCCGATCCCCGAGACCTCCAGACCGAGCTTGGTCCCGTCGCCCCGGTAGATGGTGGAGAAGCCGGAACCGTTGTCGGCGACCCACCACGGACCGCCCGGGAGCGCCGCGATGCCCCACGCGTTTTTCAGAAGGGGATCGACGGTGACGGTCGCGTCCTCTTCCTCGTTCGAAACGAGAATGGTCACGTGATAGTTGTTGCCGGCCGCGGTCTGCGCGGGAACCACCGGGCCTCTCTGCTGCCCGTAGGCCACCGCCGCTCCGAAGAGGAGCACCAAAGTGAACACTCCGATCCTGCTTCCGTGATTTCTCATCGGTCCTCCGTGATTGGTGACTCGCCACGACGCTTCGAATCGCACGTACCGGGGCGCGTGCAATCGGCACGCCCCGGCTCGATTTCTTTAGCGTTGTTTTAGGTGGCTCGCTCCGGCCGCGAGCGGCGGGCTAAGTCGCGTGGTCCGAAGCGGATCCGCACCGATGCGGGGGCGGATCCGGGCCGCGCGACGGGGCCCGCTCGGCTTCGGAACCCGAGAAAGATCGCGGAGGGCGACGCTTGACGGCACGGCGGCATCGGCCGCGATGCCTTGTCGCGCGCGCTCTATGTGCGGCGCACGAACCCGTCCTTGTCCCAGTCCTCGCTGCCCACACCGTGGTGAACGAAGAAGAGGCCGTCCGGGTCGTACTTCTTCTTCACGCTCTGGAGACGAGGATAGTTCGGACCCCAGAAGGACTTCTGGAACGAGCGCTCGAAGTAGTTCGTCTCGTTGAAATACGACCCCGAGTCGGGAGCGAGGACGCGCAGCCGGTCGGCGGCCGCGGTGATCTCGGCCGACTCCTTCCGTCCCTCGGCGAGGTCCGGCTCGCGGCCCTTCACGCCGGGGTTGCTGTTCGGCGCGCCCGTCGCGATCAGCGCGAGCGTGAACGCCCCCGTCACCGCCGGATTCATCGCCGTGTCGCGCGCCTCCGCGAGTCTCTCCGCGGGCGCGCCGGCGAGGCCCTTGTTGAAGTGGAACTGCACCTCGAAGCGTCGCGACGCCTCGAACAGCGCGTCCGCGAGCCGGGCCGGGTCCCTCAGCAGAGCGGCCGGCATCCAGAGGGACTCGTATCCGTAGAGGAACGCGTTGCACTCGCCGGTGTTGCCCTTCCACCACACGTTCCCCGCGGGTGCGCCCGGCCGGGGATCCGACGTGAACGCATCGCGTCCGTGCTCCTTGCTCCACACGGGGTCCCACCAGTGGCGCGCCGGCATCGTGCCGACTCCCAGCGCGTCCGCATATTCGAAGTCGTTCGGCGATGCGGCGATGAACGCCTTGAACGGCTTCCACACCGCCTCGGCCTGCTCGTCCGTCAGACCGAGGAAGACCATCTGGATGGTCAGGACGTTGTCCTTGCCGAAGTGCGCCTGCTCCCCCCAGTGCGGATTGAAGAGATTCTTCTCGTAGAAGCGCAGGAACTCGGCGATCAGGCGGCGATACGCGGCGTCGGACTTCGCGTGGATCTTGCCCTCCGCGCCGCCGGCGAACTCGGGCAGCTCGTGGGTGGCGAGCGTCATCCGCGTCACGACGCCGAAGGTCCCTCCGCCGCCGCCCTTCAGCGCCCAGAAGAGGTCCGGGTTCGTGCACGCGTTCGCGAGAACGGTCCTGCCGTCGGCGGTCACGACCTCGGCCTCGAGGAGTCCCGCCGCGGCGAGGCCGAAATTCTTGGAGAAGCTGCCGAAGCCGCCGCCCTGGACGAGGCCGCCGACGCCGACCGTACAGCAGCCGCCGCCCTGGACGTAGCGGCCCGCCTTCGTCGTCACCGCGTCGTAGGCCTCGATCCACTTGACCCCGGGCTCGACGGTGACCGCATGCCGCGCGGCGGCGTTGCAGCCCTTCGGGACGAACGCGTCGTGGAGCGTGATGCCCTTCATGCCGTGCGTCCAGACGAGCAGAGAGTCCGGCGCGTTCGACGTGCCGAGGTAGCTGTGACCCGCGCCCTTGATCACGAGGCGGAGGCGATGCTCGCGCGCGAAGTCGACGGCCGCGGCCACGTCCCCGGCGCTCCGCGCGGCGACGGCGTAGACGCTGGGCGCCGGAGTCCATGCGTCGAGCCATCCGGAGAGCTGCGTGCCGCCCGGCTGCTCGGAGAGGAAGTACGGGTTCTGCATCTCGCCGAGCCGCGCCGCGCAGGCCGCGGACTCCGGCGCGTCCAGGCAGGGCGCCAGAGGAGACGGCGCGGGAAGGAGCCGGCCGCCCACCCTTTGCTCGAGCGTCTTCCACTCCGCCGCCGAGGGCCATCCGGGGTCTCCCGGCCGCACGCGGCGGAAGGGCGCGGCGGGCGCGGGCGCCGCGGATCCCTTCGGGAAGAGCCGGGGGAACAGCGGCGAAAGCGCGGACCACGCGGGCAGCGCCGCGACGCGCTTCAGAAACTTCCGTCGGTTCATGAACCGAGGATAAACCGGGTGATTCACGCCGAGGAGGACGAAGGCGCGGCTTCTCGCGTTCGTGCCATGATCTGCCTCGAGTGGAGGAGAGGCGAGTCGCGAAAGACCCGGTGAATCCCGGCGCCCGGGGCTCGCTTCAGGCGAGGCTCTCCCGTTGGCCGGCCGGGGTCGTGCGCTGGCGCTGGCCGATCGTCGCGGTCTGGGTGGTCGCCGCCGCCGTCCTCGTGCCCAACGCGGGCAGGCTGGAGGAGCGGCTCGAGGTCGCCGCCCGCATGCCGGGCGGCCAGGCGCAGGCGGTCGAGAACGACCTCGCGCTGCGCTTCCGCTCGCCGTTCACCAACCGCGTGATCCTCGTCGGCGAGGGGATGCCTTCGTTCAGCCAGCCCGGCGGCAAGCAGATCCTCGAGACGATCGTCGGAGCCGTCGAAAAGGTGCCGGGCGTCGCCGGCGTGATCTCGTCGCTCGACAAGGACGACCCTCTCTTCCGCGGCGAGCACGGCGGGTTCCTGATCATCGTGGGCCTCGATGCGGGCGGCAAGCCCGTCGAGAGCCTTCTCCCCGCGTTGCGCGCGACCACCGCGTCGCTGGTCGCGAAGTTCCGCGCGGTCCACCCCGACGCGTGGCTCGGCTGGACCGGAGTCGCCCCGCTCAACCACGACCTGCGGCGCGCGAGCACGGCCGACGCCCGCTCCGCCGAGATGCACGTGCTTCCCTTCACCCTGCTCCTGCTGCTCCTCGCCTTCGGCGGCGTCGTGGCCGCGACGCTGCCGATCGGCGTCGGCCTGCTCTCGATCGCGCTCTCGCTGGGCGTCGCCGCCTGGGTCGCGGAGCGCGTGACGCTCTCGATTTTCATCCAGAGCCTCTCGTCGATGATCGGCCTCGGGCTCGGCATCGACTACGCGCTCTTGACCGTCAGCCGCTTCCGCGAGGCGCTCGCGGAGGGGCGCGACGCGCACGGCGCCGCGGAGGAAGCGGCGCGCCACGCCGGTTGGACGATCCTCCTCTCCGCGTTCCCGGTCTCGATCAGCTTCGCGGCCCTGCTCACGATCCCGCTCTCCGAGCAGCGCTCGGTGGGATTCGCCGGACTGACGGTGACCGTGTTCGCGCTGCTCCTCTCCGTGACGCTCCTCCCGGCGATCCTCTCCTTCCTGGGTCCGCGCGTCGACGTGCTGCGCGTGCGTCCGAAGCGGCCCGCGCGCGAGGCCGGCGGCAGCGCCGCCTGGAGGCACTGGGGACGCCGCGTGATCGCGCGCCCGCTCCTCTGCCTCGTCGTCGCGAGCGCTCCGCTTCTCTGGCTCGCCGCCCAGGCGCGGCGGCTCGACACGGTGCTGCCGTCGGGCGACTGGCTGCCCAGGGGCTCGGAGTCCGTCCGGGCGTACCACCTGCTCGGCGAAATGGGGCGCAAGAACCTCGTCCATTCGCTGCGCGTCGTGCTGGACTTCCCGCCGGGCGTGACGATCGAGTCGCCCGAGGGCTGGACCGCGGCGATGCGTCTCAACGAGCGGCTCCAGGCCGACCCGCGGGCGGGACAGGTGCAGTGCCTGCCGACCGTCGTGGACGTCCCGGGCAGCCTGCGCTCGCTGCGCCAGCTCCGCGCCGACGTGCGCCAGACGCTCGCGGCCTCCGACGGCTCGGCGACGCTCTTCGAGGTGCTGCCGAAGGAGGGGCTCGCGCCGCGCGACCAGGTGCGCTTCGCGCGCGACATCCGCACGTGGAGCGCCGCGGAGGCGACGGGCCTCGCCGGCACGCGGATCTCGGTCGGCGGGCAGCCCGGCTTCGACGCCGACTACGAGGACACGGTCGCGAAGCACTTTCACCGGGTCATCCTGCTCGTCATCGGATGCACGTTCCTCGCGCTCTTCGCGGGGTTCCGCTCGCTTCTCGTCGCGATCAAGGCGGTCCTCCTCAACCTGCTCTCCGTCGGCGCCGCGTTCGGCGCGCTCGTGCTCGTGTTCCAGGAGGGACACGGCGCGTCGATCTTCGGGCTCTCCGGTCCCACGGGCAGCGTCTTCCCCATCATCCCCGTGCTCGTCTTCTGCATCGTCTTCGGGCTCTCGATGGACTACGAGGTGATCCTCGTGGCCCGCGTCGCCGAGGCGCGGCGCGGAGGCTTCGACGAGTCGGGCGCGATCGCGGAGGGGCTCGCGCGAACGGCGACCGTCATCACGAGCGCGGCCGCGATCATGATCGTCGTCTTCGCGGGGTTCGCGCTCGGCGGTTTCCTGCCGATCCAGATGCTCGGCTTCGCGCTTTCGGTCGCGGTCGCGGTCGACGCGATCGTCGTGCGCATGGTCATCGGGCCGGCGCTGCTGCGCCTCGCGGGGCACTGGAACTGGTGGCCCGGCAACGTCGAGAGGCCTCATCCCGCCCGGGCGCAAGCGTCGAGGGCCTGACAGCCGTCCGGCCCGTTTCCCGGCGCCGCTGACCTTTTTTGGCACTCGCCGGCCCGCGTAGACTCCCTAACTTACTCAATACCAGAGGGTTGAGCCCGCTCTCGAGTTGGCTTTGCCCCTGCATCGATCTCTTCCGATGATCCCCTCGGGCAGCGCCGGAGACGGACGGAGGTCTGCGTGAAGCAGTCGTCTCCGGGGGGTCCGGGAACGGCGCACTCTGCTCCGGGCGGCGCCGGCGCCGCCACGGTGATCTCGCCGGCTCTCGGCGGAAAGACGCCGCCGCCGATCGACTCGAAGAGCCTCCCGGCCGGCACCGCGCTCGGACCGTTCAAGATCATCGACAAGCTCGGCGCCGGCGGCATGGGCGAGGTCTACCGCGCGCTCGACACGCGGCTCGGCCGCAAGGTCGCGCTGAAGGTGCTGCCGAAGGAGCTCTTGACCAACCCCGAGGGCCTCGCGCGGTTCGCGCTCGAGGCGCGCTCCGCCTCCGCGCTCAACCATCCCAACATCGTCACGATCTTCGAGGTCGGCCGCGCGGACACCTCGCCGTACCTCGCGATGGAGCTGATCGACGGCTGGACGCTGCGGCAGCTGCTCGACGAGGGGCCGCTGCCCGTCAAGAAGGCCCTCGAGATCGCGACGCAGATCGCGAGCGGCCTCGCGAAGGCGCACCAGGCCGGGATCGTGCACCGCGACCTGAAGCCCGAGAACATCATGATCTCGCAGGACGGCTTCGTGAAGATCCTGGACTTCGGCCTCGCCAAGCTCCAGGGCCCGCTCCACGGCGCGCCCGCGAGCAAGCCCGACGCGTCGTTGACGCAGGTCGGCCTGATCATCGGAACGCCCGACTACATGTCGCCCGAGCAGGCGACCGAGAAGCCGCTCGACTTCCGCTCGGACCAGTTCTCGGCGGGCCTCGTCTTCTACGAGATGCTGACGCGCCGGCGGCTGTTCCACCGCTCGACTCCGATCCAGACGCTCTCGGCGATCATCCAGGACGACGTCCTCCCGCTCGAGGGACTGGACTCTCGCGTGCCTCCGCCGCTGCGCTGGGCGATCGAGCGCTGCCTCTCCAAGGACCCCAACGAACGCTACAACGCAACGTCGGAGCTCGCGCGCGAGCTCAAGCAGATCCGCGACAAGCTCTCCGACTTCCAGCAGGCGGAGCGCGCGTCTCGCCGCGTCGACCCGGCGACGGGCGCGCCGGCGGGCGCCTCGGCGTCGCCCTCGCCGGCTCACTCGGCCGCCCTTCCCTCGATGTTTCAGCCGGCCGCCCCGAACCCGAGCTTCCTGGCGGCGCATCCTGCGGTGCCCGCCGCGGCCCGGACGCCGACGACCCTCACGAAGGCGCGCCGCGTCCGGGAGTTCGTCCTGGTGCTGGCGCTCGGCGTCGCGCTCTTCGCGTGCGGCGCCCTCGCGGGGGACTGGTTCCGCCGCAAGCAGGTCGAGGCGCCGCCGCCGATCTGGAAGGGCAACCTGCTCGTCGGTCCGATGACCCGCGTCATGGCGCCGCGCAGTTCGCCCGACGGCCAGGCGCTCGCGTTCCTGACGCTCGTGTCGGGGCGCTCGCAGGTCGCCGTCATGAAGCACTCCTCGGGAGACTGGAACGTCCTCACGCGCCGCGCCGACGCCGGCAGCGTCTACAAGGTCTGCTGGTCGCGCGACGGAGACCGTCTCTACTTCGACCGCGTCACCGACGTGCCGCGCGGCATCTTCAGCGTTCCGCCGCTCGGCGGCGAGGAACGCACGGTCCTCGAGGACGCGCAGGGCCCGGAGGCGCTGCCCGATGGCGGCCTCCTCGTCGTGAAGCGCGACGCCGCGCGCAACTTCCAGATCCACCGCTTCCGCCCCGACTCCGGCGCTCTGACGCCGGTCGGACCGCCGATCGTCGCGGAGGGCGGCACTCTCGGCGCCCGCGCGTTCCCCGACGGCAAGTTCGCGATCTTCTGGGGGCGCCTCGCCGGATCGGCGGACGCCGCGCGCCGCGTCTACCTGCTCGACCTTGCGAGCGGGAAGGCGGCGCCGTTCGCGCCTCAGCTGCCGCTCGCCCCGCCGCTCGCGATCGCCGCGGACGGCCGCTCGGTCCTCGCGTTCGTCACCGTCGGCGACCTGCAACAGGCGATCACGGTGTCGCGCGACGGCGAGCAGGGCAAGATCCTCTTCCCCGTCACGGGCAAGCCCTGGGGACTCGACTCCGGGATGGGCGGGAGCCTCTTCGTCAGCACGACAGACTCCCCCGCCGACCTGCTGCGCTTCTCCACGGCGGGCGGCGTGCCGGATCCGGTCGCCACGATCGCGGGCAACCTCGTCGGCAGCCTCGCCCAGCTCCCGGACGGCGGCCTGCTCATCCCGAATCAGGTGCTCGGCCGCCGGCGTCTCCTGATCGCGGCGCCGGACGGACAGCTGAAGTCGTTCCTCGATTCCGCGGAGCAGGCGACTCCGCCCGCGACGCTCGTGGGCGAGAACCTCGTGGCGTTTCTCTCCGGCAGCGTCGGCCAGCCGTCGGTGATCACACTCGCGACGCTTCCGGAGGGCCGGATCGTCCGGCGTCTCGAGGAGACGCGCGGAATCATGCCGCAGAGCCTCGTCGCCTCGCCGGACGGCCGCACGCTCTACTACGTCAACGCGGGGACGCTCTTCTCGGTGCCGGTCGAGGGCGGCAAGCCCACGAGCATGCGCCCCGCCAACGGGGTCGCGGTCGATGCGCGCGAGCCCGGTGCGGCGCTCATCGTGCAGGTCAACGCCGCCGACGGCGTCAAGCTGTTGCGCGTCCCGTTCGACGGCGGCTCGGAGCTCTCGATCCTGTTCGCGAGCACGCTGCGGCTCTCACCGATCCCGATCGCCGGCTCCGCCGTCGGCCCGGACGGCCGGATCGCGGTGACCGTGACCTCTCCCGACACGATGTTCCGCGGCGTCGCGCTGCTCGACCCGGTCACGGCCGT
>Ga0068863_100005551_pt1 | contig 12402 bp, 12 predicted proteins | sample KBSSwiS62_FD_66596 | JGI IMG/M metagenome (GOLD analysis project Ga0068863, IMG submission 66596) | Switchgrass rhizosphere microbial communities from Kellogg Biological Station, Michigan, USA - KBS Switchgrass S6-2 | ecosystem: Host-associated > Plants > Roots > Rhizosphere > Soil ...
CCGCAGATCAGGCCGCCGATCAGGCCCGCTAGCCGGTTGCCGACGAAGTGCCGGGAGATCACGTAATACCAGGCCGTCGCGGTGCCGGCCAGACCCAGCATGATGATCAACACGTACACCGGGCCGGGGCCGAGCCACGCCGTCAGCGGCGCCAGCGGCACGCTCAGTCCGAGCAGGCCGGTGTTGGCCATGACGTTGACGCCGATCGGTGCGTTCAGCTGCGACACCAGGAACGGATTCTCGCCATGGCTGAAGATCCGCACTCCGTGCAGCAGCATGAACTCGAAGAAGGTCTGATCCGTCGAGTTGGCAAACGGCGTCTTCGAGGTCGGGCTGCTCCACATCTGGCTGGTGACCCGGTAGGCCACCAAGATGAAGAACGCGATCGCCGCGGCATCGATAAAGTTCCACCGCATCCGTGGCCGTCGAGCCGGGGCCGGCTGATCGCCGGGCGCACCGTGGTCAATCTCGGCTTCGGTCTCCGGCGGGTTGACGCGCGGTCCGCGCAGGGACAGTGACTTCGCCTCGAGCGCCTTGCCGGTCCGAGCGTCCGGATCGTCCAAGGTGTGCGTGGGCTGCGCGTTCATGCGGCGATGCTACCCAGAAACCGCTCGTTGTTCGGTAACCAAATGCCGGACGTCCCAGACCCAGACTCCGCCGGAGAATTTCGGCTTGAAGCCGAGGAGATCAGTGATCGTCTGCCGGACCGCATGTTCGGCCGGACTGTCCGGCAACTGGATCACCACGGCCGCGTGCCAGTACCGCAGATCGGTGATCGCGGCCGCGCGATCGGCCTTCTTGATCACCACCGGCTTGTTCTTGGCGATCACCTTGTCCAGGAGCTCAGTGGTGTGCCGCTTGGGAGCACCGAAGATCGCGATGTCGTCGTGTGCCGGGTCCGGGCCGAGGAAGTAGCCGCGCGGCAACTGCACCGCCAGGTCTGAGCCGGCAGCCCAGAACATGCTGTTTACCGCACCGGCCGCGGGCAGCGGGACGGGCACCACGGTCTGGTCCGACGCGACGTAATTGCGCCAGGTGCCCTGCGTGAAGAAGGCCGGCGTGGAGGCCATCGGAACAGTCTGGATCGGCGTCGGGAACACCGCCAGCAGCGACACCGCGACCAGGAAGCACCAGGCCAGCCGGGCCTGCCGAGACCGGGTGGCGATCTTGGAGTCCAGGCCGCTGACCTTCTGGACTCGGTGGGTGCTGGCGAGCACGTGATCGTGCGCCATGGCGACCAGGACCGCCAGGATCGGCAGCACGAACAGGCCCAGGCGGGTCGGCACCACCGAGTCGAAGATCGGCAGGTTTTTGACCAGCGCCCACGGCCCCGGGATCGACGACTCGTGCCCGTTGAAGATGATCACCGAGCCGAGCGACAACACCAGCAGAACGGCTGCGGTAATGCCGAGAGCGCGGGCCCAGACGTTCCGGCGCAGCCAGAAGATCGCCCCGCCGAGCGTGATCAGTAGCGGCCAACCGAAGAACGTGTTCTGCTCGGCCGGGCTGGTGGCCAGGTGGATGTTGTTGGCGAAGGCGCCGGCCAGGGTCCGGGTCGCCAGCGCCGGGATCGCCGCGACGTCGGTGCCGAATGACTGCAAGCCCGGGCTCAGTCCGCGATAGCTCTCCGGGCCGAAGAACTGCCGCCACAGCGGGTAGGCGACCAGTACGCCGGCCACCGCCGCCGCGACGCCGAGCCCGGCGAGGAACGGCTTGATGACGGGGCGCACCTCGCCACGGCGCATCAACGCGTACGCACCGAGGAGGATGCTCATCGACAGCGCGACGATGAACAGCATCTCCTCGTTGATGAAGACCTGGACCGTGATCAGAGCACCGAGCGCCAGCCCGTTGCGGATCGACCGGCCGGCCTCGCGCAGCCGGATCACCCGCCACGCGATGAACGGCACCAGGAACTGGGCCACTAAGTTTGGATGCCCGTTGGCGTGGGCGACGATGCCCGGCCCGAGACCCGCGATGGCGCCACCGACGATCGCTGCCGACCGGGACGAGACCAGGTGCCGGGAGAGTACGAAATACCAGGCGCCGGCGGTGCCGGCCAGGCCAAGAGTGATCAGCACGGCGAACGAAACGGCCGGACCGAGCCACAGGGTGATCGGCGCCAACGGGATCGACAACGCCAGGATCGACGTGTTCGCCATCAGGTTGACGCCGGTCGGCACGTTGATCCGGTCAGTGAAGAGGGGCGAGTCGAAGTGCGTGACGACGCGCGCGCCGTGCGACAGCATCCACTCGAAGAATGCCTGGTCGTTGGCGTCAACGGCGCTTACGTGATGGCCGCCGACCGGCCACAGCCGGCTGGTGATCCAGACCGCGACGGCGAGGTAGCCCGCGTACACCAGAAGATCAGTGCGGAGCCGGCGCAGTCGTGCCGACCGGCGGGCTCGCTTGCTCTCCCGGTCGTCGCCACCTGCGGTGACCACTCGGGCATCGACGACCTGAACCTGGCCGTCGATGGCGACCAGTAACTCGGTGTCGGAGTCCGATTCAGATGGGGCGGGAGTGTCGACCGTGCGCGCGATGGGCTCGGTCGGCGTATCACTATCGGCGAACGTCGTACCCATGAGAGACAGGCGCCCGCTTCGATTAGCGCGGTGTACGTGCGACCGCGAACACCGACTGACCGAACGGCGGGCGCACCAGCGTCTCCGCGGCCTTGGTCACGGGCAGGACAACCTTGTCGTACACCTTGACCATGGCCCCTTCCTTGGGCGTCAGCTTGAACACGCTGGTCGCCATGTAGTAGCCGAGCAGGCCGAGCGCGTTTGCGTAGTGGATCTTCTCGACCTCAAGGCCGGCTTCGGTCATCGCGCCACTCAGCGTCTTCTTGGTGTAGCGACGCACGTGGCCAGTGGCGATGTCGACCGGGCTCATGGCGAACATGAACGCCGGAACGATGATGATCACCCGGCCGCCGGGGCGGACCAGGCGCGAGATGCTTCGCAGCGCCCCGACGTGATCATCGATGTGCTCGAGAACGTTGTAGGACACCGCGGCGCTGTAGTTGCCGGTGTCCAGCGTCGGGAGCAGCATCTCCCGCACATCGACCTTCGAGCCTTCCTGCGCCATCCGCTCCTTGAGCAGGACCAGCCGGTCGGGATCCGCCTCGGTGGCGGTGAACTTGGACAGACGATGCGACCACTCAAGAGCGTAGTCGCCGAGGCCGCTGCCGATCTCGATCGGATCGTCGCCGAGGTAGGGCATTGCCAGTTCGACGAACCAGCGCCGGTGGTTCACAGCAGTGGCGAGACCCTCCAGCACTTCGGACTGGACTTGCTGATCGCCGGTGATCTCCACCATGCGGATGCCCTCCTGTGGTCGTTCACAACTGCCGGGCGGCGGCGCGCTGCGAACGAACGGTGTGGTCAAAAGACGTCGGCTCAATCCGATATCCGCCCGTGTAGCCGTTGCTCGTCGTCGACCGCCGAAACGGCGATCCCCAACGTGGTCAAAACGGCAGCCCGACTACCGCCGGGCGGCCTACAGCATAATCTCTCGACGCTAAGCGGGGCCCCAGGACCGGCCCCGATTTGCCCCGTTAGTGGCTTGCCTCCCTATTGTGCCCTGCGGCAGCAGCACCGTCAGTGACAAGCAACACCTTCCCAATATGGCGACTAGCAGTTATAACTTCGTGAGCAGTAACAGCGCGTGACATTGGCAACGATCTGTCAACAATCGGCCGGATCTCACCCGTTTGGATCAGAGGCCACACCTGTTGCTGCACCTCGGCCACGATCCGCGCCTTGTCGGCCGGAGTGCGGCCGCGCAGCGCCGTTGCGGTGACCGAGGCTCGCTTGGTCAGCAAGGCCCCGAGATCGATGTTTCCGGTCCGGCCACCCTGTAAACCAATGATCACGAGATGGCCGTCCCGAGCCAGCGCTTGAATGTTCCGGTCCAGGTAGGCGGCCCCGATGATGTCCAGGATCACGTCGGCGCCGCGATTCTCTGTGGCGCCCCGGACTTCGCCGACGAAATCCTGCGTCTCATAGTCGATGACCGTACGAGCGCCGAGTTTCCGGAGGGTTTCCAGCTTGCTAGCACGAGCTGTCGTGATGACGTCGGCACCGATCGCTCGCGCGAACTGGATTGCGAACGTGCCGATGCCGCTGCCGCCGCCATGCACCAGCAACGTCTGCCCCGCGTGCAGACCGGCGACCGTGACCAGGTTTGACCAGACCGTGCACGCCACTTCCGGAAGCGCGGCCGCGTCCACCAGCGACACCCCGGTGGGCACCGGCAGCAACTGACCGGCCGGCACCACCACGCGCTCGGCATATCCGCCGCCGGCCAGGAGCGCGCACACCTCGTCGCCGGCACTCCAGCCGGGCACTCCGTTCGCGTCCAGGATGCGGCCCGAACACTCCATACCCAGAATCGGCGACGCACCCGGCGGCGGCTCGTAGAAGCCGGCCCGCTGCAGCAGGTCGGCCCGGTTCACCGCGCTCGCGGCCACATCAACCAGCACTTCGCCGGGTTGCGGCACTGGATCCGGGACCTCGGTCCACTGCATCACTTCCGGTCCGCCCGGTTCGGCGACGGTGATTGCGCGCATACGTATTACTTACCCGGTGGCGATCTCCGGCTGACAACGGGGACCTCCACGATTGCTGAGAGGCATTACCCTCCGTCCATGTATCTCGCGATCGACCGGGAGTCGCGAAACGCCGTCTACGTCGCGATCGAACTCGGACTCATCTGCCTGACCATCGGCGGTTGCCTGGCGTTTCTGGTCGGCTTGCGCAACGCCGACGTGTGGTTCCTGCAGCGCACCGGCCGAATCGTCGACGGCGTCGTAAGCAAACTCGAAATCACCACCGGGCCACGGGAGACGACCCGGCGGCCGTATGTCACCTTCCAGACCACCGACGGGGAGACCGTCGAGGCGGCGTCGGCGCTCTACCGAAAGACCATCCGGCTCGCCGTGGGCGATCGGGTGCGGCTCAGCTATCGTCCCGGCAACCCACGGAAAATCGCGATTTGGGGGTACGACTTCCGGATGCGCGAGCCGATCGGTTCGGCGGCCGGTCTCGTGACCGCGATCGTTGCCATCCTGGTCGCGGTAACCCTCTGACCGTCCGGCACGGCCACTGCACGGCGCCGTGATGTGCTGCTTTGTGGTGCGTACCGCGTGGTGTTTTCATTGATTTTCACGACGAGGGGGTTAGGTCTTGACCGACGCGCCGAGCCCGACCCGCAGCCGATTCTCCCGGACCCGAGTGGTCGCCCTCTTCGTCGCGTTTCTGCTGGTCGTCTGTGGTGGCACGACGGTGTTTGGACTCTGGTGGAGGTTCGGCGTCGATCACGAGCGCGCGACGTCAACGTGCGCGACCTGTGCCGTGGACCAATTCCTTTCCGCCGGCCCGCTCGGCGGCCTGACCGCCGACCAGCAGCGCTTCGACGATGTCACCTGTGGCAGCCAGCGCTCGGCGTTATCGGCTCAAATGCAGGACATCGCGGCGAGCGTCCAGCGCGCCACCGGCGGAACACCCTGGTCGTTGGGGCGCACCGAAGTGGCCTCGTCAACGACGGAAGGCAACTCGATCCGTGCCGAGGTGCATCTCGTCTTCGGGCGTTCCGGCACCGCCGACACACTCTCGACGGATGTCGGCACCTGGACCTTCACCATGTCGCACTCGGATGGCTGGCAGGTGTGCGGGCTGCAGACGCCGGAGCTCTGCGATGCCTACCTGAACTGCGACCACCAGACATCACCGTCGGCCGAACCATCGCCATCGGACAGCGGGCTACTGCGCAATCTGGATCCGCTGCAGCGGTGCGGGCCGAAGGATCCGTTCCGGCAATATCACGACTGCCCGTCCCAGTCGCCGACACCGTAGCCTCGGCCGACCCGGTCAGTCGCCGTCGAAGTGCAGTTCCAGGCTGCGATCGCAGGCACAGACATCGGCCAGCGCCCGGGTCGCGCTGAGGAACTGCCGCTCCGGGTCGGAGATGGCGCCGGACATGGTCTGGTCCAGTTCACTGATCAGTTCCGGCATGTCGGCCGACGTCATCACGACCGACCGCACCGGATCGAGCCGGCTCAGCACCGGCATCCGGCCCTGCAACCGCTGCAACAGGCTGGTCATCTCATCGACACCGAAGACGACGGCGATGTCGTGGAGCGACTCGCGCTGCGGACCGGTGCCGGGCCGATCCCGCCGGCGCAGGACGGCATCAATTCCCATCCGTGCATTAGAGCCGACGATCGAGAGCCGACGCCATACCCGACCGAATCGGAGTCACGCGTGAGAGCTTGTTCCTAAGCCTCGTGGCCGGGCTGCGGCGGCCCCAGATGGCCGTCGGCGACGTTGTCGGCACGGGCACAGACAACACCGGTATGCACCCGCACCTCCGCCTTACCGCCAACCATCTGCCCGGTCGTAATCGGCAGGGTCGCCTCGCCCCGACCGAAGGCTTAGGAACAAGCTCTAGTGTCGATTGATGGCGCTCATCATCGCGGTCTGGGGCGTGGCCCCCGGGATCGGCAAGTCAACGCTGTGCCGGCGACTTGCCGAGCAGTTGAGCGTAGGCGGCCGGGTCGACCACTTTGCCGAGGAAGACGTCCTGTCCCGCCCGGAGTTCGCGGCGGTGGCCACCGAGTTCCGGGCGGACCGGCGCGTCGACCTGGACACGCTGGTGGACGCCACCGCCCGCTACGCGGAATCCGCCCGCGGCTTCGACATCTCGGTGGCCGACGCATTGCTGCCCTACGTACCGACTGCGTTGGCCATGGGCCACTCCGATGCCGTCGTGACCGACTTCTGTCTGCGGCTCCGTGAGGCTCTGGCGGGCGTACCGGGAATTCTGGTGTTCCTGGACGGTGACCCGCGGATCGCGCTGCGCCGGGCCGCGGACCGGGAGGGACCGCGATGGCTGGACTGGTATGTCGAGAAGCTGGCCGGCTACGGCGTCGAGCCACGAGTGACGGACGTCGAGTCGGCGATCGCCTACCTGCGGCGCGAGCGCACGGTGCTGTTCGACGCGGCCGCGACGCTCGGCTGGGGCACGGTCACGGTCGACGCCGGCACCGAACTGGACGCGGACCAGATCCTGGCGAACGCCATTGCGGCACTGGCGGGAACTACCGGCCGCATTTCGACGACTAATGACAACGACCGTGAGACAGTTTGCTGGCCAGACCTGGGGAGGAACTAGTGCGGGCGATCCGATGGGCGGCGGTGCTCGGGACGGCGACCCTCGCGGCGATCTTGGCCGCCGGAACGGCGTGGGCGCACGTCGAGGTCAGCTCGGACAAGAAGCAGGCGGGCGCGACCAACGTGACGGTCACCTTCACCGGCGAGGCGGAGTCGAACACCGCCGGCCTCAAGTCTGCGCGGATCGTGCTGCCGGACGGCATCGCACCCTCGCAGGTCAAGCTCACCAAGGCACCGAGCGGCTGGACCTATACCGAATTGCCGGACGGATTCCGGATCGAGGGCAAGGCGCTCCCGATCGGCACTGACGCGGTGTGGTCGATCCTCATCGACAAGCTGCCCGAGAATGTCACTGAGCTGCCGTTCAAGACGGTGGAGACGTATGGCGACGGCGAGATCGCCAACTGGATCGAGATCCCATCCCCGGGCCAGGAGGTGCCGGACCCGGCGCCGATCCTGACGCTGGCCCCGGCGTCCGGGGCGGCCTCATCCGGCGCGCCGGCATCCTCCGGTGTGTCGGCGTCGGTCAGCCCGGCCCCGGCTGGCCCAACGGGGGCCGCCGGCACCACCGCCACGGCGTCCGCCAATTCCTCCAGCAGCTCGGGCCTGATCTGGACGATTGTCGGCATCGTCGTCGCCGTGGCGGTCACCGCCGGCCTGGTGATCTGGGGACGCCGCCGGCGGTCCAGCACCGGCTGAGTTATCAGTGGCGGTGCTCGGCATTCGTATGCGCCGGACCGTGAGCGTCCTCGCAATGCACCGTCTCGCCGATCCGGAGCAGATCCGATCCAGCGTGGTCGACCTGCAGCGTCGTGTGCGTCAGCTGGTAGTCGTCGCGCAGCAGTGATTCCAAGTGATTGCGGATCTGGTGACAATCCCGGCCCGGCTCGACCAGCACATGGGCGGAGAGCGCGGGCTGTCCGGACGTGATCGTCCAGACGTGCAGGTCGTGCACCTCGACCACGCCATCACTGGTGACCAGGGCGTCACCGATCATGTCCGGATGCAGACCCGCGGGTGCGGCTTCCAGCAGGATCCGGCCGGACTCGCGGACCAGGCCGACTCCGGCCTTGACCATGAGGACGACCACGATCAGCGAGGCGATCGCGTCGGCGCGGTTGAAGCCGGTGACCACCATGATCACACCGGCGATCGCGGTCGCGACGAACGCGAACAGGTCGTTGAGGATGTGCTGGAACGCGCCCTCGACGTTGAGGCTGGTCCGGTTCGCTCGAGACAGCGACCAGGACGCGGCGAGGTTGACGCCGATGCCGGCCACGGCGGTGATCACCACCAGCCACCCGCGCACCTCCAGCGGGTGGATCAGCCGGCGGATCGCTTCATAACACAGCCAGGCCGCGAGGATCAGCAGGGTGAGGCCGTTGGCCTGGGCCGAGAGGATCTCCGCGCGCTTCAGGCCGAAGGTGTAGCGGCCGCGGGCCGGACGGGCCGCCAACCGGATCGCAACCAGCGCGAGGACGATCGAAGCGGCATCGGTGAGCATGTGCGCGGCGTCCGACAGCAGGGCCAGCGAGGAGGCGATCAGGCCCACGGCCACCTCGACGACCATGAACCCGGCGATCAACGCCAGCGCGATGGTCAGCCATCGCTTGTCGGCGTCGGCCGACATGCCGTGGCTGTGACCGCCGTGGTCGTCGTCGTGTCGATGCAGCCGCCCGTCGGCGTGGCCATGAACATCGCGCGCGGTCACGACAGACCCTCGCTGCTGCGGGCGTCGCCGTGCCCGGCGTGGGGCTCGCCGTGCCCCGCGTCGGGCTCACCGTGCTCGGCGTCGGGCTCGCCATGCCCGGCGTGGGCGAGGCCGGTCTCCAGGAGAGTACGAACGTGGTCGTCGTCGAGCCGGTAGAAGGCGAGCCGGTGCGCGCGGCGGACCGCGACGACACGATGCGCTCGCAGCAACCGAAGCGCGTGCGAGGCCACCGACTCACTGCTCCCGGTGGCCGCCGCCAGGTCCGCGACGCACATCTCGCCGGCCTGGTGGAGCGCGATGAGCAGGGTCAATCGGGTCGGATCACCGAGCAGGCCGAGGACCGCGGCAAGGTCGCGAATCGCGTCCGGCTCCGGCATGGCATCCCGCACCCGCCGCACCTGATCAGCGTCGATCACCCGAGTGGCCAGCACCGCCGTCATGATCCGATCCCATCAACGTCTGAAGACCTGTTCATACGAGAATATCGCCGACGCCGGGGTGACGCCGCTCGGCCTCCATTTTCGCCCGCCGGCGGGCTGCGGTACGCCGCAACCGTCACGGACAGCACCGTCGCCACCATCGGCCCGACCGCGAGTCGCGCCGATGGTGGCGGTGGCGGCGCTAGACCCGGGTGAACATCCGGCCGGCCAGATCAACGCCAACCACCACGCCGGCGTTATCCCTGGTGAAGTAGCCGCGCTGGCCTTCGAATGCACCGCTGGTCAGGATGTATTCATCCGCCTCGCCGGGCAGGAACCCGAGGTCGAACGGCGCGTGATCGGCGGGCAGCGCGACCGCGGATGCGGCCCGGATCTCCGGCTTGATCCGGCACTCCAGGACCAGTTGCGAACCGGTTGTCGCGACGGTCAGCGTCATGGCGTCGATGTCATAGGTGCCGACCACCTCGCGGGCTCGGGCGTCGTCGTAGGGCACCGGCTCTGGATCCCGGTCGACAATGCCGAGATAGTTCTCCAGCGCCCAGCGAAGGATCGCTTGATTGAACGGGATCCCGTCCGGGCCCGCATTGGCCATGGCGACCACCGCGAAGTTGCGCTCCGGCACCATCAGGAATTCGGCGAACTGCCCGTTGGCGGAGCCGCCGTGCCCGACCGTACGCACACCGTCGACGTCACGCAGGAACCAGCACAAGCCGATCGCGTCTCCGAGTTTGCTGCTGCGCAGCTTGACGGTCGGCTCCCGCATCGAGCGCAGCGCTGCGGACGGCAGGACACCCGCGCCGTCACCCAGCTGGAATCGGGCCCACCGCACCTGGTCGGTGATCGATGAGGCCAGGCCGCCACCCGGATTGTTGCCGCGGGTGTGCTTCCACGGCCGGGCCACCTTCGGCCCATCGTCGCCGAGGTTGTGCCCGACGGTGAACCGCCGCGTCATGACCTCGCCGGCTAGGTAGAAGCTGTTGGTCAGCCCGGCCGGGTCCAGGACCTGCGACGAGACCGCCTGCTCGTAGGTCTGGCCGCCGACCTTCTCGATGACACGGCCGATCAGGTTGTAGCCGGCCTGGCTGTAGGAGGCGCGGGCACCGAGTGGCGCCACCTGCTCCAGACCCGCCATCGCGGCGACGAACCGTGCCAGGGCATCGTCACCGTCGCCGACGTCGGCGATCACGTTCCAGCCCAGGCCGGACGTGTGGTTCAGCAGATGCCTTACGGTCACTTCGGCGGCCGTACGCTCGTCGGCCAGCACGAGCTCCGGCACGTAGCGACGAACCGGCGCATCCAGCTCGACCCGACCCTCCGAAACCAGACGCATCAGCATGGTCGCGGTCATTGACTTGGTCACTGAGCCGATCACGAACAGCGTGTCCGGATCGATCGGCAACGGGTTCTCTACGCTGGTCACGCCGTGGCACGCGTACGCCTCCTCGGCACCGGTCCAGACACCGACCGCGACACCCGGGATCCCGAACCGCTCGGCCGTGGCCGCGACGAACTGCGCCAACTCCGCCATGACTGCCTCCCACATTCGACTTGTACTTTGTTCAAGTCAGAGCAAACCACGGACTTGAACGCCGTGCAAGTCATTTCTTGAACTAAGTTCAAGGGCCCGATACGGTGACATCTATGCCGCGCGACACATTGACCGTCGAGCAGATCGTCACCGCCACGGTCGAGATGCTCGATGCCGACGGGCTTGAAGGTCTGAACATGCGAGCGCTGGGCCAGCGCCTGGGCTCGGCGGCGACCGCCGTCTACTGGCACGTCGGCAGCAAGGACAACCTGCTCGCGCTCGCCGCCGACCGGGCCTGGAACGAGATCGGGCTGCCGGATCCGGTGGTGGACGGCTGGCGGGCCGCCGCCATCACGATGGCCACCGAGCTCTACGCGATGCTCGCCCGACATCCGTGGCTGGTTCAGGTCTTCGGGGCGCATCCGGTGGTCAGCCAGGGCAAGTTCCGGCACGACGACCACAGCCTGGCGATCTTTGAGGCCGGCGGCTTCTCCGTCGACGCGGCCGACCAGGCCGCTACCGCCGTGTTCACCTACGCCCTGGGTAACGCGGTCGGGTTGGCGGCTGCGGCATCGTTCGAGAGAGCCGACCGCACCGACGCCGACCGGGCCGACTACATGAGTCGGGCAGTCCAGGTGGCCCGGGAGTTTCCGCACATCCGGTCGCGCCTGGACTCACCTTCGGCTGGATTCGCCGCCACGCCGGAGAACAGCTTCCAGATCGGCCTGGACGCACTGCTGACCGGCCTCACCGCCACGCTCGTCAACGAGCGGGCCGACCGAAGCCCTCGCTGACCGGCGCTGCCGCGTACGCACGAATCAAATCCAGGTCATCCCAGCCGTCAACGACATCGGCGAGTCCCCGGTCCCGAGCCAGCGGCTCCAGGTCGGTGAAGAGCGCGCTCGGCCGCTCAATCAGTGTGCTGATGAGAAAGTCCGCCGTCCACGGCGCCGGAAGCGGGTGGGTATCGAGCTCCCACCGCAGGTACTTGTTGTATGGCCGGACTCGGCCGTGCAGCGCGAACAGTGTCTCCAGGAACCAGGGTGCGGCCTCGATCTCCTCAAGACGAGCCAGGTCAGGTCGGCCGTCGCGGGAGTTCTTCGCAGCCCGGTAAACGAAGTTGATGTAACCGTCGAGCTGCTCGCGGGCAAATTCCTCGGCTTCGGCCGGAGTCAGCATGGCCTGAGCTCGGACCCGCTCGGCGATGCCGCCGTCCATCCGATCCAGCAGCACCTTCGCGCCCCGGAACGAATAGCGCTGCCATCGGTCGGACCGGTCCTCGAGATCGGCCAGCGAATACGGAATCTCGTCGATCTCGGGCGATCGCTTGGTGGCCGACCAGGCACCGCCGTAGCCCGGGACGATGACGTAGACATCGACGTCGGAGTCGCCTGTCGCCATCCCGTCCCGAGCCTGCGATCCGGACAGGACCACGCCGAGCACCGTGGGATCCTTCTCGGCCCGGGCGATCAGATCGTCGAGAGCTGCCGAAATCACGGTCGGAGTATCAGATCGGCAGCAGCACGCGGCAACCGATTTACGCGTTGT
>Ga0068863_100005555_pt1 | contig 12395 bp, 11 predicted proteins | sample KBSSwiS62_FD_66596 | JGI IMG/M metagenome (GOLD analysis project Ga0068863, IMG submission 66596) | Switchgrass rhizosphere microbial communities from Kellogg Biological Station, Michigan, USA - KBS Switchgrass S6-2 | ecosystem: Host-associated > Plants > Roots > Rhizosphere > Soil ...
AAATTCCGCATCTACATCCCGGAAACCACCATCCCCGAAACCGACAAACAGCGCGTCCTTCGCACGGAGCAGGCCATCGCCGACAAGCTCGCTGCCATCCCCAACGTCTCCTCCGTGTCCTTCTCTACTGAGATTCCGATGGATGGCCACGATTCCAACGATCCCATCTTTGCGCAAGACCGCACATACCGCGAAGGCGAACTTCCCCCCATCCGCCGCTTCATCTTCCCCTCTCCCGGCTACTTCTCCACGATGGGCATATCGCTGGTCGCTGGCCGCGAATTCACCTGGGCAGAGACCTATCAGAAACGACCCATCGCCCTCATCTCCGAGAACCTCGCCCGCGAATATTGGGGCTCGCCTGAAAACGCCATCGGCAAAAAGATTCGCGTCGGCACCACCGACGACTGGCGCGAAATCATCGGCGTCTCTCACGACGTCTACTACGACGGCGTCAGCAAAAAAGCTCCCAGCACTGTCTATTGGCCCGTCTGGCGCGATCGCTTCGAAGGACAGAAAGAAGACATCCGCCGCGGACTCACGTATGTCGTTCGCTCTCCCCGCGCGGGCTCAGCCGCATTCCTCACGCAGGTTCAGCAGGCCGTCTGGTCCATTAATGGTGAAATGCCTCTCGCTGAACCCGGCACCGTCGGCGAACTCTACACCAAGTCCATGGCTCGCACTTCGTTCACCCTCATCATGCTCTGCGTCGCCGGCGGAATGGCTCTGCTCCTCGGCATCGTCGGTATCTACGGAGTCATCTCCTACGCCGTCTCGCAACGCACTCGCGAAATCGGAATCCGCATGGCCCTTGGCGCGCAGCGCGACCACCTCACCGGCATGTTCGTTCGCCAGGGACTTCTCCTCGCCGGCATCGGAGCAGTCTTCGGCGTCGCCGCGGCTTTCGCCACCATGCGCTTCATGAGCTCGATTCTCTTCAAGGTCAGCCCCATGGATCCGCTCACCTACTGCCTCTCCACCGCCGCGGTCCTCGGAATCGCACTCTTGGCCTGCTACCTGCCTTCGCGCCGAGCATCTCAGGTCAATCCCGTCAACGCATTGAGGGCAGAGTAACTATCCTCTGCCCTTGGCAGCACAATCTCCTGAATGCGAATCACGCGTCGAGCGAACTTACTCGGCGCAAATCGCGCCTGCCCGTCAGAGCAGTATCAATCCGTCGCCGCCATCTGCTCCGCCGACATGATTTCCGGAAAGCGAAAATTCTCAACCTTCATCTGCACCGTCATCCGCTCTTGCAAACGAAATTGCGTGAAGCTCACCGGCGATCCAGAGCAAAGAATCCTGGGGCGCGCTGGAGCACCGGCGTGAATGTTCCAGGCATTCGAGAAATTCAATTGGGGCGACCAAACCGAAGTGATTCCCATCTGTGCCGGAGCCATATCGAGATTCCCTGCCCAGGCAGTCGCCATCATCTTGCCCCCTTTTTCATCATTCGGCTTCGAACATGAGTCATCGGCCCACGGTGCTGTCACATACGTAAGCAGCGGCTGGCGCATCGCAGATCGGCACGTAATCGCAGAATATTCTCGTCTCTTCGCATACCACGACCACGGAGTGCAAATTCCAAACCCGTCGACGGTGAAATCTCCCTCCGGCAGTGCAATAGTCCGCTGCATCGTCTGCTTCGCGCTGATAAGCGCGAACTCGACATTCAAGCCAGTCGATGCACCCTTCCACTGCTCGTAAATTCTGCGTGGCAAGATAAAGCTGATCGACGACACATTCGAGCCCGGGAGAAAAGCAGCTCTGTCATACCTTTGCCACGGGGAGCGCCATCGCGTCCCGTCCGGCTCTTCGATCGTCACTCGCTGCGCTTGCGGCACCACTGCAAGGTCAGGCTGCAAAACCGAGGAACTTACCGGAATTGAGACCTCGAGTTCATCCTTGTCGCGCGTATCGCGAACGATTGGTTGCCGTAGTCCCTCGGCAGCATACGACATCTCGATCACCTGCGCAGCGGCACTCCGATTTGCCGGAAAGAACCTCTCCATCACCGCCCGATCCGGATCGGCCCAACTCATCCCCAACAGCAGAAGCAGCGACCCGCCTAGTACAATCCAGCCCATCCTTAGCCGGCGCATCGCATACATGATCCACACGGCCATCGAGCATCCGATGAGCAGAACGAAGAAGCCAATCTCTCCGCTAATCAGCTCCGGCGCCCCTCCGTTCCCTACCCTCGGGAGATAGGATGCGATCACGTTCACGACTACCAAGATCACCACAAAACCCAGCAGCACGAGCATCAGTCGCGCAAATCCTCGCGTAAGCGATGACAACGCGATCGCCGGAAGTATCAGAATCACCGTCACCAGCACCAGGTTCAGACCGAGGCCCAAGGCATACCCAGTGGGATTGAAACCCGCTTCCATCAGCAACCCGCATTGCGCCAGCAAGAATGGCAGATACAGGAACGCCCCCAGGAACAAAGCTTTCGCGGCCAAAAGCTTCGGCCATTCGTACGGCCTCGTCAGCCAGAATTGCGTGTCCCCAACCAGCCGCTCGCAATGCACAACCCGCGCGATCAACACAAGCCAGCTGACGGGCACCAGCACCACCAGGCAAGCGGCCAGGAATCCTCGTCCCCCTTCCCCCATTGAGAATCGCCCGGCAAACGTTTCTGCGACCATGCTGTTGTGCTGCCACGTCACTGGGTAAACCATCACAAACACTGCCAGAAGAAGCACGCTGACCGCAATCTCGGGCCAGAACCGTCGTGCGTCCTTCGTGAAAACCGCAGCAATCTGTTTCACGCACTCACCCCCTTCTGGCTCTCCATCTCTGCCCTGCTCGCCAGTCGTCCTCGCCCATTCTTCGCAATCGCCAGAAAGATCGATCGCAGCGTCATCGGATCGATGCTGACCTCGCGTGCGCCCGGAAATGCGCCAGCCACTTCCCTCTTTGTCTTCTCCGGCTCGTACCGGCTATCGACAAACCGCACAACGGAATCCGCGGCTTCCGCCTGCAGCCATGCAACAGGAATCTCTCTTGGCACCGAAACATGTCCCTCAAGCGTGACCGTCACCTCGCGGAATCGCCCTGCCAGCGATGCCATCTCTTCCTGAAACAGAAGCCGCCCGTTCTCCAGGAAGCCCACGTGGCTTGAAAAACTCTCGATCTCTGCCAGATCATGCGAAGAAAGAAAAATTGTTGTCTCCTCCGCACGATCCAGCAATCCCTCGATCAATTCATCACGCACCAGCGGATCGAGCCCTGAGAATGGCTCGTCCAGCACGATGACAGTGGGACGGTACGCAAGCGAACTGGCCAGTGCGGCCTTCACCCGGACACCCCGCGAAAGATGCTTCAGTTTCCGGTCTAGCGGCAAATCGAACTGACGCACCAGTTGTGATTCAAGTTCGGTGTCCCAGTCCGGATAGAAACTGCGGTAATACCGCAACAGATCACCCACCGTCATCCAATCCGGCATCTCCTGGTTTTCCGACACGTACCCAATCCGCTGAAATGCTTTACCCCTGATCCTTCTCGAATCCAGCCCCTGCACCTCGGCTATCCCCGAGCTCGGACCGAAGATATTCATCAGCACCTTGATCAGCGTTGTCTTGCCCGCCCCATTGGGCCCCACAAGCGCATAAATTGCACCCTGCGGCACTTCAATACCCACGCCGTCCAGCGCGGCAGTATTGCCGAACCGCTTCGTCAAGCTCCTGGTCAAAATGGCAAAACTCATGGTCTCTTTTTGCCCCCGTCCTGATTTGCCGCTTCCATCGGTTGCAGCCGTCTCCAGTGCGCGGTGAAGGAATTGAGCATCTCATCGAGTCCAATTCCCAATCGCCTGGCCTCAACCACCAAACCTTCCATTTCGCGCCCCAGAAGTTCCGTACGCTCTTCTTTGCTGGAATCCGGAATCTCTGCTACCACCGTGCCGATTCCCGGCCGGCTCTCAAGAAGGCCCTCACTCAACAGATGTGTCACGATCTTGTGAGCCGTATTGGGATTGATCTTCAGTTCACGGCTCATCGTTCGCACCGATGGGTAAGCATCACCAGGCTTTAGTTGTCCCGCTATCATCGCCTTCTTCGACGCATAGACAACCTGCTCGAACAGCGATGCACCGGATCGAAAACTTACTCGGAACGGAATCACATCTGTACTATAACAGATAGTACACACATCGGACCAGAAAAACAGCCGCCTGCCAACTCACTCGAGTCTTGTCCGCCTCTTCCAGGTGAAAGCAATGAGACGTTCTCGAAGTGAGAGCGATCACATGATCGTGTTCACGTTGCAGCCTGTTTCCCGAATCTGTGCATACTGGATTGAGAGCCACCACAACTTATCACGACAATCAACGATGGATCTTCAGAGCAAGAGCACTACCGGAATCACGGCTCTTAAGCCGAAACAGACAGGGGGGTTGTGCCTTCTCGCTCAATGTGCGGAATGGAAACACGATTCCTGGCCCTCTGAACAAAGGCCGGACTCATTCTGTACATCAAGCGGAGTGATCTAAGTCCGATATGTTGAATGATCTATCGCTAAACCCAATGCCATCTATTAAGTACAAAAAATGAGGTAAATAAACCAAACAGAATGTGCTGTTGGTTTCTCGAAAAGCAAGGCTGTAAACCCAATGTTATGTATTACGTAGAGCTAAACTCAATGGCATGTATTACGTACAGAAAAGTGAGGAATAAATCGGTCGAATTTCTCGACAGATGAACTCCCGAAAGATATCGCTCGGGATTTCGTTGAATGGCACATAGACCTATGTCAGGTATTATGTACCCATAAACCCAATGGCCTGTATTACGTACAAAAAGACGGGGGAGGGGTACACGTGGACAAGGAAAGGATCGCTTCCGGTTAAACTGAGCTAAACACAATGCTTTGTATTATGTACGCGTAAACCCAATGATATCTATTAAGTACGAAAAAATAGAGAATAACTCCCAACTCGGGGCCCGACGTCATCGGGGACTAAACTGAGCTAAACGCAATGCTTTGTATTATGTACGCGTAAACCCAATGATATCTATTAAGTACAGAAACCGGGGTGATATGCATCCAGGGCACCTGCCGCGGTTCTGCACAACCAGGCTGGGAGCTAGAAGCTAGTAGCTAGCAGCTAGCCCCGCTGTGCTACGCTTCACACCATCCGTGGCCAATTTCGAGAAAGCGCCGGTTGAGGTTCAGGAGATCCTCTCCAAACCCATCCAACAACTCGGCTTGAAGCTGGAAGGCTCCCCCCTGGAACGCTTCGTACATCAGCTCTACCAGGAGCTCGAGGCCAAGGGCCTGAAGAAGTTCCGCCCAAAATGCTACCTCACCGACGAGTGGGGCTGCCCCAATATGGAGCCCGTCATCGGCATCCCTTTTTACCTCGCCGATCCCAAACTCCAGCGCCTCGAGTCCGCCATGAACGATATTGAAGACGTGCGCCAGATCATGATGTACATGCGCCACGAAGCCGGCCACGCCTTCAACTACGCATACGCGCTCTACAAGACTGAAGAATGGCGTACATGCTTCGGCCCCTTCCGCCGTCCCTATCGCGACAACTACAAGCCGGTTCCCTTCTCGCGCCAGTTCGTTCGCCACATGGAAGGCTGGTACGCGCAAAAACATCCTGACGAGGACTTCGCCGAATCCTTCGCCGTGTGGCTCACGCCCCGCTCCAACTGGCGTCAGCGCTACAAGGGCTGGGGCGCGATGAAGAAGCTCCTTTACATGGATCGCGTTGCCCGCAAGCTCGGCGATACCGATCCCATCGTTGCCCATGGCGACACCGACATCACCGTCGATGAAATGTCCTTCACCGTCGGCGAGTTCTATGAACGCGCTCTCGATCAGCAACTCAGTCCCGGTGACCTTCCGCTCGACGCGGACTTGCGCGATATCTTCAGCGTCAGTCGCCGCCGCAGAAAAAATGTTCGTCCCGCAGTCGATCTTCTTCGCGAAAATCGCAAGACACTGATCGACAAGGTGAACTACTGGACAGGCGTACAACGTCCGCTTGTGAAAAAACTAGTCGAAACTCTCGAAGCGAAAGTGAGTGAACTCGGCCTGCGTGCCGACATAAAATGTGAAAGAGAATATTTGACTGAAGTCACTGCGTATGTAACTGCGCTGGCAATGAACTACATCACTCGGGGCAAATTCATTCTGCCCTGATTGGCGCCTTCAGACGAACTCGGGAGAGTAGGGGCAACATGGCAAACCTCAAAGTTACGATCTTGCACGATGTCTGGGAAGAAGGCCCGCCTGAGCCCGAGCCAGAGCCAGTCAAAGCGCCACGCGGTAAAAACGGCAAGCGCCCGAAGAAGAAGAAGGACCCGATGCACGATCGGGAAGAAATCTTTGAAGCGCTTACCAAGCTCGGCCACGAAGCCTCCTATTACGTTCTCGATGGCAAAAATCAGTCCCTTATAGCGCTCGCGAGATGCGGGGCCGATCTCATTGTGAATCTCACTGAGTCCTACGCCGGCGACGACAAAATGGACAAGAACATCGCTGCGTATCTTGAACTGCTCCACATTCCCTACACAGGCGGCGGCCCGCAAGCGCTTCTTCTAGCTCAGGACAAGTCAATCGCGAAAAAGATCTTCGACTTCCACAAAATCAAGACGCCCGACTTCGCCACCTCGTATAAAGGCCGCACCGATCACTCACATGACATCGAATTTCCTTTGATCGTCAAGCCTGTGTCGGAAGACGGCTCTATCGGAATCGACAACGGTTCGGTCGTCGAGAGCGTGAAAGAGCTGATGGAGCGCATCCACTACATCCACGAAGAATTCGACAGTCCCGCACTCATCGAGGAATACATTGAGGGCCGCGAGATTTACGCGTCCATCCTCGGCAATGACAACGCAGAAGTTCTTCCGCTTGTGGAACTCGATCTGTCCAAGCTGCCCAAGGGAACTCCGCGCATCGCCGGCCAGGACGTCAAGTTCGATCACGACACTGAGGCTTATAAGGTCACTAAATCCGCGCCGGCAGAAGACCTCAGCGAAGAGATCACAAAAAAACTCCAAGACACAGCGCTCGCTGCCTATCGAGCTCTCAAGCTACGCGATTACGGCCGCATCGACATGCGTCTGAACAAGAAGGGCGAGGTGTATGTGATCGAGGCGAACCCGAATCCGTGGCTCTCCAGCGCTGCGGAGTTCGCGATGGCGGCCAAGAAGGCGGGTTATTCATATACCGACATGATCGACAAAATTGTTGAGCTCGCCCGCGCCCGCTTGGTGTAAATGATCCGCCAGTTCCGCTGTCGTTCGCGGCATCATCGATTGTTGAGTATCCGCCCTTCAGATGCTCTGTATCCAAAATGCCTCTCGTTGCCGGAGAGCAACCACCTCAGGCAGATCCGCATTGGAAAGTAAGTATCAATATTCTGAAGCAGAATGAATACCCTTCGATGAGCGACCAGGCCCACCTTCACTCTCTCGATGCTCTCCTGTCCCAGGCGATGCAGTCGAACGCGTCGGACATCATCCTCGTTGCGGGTTCTCCCGCCACGTTCCGCGTACTCGGCGCACTTCGTTCCGATCCGGGGCCGGCATTGTCCGAGGCTGAAATTCAGAACATCCTGCTGCCACTGCTCACGCCTGCGCAGACGCAGCAACTGCAGGCGCTCAAATGTCTCGACCTCTGCCTCGTCAATGAAGGCGTGGGACGCATCCGGGCCAATCTTCATTTCCAGCGAGGAACGCTTGCCGCAGCCATTCGGCTTCTTCCTGCCGAGATCCCGACCTTCAAATCGCTCAATCTGCCGGAGCAGATCGCCACGCTAGCGGAGCGCCGGCAGGGACTGATTCTGCTCACGGGAGCTACGGGATGCGGCAAGTCGTCGACTATGGCTGCGCTCGTCAACCAGATCAACTCCAGCCGACAGGACCACATCATCACCATTGAGGATCCGGTGGAGTTCGAGCATCCGAATCGGCAATCGCTTGTGGAGCAGATCGAGCTCGGGATGGACACGAACAGCTTCGCCGAGGCGGTTCGCTCAGTCCTTCGTCAAGACCCGGACGTCATCCTTATCGGCGAAGTCCGGGACGGCGAGACGATGGCTGCAGCGATGACTGCAGCAGAGACTGGTCACCTGGTTCTGACGTCGATGCACACGAATGATGCCGCTCAGACGATCGGGCGCATCCTGGATATCTTCCCGTCGAACTTTCAGGCGCAGGTTCGACGCCAGCTTTCTCTCGCTCTTCTTGCGGTGATTCATCAGCGGCTCTTGCCGGCTGCGGATGGCTATAGTCGCTATCCTGCTGTCGAGATTCTTATCGCGACGAATGGGATTCGCAATCTGATCCGGCGTGGCGACGATCATCAACTTAGAGCTGTTATCGAGACGGGGCGCTCAGAAGGGATGTTGACGATTGAGCAGTCTCTTGCAGAACTGGTTCGCCTTGGGCGGATCACAACCGAAACCGCGCTAACCAATTGCAACCATCCCGAAGATCTGCGCAGGCATATGGGGCACTGAGGGGAAAAACGGCGCAAACTTACTTGGTTGTGAGACTTGCGATTCGAGTCTTAGCTGAGAGCGGTGGCGCGATTGAGACTTTCATGTTCGGCGATGCGCGCGCGAAGATACTCCATCAACTCGACCTTGGCGGGGATCATAGGACCCGGTTCGTTTTGCAGAGTCTTGAGGGCTTCGCGAAAAACCTCGAGAAGTGGACGATAGTGGTAGCCCATGCGGGGGAATGTCCTTGAATACTGGCGTTGTGGATGAGCAGATTCAATGATGCCAGCGATCGAAATTATGTTCCATACAACTTCGTGGTAACGATTCCAATGGGCGTGAAACCTGGGAAAAACCGAGAACCCCGTCATCGGCCGGTTCATGTCGTCTGACAACCCTTTCCCAATCTGAGACTTCCCTGCCCATGAATCCGATCGAGACTCAAGGGCAGGAGACTTGCGAGTTCGAGGTGAAAAACCGCAATTCGTACTACTGCAGATTGAGAACGGCGATGTTGGTCAGGTTCGCAAGGTAATGGGGCGATCCGGAGACTTCTTTCACGCCAATTGAAGTGACGTTATAGACGTGGAGGAAAGTTGTGTAGGTACCGTTGGAGTACTTCAAGGCGAGTACGTAGAGGTGGTGCGCTTTGTCCCAGCGAAACTGTGAGATGTACTGGCCGGTGAGAAACGCGCCGCTGAAGTTCGTTGGCGGATTGCTGCCGTTGAAGTGCAGAACCTGAAATCCGTCTGCAGCTACAACAACAAATTTATTGTCCGGCGAGATGCTAATGGCGCGTACATCAAGGTTCTCGGCAACAGCCAGGCGGGGCATGTTGGTGTAATTGCTCGTGGTGGTGAGATTCCCGTTGGAATCGGCGGTGTAGCTGGCGAGGAAATATGGGCCGTCTATATATCCGGCATCGTGAGGCTGGGCGTCGATACGTTGAACAGCAGCGGCGAGGTGATTTGAGGTGTCGGCGGCCACCATGCCTGCGCAGTAGGAAGTTCCGGGTGCGGGCTCGGGCATGTGGTTCTCTTCTCCCTCGAAGATAAGGTTGCCGTTGCTTTGGCGCTTAAAAATCTGGATCACGGGGCGGTTGTACTCGTCCTCGGCGCAGTAGGAGTCGAACGCAAATGGATTGCCTCCCATCTTGGTGAGCATTATCCCGCTTCCCTGAGTAGCAGCCCCGATCGCACCGCCGGAGCCTCCCAGGAATTGCAGGGAGCCGTCGGACTGAATATGGAACGAGAGATACTGGTTCGTGTCGTATCCATACGAACAGACGCGGCGGTAAAGGGTTATCTGGGTGAAGTCGACCAGGTTGCCTGATGCCGCCTGGTAGCATCCGCTTGACTGGTAGATCGCTGTATTGATGGAGCTGACCCTGCTCAGCGAACCATTTGAAGCGATGGCGAAGGTATCGATGTTTGAACCCTCATCACCGAAGAGGAATTTCTTCGTGATTGACGTGCTGCCTATGCCGGCGAAGGGGAACGGCGATCCGGTGATGCTGGTCAGGTTGCCGTTAGCCCAAACCTTATAGGCGTGGATGTAATGCTTGCTGGAGACGTAGATCCAGGCGACCGGAAGGCTGGTGTTGATGGTGGAGGTGGACGTACTGCTGGTGGCTGCGACCTGGGCGAACGTGGCCTCTGCACACAGCAAGAGAACAAGGCTTAGAACAAATCTGCGGCCCATGCATTCTCCTCTGTTATTTGGAACAAGCCGGAATGAGTGAAGAATTCGAGGAGTGAGCTGCGAGAACTTAGATTGACGATTTAGGAACATAGGATGTCCGGCCGGTCTTCAGCTCCAAGATGTCAGCGGTATAGTTTCTCTTCGGGTTTGAAGTACAACGACACTGGTTAAACGGGGGTACCCCCCTCCCCCCCTCAATATATTTTTCAATGGGTTACAGCCACTTAACGCCGCCAAATATCTCTTTCCATTAGGCTTAGCTGTAAATATTTCCAAACAAAGGTACTTAGCGTCATTCGTGCACGATTGCAGTTGCCAGCTGCCAGCTGCCATTGGACGATGACTCCAGTATGACGAATTACGCGAAATAGACTGCAAAGTCTTGCGGGAGTTCGCGCGTTTATTTCGCGGGGCGGGATAAGGCAGCCACTAGCTGCTAGCTTTTAGCTTTTAGCTTTTTAGCTCCTTAGCTTCCCAGGTTTCAGAAGCGAGGCCTCCGCCCCACGAACGCAGACCCGTTCGTGGGGACCCCGGACCTGCGACATCAAGCGGGGTTATGAGGACATTGCGATCCTAGACTTGTGGTTGTCGAGACTGTGAGGTATGGCGATGGCTCGGACGAAGGTCTTCGCGAAGGGTGATCCTCTGGGTGAGGTGGTGCGGAGTTTTGCGGTCAACGAAGAGATCAATCAACTGCTGATCGAGCGGCTCGATCCGGCGGCGTGGAGGGCGAAAGTGCCGCGCACGCGGACGCGGACGATTGCGGCGATCTTTGTACACATGCACCATGTGCGGAGGAAGTGGATACGGCTCTCGGCGCCGCAACTTCCCTTGCCTGCCGAACTGGATCGTAACTGCACGCAGGCCCAGGCTCGCAAGGCGCTGAAGACGAGTGGTGAACTTTGTTTAAAGATGATCGAGCAATTGCTGACTGCGTCTCCGGAGCCGCGTTCATCTTCAAAGGTGAGTTCATCTCAAAAGGAGCCGAAGTTTTTGCGGGATGGCTGGGCGCGCCACTGGCCTGCAGGACCGATGATGGTGGCCTACATGGTCACGCATGAGGCGCATCACCGCGGACAAGTCTGCATGCTGGCGAATCAGTTGGGATTCAAGCTACCGGGAACGACGACTTCGGCGATGTGGGGCTGGGAGAGGATGGGTCACAAGATCGTTCGATAGGATTCTTCCCTCATTTTTTCGGCATGTGGGGAAACCAGAATTCAGGCGTAGGCGCGCTCGCGGGTTGAGACGCGCGCTGTCACCGGCTTCTTGGATCTCGCGGTGGGCCGAAGTTCAATCGTGCTCTTCATTTTCAGGCGGTCAGCATAGTTGAGCAGCTTTTCGATGCTTACCTTGGAAATTCTTCCATTAAGGAGATTACTTACGTTAGGCTGATATTCATCGAGGAGATCGGTCAACTGCTTCTGCGTCAGGCGACGTCGTCCGATCTCCGCAAGAATGGCTTCAAAGATCGTTGCTTTGATTTTTAGCGCGGATGCCTGAGCCCGAGAGAAGCCCAAGTCGTCGAAGACGTCGCCTTTAGTGATGTGCGTCGGTTTATTCATTCTGTGACCTCTCCGTGTGGACCTTTGCGTTCCTTAATCCTCTGCAGGGCATTACTCAATCGGGATCTTGCAGTCTGGATGTCGCGCCTGTCCGTCTTCCGACTATCCTTTTCGAAGCAGTGAAGCACGTGAACAACATTCTGGATGCGGGCGAGATACATGACCCGATACCAAGTGCGAGAATCCCCTTCCTTCAGTTCCCAGACGCCTGTTCCGACGGAAGGCAAAGGCCTGTGATCGCAAACCGGTAGCCTGCCGTTCTGAATCTGACGCAATGAGAATCCTAGCGTCGCCTTCACCTCATCGGGAAAGGTACTTAGCACTTCTTTCGAATTCCCTTCCCAGGCAATGACCGCAGGCCCGGCTTCCTGACGCGGTTTCATCCAGGTCGAATTATATAACAAATAATATGAACGGGACCTATGGACTTGGAGATCGCCGGGCGATGTCTCGAATCAGTCGACTTTTTTGGAGATATTTAGGAGGATGCCGATCCCAGCCAAGGTAAAGAAGAGGCTGGTGCCGCCGGAGGAGATGAAGGGCAATGGGATTCCCTTGGTAGGGAGCAGCGAGAGGACCACGCTGATGTTGAAGAAGGCTTGAAGCAGGATCGCTGTTGTTAGTCCGAAGGCGGTGAGGCGGGCGAAGGGATCAGTAGACCGGAA